>Ga0065723_101281_pt1 | contig 14309 bp, 13 predicted proteins | sample TheenrcuSG05Z960_FD_59110 | JGI IMG/M metagenome (GOLD analysis project Ga0065723, IMG submission 59110) | Thermophilic enrichment culture from UC Davis - Sample SG0.5Z960 | ecosystem: Engineered > Solid waste > Grass > Composting > Bioreactor | place: USA: University of California, Davis
TTCCGCAAGGCGAAACAGCGCGTCGTCGTCGCGACGTTCGCGTCCAATGTGCACCGCATCCAGCAGGTCATCAACGCCGCCATGGCGACGAAGCGCAAGCTGACGGTCATCGGCCGCAGCATGGTGAACGTCGTGTCGATCGCGTCGGAGCTCGGCTACCTGCATATTCCGGAAGGCATGCTGATCGAGCCCGAGGAAGTCGGCAAGATGGCCGCCGACCGCGTCGTCATCCTGTCGACGGGCAGCCAGGGCGAGCCGATGTCGGCGCTCACGCGGATGGCGCGCTCGGCGCACCGGAAGGTGGACATTCTGCCGGGCGACACCGTCATCATCGCGGCGACGCCGATTCCGGGCAACGAACGGTATGTCGGCCGCACGATCGACGAGCTGTTCCGGCTCGGCGCGAACGTCATCTACGGCCCTTCCGCGGCGTCTTCCGTGCACGTTTCCGGCCACGGCAGCCAGGAAGAGCTGAAGCTGATGCTCAATCTGATGAAGCCGAAATATTTCATTCCGGTTCACGGCGAGTACCGGATGCTGCGGCAGCACGCGCTGCTCGCCGAAGCCGTCGGCATCGAGAAGGAGAACATCTTCCTGCTTGACATCGGCGATACCGTCGAGATCCAGAACGGCGTCGCCCGCAAGGGCAACAAGGTGCCGTCGGGCAGCGTGCTGATCGACGGCCTCGGCGTCGGCGACGTCGGCAACATCGTGCTGCGCGACCGGAAGCTGCTCTCGCAGGACGGCATCCTCGTCGTCGTCGTCACGCTGAGCAAGCAGGACGGCTCGATTCTGTCCGGACCGGACATCATTTCCCGCGGTTTCGTCTACGTGCGCGAATCCGAAGGTCTGCTTGAGGAAGCCACCAGGCTGGTGACGCAGACGCTCACCAAGCTGATGAACGACAACGTGAACGAATGGGCTTCGCTGAAGACGAACGTGAAGGACGTGCTCGGCCGGTTCCTGTATGAACAGACCCGCCGCCGTCCGATGATCCTTCCGATCATTATGGAAGTTTGACGCTTGTTTGAATGCCGGTAACGATCATTCCCCCGCCATCGCGGCTGATGGCGGGGTTTTTCGCGTTTGAAGCCGCCCGGCCCGCCCGATGCGAAACACCCGCGCATAAATCCCCATCCCGGCCCCATACTAGGTGGAGCGCCAATTCGGAAGGAGGATGGGCCGATGTCGGCTGACAACCTGGCGGGGCCGGAGGCGCCGGCTCCGGGCGAAGGCGATCAGGGGCGCGCTCCGGGGGCGGCGGCGCAGGCGGTGCAGCAGCTCGGGCAGACGACGGTGCCGCAGTCGGAGTCGAACATTTTCTGCATGACGATCATCGGGCAGATCGAGGGGCACATCGTGCTGCCGCCGCAGAACAAGACGACGAAGTACGAGCATCTCATTCCGCAGCTCGCCGCGGCGGAGCAGAATCCGAAGATCGAAGGCATCCTCATCGTGCTCAACACGGTCGGCGGCGACGTCGAAGCCGGTCTTGCGATCGCCGAGATGATCGCTTCGCTGACGAAGCCGAAGGTGACGCTCGTGCTGGGCGGCGGCCACTCGATCGGCGTGCCGATCGCCGTGGCCGGCGACCGTTCGTTCATCGCCGAGACCGCCACGATGACGATCCATCCGATCCGGCTGAACGGGCTTGTGATCGGCGTGCCGCAGACCTTCGAATATCTGGACAAAATGCAGGAGCGGGTCGTCCGGTTCGTCACGTCGCACTCCCGGATCAGCGAAGCGCGGTTCAAGGAACTGATGTTCAAGACCGGGGAACTGACGCGCGACATCGGCACGACCGTCATCGGCCCCGACGCCGTGAAGGACGGGCTGATCGACGCGGTGGGCGGCATCGGCGACGCGCTGGCCGAGCTGAACCGGCTGATCGCGCAACGGAAGCGGCTTGCCGGAGCGGGCGGTGCGCTGCAATGACGTTCCATACGATTCTGCCGCTCGAGATCGTGCTCGACGGCATCGACGACCCGCGGCGGATGCGGCGCACCGTGGAGATCCGGACGGCCGGGATGCTGCTGGAGGTCGAACCCGTCGGGGACGGCTTCGGCCGCATCGTCCGGCTGCTGGATTGCCCGCTCGACGCTTATCTCAATCCCGCGCTGAATCCCGGCAATCTGATCCGCATGCCCTGACGGAGCGGGCGCCGGACCCGGGCGCCCGGCTGTTCAAAATATCCGGCGCTTCGCCAATATGGTATAATCGCACTGAGGTGACCGGTGTTGGCGAAGCGCAATAGAAAGAAAAACGCGATAGGCTCGGCCTTGAAATACGAAGTGTACGGCATTCTCCTGATCACGCTGTCCGTCATCGCCATGTCCGGGCAGGGATGGCCGGTCGACAAGGCGCTGGCCAACCTGTTCGGGCTGTTTTTCGGCGATTGGTATTTCGTTGTGCCGGTTGCCGGCGTCTATGCGGGGCTCGTGACGATGGTCAAGCGGAAATGGCCGTCGCGCTGGACATCCCGCATGTCTGGAATCGCTCTCATCGTGCTCTTCCTGCTGCTGTGGTACACGTGGATCGATGTGGAGAAGAAAATGGCGCCGCTGGACGAGCCGGTGACGGTGTCGGCGATCATGGCGCACGCCCGCGACATCCGCGAGCTGGCGACGCCCGGCGAATTCTACGACATCCCGATCATCAAGAAAAATTTGAGCGGCGGCTATATCGGCGCTCTCTCGTACGCGCTGCTGTTCTTCCTGTTCGGCACGTTCGGCGCGAAATTTGTCAGCCTCGTGCTGCTCCTGATCGGCATCATGCTTGCGACGGGCAAGTCGTATGTCGATATGGCGATCCTGCTGAAGAAGCGCGTCGGCCGGCTCCTTCAGCTCATCCGGCTGAAAATGGCCGATGCCAGGAAGCGGAAGCCGGCCGCCAGGTCCGAAGCGGATGCGGCGCAGTCCCCGGACGATGCGGATGAGGAGACGGAGGACAAGCCGGGAACGAAAGTTCCGGCAACGCCGCTCATCATGATCGATGACGAGGATCTGATCGACGACGATGACGCGTTCGTGCCCGACAGGCGGACCGTCCGCCGCCGCACGCTGTTCTTCCCGTGGCGAAGCGAGCGGCGCGACGAGTCCGGCGCGGAGAAGCGGGCGGACGCGCCGCCGGCGGATTCGGGCGCGGAGGATGCGGCGACGGGCGGCATAAGCCTTCCGCCGCCCGCGGATGAAGCGCAGCCGGATGCGCGGGGCACGGAATCGGCCGAAGGCGAAGCGCCTGCCGTCCGGCATCCGTGGCAGCCCGAACCGCTCGCGCATGAGCCGCCGGCCGCGCCTTCCGGAGAGGAAGAGACCGGCGGGGAAGAGCCTCGTCCGCGCGCGGCGGCATCCGCCGTGCCGGTCGTGCGGATCGGCGCGAAGCGGCGGGAGGCGGGCGGCGAAGACGGGACCGGCGCAATTCCGGACGAAGGCGGAACCGGCGAGGAAGCGCCGGACGCTCCGCCGCCGAAGCCTTCGCGGCCGTATCTGCTGCCGCCGCTGTCGCTGCTGTCGCGGCCGCAGCCCGGCAAGCACAGCGCCGCCGACCACAACGAGGCGAAGCGGAAGCTGGAGGCGACGCTCGAAAGTTTCGGCGTGAAAGCGACGGTGCTGGACGTCGTGCGCGGTCCGGCCGTCACCCGCTACGAGGTGCAGCCGGCGGCCGGCGTGAAGGTGAGCCGGATCGTGAGTCTCACGGACGACATCGCGCTGGCGCTCGCGGCGAAGGATATCCGCATGGAGGCGCCGATTCCGGGCAAGTCGGCGATCGGCATCGAGGTGCCGAACACCGAAGTGGCGACGGTGACGCTGCGCGAAGTGATGGAATCGCCCGTGTTCCAGAACGCCGCCTCGAAGCTGACGATCGCGCTCGGCCGGGACATCTCCGGCCAGCCGATCGTCGCGGATCTCGCGCGCATGCCGCACCTGCTTGTCGCCGGGGCGACCGGATCCGGCAAATCGGTCTGCATCAACGGCATCATCACGAGCATCCTGTACAAGGCGGCGCCCGATGAGGTCAAGTTCCTGATGGTCGACCCGAAGATGGTCGAGCTGAACGTGTACAACGGCATCCCGCATCTGCTGGCGCCGGTCGTGACCGATCCGCGGCGCGCTTCGCTCGCGCTGAAGAAGATCGTCGTCGAGATGGAGAAGCGGTACGAGGCGTTCTCGAAGACGGGCACCCGCAACATCGAAGGGTACAACGCGCAGATGAAGGACAATCCCGAAGCGCGCCTGCCGTATATCGTCGTGATCGTCGACGAGCTGGCCGATCTCATGATGGTCGCGGCGGGCGACGTCGAAGACGCGATCACGCGGCTCGCGCAGATGGCGCGCGCGGCGGGCATCCATCTCATCATTGCGACGCAGCGCCCGTCCGTCGACGTCATCACAGGCGTCATCAAGGCGAACATCCCGTCGCGCATCGCCTTCGGCGTCTCGTCGCAGGTCGACTCGCGCACGATCCTCGACATGGCCGGGGCGGAGAAGCTGCTTGGCCGCGGCGACATGCTGTTCCTGCCGGTCGGCATGTCGAAGCCGATCCGCGTGCAGGGCGCCTTCCTCTCCGACCAGGAGGTCGAGGCGGTCGTCCAGTTCGCGCGCGATCAGGCGCAGGCCGAATACAAGGAAGATCTCGTGCCCGAATTGGGCGACGAAGCGCAGGATGCGGTCGACGATCTGGACGAGCTGTTCGACCAGGCGGTGCAGATCGTGGTCGAGGCGAAGCAGGCTTCCGTCTCGCTGCTGCAGCGGCGGATGCGGATCGGTTACGCGCGGGCGGCCCGGCTCATCGACCAGATGGAAGCGCGCGGCATCGTCGGTCCCTATGAGGGCAGCAAACCGCGCGAAGTGCTCATTTCCGAAGGGCAGTATCCGCCGGGACAGGCTTCATCCTGAATCATCGTTGGCCGATAAGGACGGCGCCGGGCGCTTTGGGCCCGGCGCTCTTCCGTCCGAACGTCATTTTCTGCATAGGGTTCCAACGGCCTAACCATACTAGAGGCGAATCCAACATGCGACAGAAAGGCGGANTCGGACGGATGAGAATGCGACTGCTGGCAGCGACCNTCGCCATCGTNTGCCTTGTGTTCGGCGCATATACGCTGAAGCAGCACGGCGGCTTGAGGGTGTCCGACGACGCGTTCAGCGATGCGGTGCTGACCGTCGGCTCCACCGGCAAGGATGTCGTGGAACTGCAGGGTCGGCTCCGCTATCTCGGCTATTATGACGGCGACATCACCGGCACGTTCGACCAGAAGACGAAAAACGCGGTGACCTGGTTCCAATGGAAGTTCGGCCTGAAATCGGACGGCATCGTCGGACCGAAAACGAAGCTGAAGCTGTGGGAGGCGACGAAGAACTGGAAACCGACGGCGGCTGACCAGCCGAAGACCGGCGGAACCGAGAAATCCGCCGGCCAGGCGGCAAAGCTCGCGAAGACGCACAATTTCTCGGAGAACGACATCCGCCTGATGGCCAGCGCCGTCTACGGAGAGGCGCGCGGCGAGCCGTACGAGGGGCAGGTGGCCGTGGCGGCGGTCATCCTGAACCGCGTCAAGTCGCCGAATTTTCCCGACACGGTGTCGGGGGTCATCTTCCAGCCCGGCGCCTTCACGGCCGTCTCCGACGGCCAGATCTGGCTGACGCCGAACGAGACGGCCAGGAAGGCGGTGATCGACGCCATCAACGGCTGGGACCCGACGGGCGGATGCATCTACTATTTCAACCCGGCGACAGCGACCAACAAATGGATCTGGTCGAGGCCGCAGGTCAAGCAGATCGGGAAGCACATTTTCTGCATGTAGCGAGCGGGAAGCAGCCTTGCCTCAGGTTGCTTCTTCCTTTTGCGATCGGGTAGAATGAAGGTTGAGCACGGGGTTTCCACGCGATGGAAGGAGCTGAACCGGTTGACCGGACCTTGGTTTACGCAGGGGCAGTCGGGGCGGATCCGGCTGCATGTCATGCCGACGAGGCGGTTCAAGACCTACCAGTTCATGCTGTACGCGGGCGTGCCGCTCAGCGAGGCCGACGTGACGCGGACGGCGCTGCTGCCGTTCGTGCTGCGGCGCGGGACGGTTTCCACGCCGGAGACGCGGGCGTTCCGCGAGCGGCTGGACGATCTGTACGGCGCCGGATTCGGCTTCGATGTGATGAAGCGGGGCGACGCGCAAATCGTCGTGTTCCAGCTCGAAGTGTTGCAGGACCGCTTCGCGCGCGGAGCGGACGAGTCGCTGCTGGCGGCCGGCATGCGGCTGCTGGGCGAAGTCGTGACGGCGCCGGCGCTCGAGGGCGGCGTCTTCCGTCCCGCCTATGTCGAGACCGAGAAGATGACGGTCCGGAAACGGCTCGAGGCGATCGTCAACGACAAGATCCGCTACGCGGCCGAACGCTGCGTCGAGGAGATGTGCGCCGGCGAAGCGTACCGGCTGAACGCCCTTGGCAAAATCGACGATCTGCCGCAACTGACCCCGGAGATCTTGCACGCGTACTACACCGAATGGCTCAAGCGCGCTTCTTTTGACCTGTATGTAACCGGCGATGCGACGCCGGATGAGGCGGCCGCCCTCGCGGCGGAGTCGTTCCGCCTTCCCGACGGCGCGCCCGGCGCCTATTCCGCGCCCGCGACATGCGGCTCGGCGGGGGAGGTCAAAACCGTCGTCGAGCGGATGGACGTCACCCAGGGCAAGCTGAACATGGGACTTCGGATCGGCGTCCGCCACGGTGACGACGACTATCCCGCGGCGCTCATGTACAACGGCATCCTCGGCGCTTATCCGCACTCGAAATTGTTCCTCAACGTGCGCGAGCGCGCCAGCCTCGCCTATTACGCCGCCTCCCGGTACGACGGGCACAAGGGGATCCTGACGATCCAGTCCGGCATCGAGATCGGCAACTTCGAGCGGGCTTCGGCGATCATCCGCGAGCAGCTCGACGCGATGGCCCGCGGCGACATCAGCGAGCTGGAGATCGCGCAGACGCGCGCGATGATCGTAAACCAATTGCGGGAGCTGCGGGATTCCGCGGCGGAAATGATCGCCTTCCACTTCGGCGGCGTCCTGTCGGGACGCGCCCGCGAGCCGGAGGAGCTGATCCGGGAGATCGAGGCGGTGACGCGCGAGGACATCGTCCGCGTCGCCGGGCGGGTGAAGCTGGACACCATCTATTTCCTGCGGGACGGGAAGGAGGCGTGACGGTGGAGCGGCTGCATTATCCTGATGTGGACGAGACGGCGGTGATCGAGGAGCTGCCGAACGGCCTTGCGGTCCATGTGCTCCCGAAAGCGGGCTGCAGCAAGACCTATGCCGTGTTCGCGACCCGGTACGGCTCGATCGACAACCGCTTCGCGGTGAACGGGGAAGAGACGACAGTGCCGGACGGCATCGCGCATTTCCTGGAGCACAAGATGTTCGAGGAGCCGGAAGGGGACATCTTCGCGAAGTTCGCGAAGCAGGGCGCCTCGGCCAACGCCTTCACCAGCTTCGACCGCACCGTCTATCTCTTCTCCGCAGCGGGACAAATCCCGGAAAATTTGACGACGCTGCTCGATTTCGTCCAACATCCGTACTTCACCGATGAAAATGTGGAGAAGGAGAAGGGCATCATCGAGCAGGAAATCAACATGTACCGCGACAACCCGGACTGGCAGGTCTACTTCGGCCTGATCGCCGCGCTCTATCAGCGGCATCCCGTGCGGATCGACATCGCCGGGACGGCGGAATCGATCCGGCGCATCGACAAGGAGACGCTGTACCGCTGCTATGAAACGTTCTACCATCCGTCCAACATGATGCTCGTCGTGGCCGGCGGAGCCGATCCCGGCGAAGTGATCCGGCTCGTGCGCGACAACCAGGCCGGCAAGTCATTCGCGCCCGCGCCGGCGGTCGAGCGGCTGTATGAGCAGGAGCCGCCGGAAGTCGGCGCGCCGCGCGTCGAGCGGGAGCTGCCGGTATCGCTGCCGAAATGCATGATCGGGTTCAAGGAGACGGACCTGGTCCGGGACGCGGACGGCCTGATGCGCCGGGAGGCGGCAACGCGGCTCGTGTTCGAGGCGCTGTTCGGTCCGAGCTCCGAATTGTACCAGTCGCTGTACGACGACCAGCTCATCACGGATTCGTTCGGCAGCGAATACAACTGCACGCCGGAATACGCGTTCTCGGTCATCGGCGGGGAGACGCGCGATCCCGACGAGCTGGCCGCGCGGGTCCGCGGGGCCGTCGAGCGCGCGATGACGGGCGGACTGGACCCGGCGCGCTTCGAGCGGGCGAAGCGGCGGCGGATCGGCGCGCTGCTCAGGATGCTCGACCGTCCGGAAGCGACGGCGAACGAGTACCTGCGCTGGAAACTGCGGGGCGGCGATCTGTTCCGCCTGCCGGAACTGTACCGGGATATTGGCGTTGACGAGGCGAACGAACGGATGCGGGCGCATTTCGATTGGAATCGGATGGCGGTGTCGATCGTCCGGAACCGCCGGGCATGAGGCCGCTTGAGGGGAAGACGGCGCTCGTGACCGGCGCGGGCCGGGGCATCGGGGCGGCGGCCGCGGTGCTGCTCGCGGAAGCGGGCGCCCGTGTCGTCGTGCATTACCATTCGTCGCGGGACGCGGCGGAAGCGACGGCGCGCGAATGCGAGCGCCGGGGCGGAAGCGCGATGACGGCGGCGGCGGATCTGAGGAGCCCGGCCGAGATCGAGCGGCTGAAAGCCGCGCTGGACGAGGCGGGCATTGCGCCCGACATCCTCGTGAACAACGCCGGCGTATCCCATTACGGCCTGTTCACCGACGTGACGGAACGGGATTGGGACGATGTCGTCGGCGTCAATCTGAAGGGGATGTTCCGGCTGACGCAGCTGCTCGCGCCGGCGATGGTGAGGCGGCGGCACGGACGGATCATCAACGTCTCCTCGGTCTGGGGCATCGCCGGCGCTTCGTGCGAGGCGCTCTATTCGCTGACGAAGGGCGGCGTCAACGCCTTCACGAAGGCGCTCGCGAAGGAGCTGGCGCCGTCCGGCGTCACGGTGAACGCCGTGGCGCCGGGCGCCGTCGAGACGGACATGATGCGCGATTTCAGCGAAGAAGAGCTTGCCGCGCTGCGCGCCGAGATTCCGATGGGGCGCCTGGCCCGCCCGGAAGAGATCGCCTCATTGATCCTCTTCCTGGCGCTTCCGGAAGCGGGCTATATCACCGGCCAGATCATCAGCCCGAACGGCGGCTGGCTGATCTGATCCGCGGGCTGCAACTTTTCCCGCGCCCGCGACGTCGAATAATCGGGATGCGCCCCGCCAACACTATGACCGTTGACTTGCTTGTCGCACAACGCTGACGAAGGAGGCAGAAAGCAATGTCGACGGTGCTGACCAAATTTGAACACTGGAAACATTTCCTCGGCGAGCGCGTCAAGGCGGCCAAGGAAATCGGGCTGAGCGAGGAGACGATCAGCAAGCTCGCCTTCGAGATCGGCGAGTTCCTCGACGAGAAGGTCGATCCGAAGAACGACGAAGAACGCGTGCTCAAGGAACTGTGGGATGTCGGCGATACCGAAGAACGAAAAGCGATCGCGCGCATGATGGTGAAGCTTGCGGAGAAGAACGCATAACCCTCGATTCGGTTCACGGGAAGCCTCCTGATCCACGGAGGCTTTTCCTGCTATCTTCCTCCCGCGTGCAGGAATTATGGCGGGAATTGTAGAAAAAGAAGAGAAAATGTGACTGCCTTCACATCAGACCGGAGTGAGTCGAATTGGAACTGAAGCAATGGTACATGGAGTATACGATACATAAGAACCGCCCCGGTCTGCTCGGCGATATCGCTTCATTGCTCGGCATGCTGGAAGTGAACATCCTGACGATCAACGGCGTCGAGGACAGAACGCGGGGCATGCTGCTGCAGACGGACGACGACGAGAAGATTCTGCTGCTCGGCAATCTGCTCAAGAAGGTGGACAGCATCACCGTCAACGCGCTGCGTCCGCCGAAGCTGGTCGACATTCTGGCCATCCGCCACGGACGATACATCGACAGGGATTCGGACGACCGCAAGACGTTCCGGTTCATCCGCGACGAGCTGGGTCTGCTGGTTGATTTTCTCGGGGAATTGTTCAAGCGCGAGGGCCATCAGGTGATCGGGATCCGGGGGATGCCGCGCGTCGGCAAGACCGAGTCGATCATCGCGGGAAGCGTCTGCGCCAACAAGCGCTGGACCTTCGTCTCCTCGACGATGCTCCGGCAGACCGTGCGCAGCCAATTGTCCGAGGAGGAGCGGAACGCGGGCAACATCTTCATCATCGACGGCATCGTCAGCACGATGCGCTCGAACGAACGGCACGACGCGCTGCTCAAGGAAATCATGGCGATGCCATGCACGAAGGTCATCGAACATCCCGATATTTTCGTGAAGGAGACGGGCTTCGACCAGAGCCTGTTCGATTGCATCATCGAATTGCGCAATTCGCCGGATGAGGAGATTACATACGAATCGTTCAGACCGGATTTCCTGGACGACCTATGATCATAAGCCCCTGGAGGTGTGCGAGTTGTCTGAACTGGGCAAGCTGCTCCGCAAAGCCCGCGAGGAGCGCGGTTACTCGCTGGATGACGTTCAGGACATCACCAAGATTCGCAAGCGTTATCTGGAAGCGATCGAAGAAGGCGACTACAAGGTGCTGCCCGGCACTTTCTATGCCCGCGCTTTCGTCAAGAATTATGCGGAGACGGTCGGCCTTGACGCAGAAGAACTGCTGCGCCTCTATCAGCGGGAGCTTCCGGCACAGCCGGTTGACGCGGCTCCGGAACAGCCGATCGTGCGGTCCCGGCGCGCTTCGGTCCGTTCGTCGGACCGGTGGGGCAAATGGGGGTTCCGGGTGCTGATGTGGTCGTTCCTGATCCTCATCGGAGCGGTCATATACACCTATGTGGTGAAACAGCAGGACGGCAGCGACAAGAAGACGGTGGACAACACGACGCCGATCACGGAGAACCTTGATGCCGGGGACGGCGGGACGGACAGCCCTGCGGGCGCATCCGGCGAGCCGACGGCCAACGCCGGGGAAGCGGGCGGCCTGACGGACGCGCCGGCCGTCCCGGAAGAGCCCGAGATCCCGGAGACGACGCTCACCTTCATCGAGAAGTCCGGAAACACGGAGCGGTATGCGGTTTCGCCCGGCGGCGTCCACCGCTACGAGATCGAAGTGGCGGACGGCAAGCGAAGCTGGGTCGAGGTTCGGACGGGCGGCCGCAACGGCGAGAAGATCCATTACAAGGAGGAGCGGGGGCCGGTCGTCATCGCGTACGAGCTTGAGGGACCGGTCTTCCTGAACATCGGCTCGACGCGGAGCGTCGAAATCCGGATCGACGGCGTCGTGCTGCCGGACGGCGACGAGAACGTCCGCCGATTCATGATCGAGCCCGCGGCGGAAGTGGCGGCCGGAGCGCGATAGACGACCGCGCGGATGAATAGACTTTCGCGCGTCCGGGCACACTGTCGACAGCAGACGCCATTCCTTACGAAACGGAGCGGATCGCATGTCCACGAGCTGGATTGTCACCGGATTGGGCGTCGTCGTCAGCCTGCTCGGCTGGTACCTCATCCCGAACGCCTGGGGTTACGGCATTCTCGGCTTCGGGCTGGCCCATGTGGTGCTCGGCATTCTCGACATGTTCAGAAGTCCGGCGCGCGGGCGGTAAGGCCCGGCGCCGCGGGGTTCAAGGCCGTCCGGCTGCGGCAAGCAGCCGGACGGCTTTCGTATTGCCTTGCGGCGTGGTATCCTTGTATCAGATACAGGGACTTTATGGAAGGAGTGCGCATGATGGCTTCCGAGGCGTCTTTTGACATCGTTTCGAAAGTGGACATGCAGGAGCTGAACAACGCCGTTCGGCAGGCGGAGAAGGAGATCGAAACCCGGTTCGACTTCAAGGGCTCGAAGAGCAGCATCACGATCGAGAAGGACGAGCTCGTCGTCGTGTCGGATGACGAATACAAGCTGAAGAGCGTCATCGACATCCTGCAGAGCAAGATGGTGAAGCGCGGCGTGCCGATCCGCAATCTGGAGTACGGCAAGATCGAGCCGGCCGCCATGGGGACCGTCCGGCAGCGGATCAAGCTGAAGCAAGGGATCGACCAGGAAGCGGCGAAGAAGATCAACACGATGATCCGCGACTCGAAGCTGAAGGTGAAGAGCCAGATCCAGGGCGATCAGATTCGCGTCTCGGGCAAGAGCCGCGACGATCTGCAGGCGGTGATCCGCATGCTGAAGGCGGCCGATGTCGGCCTCGAGCTGCAGTTCACCAATTATCGCTCCTGATGGGTCCAAACCCGTCCTTATCCGCCTGACGCGCGGTCCGGACGGGTTTGCCGCGTTTTTGACAGCCGTTTTGCCCGTATATTATACTGGATTGGACAGTCTACGCGGGTACGGTTATGGGGGATGCCGCATGAGCATGAGAGAGAAAGTAAGCATCGTCACGCTCGGCTGCGAGAAAAATCTCGTCGATTCGGAGATCATGTCCGGCCTGGTGCACGAGCGCGGCTATGAATTGGTCGACCGTCCGGAAGACGCGACGGTCGTTATTGTGAATACATGCGGTTTCATCGACGCGGCGAAGGAAGAATCGGTGAACACGATTCTGGAGCTGGCCGAACTGAAGGAGACCGGAAGGCTGAAGGCGCTCATCGTCTCGGGCTGCCTGACGCAGCGATACAAGGAAGAGTTGATGAAGGAAATGCCCGAGATCGACGGCATCGTCGGAACGGGCGATTTCCATCATATCGCCGATATCGTGGAAGAAGCGCTGGGCGGCAAGAAGCCGGTGCGGGTGGGCCATCCGGCCTTCGACTATGACCGGGCGCTGCCGCGCCGCGTCATGACGCCTCGCTACACCGCATATGTGAAAATTGCGGAAGGCTGCGACAACGCCTGCACGTTCTGCAGCATTCCGCTGATGCGCGGCAAGTTCCGCAGCCGCTCGATCGAATCGATCGTCCGCGAAGTCGAGACGCTCGCGGCGCAGGGCGTGAAGGAGATCTGCCTGATCGCCCAGGATTCGACCAATTACGGCGCGGACTTGTACGGATCGTTCAAGCTGCCGGAGCTGCTGAACCGCGTCAGCGAAGTCGACGGCGTCGCCTGGGTGCGGCTCCATTACGCCTATCCCGGCTTTTTCACGGACGAGCTGATCGACACGTTCGCTTCCAATCCGAAGATCTGCCGCTACTTCGACATTCCGCTGCAGCACAGCGAAGATTTCATCCTGAAGCGGATGCGCCGGCCCGGCCGGCAGCGCGACGCCCGCGAGCTGATCGCGAAGATCCGCGCGCGGATGCCCGACGCCGCGATCCGCACCTCGCTCATCGTCGGCTTTCCGGGCGAGACGGAGGAGCATTTCGAACGGCTGTGCGATTTTGTACGCGAGATGCAGTTCGACCGGCTGGGCGTGTTCACCTATTCGCGGGAGGAAGACACGCCGGCCGCGAGGCTGCCGGACCAGGTGCCGGACGAGGTGAAGGAGTATCGCGCGGCGGCGCTGATGGAAGTGCAGCGCGAAGTGTCGAAGCTGGCCAACGCGAAGCGGATCGGGCAAGTGATCGACGTGCTGGTCGAGCGGTACGACGGGCGGAGCGACGTCTACGTGGGCCGCTCCCCGTACGACGCGCCGGAGATTGACGGCGAAGTGTTCATCACCGGCTGCCGACCGGAGATCGGTTCGATTCAGCGCGTGCGCGTGACGCACGCCTTCGAGTACGACCTGTCCGGGGAGGGAGTGGGTTGAATCTCGCCAACCGCATCACGCTGGCCCGGATCTTCCTGGTCCCGATCATCATGTTCCTGCTGCTTGCGAAGATCGATTTCGATCCGATCGAATTCGAGAATTTCTCGATCACCTACAACCAGATCGTCGCCGCGCTGATCTTCATCATCGCCGCCAGCACGGACGGACTGGACGGCTATATCGCGCGGAAGAACAAGCTGGTGACGAACCTCGGCAAGCTGCTGGACCCCCTGGCGGACAAACTGCTCGTCGCGGCGGTGCTGATATCGCTGGTCGAAATGGACAAACTCGACGCCTGGATCGCGATCGTCATCATCAGCCGCGAGTTCGCCGTGACGGGCCTCAGGCAGGTCGCCCTGCTCGAAGGGAAGGTGCTGGCCGCGAGCCGCTGGGGCAAGTGGAAGACCGGCGTGCAGATCACGATGATCATCGCCCTCCTGCTCAACAACTTTCCGTTCGCGCTGGTTGGCATTCCGTTCGACGTCGTGATGTCCTGGGCGGCGGCCGTCATCACCGTCTATTCGGGCATCGACTATTTCGTCAAGAACAAGG
>Ga0065723_100292_pt1 | contig 14190 bp, 10 predicted proteins | sample TheenrcuSG05Z960_FD_59110 | JGI IMG/M metagenome (GOLD analysis project Ga0065723, IMG submission 59110) | Thermophilic enrichment culture from UC Davis - Sample SG0.5Z960 | ecosystem: Engineered > Solid waste > Grass > Composting > Bioreactor | place: USA: University of California, Davis
TTACGATTCGGTCGCGACCGCCTCGCGGCTGCCGTCGCCGGCCGCCTCGATGCCGGCTGGCGGCGCATTGTAGTAGCGCCGGTATTCTTCGAGCGTGAAGGCATCGACCTGGATGGCATCCCAGCGGGCCGCTTCGGCCTCCTGGATGAGGCCGGCCTCTTCGGCCGTGATGATGCCTTTTTCGACGGCCTGGCGCACGAGCTGCTCCGGCCGCGCCCTGGGCAGCTCGCCCCGTTTGACGGCCGCATAGATCTTCCTGAGCAGCTCGTCCTCCTGGTAGGCCAGCCGGAAGGCCCGTTCCAGGCGGCCGAGCGCCTCGTTCGGATCGGACGGCACGTACATGCCGGCCGTCATNCGCTCCCGCTGCTCGCCCGGCGNCAGCATGAGCTGGNCCACCCGATGCCCCAGCCTGTCCGANGGCGGCGCGCTCAGGCGGTTCAGACGCGACCACCAGGCGGCCGGCCCGCGCAGGAACCAGGTCAGTCCCGGAATGCGCAGGTTGTCGAACAGACCGTCGAACGCCTGCTGCATCCGGTGGAAGGCGTACTGCATGGCCCAGTCGAAGAACGGCCGGTCTTCCTCGCGCCGGCCCTCGGCCTCGAAGCGCCGCATGGTGGCCGTGGCCAGGTACATCCAGGAGAAGATGTCAGCAAAGCGGCCCGTCAGCTTCTCCTTGCGCTTCAGGTTGCCGCCCAGCGCGGCCATGGCCAGATCGGCCAGAAAGGCGAACGAAGCCGAGGCCCAGGCCAGCTTCCGGGCATAGCGGGCGGCCGGGCCCGAGACGCCCGTACGTGCCAGGCGTCCGCGCGACAGGCTCAGCAGCAGCGCCCGGGCACCGTTGCGCACCACCAGGCCGACGTGCTTCCAGAAGGCGTCGTCGAACGCCTGCACGTCGCCNCGCTCCAGCGCTGAGATCTCCTTGTAGGCGTAGGGATGGCAGCGGATGGCCCCCTGCCCGAAGATCATCAGCGTGCGCGTCAGGATGTTGGCGCCCTCGACGGTGATGCCGATCGGCGCGGCGATGTAGCCATGGGCCAGCAGGTTCCGCGGTCCGCGCGAAATGCCGTTGCCGCCCAGGATGTCCATGCCGTCGTTGATGGCCTGCCGCCCCAGCTCGGTCGTGTTGTACTTCATGATGGCCGAGACGACGGCCGGCTTGGCGCCCCGATCCAGGCCACCGCACGTGTAGACGCGCCCGGCCTCGACCAGATAGTTGAAGCCGCCGATGCGCGCCAGCGGTTCTTCGATGCCCTCGAACATGCCGATGGGCAGCCCGAACTGACGCCGCACGCGGGCATGCGCCGAGGCGACGCGGTAGACCAGCTTCAGGCCGCCCGCCGACGAAGCCGGCAGCGAAATACCACGCCCGGCCGCCAGCGACTCCATGAGCATGCGCCAGCCCTTGCCGGCCCACTCCGGTCCGCCGATGATCGCATCGATGGGCACCACCACGTCATGGCCTTCCACCGGGCAGTTGTAGAAGGGCACGCCCAGCGGATCGTGCCGCATGCCCAGCTTGACGCCCGGCGTACTGGTCGGAATCAGCGCGCACGTGATACCCAGATCCTCCCCTTTACCCAGCAGGTTGTCCGGGTCCCGGAGCTTGAAGGCCAGCCCCAGCACCGTCGCAATGGCGGCCAGCGTAATGTACCGCTTCTGGAAATTCAGCCGGATGTAGAGCTTGCCGTCCTCGCCCCGGAAGACGACACCGCTGGCCTGGATGGCCCCGGCGTCAGACCCGGCTCCGGGTTCGGTCAGCGCGAAGGCGGGAATTTCCTCGCCCCGGGCCAGTCGGGGCAGGTAGTAGTCGCGCTGTTCCTGCGTGCCGTAGTGGATGAGCAGTTCGGCCGGACCCAGCGAGTTGGGCACCATCACCGTCGTGGCCAGCGGCCCACAGCGCGACGACAGCTTCTGCACGACGGCGCTGTTGGCCAGCGACGAAAAGCCCAGCCCGCCGTATTCTTTCGGGATGATGATGCCCAGGAAGCCTTTCTCCCGGATGAACTGCCACACCTCCGGCGGCAGATCGCGCCGACGCCAGACCTCCCAGTCGTTCACCATCCGGCAGAGTTCCTCGACGGGCCCTTCCAGAAAAGCCCGCTCCTCGTCGGTGAGCGACGGGTAGTTCGTTTCGCGAAGCAGCCGGTTGAAGTTCGGCTTACCGGCGAACAGCTCGCCCTCGACCCAGACGGTGCCGGCTTCGATGGCCGTGCGCTCGGTATCGGAGATCTTCGGCAGAAAGCCGGAGGCCCGCATGAAGGCCATGAGCGGTCTGGAGACGAGCGTCCGCCGCAGCGGCTTCAGGTTGAAGACGACGGCCAGCACGCCGAAGACCACCCAGAGCCAGAGCGGTGCCCCCACGCCGTAGAGTACGACGGCCGTCGCCAGCGTCCAGAGTCCGAGCGGTGCGCCCGTGAATGCCAGCGCCAGCGCCACCACAAGCACGCCGAGCACGATCCAGCCGGCGCCTACAGGGTCCAGAAAGTGATAAAACGGCAGGTTCATGATCCCTCCGTTGTATGGTTGGCGGTTATCGCCTCAGCGTTGCAGGTTTTCGATGATGCCGGCGGCCCCCATGCCACCGCCCACGCACATCGTGCAGAGGCCGTAGCGTCCGCCCCGCCGCCGCAGTTCATAGAGCAGCGTGGCGGTCAGCTTGGCACCCGTGCAGCCGAGCGGATGGCCCAGCGCAATGGCGCCGCCGTTCACGTTCACCTTCTCCTCGTCGAGTCCCACTTCGCGGATGACGGCCAGCGCCTGCGCGGCAAAGGCTTCGTTCAGCTCGATCAGGTCGATGTCGTCAAGCGTCAGGCCGGTCTGTTTGAGCACTTTGCGGATGGCCTCGACGGGACCGATGCCCATGATCTCAGGCGGCACGCCGGCCAGCGCAAAGCCGATGAGCCGCCCCATGGGCTCGACGCCCAGCTCCTTCACCATGCGCTCGCTCATGACCACGGCCGCGGCCGCACCGTCCGACTTCTGCGAAGCGTTGCCCGCCGTCACGGTCCCGTTCACCCTGAAGACAGGCCGCAGGGCGGCCAGCGCCTCCAGGCTCGTATCGCGGCGCGGCCCTTCGTCCACGCGGAATTCCTTCTCCACGGTGCGCGTCTGGCCGTTCTCATAGACCACCTCGCGCACCGTGACGGGCACAACCTCTTCGTCGAACTTCCCGCTGTCGATCGCCTCGATGGCCCGCTGGTGCGACCGCAACGCGAAGCGGTCGGCCTCCTCNCGGGTGATNCCGTAGCGCTCGGCCAAGTTTTCGGCGGTCAGGCCCATCGACAGGTACACGTCGATNTCGCGCTCGACCAGTTCGGGATCGGGCTGGAAGAAAAAGCCGGTCATGGGCACCTGGCTCATCGATTCGGTGCCGCCCGCCACGATCACGTCGGCGTGCCCGGCCATGATGGCCTGCGTGGCCATGGCGATGGTCTGCAATCCCGACGAGCAGAAACGGTTGACCGTAGCGCCGGGCACGCTGTCGGGCAGGCCGGCCTTCTGGGCTACGATCCGGCCCATGTTCATGCCCTGGGGTCCTTCGGGAAAGGCACACCCCATGATCACGTCGTCGATCAGCTCCGGCTCCAGCCCTTTCACGCGCCGGACAGCCTCGCGCACGGCGATGGCGCCCAGCTCCTCGGGACGCACGTTGCGCAGCGATCCTTTGTCGGCCTTGCCGACGGCCGTGCGCACAATGCTGACGATGTATGCTCCGTTAGCCTGCATGGCAGTTGTCNTTTTCGGTTTCGAGGTTCAGTTNCGCAGNGGTTTGTTGGTCTGCAGCAGGTGCATGATGCGCTCCTGCGTCTTGGGCTGACCCCAGCAGATGCAGGAAGACCTCACGCTCGAGCGCCAGCAGNTAGTCCTCGGAGACTTCCTGCGGATGGGTCAGATTGCCGCCCGTCATCACGTAGGCGAGCTTCGANGCCAGATANTGNTCGTACTTCGGTGATGAAGCCGCCTTTGCGGTACTGATCGACGCCCACCATGAGCGCCGCGTAGCCCGGTTTGCCCAGCACCTTGACGCGGGTGGGCTTCGTCGGCGGCTGGTAGCCCTGCTCCGAAAGCCGGAGCACTTCCTGCTTGGCCACGAAGAGCCGCCGGTCTTCGTTCATGACGATGCGGGCGTGCGGCGGCAGGAAGCCCATGGCCTGCGCCTGGCGGGCACTGGTGGCCACCTGCGCCATTGCGACGGTCTCGAAGTACTTCTGAATCCAGGGCAGAATCTCGCTGGGATGGCCGTGCGGTGCCTGCTCGGCCGCCTTCACCACCAACCGTGTGGTGCCCGTGCCGGCCGGAATCAGCCCCACGCCCAGCTCCACCAGTCCCAGATAGCTTTCGGCCGCGGCCACCGGGTTCGGACAGGCCATCACCATCTCGCAACCACCGCCCAGCGCCCGCTGGTGCACGGCCACCACGACGGGCTTCGTGGCGTAGCGGATGCGCTGCATCACCTCCTGGAATTTCTCCAGGAAGGTCTCCAGCAACTTGAACTCCTGCTGCGCCACGGCCATGACGGCCTCGCCCAGATTGGCCCCCACCGAGAAGTGCCGCCCCTCGTTGCCGATGACCATGCCCCGGATGTTCGGGTCGTTTTCGACGCGGTCGAGCACCTCCAGCAAGCCCTCCATCACCCACTGCCCCAGCGCGTTCGCCTTCGAGCGGAACTCGTAGAGCACCACGCCATCGCCCAGGTCGAGCAGCGCGGCCTCGGCGTTCTGCCAGAGCGTGCGCTTCGGGTCGGCTTTGATCACGGCCAGCCGGATCTCGTCGGCCGGGATCGGATCGTCCACGTAGCGGCCTTCGACGGGATGATAGACCTGCGACCGGCCATCTTCCTGACGGTAGAAGGACGTGGCGCCCTTCTTCGGCATCTCCTCCACCCAGGCGGGCAGCGCATAGCCCAGCTTGCGGCAGCCCTCCACCACCTGCTCGAAGCCGAGCGCATCCCAGATCTCGAAGGGACCCAGCTCCCAGCCAAAGCCCCACCGGATGGCGCGGTCCACGTTGGCCGGGTTATCCGTGATCTCCGGGATGCGACGGGCCGCGTAGGCCAGCAGATCCAGCGTGGTCGTGCGGAAGAACTCGCCGGCCCGCCCCTCGTCGGCAAAAAGCGCCCGCAGCCGCTCCTTCAGATCCGGAATCGATTTGATGCGGTCCAGATCGCCCAGGTTGAGCGGCCGCGGCGGCTCGTACTGGCCGGCCTCAGGATTGATCGACTTGATGACGCCGTCCTCCTTCTTGTAGAAACCGGCCCCGGTCTTCTGACCGAGCGCGCCCTTTTCGACAAGCGTCTCCAGGATTTTCGGCGGCCTGAAGGCCTCGCGGCTCTCGTCGTTGGTGGCCTTCTCGTACAGGTTACGGGCCACGTCGAGCATGACGTCGAGCCCCACCACGTCGGCCGTGCGGAAGGTGGCCGACTTCGGCCGCCCCACGAGCGTGCCCGTGAGCGCGTCGATCTCCTCGATCGTGTAGCGCCCCTGCTCGAACAGCGCGATCACCCGCATCATGCCGTAGACGCCGATGCGGTTGCCGATGAAGTAGGGCACGTCGTTCGCCACCACGATCCCCTTGCCCAGGTAAAAGCGGCCGAACCAGGCCACGCGGGCCAGCACCTCGGGATCGGTGTCGGCCGTGGGGATCAGCTCGAGCAGTTTCAGATAGCGGGGCGGATTGAAGAAGTGCGTGCCCAGAAACCGCCGCCGGAACGCCTCGGAACGCCCTTCGGCGATCTCCCGGATGGGTAGGCCGCTCGTGTTCGTCGAGATGATCGCGTCCTCGCGGGCCGCCTCCTCCACGCGCGCCATCACCTGGCGTTTGATGTCGAGCCGTTCGACGACGGCCTCGATGATCCAGTCGGCCTCGCCCACCCGGTCGAAGTGCTCATCGAAGTTGCCCAGCGTGATCCGTTGCTTCGCAGCCTCGTCGAAGAACGGATCAGGTTTCATCTTGAGTGCTTTCTGGAATTGCTGCTCGACGATCGCGTTTTTCGGTCCCTCCTTGGGCGCGATGTCGAGCAACAGCACTTCGACGCCTGCATTGGCCAGATGGGCGGCGATCTGTGCACCCATCGTGCCAGCGCCCAGCACGGCCGCCTTGCGAAACGGCCGGAAGTGCCAGGGCCGCAGCTCCAGCAAGTTGCGTGGGGTTACCGTGGTCGTTTCCATGATGCTTTTTTGTGGTTTTTATTCAGGATTCAGGGGTTGTCGCTTCCTGTTCATGCGCTTCGGCCTCGGCGCCCTCGTAGAGCGCCCGGATCTGGGCCTCGTATTTTTTGTAAAGCGCCGAGCGCCGCACTTTGAGCGTGGGCGTCAGCGTGCCCTCTTCGATGGAAAGCCGTTCGGGCACCAGCAAAAAGCGCTTGATCGTGGCCCAGGGGTCCATGCCCTCGTTGGCGCGATCGACGATCTGCTGATAGATTTCCAGGATTTTGGGCTCGCGCACCAGTTTTTCGAGCGGCTGGTCAGGGTCGAGCCCGAGCCGCCGCGCCAGCCGTCGAAGCGCTTCCTCGTCCGGGAAAATGAGGGCCGCGGTGAACTTGTAACCGGGNCCCACCACGAGCGCCTGCTCGACAAGCGGATCGGCCGTCAGGCGCTGCTCCAGCGGCTGGGGCATCACATACTTGCCCGTCGAGAGCTTGAACAGATCTTTTTTGCGGTCGGTGATGACGAGAAAGCCCTCTTCGGTGAAGTAGCCGATGTCGCCCGTGTGGAACCACCCTTCTTCGTCGATCACCTCGCGCGTGCGCTCCGGGTCCTTGTAGTAGCCCAGCATGACGTGCGGNCCGCGCGTGAGGATCTCGCCGTCCTCGGCAATCTTCACCTCCACGCCCGGGATGGGCACNCCCACCGTGCCGGCCCGGTTCAGCTCGGGGCGGTTGTAGGTGATGACCGGGCTTCGTCTCGGTCAGGCCGTAGCCCTGCAGGATCGGGATGCCGGCCGCCGCAAAGATGTTGGCCAGTTCGGCCGAAAGGGCCGCGCCGCCCGCGATGATGAAGGCGATGCGCCCGCCCATGGCCTCCCGCCATTTGCGATAGACCAGGCGGTCGGCTACGGCCAGTTGGAGTCGGTAAAGGCCCCGCGGCTCGCGTCCCAGCTCGTAACGCCGGGCCAGGTCCAGCGCCCACCGAAAGATCTCGCCCCTTCAGGCCGGGCATGGNGGCCGCCCGCTCNACNAGCGCACCGTAGATCTTCTCGAGCACGCGCGGCACNGTGGCGAACGTCGTGGGNCGCACCNGNCGGAGCGCATCCCGAAGCGCATCGGGCGTCGTGAAATAGACGCTGGTGGCATGGTACAGGTAGCCGTAGAAGAGCGTCCGGGCNAAAACGTGCGTCAGCGGCAGAAACGACAGAGCCACNTCGCCGTCCGGCCCCGGCCGGTACTGTTTGATCCCGCTGAAGGACGTGAGCGCGTTGAACGAAATATTTTCGTGGGAGAGCATCACGCCCTTGGGGCGCCCCGTCGTGCCGCTCGTGTAGATGATGGTGGCCAGGTCGCCCGGACGGATCTGCGCCCGCAGCCGCGCGATGGCCTCCGGGTCGGCCGCACGGCGCTGTCGCCCTGCTTCCAGCAATTGGGTGAAGGTGTAGAGCGGCCGCCCTTCCACCCGATCCGCGTCCAGTCCGGTCGCGTCGGCCACCACGACGAACTGCACGCGGGGCAGGTCGCGCAGAAGCGGCGCGACGCGTTCGAGCAACGCTCGGTTCGAGACAACGAGCGCCCGGGCCTCGGCGTGCTCGATCACGTAGTGAATCGACTCGGACGCATGTGTCAGGTAGATGGGCACGTCGATCAGGCCGCCGATCAGGCAGGCCATGTCGGCCAGGCAGAAGTAGGCGTCGCTTTCCATGTAGAAGGCCACGTGGGCGCCCCGCTCCAGTCCCATCGCATGCAGGCCCAGCGCCAGCGCTTCGGCCTGCTCGGCAAAATCGCGCAGCGAGATGGGCGTCCAGCGCCCCGGCCCGGCCGGTTGGTTCAGGAAGGCCGGGTTCTCGTAGCGCGCCAGTGCCTCGTAGAGCACGTCCGGCAGCGTCTTACCGAGCACCGGTGTGCCCGTATCAGGTGGCGCCGTGTAAATGCGTTCGCCCATAGGTATACACAAAAAAGCGCTTCCTGTCCGTGTTATTTTGCAGCCATCTGCGGCAGGGCCTCAGGAGCCAGCACCCCGCGCAGCAGCGTCCGAATGATCGTGTCGATGAAGGCTTCCGGGTCGATCCGCACGTCCACGCGGCGGGCCAGCAGCAGTGCGATCGCGCCGTGGAGTGCCGCCCAGGCCGCGCTGGCCGTTACGCGCGGATCCTCGACGGCAAACACGCCCAGCCGACGGCCTTCTTCCAGCGCCTGGATGGAAAACTCCAGACACCGGCGCGCCCGGCGATATTTTTCCGGCGGGTATCGCTCCATGCGCTCCGGGTGCAGCATGAACATGATCTCGTAGTATTCCGGATTGCTGCGCCCGAAGGCCACGTAGCGCCGCCAGAGCGCCTCCAGCCGGGCCACCGGATCGTCGTGACGGGCCGCCTCTTCCTGCAGCTCCTCGTAGAGCAGCCCGAAGCCCTCGTCGATCAACGTGTGCACCAGCGCATCCTTGTTCTGGAAGTACAGGTAGATGGCCGTCGGGCTACAGCCGATCGCCCGCGCAATTTTGCGCATGGAGAGACTCGTGTACCCCTCGGCCACCAGCAGGTGGCGAGTGGCGTCGAGAATACGTCGTCGCAGCGTGCCGTCCGATCCGGCTTCCGTCATGGTTCTTTGCGCTGGTTAACACTGTTAAGTTAAACAAAAAATGTATTCGCTGTCAAGTTTTTTCGAACACGGTTGCGCGGTAGCGATGCCCACCACCACGTCGACTCCGGTCGCCTGGAAATGGTCAAAAAAACCGGCGCGGCCTCTTTCGGAGCCGCGCCGACTGCCCCACCATGTGTGATTGAGACTTGCGACGTGCCGCTAACGCAAGTCTCCCGGACGTGCTTCTGTGTCTATAGACACCCGCTGAGGGCCGTTGTAACCTCCGGGTAGAAAAATTTTTGTACCGCCCTGCAAAAAAGCCCCGCCCGCCAGCATCGGCGAGCAGGGCCTGCTCATTCCTGCGGAACCTGCGCTCAACTCGAGAAACGCCTGGGGGAGGCAAAGTCGCGCAGGAATTCGACCAGGAGCCGCACGCCGAAGCCCGTGCCGCCTTTCGGGCGGTAGGGTTTGGGTTCCTTCAGGAAGGCCGGCCCGGCCATGTCAATGTGGATCCAGGGATAATCGACAAAGTGCTCCAGAAACTTGGCCGCCGTGATGGAGCCGGCCTCACGGCCGCCGATGTTCTTCAGATCGGCCACGTCGCTTTCCAGCAATTTGGCATATTCGTCGTACATGGGCAGCGGATGGACCCGGTCGCCGCTGCGCTCCCCGGCGGCTACGATGGCCTGCAGGCGCTCTTCGGCACCTTCCACGTTGTTGGTCATGACGGCGGCCGCCTCGGTACCCAGCGCGATGATCTGGGCCCCGGTCAGCGTCGCCAGGTCGATGACCAGGATCGGCCGGTAGGTGCGGGCATACGAGAGCGCATCGGCCAGAATCAGACGCCCCTCGGCGTCGGTGTTGAGCACCTCGACGGTCTTACCGGAATGCATCCGGATGACCTCGCCAGGCACATAGGCATTTTCGCCGGGCCGGTTGTCGGTGGCCGGGATCAGCCCCACCACGTAGAGCGGGATTTTCAGACGGGCCAGCGCTTCCATGGCGCCCACGACGGCGGCCGCGCCGGCCATGTCGGACTTCATGTAGTCCATGCTGTCCTTGGTGGGCTTGAGCGACAGCCCGCCCGTGTCGAAGACCACGCCTTTGCCCACCAGCACGACCGGCCGCTCGTTGAGGGCGTTTTCCGGATGCCAGGTCAGCACCGTAAAGGTGGGCGGCTCCGGACTGCCCCGGTTGACGGCCAGGAGCCCGCCCATGCCTTCTTCTTCAATCAGCGCTTTGTCCCACACATCCGCCTCGTAGCCGTACTTTTTGGCCGACTGCTCGATNAGNCGGGCNANCTTNGTGGGCGTTTTNTCGTCNGGNGAGAGNTTNACCAGGTCGCGNGCCGTCATCACGCNTTCNGCNATGATGCGGCCGCGTTCGGCTCCCCGTCGGCTGGCCTTTTCGTCCTCACCCGTTTCGTGGATCACGAGCCGCTCGATCTCGCGCAGGTCGCTCGTGTCCGTCTTGTAACGCGTGAAGCGGTAGGCGGCCAGCATAAAGCCCTCGACGAGCGCCTGGCTGGCCGACTCGGGGTCGATCGAAGTCTGGGGCCGCACGATGGCGGCGGTGACGACTTTGCGCTCGCGGGCCAGTTCGGCGCCGCGGGCGGCCACCCGCCGCAGCCGCTCCAGATCGACGCGATCGGCCGGGCCCATGCCCACCAGCGCCAGGCGTCGGGCCCGACCGCTTTCCGGGTAGAGCCAGATCAGTTCGTCCTGCGCCCCGGTAAAGTCGGCCGCGGTGCGCTGGACGATTTCGCCAAACTGCTCGCTCAGGGCCTTCAGGGTTGCCTCGACGGCCCCTTCGGCAACAGGCACCAGGAGCAGATCGATATCCAGTTCATCCAATGGAATCGTTGTGACCGAGACTTTCATGACGCCGTAGAGGATGCTTGCGACTTCTGATGCAGGAGTGCTGAAAGATACGACGCATCTTCCGACGAAAGGGTGCCCGAGGCGTTGCCCGCGGACGGGGTCTCGAGTTGCGGCAGATAGCGCGGGGCAGCCGCCAGGACGGCATCGACCAACGCATCGAGCGCGGCATTCTCCACGAACGCCCCAGCCGCATTGCGATGACCACCCCCACCGAACGCCCGGGCCCACTCGTTCACGTGGTAGTCGCCCTTCGATCGAAAGCTGATTTTGACACCTTTTTCGATCTCGGTAAACAGCAGGGCCACCCGCACCCCCCGGATCGAGAGCAGGTGGTTGATGAAGCCCTCGGTGTCTTCGGTAGAGGCGCCGGTTTCGTTGAACATGCGGCGCGAGAGCACCATGTAGGCGACTTTACCGTCGTAGCGGAGCTGCAGGTTGCGCAGGGCCAGGCCCAGCAAGCGCATGCTTTCGGGCGTGCGTGTGTCGAAAATCGCGCTGTGGATGGCCTCGGTGCTGAGACCTCCCCGCTCCAGCAGATCGGCCACAATGCGATGGACCGTCGGCGTGACCGTATTGAAGCGAAACGAGCCGGTGTCGGTCATGATGGCCACGTACAGTGCCGTAGCCAGTTCATGATCGATCAGGTTCGGATCGACGGCGCAGACCAGTTCATAGACCAGTTCGCCGGTCGAGGAGGCCGTGTCGCGCACGTACTGCAGATCGAACCAGTCTTCCGGGGCCGTGTGGTGGTCGATGAGCAGTTTGCGGGCGCGGCTGGCCTCGACGGCGGGCGCCAGATCGCCGAGTCGGTCCAGCGCGTTCGTGTCGAGCACGCAGATGACGTCGGCCTGGTCGATCCGTTCGCGCTGGGATAGCGTGCCTTTGAACACCTCAACCTGATCAATGCCGGGCATCCAGGTCAGGTTCGACGGCGGCGGGTCGCTGTTGATCAGATATACGTCGCGTCCCATCTTCTGCAGCAGCCGTCTCAGGGCCAGCTGCGAGCCCAGCGCATCGCCGTCGGGCTTGATGTGGGTGGTCAGCACGAAGCGTTGATGCCGGCGAAAGCAGTTCAGAACGGCCCTGCGGGTAGACATACGGACTCCGGCTGGTCTGCAAAAAAGCCCATCCTTAACGCCCGAGGGCCGTTCATGTTCGGGGCGTTTCCGGGAGCGTACGCAGCACCGATTCGATCTCCAGGCGAAACTGAGCGGTGGCCGCCCGCGGATCCGGCGCGGTCGTGATGGCCGTCATCACGGCCACCCCGTAGGCGCCAGCCTCTAGCACCGGGCGCACCCGCTGCACGGTGATGCCGGCGATAGCAATCACGGGGATGGGTACGGCCTCGCAGACCTGACGCAGCCCTTCGATACCTTTCACCGAGGCCGGATTGGCCTTCGACGCCGTGGGAAAAACCGGACCGAAGCCGATGTAATCGGCGCCAGCCTGCCAGGCTTCCACCGCCTGCTCGACGGTGGTGGCCGTGGCGCCGATGATGAAGTCGGGTCCCAGGATGCGCCGGGCTTCGGCGACGGGAAAATCCTCCTGTCCGAGATGGACGCCGTCGGCTTCCACGGCCAGCGCGATGTCGATGTGATCGTCGATGATCAGCGGCACGCCGGCTTCCTTGCACACGGCGGCCGTGCGTCGAGCCTCGTACAGCCTGTGCCGGATGCCGCCAAACTTCTGACGAAACTGCACGGTGTCGGCCCCGCCGGCGATCACCAGGCGGGCCAGTTCGGCGTGGCCATACCGCTGCTGAAAGTAAAAGTCCGTGAGCACATGCAGCCGACCAATCGGTTTCTTGCCCATCGTGCAACGCTCCGGTTATTTGTGCTGGATTGCCGAAACTGACCGGGCTTTTTCTTTTAACAACCATTCGGCTTTTCGTTGCAACGAATCTGACCAAACGGTGGAAAACCATGCCACGGAAGAAGACGACCCGCGAGATGGAGCGCGCTTTTCCGTTTCTCCGGATGAACGCGCGCGAGTCCAAGCCCCGCACGCGCGGATTGACCGAAATCCGCGGCCCCTATTATTCGGTGATGGGCCCCAATTATCTGAAAGACGTGCTTGAGACGATGGGGACCTATATCGATTCGCTCAAATTCGCGGGCGGATCGTTCACGCTCATGCCGCGTCGGGTGCTCCGCGAAATCATCGACCTCTGCCACCAGTACGACGTGCTGGTTTCCACAGGGGGCTTTATCGAATATGTGGTAACGCAGGGGCCCGAAGCCGTTCATCGCTACATCCAGGAGTGCAGGGATCTGGGTTTCGACATTATCGAGATCTCTACGGGTTTTATCACCATTCCGGCCGACGACTGGCTGCGTCTGATCGAAGCGGTGCAGAAGGCCGGGCTGAAGGCAAAGCCCGAGGTGGGGATTCAATTCGGCGCGGGAGGCGATACGCCGGCCGAACTGCTCGAGGCCGAAGGCGTGCAGGATCCGGCCTGGGCCATTCAACTGGCACGGCGCTTCCTGGAAGCCGGCGCCTACATGATCATGGTGGAATCAGAGGGCATCACCGAAAACGTCAAGAGCTGGCGCACGGACGTCGTGGCTCGCTTCATCAACGAACTGGGGCTGGAAAAACTCATGTTCGAAGCGGCCGACCCGCGCGTATTCGCCTGGTATATCAAAAACTACGGTCCCGAGGTCAACCTGTTCGTGGACCACAGCCAGATCGTCCAGCTCGAATGCCTGCGTAGTGGCATATGGGGCACACAAGACCTGTTTGGCCGGGTGCATACCTTCAAGGGATGAACAAAGTAGCTCAAAGCCATTACTCTGACGGGAGACCGCTTCGGTCTCCCATTTTTGTTACGGGCCTCTCGAATGCGGCAATTTGTTCCGGTGCATTTTTTTCCACAGCGGCGACGTGCTTCGCAGGATTTTGGTGAAGATGTACGGCGTCCTGTTTGAATTTGTATCTTTAAACCCGATCTGACGGACTGTTGCAGCGGGATGGTCCGTATCTTGTCAGGCCCTTTGCGGCAAAGTTATTCCTGAAGCAATCGTGAGTGTCCCTATCCAGCGAGTTGCAGCGGATATCATGCGTCAGAAACGTCAGCGTCGGTTACCGCTGGCCGGAGCAGTGCTCTGGCTGGTTCTGTGGCTTCTGCCTTCTGTCGTTCATGCCCAGGAGATTCCACAGCCCGTTCAGGAGGAGATACGGCGGCGGGGCATGACCGTCGAGGAGGCCCGGCGGGAAGCCGAACGCCTGGGCATCGACCTGTCGAATCCCGAGCAGGCCGCCCGGCGCGCCCGAGAGCTGGGTATTCCCGAGAGTCAGATTCAGGCCATGCTGCGCGCCGTCCAGCAGGAGCAGGCGCCACAGCTTCCCCGCATTCTCACGCCCGGCGTCTATCCGGTGAGCTTTCAGGACACGCTGGCGCTCGATACACTGCAGGCACTGGTGGACTCGCTGCGGCTGCGACGCGACTCGCTCCGACAGCGCAAGGCACAGGCTCCTTCTGATTCGCTCCCCTACTTCGGCTACGACGTTTTCGAGAACGTCCCCGATGCCTTTAAACCCAACCAGCTGGGACCGGTCGACGACCAGTACCTGGTGGGTCCC
>Ga0065723_102502_pt1 | contig 14127 bp, 11 predicted proteins | sample TheenrcuSG05Z960_FD_59110 | JGI IMG/M metagenome (GOLD analysis project Ga0065723, IMG submission 59110) | Thermophilic enrichment culture from UC Davis - Sample SG0.5Z960 | ecosystem: Engineered > Solid waste > Grass > Composting > Bioreactor | place: USA: University of California, Davis
CGCGACGGAAGCGATGGCGGTCGCTCGGCAGCGGGGAGCCGGGCTTGATCAGATGTTGAAGGAAGCCGCCGAAGCGGCCAAGCAAGGAGCCGAGCGGACGGCGTCGATGCAGTCCAGACACGGCAGGGCGAGCCGGTATTTGGAGCGGTCCATCGGTCATCAGGACCCCGGAGCCACGGTGGGAGCTCTCATTGTCCAGGGATTTGCAGACTATGTCAATAAAACCTCCTCTGCTCAATAGAACATGATATATTTGTAGTGGTCACATGAGTGAGTCGAGGAGGTTCCCATGAAAAGAGTTACCATCAAAGATGTGGCAAAGCACGCGGGGGTGTCGATCGGAACCGTATCGAAGGTATTGAACAACAAAGGTTATGTGAGCGCCGAAGTCAGGGCCAAGGTCCGGGAAGCCATAGAAAAACTGAACTATCAGGTCAACGCCAATGCGCGAAGCCTGAAATCGGCGAAAACCAACAAGATCGGCGTCATTGTGTCCGATATTTCCAACATTTACATGATGACGCTTGCAAAGACGATCGAAGATCGGATTCGCTCGATGAATTACCATATGATCATCATGAGCCACAACGAGGATCCCCAGACGGAGCGGGAAGTGCTGCAATTGGTCATGGAGCAGCAGGCGGACGCGCTGATCCTGGCTCCCACCGGCTCCAACGCCAATGCCAATCTGATCCAGACCGTCATCGACCGCAATATTCCGGTCATCATCGTGGACCGGGAAGTGGAAGGGATCGTCACCGACACGATCGTGGACGACAATTATTACGGTTCGTACGAGGCGATCTCGTATCTTCATTCTCTGGGACACCGGAAAATCGGCGTGATCTATGGCACGGAAAGCATCTCGCTCGGCAGGGAGAGACTGCAAGGCGCATGGGACGCCGTCGTCGAACTGGGGTGCGTGGCGGACAGAAGCTACTTTGTGCCGGGCAAATTCAAAACCGACGAGGCTTACCATGCGACCATGGAATTGCTGCTCATGCCCGACCCGCCGACGGCCATCTATTGCTGCAACAACTCCATGACCGTCGGCATGCTGAAGGCGATCCTTGACCGCGGGCTCCGGATCCCGGACGACATCTCGGTCATTGCCTTTGGAACCGCCAGCCAGTGGGAGCTGTTTCAGCCGCCGCTCACGCTGATCACGCAGTCGCTCAAGAGGATCGGAGTCGAAACGGCCGCGATCCTGAAAAACCGGCTGTTGATGGAGGACGGATCGTCGTTTGAACACAAACGGATGGTGATCAAGCCGGAGCTCTTGATTCGCAGTTCATGCGCAAAACCGCGTGACATGTGAGTCGTTACGACTGGGCAAGATCCGCATGCATGTCCATCCGAGTTTGCCCGGATCGTATCTTTTGCCATATCGGTAAAACGTTATATCATCATTCCGCAGCCAATACAACCAAACATGCGGGCTTGCAAGAAAAATCGTTGTTTTTTCTTATTCTAAAACGCTTACACGCCCGCTGGTCTGCTCGTTTCTCAATGAAACGTTTTACTATTTCTCTTGCTTGGTGGAGAGAAAGCAAAAGGAGAGAGAGAGTTGAAAAAACTTCAAGGCGTCGTCACCGCCATGGTGACTCCATTTGACAAGGAAGGCCGGGTTCAACACGACAAGCTCGAGAACCTGACCGAATTTCTCATCGGCAAGGGCGTCAACGGCTTGTATCCGCTGGGGACGACCGGCGAGATGCTGCGGCTTTCCGTACCGGAACGCAAGGCCGTCGCGGAGACGGTGATCAAGAAGGCGGGCGGCCGGGTGAACGTATTCGTTCACGTGGGCGCGATGAATGAAAGCGAGACGATTGAACTGGCGAAACACGCCTGTGAAGCGGGAGCAGACGGCATCGGCGTGGTGACGCCCGTGTACTTCAGCATGACGGACCGGGAATTGGTGCAGTACTTCGTGAATGTCGCGTCCAGCGTGCCGGAGGATTTCCCGGTATATCTGTACAGCATACCGCAATGCGCGGCCAACGACATCAAGCCGCATGTCGCTCAGGAGGTGGCGGAACGTTGCAGGAACGTCATCGGGATCAAATACAGCTACCCGGACTTCCTGCGGGTGAACGAATACCTGATGATCAACAATGAAAGCTTCTCGGTGGTGCCCGGAACCGACCGGCTGTTTCTGGCGGGTCTGGTCATGGGATGCGACGGCGTGATCTCGGGCTGCTCCTGCGCTTACCCGGAACCGTTCGTGGCCGTTTACCGGGCTTATCTGGAGAACGATCTGGCCAAAGCGAGGAAGTTGCAACGGATCGCCATCAAGTACTGCGAGGCGCTGCGCAACGGGTCCAACATGTCTTACTTCAAAGAAGCGCTGAGATTGCGGGGGATTGATGTCGGATATATGAAGGCGCCTCAACTGGATCTGACGGGAGACGAAATCCGCGATCTGGAGGAAACGCTGAACCGTTTGAACCGGGAGGCGGAGGAACTGTTCGCTTAATCGGAAGAAGGAAGTGAAGCGGATGATCAGACAGAATGCCGGAATATGGGCCGGCATTGTACTGCTGTTGTTCTCGGTGTTCGTGTTTTGGCAATCCTTCTCACTGCATTACAGAACGGCGTTCGGACCGGGACCGGGCATGTTCCCCAGATGGCTGTCCGGCATCCTGATCGTGCTCTCGCTGGTGTATATCTGGCAATCGGCCAGGAAGGAGATCTTCCGGTTGTCCGAGATATTGCCCAAGGGAGAAGGCTTGATCAATATCCTGTCCGTTCTCCTTTCGGTCTTCGTTTTCATGGTGATCGTCAATCACACCGGCTTCATGATTGCCGGAACAGCGATGTTGTTCATCGTTCTTTTCCGCCATTTCAAATGGTACGCGGCATTGATCATCGCTTTTGTCGTTACGCTGATCCTGTTCCTGATCTTCAAACCGTTGCTCGGTGTCCCGATTCCGGTTAATCAATTCGGCTGGTGAGGATGTGACATCCGGATATGGATTCATTAATGCAGCTTCTGGGGGGATTCGAAACAGCGCTCTCCTGGTGGAATCTGTTCTACTGCCTGGTCGGCGTAACGGTGGGGATGCTGGTCGGCGTGCTGCCGGGGCTGGGTCCGGCTACGGCCACGGCGCTGCTCATCCCGATCACCTTCGGGATGGATCCGATATCCGCCATCATCATGCTCGCGGGGATCTATTACGGCGGCATGTACGGCGGAACCATCACCTCCGTGCTGATCAATACGCCGGGTGAAGCGGCCTCGGTCATTACATGTCTGGACGGATACCCGCTGGCCAAACAGGGACGGGCCGGCGTCGCGCTCGGGGTGGCCGCGATTGGCTCCTTCATCGGCGGCACCATCTCGATCATCGGGCTCGCCTTTATCGGGCCGGCGCTCGCGGAATGGGCGCTCAAGTTCGGTCCTCCGGAATTTTTCGCGCTCATGCTGTTCGGACTCGTGATGGTCGTCGGCCTGATGGGCAGGTCCTTGATCCGCGGCTTGATCGCGGCGTTTCTCGGCTTGATTCTCTCGCTGGTGGGACTCGATCCCGTCTCCGGCGCGCAACGCTTTACATTCGGCCAGCCGTTCCTGCTGGAAGGGTTCGATATCGTGACCATCACGATGGGCCTGTTCGGCATATCGGAGATCCTGCTCGGCATGGAAAGCATGTACAAGACGGGCGAACTGCCCAAGGTCAAGGGACTGCTGCCCAAACGCGACGAATGGAAGCCGACGATGAAAGCGATCGGTCGGGGAACGGCGCTGGGGTTCGTCTCGGGTCTCGTGCCCGGGACAAGCTCCACGATTCCCGCCCTTCTCTCCTACTCGCTGGAGAGGCAGATCGCCAAGGACAAGTCGCGTTTCGGCAAAGGCGCGATCGAGGGGGTGGCGGGCCCTGAAACCGCCAACAACGCGTATTGCGGTTCGGCGCTCATTCCCTTGTTCACGCTCGGCATTCCAAGTTCGCCGACGATCGCCATCCTGCTTGGCGCGTTCATCATGCACGGCCTGACGCCGGGACCGACGCTGTTCATGGAAAATCCGAACTTCGTATGGGCGATTATCGCCAGCATGTTCATCGGCAATCTGATTCTGCTCATCATGAACCTGCCGCTGGCGGGCATGTGGGCGAAGGTGGCATTGGTGCCGCCGAAGCTGCTGTACCCGATCATCCTGCTCATCACGGTGCTCGGCGCGTACAGCATCAACAACAGCCTGTGGGATGTCGGCGTGATGTATGCTTTCGGGATCATCGGATATTTCATGAAGAAGCTCGATATCCCGATGGCGCCGGTCGTGCTGACCATCGTGCTCAGCAAGCTGATGGAGACATCGCTCACCCAATCCATGACGATATTCGAAGGCAACATGTTCGCGTTCTTCCAACGCCCGATTTCCGCAACCTTGATCGTATTGTCCATCGTTGTTTTGATCTTCAGCGTCTTCGCTGAAGTCAAAAATAAAAAATCCGCTCTGGCGGGAGACATTGAAATGTAGTGGCGAACAACAAGAGGGAGGCATGAGAAGATGAAAAAGAAGAAAACGTTAACGGGCTTCATTGTGGTGATGTTGGTGTTGTTCCTGGCGGCATGCGGTTCAAGCGGTTCAAGCGGTTCGAGCGGATCATCCGACAGCGGTTCCGGCGGCAATTCCGGCACCAGCGCCAGCACGAGCAGCAATTCCGGCTCGCAGGCATCCCAACAATCCGAAGCGAAGGACACGGCTTCCAAGTATCCGGAAAGGGAGATCCAGCTGATCGTTCCGTTCGCCGCGGGCGGCGCTTCGGACAGCATTTCCCGCATCATCGCCAAAGGGATGGAAGAGCATCTGCAGAAGCCGGTCGTTGTCGTGAACAAGACCGGCGGCACCGGCGGCGTGGGACTGTCGTTCGTCGAGGCCAGCGCCAACGACGGATACATCATGGGCTATACGCCGGTCGAACTGACGATGCACAAACCGCTCGGACTCTCCGAGCTGGAGCCGAGCAAGTTCGAGTTCATCGCGCAGGTAACGAAGATTCCCGCGGCCGTTACCGTGCCGATCGACGCTCCGTACAACACGCTTGAGGAATTTGTCGAATACGCGCGCAACAACAAGCTCACCGTGGGNAGCTCCGGCGCGGGTTCGATCTGGCATGTGGCCGCGGCGGCGTTCGGCCAGGCTGCAGGCTTCGAATTCAACCACGTTCCGTTTGACGGCGCCGCTCCTGCCGTTACGGCGCTGATGGGCGGACATATCGACGTCGTCATGGTCAGCGTCGGCGAGGTCAAGAGCGGGATCGAAGCGGGCAAGCTGAAGCTGCTCGGGGTCATGAGCAACGAGCGCGATCCGAACTTCCCGGATGTCCCGACGCTGAAAGAGGCGGGATACGATGTGGAAATCGCCGGCTGGGGAGGATTCATCCTGCCGAAGGGTACTCCGCAAGACATCATCGACATCCTGGCCGAAGCCATCGAGAAAGCGGCGCAATCGGATGAATTCAAGGAATTCACGCAAAAGCAAGGCATGCTGATGGACTACAAGAAAGGCGCGGAATTCAAAGAATTCGCGGAGTCGCAATTCCAGTTCTTCTCCGAGCTGATTCCGACGATGGGCTTGAAGTAATCCTGATTTAACGGAAAAGCCGCGCTTTCATGCCTGGTAAACTGCTCCCCTCAAAGCAGGCGCCCGAAATCACAAGAGGCCGCTTTGAGGGGAGTTTTGCTCAACGCACAAGACCAAAAAAAAAAAACCATCAACCCGCGTCCGCCAGCCGCACATCGACCTTGACCTGCAGCGTCTGCTCCGGCGTGCCGCGGTAAATGCCCTTGACGGGCACGATATCGTGATAATCGCGGCCGTGGCCGAGCTTCACGTAGCGCCAGTCGATCATATTGTTGTTCGTCGGGTCGATGCCCTGCCAGCCGAGGCCGGGGATATACACCTCCACCCAGGCGTGGGAGGCCTGCTCGAAGTCCGCATCCCGCCCCCGCAAATCCCCCACGAAATGATACCCGCTCACATAGCGCGCCGGCACGCCGTGAATGCGGCAGACGGACAGCATGAGGTGGGCGAAATCCTGGCATACTCCCGAGCCGATCTGCAGCAGCTCGTCCACCGTCGTATGCACCCCGGTGGAATGCGGCTTATACTCGAAGTCCCGATAGATCTTGTCTGCGGCGCTCTTGACGAAGCCGAGGACGTTGCCGCTTGCCTCCCGCGGTATGGCCGCCGCGTATTCCCGGGCCGCCGGATGGAAGGAGACGACGGAAGTCGGCAGCAAATACTCCGCGAACTCATTGACGAACGAATCCCGCTTCAGAAGCCCCCAGGACTCCTCCGCTCCCCAGGCCGATTGCCAGGGCACCTCCTGGTCCCGCGTCACCACGGTGGAATGGGCCGTAATGACAAGTTCGCGGTGGGGCTGCCAGGCCGTAAAGCAATGGACCCGGTTGCCGAAATCGTCCTCGTAGGACGCCAGCAGCACATTCGGCTCAATCGTGATCCGGTGCCGGTAGCAGGCCTGGCGCTCATCGGTGCGGGGCGACAGGCGGAGCTCATTGACACTGTCCGTAACCATCGCGCCGTAGGTGTATTTGGTGACATGGCAAATGTCCAATTTCATAGGACGACCTCGCTTCCAGGGGAAAAAAAGACGTTGGCCATGGCGTCGCCCAGCTGCCGGTTCGCCGCAAGCANCCCTTGCAGCACGTCATGCATCGTATGGGCCGTAATATCTTCCTTCTCCAGCCAGCCCAGTTCCGAGCGCGCCTTGCCCGCGATGCGGATCAACCGGTCCAGCGGCGGATTGGAGCGTTCCGCATACGCTTTGAGCGCCTTGAGATGCTGCTCGAACCGGCCCACCGCATACTGGACGGAACGCGGGAACCGGTCCTCCAGGATGAGGAAACGGGCCACCCCCTCCAGCGACATGTCATCCAGTTCCAGCTTGCGGAAGGCCTCGTAGCCGCCGGTGGACGTCAGCACCACCTTGGAATGGGCGAAGGCCGCATCCCGGCAGTCGCGCACCACCCGGTGGACGAACAGCAGCATGCGGACCACATTCTCGGAGCGTTCCAGGAAGCGTCCGCTTTCGATCAAATGCCAGGATTCATCCCGCAGCATGATGGACGCCGCCATGCCCTGAAAGGCCGCCAACTCCTCGATAATGCGCTGGAAAAACCGGTGCGGCGACTGCTTCAGCACATGGGAAAGCTGCACGCCCCTGAGCCACAGGTAAAAGCCGTTCAGCATGTTCCACAGCTCGGCGGGCAGCTGTTCCCGCACCTTCTTGAAATTGTCCCTGGCATGGACGACGCAGGACAACAGGGAATTGTTCATGGACGGATCGAGCAGCAGAAAATAAAGCACATCGCGCTCGTTGTAGGTTGCATGGCGCGCTTCGTAAACGCCGGTGTCGCCGATCGCCTCGGTCATGGTGCGCCAGACGCTCTCCTCTTCATCTCCGCCCAGTTCCCGCATGTGATAATGGACATCCAGAAGCCTTGCATGATTCTCCGCACGCTCAATATACCGGCCGATCCAGAACAGCGATTCCGCGCTTCGATCCAGCATCGCATCCACGCTCCCCTGCAAAAACTGTTTACCGCCGGTCTCTAGGCCAACACCCAGGTGTCCTTGCATCCTCCGCCCTGCGAGGAGTTCACCACCAGGGACCCCGCCTTCATCGCAACCCGCGTCAAGCCGCCCGGCAGCACATGCACGCGGGAACCGTCGTAAAGNGCAAACACCCGCAGGTCGATATGCCGCTCCTCCAGTTCCCCGTCGATCACCACCGGAGAGGTGGACAGCTTCAGGGCCGGCTGGGCGATGTAATGGTCCGGGTTCGCCCTGATCTTCTCCGCGAAGGCCATCCGCTCTTCCTCCGTGGACGTCGGGCCGACGAGCATCCCGTACCCGCCCGACAGGGACGTCTCCTTCACGACCATCTGCTCCAGCCGCTCCAGCACGTACTCCCGTTCCTCGGGCCGGCTCATCAAATAGGTCGGGACGTTGTTCAGGATCGGCCGCTCGTTCAGATAGTAGCGGATCATCCCCGGCACGAAGGTGTAGATCGCCTTGTCATCGGCAACCCCCGTGCCCGGCGCGTTCGCGATGGCCACGTTGCCGAAGCGGTACGCGTTCATCAGCCCCGCCACGCCCAGCAGGGAATCCGGCCGAAAGGCCAGCGGATCGAGAAAATCATCATCAATGCGCCGGTAGATGACATCCACCTTCTTGAGTCCCGACATATGGCGAATATAAATATGATGGTCCCGGCACACCAGGTCGCGGCCTTCGACAAGCTCCAGACCCATCTGCTGCGCCAGAAAGGTATGCTCGAAATAGGCGGAATTGTAGCTGCCCGGCGTAAGCAGCACGATCACCGGCTCGCTCCTGCCGGAGGGCGCAAGCTCCTTGAGGGCGTTGTGGAAATCCTGGAGCGTCCGGTCGATGCCGCGCACCTTGTAGCTGAAGAACAGCTCCGGAAAATCGTGCTTCATGATCGAACGGCTCTTGTAGATATAGGAGAATCCGGAGGGCGTGCGCAGATTGTCCTCCAGAACGTAATAATCCCCCTTCTCATCCCGCACCAGGTCGATGCCCGCCGCCGTCACATACACGCCCTTCGGCACCGCGAGCTTCATCATCTCGGTGCGAAAATACCGGTTGCCCACAATCATGCGCCTCGGAATCAATCCGTCCTTCAAAATGCACTGCTCGTGATAGATATCCGCCAGAAAAGCATTGAGCGCCCTCACCCGCTGCTCGATTCCCTTCTCGATCACGCTCCACTCTTCCGCCGGAATGATGCGGGGAACAAAATCGAAGGGAATCGTCCTTTCCAACGCTTCCCGGCTCGCACCGGACAAAGTAAAAGTGATGCCTTCCTCAAGCAGCCGGGAGTTCATCAATTGCTGCCGGTTAAGCCGCTCCTCGCGGCTCATGCCGGACAATTGCCGGTGCACCCGCTCATAGTGGGGACGCACAGCGCCGCCGTCGTACATTTCGTTATAGAAGGAGGAAGGCGGGACCGCAACCGATTGTTTGCCGCTTTCCATGATCATGGCCCCTCCCCGGACGGATATGGAATTTTTATCTAATTGTATGCTCTTCGCAATTGTATGTCAATTATGTTTACATTAATTCGCCATTTATTATGGATTTATGCCATATATCTGACAAATATATAACACGATTATGACAAAAGGAGTGCGCACCCGGCAATATGATGCAAACGCCCCGCACATCCCCGCGGACTGCTTCCGCGAACCGATTCCCGCCGTCCACCGGAACGAGTCCAAGTTCATGCCGCGGACGGATCAAGCCCGACGGCCGTCTTGCTACAATCGTCTTGCAATGCAAATGACTTCCTGCAAATTCAACCTTAGGTCAACCACAGCACGGGAAAGGAGCCATTCGGCGCATGCTGCTGCATCTGCTCAAGCGGGACCTGGGAAAGAAAAAAACCGTCTCCGCCATCCTCTTCGCCTTCGTCCTCCTGTCGTCGCTGCTCGCATCCGCCGGCGCCGGGCTGATCCGCGAACTGGCCGGCGCCGTGAGCGGGCTGCTCGGGACATCGGCCGTGCCCCATTATGTGCAGATGCACAGCGGCGCACTCGATCCGGCGGCGATCGAACGATGGGCCGCGGACAATGCGCTCGTCGACGCGCACCAGATCGTCGAGATGGTTCCGGTGGAGGGAAGCCGCATCACCCTGGGCGACCACGCCGGGCCGGAAAGCGCCAGCGTCATGGATTTCTACTTCGTCAAGCAGAACGAGAAATTCGATTACCTGCTGAACCTGTCGAACGAACGCGTGGAAGTGGCGCAAGGCGAGATCGCCGTTCCGGTCTACTTCAAGGAGCGGCGGAACCTGGAGATCGGCGACCGGGTCCGCATCGCGCACCGGGACTTCGTCATGGATCTTGCGATCCGCGATTTCGTCCGGGACGCCCAGATGAACCCGTCCATCGTCCATTCGAAGCGATTCGTCGTCCATCCCGCGGACTATGAGACCCTGAAGCGCCGCGCGGGCGCCGTCGAATATCTGATCGAGTTCCGGCTGAAGGACGCCGGGACAATCGCCGATTTCCACGCGATGTACCAGGCGTCGGACATGCCGAAGACCGGACCGTCCGTCGATCTGAACCTGTTCCGCATGCTGAACGCGCTGACCGACGGCGTTCTGGCGGCCGTGGCGATCCTCGTCAGCCTGCTGCTGGTGTGCATCGCGATGCTGTGCGTCCGCTTCACGCTGCTGGCGACGTTGGAAGAGGACTATCGCGAGATCGGCGTGCTGAAGGCGATCGGCGCTTCGCGGCGGCACATCCGCGGCATCTATCTGGCGAAGCATGCCGCTCTCGCCGCGGCGGCATCCCTGTGCGGCTGCGCCGCTTCCTTCCCGGCCGCTCGCCTGATGTCGTCCGACATCGCGCTGTATCTGGGCAAAACGGACCGCGGACTCGCATACTTCGCCCTTCCGTTCGCCGCCTCCGCCGTTCTGTGCGGACTGATGATCCTGTTCTGCATGCTGGTGCTCCGGCGATTCGGCCGGATCCCGGCGGCGGAGGCGCTGCGCTCGGGCGGCATCGGCGAGGCGAAGATCAGCCGGAGCCGCTGGCGGCTGCACCGCAGCCGGCTGATGCCCGTTCCGGTGTTCCTCGGCCTGCTGAACGTCTTCCAGCGGCCGCGCATGTTCGGGCTGCTGTTCTTCGTGTTCGCCGCGAGCGCCTTTCTGATGCTTGTGCCGGTCCATTTTCTCAATACGATGGAGTCGCCCGGATTTATCGCCTATCTGGGGATCGGCCGGAGCGACCTGCGGATCGACCTGCAACACTCGGAACGGATGGAAGAGAGGTTCCGGGAAGCGGTGGACGCGATCCGGCGGGATGCCGACGTGGAGCGGTTCTCTCCGCTGGTCGCGAGCCGGTTCCGCGTGCTGAACGACGACGGCACCGTCGGCCAGTTGAACGTCGAATCGGGAGATTTCACCATCTTCCCCCTGGAGTATGTGCAGGGCGGCGCGCCGAGAGACGACAACGAGATCGCGCTGTCCGTCCTGAACGCGCGGGAGATGGGCAAGCGGGTCGGCGACACGATCCGGCTGCTTGCGGGCGGCGAAGTGCGGACAATGGTCATCAGCGGCATCTACCAGGACATCGCGAACGGCGGGCGCACGGCGAAGGCGAGGCTGCCCCATGATCCGGACGCGGCGCTGTGGTACACGATCAGCCTCGATCTCAAGCCCGGCGTCGACCCGCAGGCGAAGATCGCCGAATATGAGCGGGCGTTCGGACCGGCCAAGGCGACCGATCTTCCGGGCTACATCCGGCAGACGCTGGGGCAGACGATCGCGCAGCTCCGCAGCCTGGCGATGCTCGCCTTCGCCGTCGCGATCTTCCTGTCCATGCTGATGACGGCGCTGTTCCTGAACCTGCTGACGGCCAGGGATCGATCGCATACGGCGATCATGCGCGCCATCGGATTTCAGCACCGGCACATCCGGACGCAATATGTCGCGATGGCGCTGGCGGTGCTGGCCGCCGGCATCGCCGCCGGGACGATCCTGGCCAATACGGCCGGGCAATCGCTGGCCGGGGCGGTCTGGTCGCTCCTCGGCGCGTCCGATATCCGCTTTGTCATTGAGCCGGTGCAGGCCTATGTCGTGTGTCCCGCGATCTTGATGCTGGCGGTCTCCGCGGCCGCATGGATCGGCGCGGAATCGGCCCGCAAGGTCAACATTGCCGAGATGATCAAGGAATAAGGAGCGTGGGCGCGATGGCGCTGCTGGAAGCCGTGGATGTAAGCAAAACCTTCCGGAACGACGGCCGGGAAACTCCCGTTCTTCAGGATATCCGTCTGCGGATCGGCCAAGGGGAATTCATTTCCGTCATGGGGCCGTCCGGTTCGGGCAAATCCACGCTGCTGCTTACCCTGAGCGGTCTGGACCGGGCAACTTCCGGCCGGGTGCTGCTGAAGGGCAGGGACTTGACGAATCTGGACGAAGATGCGCTGGCCGTCGTCCGCCTGCATCATGTCGGTTTCGTATTCCAGCATTTTCATCTGATGCGCAATCTGACGCTGCTCGACAACATCGTCCTGCCCGCCTGGCTGGCGGGCGGACGGGACCGGAAGCGCATCCTGCGGCGGGCCGAAGAGCTGATGGAGATGACCGGCATCGCCCGTCTGGCGGACCGCGACATCTCGCAAGTCTCCGGCGGGCAGCTTCAGCGGGCGGCCATCTGCCGGGCGCTCATCAACGATCCGGATATTCTGTTCGGCGACGAGCCGACCGGCGCGCTCAACTCGCAATCCGCCCGCGACATCATGCGGCTGCTGGCCGACATCAACCGCCGGGGCACGGCGATCCTGCTGGTCACCCACGATCCCCGCGTCGCATCCTGCGCCGAGCGCGTGCTGTTCATGCTGGACGGCCGGCTGGCGGCGGAGAAAAGGCTGGGCAGACCCGCGAGCGGCAGCGACGACGAGCAGCGGGAACGGGAAAGCGAGCTGACCGAATGGCTCGCCGGCCTGGGCTTCTGACGCCGCTCATAAAGGACATGCCGGCGCCATAGGGATGGATCAATCGAAATTCGGCGTTGAAAGGAATGGAGCCGTTTGGATTTTCGCAAATTTCTGATCGTCTGGGCCGGGCAGCTGCTGTCGATGGTCGGAAGCGGGCTGACCGGCTTCGCGCTCGGCGTGCACGCCTACGAGCGCACGGGGATGGCCACGCACGCCGCGCTCGTGACTTTGTCGTCGTTCCTCCCCTCCATATCGCTCCGGCCGATCGGCGGCATCCTGGCGGACCGCTTCGACCGGCGGCTCATGATGATCATCGGCGACATCGGCTCCGCGGCCGGCGTCGCGTTCATCCTGATCTTCATGACGGCCGGCGAGCCGGGGCTGTGGCCCGTCTACGCCGGCGCGACCGTCAGCTCCGTCTTCGTCGGCATCCAGAGCCCGGCGTACAAGGCCTCGGCCACCGACCTGCTCACCGGGGAGCAATATTCGAAGGGCAGCGGACTTGTCCAGCTCGCGGAATCCGCCCGCTTCCTGCTGTCGCCGTTCCTCGCCGGCTGGATGCTTCATCAATTCGGGATCGCAACGGTGCTGGCCATCGACATCGCCACCTACATGACGGCCGTGCTCACGGTGTTTCTGATCCGGAAGCGGATGAAGCCGGCGCGCGCGGCGGACGAAGGCGGCCGCTGGCTGGCGGAGCTTCGGGACGGCTGGCAAGCGGTCACGGTCAATCGCGGCGTCTTCCTGCTCATCCTCATGATCTCGCTGGTCACGCTCTTCCTCGGATTTCTGGAGACGCTGATCGGTCCGATGGTGCTCTCCTTCTCGGACGCCCGGACGCTGGGAACCATCCAGACGCTGTGCGCGCTCGGCATGCTGGCGAGCAGCCTGCTGCTCGGGATATTCAGCGTCGGGCGCCGCTACGCGGACATCCTGGCGGCCGGTCTGTTCATCGCGGGCATCGCGTTCAGCCTGATCGGCACGACGACGAACGTGTATTTCATCACCGCTTCGGGCTTCCTGTTCCTGGCGGCGATGCCCTTCGTGAACATGAGCTGCGACGTGATGATACGATCGAACATTCCGAACGAGATACAGGGACGGGCATGGGGGATCATCGGCATTCTGTCCCAGCTCGGCTTCATCGCGGCCTACGCGACGGCGGGACCGCTCGCCGACTACGTGTTCAATCCGCTGCTGGAAGACGGCGGACCGCTCGCGCCGACCGTCGGCCGGCTGATCGGCACGGGACCGGGCAGGGGCATCGGCTTCATGTTCGTCATCTGCGGCCTGCTGACGGCGGCTTCGGCGCTCGTCCTGTCCCGCATACGATCCATCCGCGCGCTGGCCGCCAATGTCGCCAGCGGCCCGGGCGCGGAAAACGGCCGCGCCGGAGAACCGGCCTGACCTTACGGCGCGGATGCTGTCGCCCCGTCGCCGATGAAGCGCCCTCCCGAGGCGGGATTGCCTTCGGGCGGGGCGCATCTTCGGTCCGCTGGCACAAATTTTTAGCTTTCCGCTCTTTACAACGGCATCTGGCTGTGCTAAAATCATCATTGCTTGTTTGAAATAACGGCACATCGAGACGTGGCTCAGCTTGGTAGAGCGCTTGGTTCGGGACCAAGAGGTCGCAGGTTCAA
>Ga0065723_102503_pt1 | contig 14112 bp, 10 predicted proteins | sample TheenrcuSG05Z960_FD_59110 | JGI IMG/M metagenome (GOLD analysis project Ga0065723, IMG submission 59110) | Thermophilic enrichment culture from UC Davis - Sample SG0.5Z960 | ecosystem: Engineered > Solid waste > Grass > Composting > Bioreactor | place: USA: University of California, Davis
GATGGGCTTCAAGAATCCATAAAATCAGCGTATCAAGGCTCTGTGTAACGATCTGGTGACCTCTGCTCTATTTCGGTAGAGTACACCGGTTGGACGAGACCGGGCAGGTCGGGGCAGATCCGAGCGGCCTATTCGATGGTGGCTACATTGAAGCCCGCCCGGCGATTTCCCGGACATCCATGGCCCCGCTTCATTTTCCGGGCACGACAGGGCGGACACAAAGAGCCACGCTAATCGGCCAGCAGCTGCTCGGCGGTTTCGTGGTCGGTGATCAGCACCTTGATGTAGCCGCCGCGCAGGGCGCCACGGATGGCCTCCACTTTGGCCGGGCCGCCGGCAATGCCCACCACACGCGGAACGCGCCGGAGTTCTTCCAGCGTGATCCCGATCAGGTGCTGATCCAGCGACGTCCGCACGGAGCGGCCCCGGCTGTCGTAGAAGCGCATGGCGATGTCTCCGATGGCGCCGGCCGCTTGCAGTTCTTCGTAAAAACGCTGAAGCTGCTCGTCTTTCGTTTGAAAGACGGGATTGGTGTTCAGCGCGCCAATGCCGGTGTAGGCCACGGTTAGCCTGGGGAAGAGCGACAGGGCGGCCTGCACGTAACGGTCGCTCAGCAGCACCTCGCGGGCTTCCGGGCGGTGCACGATGCCCGGTGCGGGTAGCAGGGTTACCGGGGCCTGCAGGAGCTGGGCCAGCCGGCGGGAGAGATCGGCCGCATAGGCTTCGGCTTCCGGGGGACCGATGCCGCCGAGGGTCTGGACGACGTGCACCTTCGTGGTGGGCATGGCCTGCAGTTGCTGGATCATGGCCTGCAGCGTGGTGCCCCAGGTCATCCCGATGACGTCGCCGGCCTGGACGGTACGGCGCAGGTAATCGGCGGCGGCAGCCCCCAGTTGCTTTTTCAGGAGGGCATCATCGCCTGGCGAGGGCGTCTCCACGATCACCGCTTCCAGCAGGCGATAGCGCCGCTCCAGCTCCGATTCCAGCTCGACGAACTGGCTGGCGCCCCGGATGGTGATCTGGACGATGCCCAGCCGTCGGGCCTGTTTCAACAGGCGCGAGACCTTGGGCCGCGACAGCCGCAGCCGCCGTGCAATCTGCTGTTGCGTCAGGTTCTGAAGGTAATACAGCTCGCTGACCTTCGTCAGCAGCCGTAGATCAAACGGACTCCGCGGTCGAGGCATGGAGGATTTTCCAATCGTTCGGGTGCGACGCTGATGGGAGAATACAATATCTGAACATATTCTCACAAATGTCCATTTGATAATTTCGTCTTATCTTCAAAAACAGATCTTGTAGAAGCTTTCAAGAAAGGGTAAAATTCTGTCGCACTAGATCGATCATATATGATCAAATGTTCAAAAAAAGGAGGCACCATGTTAAACGACTGGTACAATGTCTGGCGGAACGGCTGGAAGCGATTTGGCTTCTGGCTGGTGTATGTCTGGCTGCTCGCAGTAAGCGCTTCGATAGCCCGGGCCCAGACGGGAGCGGTTACGGGACGTGTGACAGATGCCGACACAGGCGAACCGCTTCCCGGTGTGAATGTGGTGGTGGAAGAACTGGCGACCGGAGCGGCCACCGATGTGGAAGGACGGTATACGATCTCCGGGCTGCGGCCGGGTACCTACACGCTGCGGGCCTCGTTTGTGGGCTATGAAGACCAGACGCAAGCGGTTGCGGTGCGTGCCGGAGAGACGGTGGAGGTGAATTTTGCCCTGCAGCCCACGACCCTGGGCTTGCAGGAGGTGGTCGTGGTGGGGTATGGCACGCAGCGGTGGGAGGATGTGACGGGTTCGGTGGCGGCGGTCCGTACGGAAAACCTGGCGTTGATGCCCGTGACGGGGCCCGATCAGGCGCTGGCCGGTCAGGTGGCCGGGGTGCAGGTGCTGCAGGGAAGCGGCATTCCCGGTGGCGGCCCGCAGATTCAGGTGCGTGGCGTCGGTGCGATCGGCGCAGGAAATCAACCGCTTTTCGTGGTGGACGGCTTCCCGCTTCCCAGCTCGACCAATGAAATTCGCAATCCGCTCAACGACATTCCCCCGAAGACATCGAATCGATTACAATCCTGAAGGACGCTTCGGCGGCAGCGATCTACGGCTCCCGGGCGGCCAACGGCGTGGTGATCATTACGACAAAGAGCGGGCGGGGACAGCGGCCTACCGTGACGATCACCTCTTCGATCGGCGTACAGCAGATCCCGCCGGAGCGCAAGCCGGACATCATGAGTGCCCGGGAGTTTGCCCAGTGGATGAAGGAGCGCTACGAGGATCACGTGCGGATCGACCTGGGCCGGGAGCCAACCCCGGATGATATTCCGGAACCCTATCGCAATCCGGAAAGCGTGCAGGGCGTGGACTGGTTCGATGCCGTAACACGGACGGCCCTGATGTCGGACCTGAACGTAAGCGTCAGTGGAGGGAGCCAGCTCGTTACCGCCTACTTTTCGGCCGGTGTGTTGCGGCAGGAAGGCGTGCTCAGGAACACCGACTTTACGCGGTATTCCCTCCGGGCCAACCTGCGCTTCTATCCCAACGACTGGATCAACCTGGGATTGAACGTGTCGCCGGTATTTGCACAGCGCAATCTACCCGTCCAGGGTGGAGGTGGCATCTGGGATGAAACCTTCGCGCGCAATGCAGGGGCCATTTCGATGGGACAGATTCTGGTAACCTGCCCGATTGCCAGTCTCGACGATGTGCAGGTGGGATGCCCGGGCACTTTCTCCTGGCCCAATCCTGTTCAGGCGCTGGAAAGCCTGGCGCTTGGCACGGAGTCGGCCCGTTTTGTGGGCAGTTCCTTCGTGGAACTCGAACCTGTCTCGGGTTTGCGGCTGAAGTCGCAGCTGAATACGGAAGTGTTCGGGAGCGAGACCCAGTTCTATCGGCCTTCGACGATCGGAACAATTAACACGCCACCTCCTCTGGCGCCGCAGGGACGCTACCAGACCAGCAGCTATCTGAACTGGCTGAACGAAAATACGGCCACCTGGAATCTGGCGCTCGGGGATCATGCGGTCGAGGTGCTGCTGGGCACCAGCTTTCAGAAACACACGCAGCGGACCGGAAGCTTTACCGGCGAAGAATATCCAAGCGACGAGGTCAAGACGCTGAACGCGGCCGCGCGCATTACGGGCCAGACGCTGATCGAGGAATGGGGCATGATCTCCTATTTCGGACGGGTCAACTATGAGTATCGGAATAAATACTTCTTCACGGCGTCGCTGCGTCGCGACGGTTCGTCCCGGTTTGGCCCGAGGAATCGATGGGGGACTTTCCCGGCCATCGCGCTTGGCTGGCGCCTGTCTGAGGAAGGATTCCTGCGGGGGGTTAACTGGATTGACGATCTGAAGCTGCGGTTTTCCTGGGGCGAAACCGGTAACAACAACATCGGCAACTACGATTACATCAGCCGGGTGACCTCGCAGAATTACGTACTGGGCGGCGGCCTGGCTTCCGGCCGCGTGGTTTCCTCGCTGGGCAACGATCTGCTGGGATGGGAGACTACGCGGGAGACCAACCTGGGGCTCGATGTGACGCTGCTGAACAATCGCGTCAACCTGAGCGCCGAGGTTTACCAGAGCTATACGACGGATCTGCTTCTTGACGTAGAAATCCCGCTGTCTTCCGGTTTTACTACGATCAAGGAGAATCGCGGCAAGGTCAGAAACCGGGGGATCGAGGTGGCGCTGCAGACGACCCCGGTCAGAAGAAGCAATTTCGTCTGGATCTCGAGCTTCAACGTGTCGGCCAACCGAAATGTCGTCCTGGAGCTGGGCCCCACCGGCGCGCCCATCTACAGTGGTCGCAGCGGCGAGGCAAACCCTACGCATATCACGATGATCGGCAAACCGGTAGGTATGTTTTTCGGGTATGTGTTTGAGGGCCTTTATCGCGACTGGGATGACGTCAACAACAGTCCGCATTTTCCGGGCGCGATCCCGGGGAACGTGAAGTACCGCGATGTGAACGGAGATGGGTACGATCTCACCGGTGAGCGACTTCGACATCATCGGAAATCCCTACCCGGATTTGGTATTCGGTATCACCAACAGCATCACCTATAAGAACCTGGATGTGCAGCTTGTGCTTACGGGGCAACTGGGTGGGGAGAAGCTGATGGCCTTCAAGGAGTCGCTGAACAACATCGACGGCGTGTTCAATGTGGAGCGCGAGATGCTGCAGCAGTGGCGCTCGCCCGAAGACCCCGGAAACGGCCGGGTGCCCACGACGGCCGGGACCGCACTGGGCCGGGTCCTGTATCGCGATGTCAACTCGCTGTGGGTCAAAGACGCCTCGCACCTGGCCATCAAGAATATCACGGTCCGTTATAACCTGCCCAACCGCTGGTTCCAGTCCTGGATGTCGATCAACCGGGCGTCCGTCTATCTGAGCGCCCAGAACGTGTACTACTTCACAAACTATCCGGGCAATCCGGAGCAGACCAATTACAGCGATATTGTGGTTGATGCCAATACTGCTTTGCGCTATGGCAATCCCAACCTGACGCCCGGACTGGACTATGCGCCCTATCCGTTGCCCCGAACGGTGACGCTGGGCATCGAACTCTCATTCTGAATGGCAGGATTTCAAACAGCGAGGCAAGCCATGAAACGATATACACTCATTCTGATTGCCGGCCTACTGGTCGCTTCGTGCGACAGCCTGATCGACGTGCAGCCGCAATCGGACATTTCGACAGAAACCTTTTTCCGCACGCCTGCGCAGGTTGATCAGGCGATTCTGGGTGCCTACGGCTATCTGCAGACGCTTTACAGCGGCACCGATTGGAACGGCGCTTTTGTCATGCTCGAAATGCGTTCCGATAACACGACGTATCAATTCAATGTAGATAACCGGGGTGCGCTTCATGCCGAGCAGATTGATGAATTCAGAGAGCAATCTGAAAATGTAGTGTTGCAGTTTTTCTGGCAGACCTCTTATCAGGGAATTTATCAGACCAATGTGGTACTTGACCGCATTGAAGCAGTAGACTACGGCAACAATACTTCCTTGAAAGATCAACATCTCGGAGAAGCGAAATTTCTACGTGCTTTCAATTATTTCAACCTGGTCCGGCTGTTCGGCGGCGTGCCGCTGAAACTGCACGAAATCAAAACGCCATCGGAAGCGTATGCCGAAGGGCGGGCTTCGGTGGACGAGGTCTATGCACAGATTCTGTCCGATGTGCAGGATGCGGTGCAGAAGTTGCCCTGGACCTATCCGGCGGAACAGGCCGGCCGGGCCACGAAAGGAGCGGCGCTGATGCTGCTGGCCGAGGTGCATATGACCCGCCAGAACTTCAGCGAGGCGCGTGCCGCTCTGGAGCAGATCGTGAATGCAGGGATCTACGAACTGCTTCCGGATTACGCGGAGGTGTTCAACCCCGCCAACAAAAACCATCGGGAGTCCATCTTTGAGATCCAGTACAGCAACAACTACGAAGGCGAAGAGGCAAACTGGATCTTTCTGTTTGCGCCGTTCAATTCGGGCTGTGCGCTGATGCAGGGGCCGTGCCAGGGGGCGCGCGTCTTTGCCTGGAATATCCCAACGCGCGACATGCTCGACGCCTATGAGCCCGGTGATCTGCGCAAGGATGTGTCCATCGGCTGGTACGAGGATCCTTCCAATGTGCAGTACGACGTCGCCATCGGCGATTCCATTCCATACGTCAAGAAGTTTGCCTGGCCCTTCAACGCGCTGAACCGGACGAACGAAAACTGGCCGGTTTACCGCTACGCGGAGACGCTGCTGCTCCTGGCCGAAGCACTGAACGAAGAAGGACGTACGGCCGAGGCGGAGCCCTATCTGAATGCGGTGCGGGCACGGGCCGGGCTATCGCCGCTCACGGGGCTGTCCCAGGAGGAATTCCGGCAGGCCGTCTGGCATGAGCAGCGGGTGGAACTGGCCTTCGAGAACAAGCGCTGGTTCCAGCTGCTCCGGACCGGCCGGGCGCTGGACGTAATGCGTGCCCACGGAGAGCAGATGCGTCAGATCTCGGAGCGCATGGCCCGCGAAAATGCCTACCAGATCGAGCCGTACCGGCTGCTCTACCCCATTCCGCTCCGCGAAGTTATCTTGAACAACCTGGAGCAAAACCCCGGCTATTAACCACCCACAACCTTTCGAAGAAAAATGCGATTCTGGCGATGCTTTCTGGTGCTCCTCTTTCTGGGAGGAGCGAGAGGGGCAACTGCGCAGTCAAGCCAGGCGCTGCAGGTTACTTCCCTCCGCACGGAATACCTTGTCAATCCGATCGGGATTGACGTCCGGCAGCCGCGGTTGAGCTGGCAACTGCAGAGCGACCGGCGGGATGTACGCCAGGTGGCCTATCAGATTCAGGTGGCCACCAGCCGTGAAGCGCTCGCGCGCGGACGCGACCTCGTATGGGACAGCGGCCGCGTCGAGTCGGACCAGTCGGTCTTCGTCCCCTATGGCGGACCGGCGCTGCAGAGCCGCCAGCGCTACTACTGGCGCGTGCGCGTCTGGGACAACCACGGCCGCAGCTCGGCCTGGAGCGAGCCGGCCTTCTGGGAAATGGGGCTGCTGTCGCCTGAGGAATGGCAGGCGCAGTGGATCACGTACGACTGGGAAGAGGATACCTCGCAGCCTCAACCCGCACCGATGCTGCGCCGGACGTTCCGCGTCGATGGCCGCGTGCGCCGCGCCCGCCTTTACATTACCAGCCTGGGGCTCTACGAGGCGCACCTGAACGGTCGCCGTGTGGGCGATCAGCTCTTCACGCCGGGCTGGACGAGCTACCACCATCGCCTCCAGTACCAGACCTACGACGTAACGGACCTGCTGCGTCCGGGCGAAAATGCCCTGGGCGTGATTCTGGGCGATGGATGGTACCGGGGTTACCTGACCTGGTCATTCCGGCGTAACGTTTATGGCGAGCGGCTGGCGCTGCTGGCCCAGCTCGAAATCACCTACGAGGACGGCCGCACGCAGGTCGTGACCTCGGACCCCGACTGGAAGGCGACGACCGGGCCCATCCGCATGTCGGACATCTACATGGGCGAGATCTACGGACGCCCGCCTTGAAAAAGAAGGCTGGACCGAGCCGGGCTATGACGACAGCGACTGGCGGGGCGTGCGTGTACTGGAGCACCCGAAAGACATCCTGATCGCGCCCATCGGTCCGCCCGTGCGTCGCATTCAGGAGATCCGTCCGGTCGCGATCCTGTACACGCCCGAAGGCGATACGGTGGTGGATATGGGCCAGAACATGGTGGGCTGGGTGCGACTGCGCGTACGGGGGCCGGCCGGCACGGTCGTGACGCTCCGCCACGCCTAAGTGCTGGACAAACACGGCAATTTCTACACGGAAAACCTCCGCCGTGCCCGACAGACGGACCAGTACATCCTTAAAGGGCACGGCGAGGAAGTTTTCGAGCCCCATTTCACCTTCCACGGCTTCCGTTACGTGGCCGTCAGCGGCTATCCGGGGGAGCTGACACCTGAGGCCATTACCGGCATCGTGATCCACTCGGCCTTTGAGCCGACCGGCACATGGATCAGCTCGGACTCGCTGCTGAACCGGCTTCAGCTCAACATCCAGTGGGGCATGAAGGGCAACTTCCTGGACGTGCCCACCGACTGTCCGCAGCGCGACGAGCGGCTGGGATGGACGGGCGACGCCCAGGTGTTTGCCCGGACGGCCATGTTCAACGGGCTGGTCGGCGGCTTTTTTACCAAGTGGCTGGGTGATGTAGCGGCCGATCAGAGTGCGGAAGGAGCTGTACCCCATGTCGTGCCCAACGTCCTGCCTTCCTTTGCGGGACGGTTTCCGGGCGGTGCGACCGGCTGGGCCGATGCCGCCGTGGTCATTCCCTGGACGATGTACCAGGTGTATGGCGACCGGCGTATTCTGGAGGTGCAGTATCCCAGCATGAAGGCCTGGGTCGAGTACATGCGCCGGGAAGCAGGGGAGGATCTGATCTGGGACACGGGCTTCCACTTTGGCGACTGGCTGGCATTCGTGCCCGAAGAGAATGTGCGGCGGGCCTATCCGGGGGCGACGACCGGGCGCGATTTTCTGGCAACCGCCTACTTTGCCTACAGCACGCGGCTGCTGGCGCAGGCGGCCGAAGTAATCGGGAAAACCGACGAGGCCCGGCACTACCGGCAGTTGTACGAGGCCATCCGGGAAGCCTTCAACCGCGAATTCGTCACACCCAACGGGCGCGTTGCGCAGGCCACTCAGACGGCCTACACGCTGGCCATTCAGTTCGATCTGTTGCCCGAGCACCTGCGGGCCGAAGCCGGGCGCCGGCTGGCCGAAGACGTGCGCGCTCATAACATGCACCTGACCACGGGCTTTCTGGGCACCCCGCAGCTTCTGCATGCGCTCAGCAATACCGGTCAGCTCGACGTGGCCTACACGCTGCTGCGGCAGACCACCTACCCCTCGTGGCTCTACCAGGTGAAGATGGGGGGCCACCACGATGTGGGAGCGCTGGGACAGCATCAAGCCCGACAGCACCTTCCAGGACCCCAGCATGAATTCCTTCAACCACTATGCTTATGGCTCGGTGGGCGACTGGATGTATCGCGTGGTGGCGGGAATCGATACGGAAACGCCGGGCTATCAGCGGCTGCGCATCGCGCCGCAGCCGGGAGGTGGGCTGAAGTGGGTGCAGGCGCGCTACCATTCGCTCTACGGCGAGGTGGCCTCAAGCTGGGAGCTGGTCGATCCGCAGACGTTCGTGCTGGAAGTCACCATCCCGCCGAACACCACCGCCACCGTGCGCCTGCCGGGCGCGCAGCTGGCGTCGGTGCAGGAAGGCCGACAGCCGGTGCAATCCGCGGCCGGGGTGCATCGGGCCTATCAGGACGGCGCCGATGTGGTGGTCGAAGTCGGCTCGGGCACCTACCGGTTCACCTATTCGCCCTCGGCGGAGCTGGTCCGGCGCATTCAGACGCAGCCCGAGGTCGGACAACCGGTGACGATGAGCTTTTAGCCACGCAAAACCTGCCGAACGCATGGCACAATCCTCCCGCATGCAGGCCCTGGCGGCGCGGCTCGACGCGCTCAACGAATTCGACCGCGAGCCGGTAACGCCCGATCGGCTTCAGGGACTGAGCAGTTTCCTGGGACTCTATGCCGGCGAGCACGTGGCGGGCACGGAGTTCGTCATCGGGCCGCTGTTCGTCGCGCACGGCGTGGCAGCGGCCGATCTGATCGGCGGATTGCTGCTGGGCAACCTGCTGGCCGTGCTTTCCTGGGCGTTCATCTGTGCGCCGATTGCCGTCCGCACGCGCCTGAATCTCTACTGGCAGCTCCGCAAGATCACGGGGCCGTACCTACTGGTGCTCTACAATCTCGTCAATGCCCTGATGTTCTGCTTCCTGGCCGGCTCCATGATCTCGGTGGCGGCCACGGCCGTCGGCATGCCCTTCGACATGAAAATGCCCGGGCTCGACGATCTGTATCCGAACAGCGTGGGCTGGGTGCTGACCGTGTTTTTCGTAGGGGCGGTGGTGACGGTCTTCGCCATTCTGGGCTTCGAAAAGATCGCCCAGCTGGGTAAGGTGGCGGCCCCGTGGATGTTTCTGGTATTCGTGGCCTGCGCGCTGGCCGTCCTGCCGCAACTGGGCGTGCATTCGTGGAGCGACTTCTGGCGCGTGGCCCAGGAGAAGATCTGGACCGGCGAGCCCATGCCGGGCCGCGTGAAATTCACCTTCTGGCATGTGGTGTTTTTCTCCTGGTTTACGAATATGGCCATGCATATCGGCATGGCGGACCTGACCGTGTTGCGCTACGCGCGCAAATGGACCTACGGCTTTGCCAGCGCGGCCGGCATGTACCTGGGGCACTTCATCGCCTGGATTGCCTCGGGCATCTTGGTGGCGGCCGCGCTGGAGCAGGGCGGCGACGTGGCCCCCGGCCCCATCGCCTACCTGGGGGCCGGCGTGGCCGGGCTGATCGCGGTCGTGATCGCCGGCTGGACCACGGCCAACCCCACCATCTATCGGGCCGGACTGGCCATCCAGACGATCACGCCCAACTGGAAGCGCTGGAAGGTGACGCTGGCCGTGGGCGCCGTGACCACCGTCGCCGCGCTGTTCCCGGCCATCATGATGCGGCTGCTCGACTTCGTGGCGCTCTACGGACTGCTGCTGATGCCTATGGGTGCGGTGATCTTTGCCGACTTCTGGCTGCTGCCGCGCCTGGGATTGCGCTCCTACTATGCCGAGTGGCGCAGGCTGCTCTTCAGCTGGCCCGCCGCCGTGGCCTGGAGCGGGACGCTGCTCGTGTGCGGGCTGCTGAACCTGCTGCTGGGCTGGCAGATCTTCTTCCTCGGCTTGCCCGGCTGGTTCGTGGCCGTGGCGCTCTATGTGGGGCTCAGCTACCTGCAGCAGCGCCGCGCGGCGCCGGTGCCGACACCCGAAGTTACCGCAAACCTGACGAAATAAAACCATGCTACGCCGCCTGTTGCAGGGACTGTCCGGCCTGGGGCTGGTCCTGACGGTCGCTCCCTCGTGGCTGGTGTTTGCCGGCCAGATCACCTGGGAGATGCATGCCGACCTGATGCTGGCGGGAACGGCCCTCTGGTTTGCGACGGCGCCGTTCTGGATGCGATCGAAAGCGGACATGCTCTGAAAAACCATGATCGACGCGGAAATTCTGGAACGACACAACCGACAGCGTGAGGCCGCGCACCGGCGCGATCTGGAGTACCTGGCCGAGCGGCTGGCGCGAAGCGGGATCGCGCTGGAAGCGGTGCTCGACGAACTGGCCGCCTTCGAGGTGGCGCTGCCCACCTGGGCCATGGCGGCCGGCGGCACGCGCTTCGGGCGCTTTCCGGTACCGGGTGAGCCGCGCACCGTCTTCGAAAAGCTCGAAGATGCCGCCGTCATTCATCAGCTCACGCGGGCCACGCCGCGCGTGTCGCCGCATTTCCCCTGGGACGTGGTGGACGACTGGGCGGCGCTGCGGGCTCATGCCGAGGCGCTGGGGCTGGGCTTCGATGCGGTCAACTCGAACACGTTTCAGGATCAGCCCGGCCAGCCCTATTCCTACAAGCTGGGCTCGCTCAGTCACGCCGATCCGGCCGTCCGGCGCCAGGCCATCGCGCACAACCTGCAGGTCGTCGCCTGGGGACAGGAGCTGGGTTCGACGGCACTGACCGTCTGGTTGGCCGACGGAAGCAACTATCCGGGCCAGATGCACCTGCGCCGCAGCTTCGAGTGCGTTCAGGAAAGCCTGGCCGAAATCTACGCGGCGCTCCCCGAAGGCTGGCGGATGCTCATTGAATACAAGCCCTACGAGCCGGCTTTCTACGCTACGGTCATTCAGGACTGGGGCTCGGCGTTGCTGCTGGCCCAGGCACTGGGCGAGCGGGCGCAATGCCTGGTCGATCTGGGCCACCACCTGCCCAACACCAACATCGAACTCATTGTGGCACGGCTCATCGGGGTCGGCAAGCTGGGAGGGTTTCATTTCAACGATGCCAAGTATGGCGACGACGATCTGACGGCCGGTTCGATCAAGCCCTACCAGCTTTTCCTGGTATTCAACGAACTGGTCGATGCAGCGCGCGAGGGCGTGCCGGGCTTTCGGCCGGCCTACATGATCGATCAGAGCCACAACGTGAAAGACCCGATCGAGGCGCTGCTGCAGACGGTCGATCACCTGCAGCGGGCCTATGCGCGGGCACTGCTGGTCGATCGCGAGGCGCTCGGCCACTACCAGGAGACGGGCGACGTGCTCATGGCCGAGCGCACGCTACGGGCGGCGTTCGAGACCGACGTCGGGCCGCTGGTGGCCGAAGTGCGTCGCCGTCGCGGTGGCGCCCTGGACCCCGTGCTGGCCTTCCGGGAGTCCGGCTACCGTCAGCAGAAGGCCCGCGAACGGAGCACCCCGGCAACTGCACAAGCACCCGGCTATGCGTGAGCGGCGAGCAGGCTACCTGGCCTTCGACCTGGGCGCCTCCAGCGGGCGTGCCATGCTGGGCTGGCTGGAAGGACCGGTCCTGCACATGGCCGAGGTGCACCGCTTCGAGACGTCCTTGATCGAACGGGACGGCCACCTCTTCTGGGACGTGGAGGCGCTGGAGCAGGAGATCTGGACCGGCCTGCAGCAGGCGCTGGCGCAGATGCCGGCGCTGCGTGCGGTGTCGGTGGATTCCTGGGCGGTCGATTACGTGCTGCTGAACCGGGAGGGGCGTCCGCTCCGGCCGCCTTACAGCTACCGGGACACGCGGACGCGCCCGATGATGGCGCGGGCCTTTGCCCGCGTCGCGCCGGCCGAACTCTACGCCCGGACGGGTATCCAGCTGATCCCTATCAACACGCTCTACCAGCTCTTGGCCGACCTGGAAGAGGACCCGGCGGTGCTTCGTCGGGCCGAACGGCTGCTGCTGATCGCCGACTACTTCAACCACCGGCTGGGTGGGCAGCCCGTGGTCGAAGTCTCGATGGCCAGCACCACCCAGCTCATGAACGTGCATACCCGCCAGTGGGACGCGGAGCTGCTGCGCGCCTTCGGGCTCGATTTTCCGTGCTGGCCCGAAATCGTGCCTTCAGGCCAGGTGATCGGCCAGGTGCGGGGGCATCCATCTGTGGCCGTGATCGCTTCGTGCTCGCACGACACGGCCTGCGCGGTGGCGGCCGTGCCCGCCCGTCCGGGCACCCGCTGGGCTTACATCAGCCTCGGCACCTGGGCGCTGCTGGGCGTGGAGCGCACCACACCGATCCTGACCGACGCCGCCCGGGAGGCCGGCTTCACGCACGAGGCGGGGCTCGACGGCACGATTCGTTTCCTGAAAAACCTGACGGGCCTCTGGGTGCTGCAGGAGTGCCTCCGGGCGTGGCGCCAGGAAGGACCGGTCTCGTGGGAAGCGCTCGAAGCCGAAGCGCGTGCGGCGCCCGCCGAACGGTGCTACCTCGACCTGGACGATCCCTACTTCTTCGAGCCGGGACAGATGCCCGAGCGCATCGTGGCCTATTGCCGGCAGCACGGCCTTCCGGTACCGGAAAGCCGGGGCCAGATGGTACGGGCCATCCTGGAAAGCCTGGCCCGGAACTTCCGGCGGGCGCTGCGCCAGCTGGAGGCGCTCCTCGAAGCGCCCGTCGACACGCTGCACATCGTGGGCGGCGGCGCCCGTAACCGGCTGCTCTGTCAGCTCACGGCCGACACGTGCGAGGTGCGCGTGGTGGCCGGTCCGGCCGAAGCGACGGCCATGGGCGAACCTGCTCATTCAGGCCCGCACGCTGGGCGACCTGCCCGAAGGCTACACGCTGCGCGACGTCGTGGCCCGCTCCGAGACCTGCTGGATCTACGAACCTCATCAGAAATCCATCCCGCAACCCGCAACCGAAAGATAGATGGAAACGCAGATGACGTTCACGTTCGTGGAAAACCGCTGGGACGATGCGGTCGCGGATCAACTGGATCCGCTGGGACGCCTGGTGTACCGTTCCAACCTGCTGGGCAGCGACTGGCGCATCACGAACACCGGCGGTGGCAATACGTCCTCCAAGCTGATCGAGCGAGATCCGATCACCGGCGAGCCCGTCGAGGTCCTCTGGGTCAAAGGCTCCGGAGGCGATCTGCGCACGGCTACGCGGAAGAACTTCGCCTCGCTTTACCAGCAGAAATTGCTGGCGCTGCAGGAAATTTACGCCCGCATGGAACCACGTGGCCCCAAGACGCCGGCCGAAGATGCCATGGTCGAACTGTTTCGCCATTGCGTCTTCAACCTGAACCCCTGCGCGCCCAGCATCGACACGCCGCTGCATAGCTTCATCCCTTACCGGCATGTCGATCATACCCATCCGGTCCCCTGCATTGCCATCGCTACGGCCAAAGACGGCCCGGACCTGACGCGGGAGATCTACGGCGACGAGGTGCTCTGGGTGGACTGGCAGCGGCCCGGATTCGAGCTGGGGCTCAAGCTGCAGGAACTCTGTCGCCGGCATCCTTCGGCCCGCGGGGCGATTCTGGGCGGTCATGGCCTCATCAACTGGGCCGACGACGACAAAGAGTGCTACCTGCTCACGCTCCGATTGATCGACCAGGCCGCGCAATATCTGGCCCGCTTCGATCGGGGGATCGAAACGTTCGGCGGACGGAAATATCCGGCGCTTTCCGAAGCCGAACGGG
>Ga0065723_100861_pt1 | contig 14066 bp, 12 predicted proteins | sample TheenrcuSG05Z960_FD_59110 | JGI IMG/M metagenome (GOLD analysis project Ga0065723, IMG submission 59110) | Thermophilic enrichment culture from UC Davis - Sample SG0.5Z960 | ecosystem: Engineered > Solid waste > Grass > Composting > Bioreactor | place: USA: University of California, Davis
GGGCCCGTCGGCCCGGTCGGGCCGACCAGCGTAGGCGAGCTCAGCGCCGCTTCGAGCGCTCCGGTCAGAAGGTATTCTTTCTTGACCAGTTCGCGCAGGGTGGTGTTGACGCTGTTGTTCATCGTCAGAATGTTGTCGATCGTCGGCGCCTCCGGCGGTGTGACGCCGGGCAGCGTCCCCAGGACGAACTGCATTTTCTCGCCTTCGGCGTTGATGATGTGGCTGAGTCCGAGTTCCTGCATGGCGATGGCGGATATGAGCAAGGAGATGGCATCGTCCCGGGAGATCGAGATCGTCTCTTCAAGCTTGCACAGCAGAAGAATCTGGTTCTTCATCACGCTGCGCAGGATGCGGTCAACCGACTTGCCGATCATCACCAGGGCTTCCAGACAGATTTCGCCGGAATCCAGGACGCGCTGGATTTTCTCGCCCTCGGCGTTCATGATGTTCGCGAGGCCCATCTCCTCCATCGCGACGGACGCGAGCAGCAGATGAAAGACCTCTTCTCTGGTCAGCGTGATCGTCGGGTTGATGTCGGGGATGCTCGGGAGTGACATGGCCGCCGCCTCCAATGCCTGTTATTTTCAGCGTATTGGACAATCCGATCAGTTCCAAAGTATGAGCCCGCGCGGCCGAATATGTTCCGGTTGTCCGCAAGTTTTCGTCCAATCCGCCTCAAGCCTCTCCCGCCTCGCCACGAACCTGCGCTTTCGCGCCCAGCGCCCGCTGAAAATACGCGCGGTTGTGGCGAATGCTCGGATGATCGGGCCGGTATCTCGCGGCTTCTTCATTGCAAGCGCTGGCCTTCTCGAGATCGCCGAGGCGGTCGTGGCATACGCTGAGCTGGATCAGCGGCAGCCAGGTCCGCGACGGATGATCGACCCATCCGCCGGCTTCCGGCTGTTCATCCCGGCAACGCACGGCCGCCTCGAACCAGAAGACGGCCTGGCGGTATTTCCGCTCCTCGAGATACGACGTGCCAAGCTGGCAGAACGCCTCCGGGCGCGGCATCATCAGGTCGAAAATGCCCAGCAGCGTGCGCCGCTGCTTCTCCCGCTCGCCCGCGGCTCCGTAGCACATCGCCAGCCGTATGCGCGCCTCAACGCGCTCCTCCGGCAGCCCGTCGTCCGCGGTCAGAAATTGCTCGAGCCAGGGAACCGCTTCTTCATGCCGGCCGTGGTCCGCAAGTTCGATCGCATAGCCGAGCCGATCCCGCGGTCCGAATGCCGCACCCTTCTCCAGCAGCCGGGCGTACGTCTCCAGCCGGCGTCCGTCCTTCGGCCCCGTCCTGCGGCGCGAAACGGCGATGTCCGTCCGCAGCGTTTTGCCCGTGTCGACCACCAGCATCTCGTTCGCGGCGCCTTCCCAGCGATACCCGCGCGACCGGCGGACCAGCCGGTTGCGCTTCCGGCTGCGCAAGGGCTGTCCGTCCTCCTGCCAGTCGAGGTGATGGTCCATGAGCCGCGAACGCGTCCGGCTGCGCCCGCATCGACCACGATCGTCTCGTCGGCGATGCCTTCAACCGAACGAAGGCACCGCTCGACGGCCGCCTCGTCGTCATCCTTCACGACCAGGCACAAGCTGACGGTAACCCGCCGCAGAGCGGCCTGGTAATGGGTCGCGATGAACCGGTATCCGCCTTCCAGATCCGACGGGCGGTACAGATGATACGCGGGCGTCCGCGTGTCCACGTACAGCCTGAAGCCCAGGGCGGCGGCGCGGATGCAGAAATGGCGGTCCTCCCCGGGCATGGACAGATTGCCGATATATTCGAAACGGACGCCCCGGACCAGGGCCGCCCTGCTGACGAGCGTGCAGGCCCCCAGCCCGCCGACCTCGTAGATGCCGGGCTTCTTCAGCATCTCGAGAAACGCCGCGGCCTCCTCCGCCTGCTTCGCCCTGTCCGACCTTGCCGGGCTGCGCGCCCGCACCATGCTGTACTGGTCCGACTGCCACACCTGGGGCATCGGCGCGCCGTCCTCCCGCCACTTCGTCCAGAAGATGCAACTGATGATGTCCTTGTCCGCCTGCAGGAGATGGATCAGCGTATCCGGGTGCACGAGCAGATCCGAGTCGATGAACCAGACATAATCGTAGCCTCCGTCGATCGCCGCCCGGATGATCCCGTCCTTCATCCGGCCCACTCGCTCCATGTTGTCCTCGGTCCAATAGTGGGTGGAATCGTCGACGACGTAGCGCATGTGCTGTTCGCTTTTGCCGATCGTCACGTTCGGCTGCGACGCCTGGAATCGCCGCAGAATCGCCGAAGATTCCGGAAGCTCGTTGTCATCGACGAANTGGTAGTGCACCTCGCAATCTTCCGGCTTTCTGACGTGCTGCACGGTATAGAGGAACATCCGCAGAATTTCGGGCTTCTGCTGCACCGGACTGGCAATCAGGATCTTCACGGAAGAACCGCTCCCTTCCCCCGCGGGCCGGACCCGCGCTATCGGATTCGGACGATCGTCAGCGCGGCGCCCGCTCCGTCGAACAGGCTCGTCGTGCGGTCGGGACCGAAAATTTTGACCGAGAGCTGGCTGCCCGAGACGAGCGGGACGATGACGGTGCTGGCATAGCCGGCGGTATCCGTGCCGGTGAGCATGGCGGGCGCGAAAATCACGTTGTTGATGGTGAGCGCGATGAATTCCTGGGCGGCAAGCTCGATGTTCACCGTGTAAGTGACGAGGTAGTGGCCGGACGAGGACACGGTAAATACGGTGTTCGCGGCGTTCTTCATCACGCCGACGAGCACCTGGTTCTCCGGAAAACGAAGCGCCGTTCCGGCGCCGGAGATCGTGACGGTCTGGTTCGTCGTGCTGGCGGCGAACGCGTGCGCGGCGGTCCAGGCCGGGGCCGGAGATCCGGCGGCGCCCGCCCCGCCGGTGGAGCCGGCGGCGCCTGTTGCGCCGGGGGAACCCGCGGCGTCCGCGGCCTTCCGGTTCGCGTTCAGCAGCGCGATGACCGACTCCAGCTTGGACTGGAGATGCATTTCCTCCTTCAGGGCGATATGGAGCGTCTGCCGGACCGATTCGTTCAACGCCATCATCTGGTCGACGACGGGAGAGGAGGGGAAAGACGTCTGCGCCATTTTGCTCAGCACCAACTGGATCTTCTCGCCTTCCGCGTTGATGATGTGGCTGAGTCCGAGCTCTTCCATGGCGATGGATACAAGCAGCAGATTGATCGCGTCGTCGCGGTCAATCGAGATGACGGGCGTAATGTTGGGGATATTGGGAGCCGACAAGCCTGTTCACCCCTCCCGCGCAAATCTTCCGATGGTATACTGTATTGTCCGGCGGCGCGCAATAGACTTCGCGCGAAAAACCGGCCGCCGCCACCCGTCCGGACGCAAGGCTCGTCCGCTCGAACAGCGCTTCGCCGACCGCCGCCGCTTGTTCCGGACTTGCCGGCGCCGTCGATGCGGCCCGCAAGCGAAAAAGAAAGAAGCCCGTCAGCCATGAACAGGACTGACGGGCTTCCCGTCGGTTCGCCCCTCGCGCCGGCATGAAACAGCCAACAATCGCGGTCCGAAAAGCATCACGCCGCACCGAAGACCGATGGCTTTGCCTCACTGCCATTCGGCAGCTCTGCCCCGCGCGACCTCCTTCCGCCCGAGCATGTCCGTAATGACGCGCGGCATCGCGTGCAGGGAACATTGCCTCTCCACCGCGCCGAGCTCGTGCGCGACCCTCGGCATGCCGTACACCACGCACGACGCCTCATCCTGGCCGATCGTCCGCGCGCCCTTGCGCCGCATGGCAAGCAAGCCCTTCGCGCCGTCGTAACCCATGCCCGTCAGGATGACGCCGATCGCCCGGCTGCCCGCATGCTCCGCCACCGATTCGAACAGAACGTCGACCGACGGGCAATGGCGGTTGACTTTTTCCCCGGGAAAACATTCCACCGTGAACCGTTCGCCCGAACGCTTCACCCGCATGTGCCGGTCGCCCGGCGCGATCAGCACGGTGCCCCGCTCCACCGCGTCTCCGGTCTCCGCTTCCTTCACGCGGAACGGAAGCGACTGGTTCAGCCGCTCGGCGAACATGCGCGAGAACTTCGCGGGAATATGCTGGACGATGACGATGCCGGGCACGTCGTTCGGAAGACCTCTCAGCAGCGCGCGGATCGCTTCCGGGCCGCCTGTGGAGGCACCGATGGCGATCAGCTTCGGCGCATGACCGGCCTCGCCGGCGCCGGACGGCGGGGAGGCCGGACCCGCGGCGCCTTCTCCGGGAGCGGAGCCCGAGGCGCCGGGCCGCACGATCCTGGCCCCGGACGCGATCCGAATCTTCTCGGCCAGCTCTTCCGCGAACCGCTCCAACCCCGGCGATCCGCCGTCCGGCTTCGGGATGAAATCGACCGCCCCGGCGTTCATCGCGTCGAACACGGCCGAACTGTAAGTGCTCATGACGACGACCGGCAGCGGATATTGCGGCAGCAATCGCCGCAGAAATTCGATGCCGCTCATCTTCGGCATATGGACATCGCAGACCATCACATCCGGGCGATACGCGATAATCTTGTGCCTGGCTTCGAAAGCATCAGCCGCCTCGGCGACCACCTCGATGTCCGGAGCGGATGCGAGCTCTCTGGCAAGCAGCCTGCGGAACACCTCGGAATCGTCGACGACAAGCACCCTGATTGTCTTGCGCGTCGGCATCCGGACAGCCCCTTTCCTCATTCCTTGCGGTAAATCGACGGTTTGACATACTTGAAAGGCGATTCGAACCGATTGATCGTCTCCGAATGGCCGATGAACAGATAGCCACCGGGCACCAGACTGTCGTAAAACTTGCGGATCAGGTTGCGGCGCGTGTTCTCGTCAAAATAGATCATCACGTTTCGGCAGAAAATGACGTGGAACCCCCGGCGGAACGGGAACGGGTCCATCAGGTTGAAGCGTCGGAACACCACTTCCTTGCGGATGCGACAGGTCACCGCGTACTGGCCGTCCCCGTGCGGCGAGAAATACGACAGCCGCCACCGCTTCGGCAGAAGCTCGACGGATTCGGCCGGGTAGACGCCCCGAACCGCGTGCCGCAGCACGCGCTCCGAGATGTCGGTGGCGAGAAGCGCCGTATCCCAGCCGAGCTTCGCGCTGCCCAGATACTCGTCGATCAACATCGCCAGCGTGTACGGTTCTTCTCCCGTGGAGCAGCCCGCGCTCCATACCCTCAGGTCCTTGTCCTTCAGCCGGGGCATGATCTCGGGCAGCACCTTGTTCCGGAAGAAATCGAAATGGTCCGCTTCCCGCATGAAAAAGGTATGGTTGGTCGTCAGCCGGTTGATCAGCGTCGCGGCGGCCTGGCCGCTGCGGTCGCCCGCGACGTAGTCCAGATAGTCGGAGAAGTTGTCGAAGTTCAGCGACTGCAGAACGCGGCCGAGCCTGCCCAGCACGAGCATTTTCTTCTCCTTGCCCAGGTTGAGGCCGAAGCTCTTCTTCACATAGGCGGCCAGGCGCTCGAATTCCTTGTCGGTGATTTCGATCGACGGCATCGCCGCACGGCCCGCATCTTGCTCAAGACGAATACTTGCCGAATTCATGGTCGCTCAGCGCAATCTTCGTCTGGCGTGCGGACAGCGCGGGTTCCGGAACGGCGTCGAGCTGGCTTGCCGAGTTTGCCGATGGTTGATAATCGTTCGCGGCCTGGGCATAACCGTACGGGCTTCGGCGCAGCTTGAACCGCTTCACCTGCTCGTTCAGCAGATTCGCCTGCGCGGACAGCTCTTCGCTCGTCGCCGCGCCTTCCTCGAGATTCGCCGAAGTCTGCTGCACGACCTGGGACACCTGCATGATGCCCTGATTGATCTGGTTGATGCCGATCGCCTGTTCATTGGACGCCGTCGCGATGCTTTCGACCAATGCGGCGACCTTCGACACGTCGTCGACGATCTGCTGCAGCGCGCTTGCGGTCTCCTGCGCGATCTTCGTGCCGGCGTCCGCCTTCCGGATCGAGCCCTCGATCAGCTCGGTCGTCTCCTTCGCCGCGTTCGCGGAGCGCGCCGCCAGATTGCGGACCTCCTCCGCAACCACGGCGAAGCCTTTGCCGTGCTGGCCGGCCCGGGCCGCCTCGACCGCGGCGTTGAGCGCGAGGATGTTCGTCTGGAACGCGATCTCGTCGATGACCTTGATGATCTTCGAGATGTTCTGCGACGCCATGTTGATCTCGTCCATCGCGGTCAGCATTTCCTTCATCTGCGCGTTGCCGCTTAGCGCGTTCCGCTTCGCGGCTTCGGCCAGCTCGTTCGCCCTGTTCGACGAATCCGCGTTCTGCTGCGTCTGCGAGGAGATCTCCTCGATGGAAGCCGTGAGCTGCTCGATGGAGCTTGCCTGCTCGGTCGCGCCCTGCGACATCGAGACACTCAGCGCGGAGATCTGCCTTGCGCCCGCGGCCACCTGATCGGACGCGGTCTGGATATTGCCCATGATCTCGTTCAGGTTGTCGCTCATCTTCCGGAACACGTCCGCGAGCTGCCCGATTTCGTCCCTGCTGTCAATGTCGATGTGCACGTTCAGATCGCCGTCGGCAATCCTGCCGGCCGCCGCGACCAGCTTGTTCACCGGCCTGCTGATCATGCGGGAGACCACGATGCCGAACAGAAGCGACAGCGCCGTCAGGACCACGACGACCACGATCATGACCGTCATGGTGGTGGCGGTGGATTGCGTGAGCGCTTCGGCATTCTTGAGGCCGTTTTCCGTCCGGGCGTCGAACAGCTCCATGATCATGTCGTTGGCCGCAGAAGCCAGATCAGCGCCTCTCGCTTCCATCAGCGCGGCGGCTTCGGCGTTCCGGCCCGCGAGCGCCAGCGAAATGATCTCTTCCTGCACCGCCTCGAATTCCTCCAAATTCCGCTTCATTTCATCGTATTTCCGCCTGTTCTCTTCGGACCGGATGGTCGCTCTGAATTCCTCCAGGCTGGCGTCCATGTCCGCCACGATTCCCCGGATTTCGGCGGCCAGCTCCTCTTTCCTCGCCTGATTGTCGGTCAGCAGCATGCTGGCCAATCGGAAACGGTTCCGGTTGAAGTCGATGCCCGCCGAACCCAGATCGCCGAGCGAGATGCCGTGGTCCTTGTACAGTGCGGTGTATTCCGCATCCACATTCTTCATATTGAGGATGCCGAACGCGCCCATGCCGCCCGCCATGCACGCGACAATGATGAACGTCGAAATCAGCTTCGTCCCGATTCTCATATTCCTGAATCATCTCATATCGCATACGCCCCCATTCCGGTCAACTGGTCAGCAATTGTTCCGTCTCTTCTTCGGTAAGCAGCTTCTCGCAGTCCAGCAGCAGTTTGACTTCCCCGGCCGCCTGGCCGATGCCCATGATGAACCGGTTGCCGCGGCGGGTCAGCTCCGGCGGCGGCGCCACCGCGCCGGCCGGGATATTGACCACTTCGGCGACACTGTCGACGATCAGGCCGATCGACAGATNCCGGATATCGACGACGATGATGCAGGTCCGCTCCATGTATTCTCTGAACGGTTTGTTGAAGCGCACCCGCATGTCCATCACCGGGATGATTTTGCCGCGCAGGTTGATGATGCCTCTGACGAAAGCGGGCATGTCCGGAACGGGCGTAATTTTCTGCAAGCCGATGATTTCCGTCACATATCGGATCTCGATCCCGTACGTGTCTCCGTCCACGACGAAGGTCAGGTACTTGTCTCTCTGCGAGTCCTCCTCATCCAGCAAGGTTTCGTTCCGTGCGGTCTCCGACATGGCAATCCTCCCCTTCATGCTTCATGTTGAACAGCCCTTGGATGTCCAGAATGAGGCTGATGCTCCCGTCTCCCAGCAGCGTGCAGCCGGAAATGCCCCTCACCCGGTTCAGCTTCCGGATGTACCGGGGCAATGACTTCACCACCACCTGCTGCTGTCCGAGCAGCTCGTCCGCGAACAGGCAAAATGCCGCGCCCGTCCTGCTCCGCCATGATCAGCACGCCGTCTTCGATGTTCCTCCTGCCGCCNTCCACGCCGAACAGCCTGTGGATGCGCAGCACCGGATAGCATTCGCCCCGTACCATGATCATTTCGTTGCCGTCCGGATCGGTGATGATGTCTCCGGCTCGCGCCCTGAACGATTCCCGGATCGACGTCGTCGGAATCGTATACAGCGCCTCGCCCACACGCGCGTTCATTCCGTCGATGATCGCAAGCGTAAGCGGAATCTTGATCGTGAACACGGTGCCTTCGCCGGGCGCGCTGTCGACCGCGATCGTTCCGCCCACCTCGGCGATGTTCTGCTGCACGACATCGAGCCCGACTCCCCGGCCGCTGTATTCCGTGATTTCCTCCTTCGTCGAGAAGCCGGGCAGGAAGATGAGCTGGAAAATCTCCCTGTCCGCCAGGTCCGCTTCCGGACGATGGAGCAGCCCGCGCGCCTTCGCTTTCTCCAGGATGCGCTCACGGCTCAGCCCGCGGCCGTCGTCCCGCACCAGGATCAGCACTTCGCCGCCGCTGTTCAGCGCCTCGAGGGTAATCGTCCCCGTCTCCGGCTTGCCCGCCGCCGCCCGCTCTTCCGCGCTCTCGAGGCCGTGGTCGACCGCGTTGCGGACGAGGTGCATGAGCGGGTCGGTGATGTGCTCGATCACGCTTTTGTCCACTTCGGTCTCTTCGCCGATGAGGCGGAGCGCCACGTTCTTCCCGAGCTTGCGGCTCATGTCGCGGACGATGCGGTGCATGCGCTGGAAGGTTGTGGCCAGCGGCACCATCCGGATCTCCATGACCTTGTCCTGGATCTCCTTCGTGATCTTCTGCAGATGTCTGACCGCCTTCTGGAACTGCTCCAACTGCAGCCTGGCGATCTCCGGGTTCTGCGTCACCATCGCCTCCGCGATCACGAGCTCCCCGACGAGATCCATCAGCTCGTCCAGCTTGCCCACGTTCACTTGAATCGTCGTGCCATGCTGAGCGGGAGTCCGGCTCTCCCGGCCCGGCGCGGCGGCCGTCTTCCCGGCGGGCTGCCCGCCTCCGTCCGTTCCGCCGCCGTCCGCTCCGCCTGCGGGCGAATCGCGGGACGCATGTTCCTCCGCCGGCTCCGGTCCGCACCGCCCGTCGGGCTCCGCGATCGACTCCAGCTCCAGATCCTTCAGATAGCTGATGCCGGACAGCGCCTCGTAAATTTCGTCACGGCTTCTGTCCGTCGTCATGAACAGCCGGAACCCCTGATCCCGGATCACGGCCTCGGCGTCGGGATCGTCCAGCAGGTTTTCCGGGATGTGGCGATAGTCCAGCAGCCGATCCTTGAGCTGGAACACCGCCTGATACGCCCGGATATTCGCCATCTGGCAGTCTTCCGTGAAGATCAGCCGCGCGGCGAAATGGCGCGGTCCGTCGGAAGCTCCGGGATCGGCGATCATCCCGCCGGCTGATCCCGAACCGCATGTTGCCGAACCGGACTCGCCGGATGTCCCGGCGGTCGACGCGTCGGACGCCGCGGCGCCGCCCGCGCCGTTTGCGGCGTCGGGCTCGTCCTTCAACTTCCCGAGCAGCCGGTTCACCTTGGCGATCACCGTCGAGGCGTCTCCGTCGGCGGGCTCGCCGTTCTGGAGCTTGTGCAGCTCCACCTTGGTGAAATCGACGCCCTCAAGCATCAGATCGGAAATCCCGGACCANTCCGCCTGCCGGGACGGCCGCTCCCTGAGCAGCGAGAACAGATCCTCGAGCGCGTGCGCCAGAGCGGCGATGTTGTGATATTGCATCATGGCGGAAGAACCCTTGACCGTATGCATGATGCGGAATATCTCGTGAATCGCTTCCTCCGTGAATGCGCCCTCATGTTCGCAGACCAGAATCAGCTCTTCCAGTTCCTCAATCAGCTGCGTGGTCTCCGCGAGATACGCTTCGAAAATCGGATCGCCTTGCCGAGCACTCATCCTGCCCCTCCCCTTGATGGCGAATTGTTGGATGCGAAAAGCCCTTCATATGGCAATGAAGGGCTTCAAACGCATCATATTGACAGCCTGGCGGCCGACAACCTGGCAATCATCGTGCATAGCGCGCATACCGAAAATTCCTGAACCATGGACCCATGGCGCTGCGTCACCGATTCTCCGACACTTTGCCCTATCGACGGTATTCGATTGCGAAATATGTAAGTTCATGTAAGAATATTGTTATTATTATGAATTAATTAGTAATATGAGTGTAATGCAATTGTAGCAACTTTCCGCAGAAATACAAGTCTTTTTGTAGCATTTTTTATAGATAAGTGGTGCCAGGCGTCCGACTCCAGACCCAGGAGCAACGCAATGGAATGAGAAGCCGGCCGGGCTCATCAGGGGAGCGCCGTACCGCCGCGGGAAGCGCTTGGCTGCCGGTCTTCCNCCGCGGCATGANATTTCCGCACTTGCGACGGGCGTCGATCCGGCGGAGATCGGTTTGCGGCACAATGGGCTGAATCCTGGGGCGGGAAAGGAATTTCCGGAGCGTCGGACAAGCGCGGATGCGTTGATCATCGCGGGTTCAGGGTCGAATCGGTCCGGTCGGCATCATCGCCCGCGCGGAAAGCTGAACGCGCGGCATTATTGCCCGAGAAATAATTTGTCGGCCGAAATGAATAGGATCGGCAAGACTCGACAGGTCCCGTCCGCGGCATCCAATTCGACTATAAGCAAACTTTCCCGACTTCCGCCGGGCCGGACGCCTTGATGAACCGACATGCCGCTTTCTATAATGCAGGTGGTCTCTTTCAGGGGGTGAAAAGAATGACGGTCCTTCATGTCCGAAGTAACTGATCCCCGGGCCGGGTCAAAACGCGTGCCGGCCGCCAAGGGGCAGTCTGCCCTTTTGGACCCGTGGGGATCGGGCGCCGGATGACGGGGATCGCTTTATATCTGCCGGATCGGAAGGAGAATGATGGATGAACGCATCGGAATACAAGGCTTTGTACCATCAGGTCGGCGAGTTGAGCGGGTGGGATTTCAGCCGCGTAAACTGCGTGACGGAAGGACCCGACCTGGATTTCTTACGAGGAAGTTCGGAAAGTATGCGGAAAAACGGACCTGCTGCTCGACATCGGCACCGGCGGAGGGGAGAGGGTGCTGCCGCTGGCGAACGACGTGCTGCTGCTCGTCGGCATCGACCATGACGCCGGGATGGTCCGCGCGGCCAACCGGAACGCCAACGGCGCGCCGAACGTCCGCTTCCTTCAGATGGAGGCGGATCGGCTGGAATTTCCCGACGGTTTCTTCAACGTCATCTCGTGCCGACAGTCGGAGTTCGACGCCGAAGAAGCCGCGAGGGTGCTGGGCCCGGGCGGCCGGTTCCTTACGCAGCAGGTCAGCGAGGGCGACAAGCTGAACATCAAGCGGGCGTTCGGCAGGGAGATCGGGAAGCCCGGCGCCCTGCGGGACCGATGCGTCCGGGAGCTGACGGAAGCGGGATTCCGCGACATCAACGTGATCGAATTTACCGTCTTCGAATACTTTCAGTCGCCGGCGGATCTCATTTTCCTGCTGAAGCACACGCCCACCCTGCCCGATTTCGGGCAATCGGATGAGCATTTCGAGATCCTTGACCGATTCATTCGGGAGAACCGGACGGAGAAGGGCATCCGGACGAACATGGAGCGCTTCATCCTCACGGCCCGGAAACCGCGGTAGCGCATTAATCGCATTGACGCGGAAGAAGGATAGCTGCCGCGGATGATCTGAGCTTCCGCGCGACCTCCGGCGGAACGTGATTCCGCTGCGAGGGGGTGGGCGGCTCCGGAAAGATACGAAGGCGCATCCTCCGGCCGGGGGCCGACCGCTGCCAGCGGCCGAATCCGCCCGATCGCGTGCGGCCTCAATCCGAAAAAAAAAGGATGCCCGGCCATCGGGCATCCTGATGCTCACAGCAAATCCCTGAACAGGCTCTCCAGATCGTCGACGGTCGCCAGGCCGTTCACCAGCACCCGGCCGTCGGGTTTCAGCCGGACTTCCAGACGATTCGGAATCTCGGTAAGCCGATCCTTCAGATGAACATACCGATCCGTCAAAAAATGATACCGCTGATTCGAAGATCCGACCCACGGGCGGCTCGTGTCCAGCTTCTCCAGCTGAAAAGGCCCGTCGATCAGCAGATCGGTCACCTCGATCAGCGCCAGCTTGTCCTTATCGCCCGACGCCAGCAGATCCTCCAGCAAATAGCCGGTGAACGTCACGACGGACAGCCCTTCCCGCTTCACGAGCCGTCCGAGCTCCGCCAGCGCCCCGGCCTGGGCGAACGGCTCTCCGCCCATGAACGTCACGCCTTCAAGACCGGGTTCCCGCAAAATCCGCTCCGCCAGCCGATCCACATCCTCTTCGTAGCCGCCGTTCTCCGGCCATGTGAACGGTACCGCGCAGCCGGGACAGCGGATCGGACAGCCCTGCACCTGGATGCACGCCCTCAGGCCGGGGCCTTCCACCCGGGTACGCGGGATGATTTGATGAATGCGCAGCTTCATCAGTAATCCACCACGCGGCCGCCGGACGGCGGAGAAAACGGAGGCGGAGGCGGCACGTCCCGTGCCGGCGTCGAAGCCGGGTCTGTTGAAGACGATGACGGCGGTTCCGGCCGAGCGGAGCTTACGGTCACCAGCGGACGAAGCCTGTCCACCGCATGCGGCGGCAGCCGCAGCACCTCGAAGAACTCGTCGACCGTGCGGAATCCCCCTCTGTCCTCGCGATATCGGCGGGCTTTTTTGGCAAGAATGACGCCCACTCCCGGCAGACCGGCCAGTTCGCTCTCCGAAGCCGAATTCAGATCGGTCACCTTCGATTCGCGTTCAGGCGGCCCGGAAACCGCGGCATCCCGCCCGGAAACGACGGCATCCCGGCCGGATGGGAAGGAAGGGACGGTTTTCCCATGACTTGCGGTTTCATCATGACTCACGGTTTCAACTTGACGGCGACGCGCGGTTTTATCATGACGCTTGGCTTCATCATGACGCCCGGTTTCATCGAGAACGCTGTTTTCTTCGGAAGCGCTCCGATCCAACCGCACCAATTCTTCATAAGAAGTCCCCAAAGCCCTGGCCTCCATCATCCACAGAAACGTTCTCCGGGCCCTCAGCCCGTGTATCACGGAAAATGACGTACAAAANCAAGACCGCCATCATCAACAGACGGTGCTGCCCGGCTTCCATGTGCGGCTTCAGGTACCAGGACTGCGCCAGGCGCCACAGGGAACCCTTGCGGGTCATGGGCATCCCCTCTTTCGTCTATCCCCGAACATTGATCGTCAACACGATCGAGTTGTCGTCCAGCACCTCTTCGCTCTCGATCGTCATGTTTCGCTCGGCGACGCGGGTTTTCAGGCGATTGTACACCGCTTCCTGCAGGCAACGCCGGTAATCGTCGTCCAATTGGCCCAGATATTCGAATACTTTCCGCATATCCGGCGGATTGTGGACCTCGACATGGAACGGGCTCCCGTGTTCGTATTGCCGGAACACCAGCGTGGTGTTTTCCAGCTTGCAGCTGATGCTCCCGTCATGGCGGACCGGATTGGCGCCGATTTCCCGCAGCGTCTTTATCAATAACTCGCCGTCGCGGAAATTCGTCGGATAGAGTTCCGGATTCCGGGCGCCTTCCTGCCTGTCGGTTCCCGCTTGTTCGAGTTCCCGGAGCTGCGGGAATACTTCCCTTCCGGCCGCGTCGTTGATGGTCCTCATGACGTCCAACATTTCATGCTCGGGTATGTCCTTGGTGAATAACGCTGTCCACTTTCCTCTGATCCGCTCCCAGGTGAAATACGATGTTTGCCCCTCGTCCAGATATGTCTTGTTCAGTCCGCCGGATTTCACGATATCATATCCCGCGTCGCGGACGATCCGCGCCAGTTCGTCCTCATCCCGGATGGTGGTGGGATGCGGCACCTGCATGGATCGGACCCATCGGTGAAATTCAATTTCGCTCAGCACCACGCGCAGCGCGATCGCGGCTGGAATAAGGGCCAGAGATACCGACATGGGCTACACCTCCCGATGACCAGTCCAGTGGAGCGCCCGACGCAGCCAAATGGCATTCGCGGCACCATCAGTAATCCACCACGCGGCCGCCGGACGGCGGAGAAAACGGAGGCGGAGAA
>Ga0065723_100246_pt1 | contig 13964 bp, 7 predicted proteins | sample TheenrcuSG05Z960_FD_59110 | JGI IMG/M metagenome (GOLD analysis project Ga0065723, IMG submission 59110) | Thermophilic enrichment culture from UC Davis - Sample SG0.5Z960 | ecosystem: Engineered > Solid waste > Grass > Composting > Bioreactor | place: USA: University of California, Davis
CCTCCGGAGGAGCCTGGGGCTGCCGGTAATCCTCTTCGCTTTCCGGGGGCTCCAAGATAAGCGGCACGTTGTTAAACATTTTTACCAGATGGAAATAGTAAAATGCCCGCAAAAACTTGGCTTCTCCCAGCAGGCGCGCTTTAAGATCCGGGTCCATGTCAATGTCGGGCACATACTTCAGGACCTGGTTGGTTCGGTAGATGCCATTGTAGGCGTCGCGCCAGGCCAGAAAAGGTCCGAACGAAGCAGCATTCAGGTTGAAAAGCCCCACATTCTGGATTTCTCCCCAGGGGCTATCACCTGCTGCATCGTCGGACCGAAGGTCCTGCAGAATATGCATGAAGCGCCCGTACATGCCGTCGAAGGTCAGCGGCTCGTAGCAGGCATTGACCGCTTTGACAGCATCTTCGGCGGTTTTCCAGAAGGTGTCGGTCGTGGGTAGGTTGGGATTGGTCAACTCCAGAAAGTCACCGTCACAACCGATCATCAACCCCCCGCAGAGCAACACCAGTAACAGGGTTTGCGCAGCTTTCATGGCCTATTTCCCGATTGATTTTTCCAACTCCAGAAACTGAATCGCCTGTCAGAAGCTCAGCTGCACGCCTGCGCGGACAATCCGCGGATGCGGCCAACCACCCCCGTCATATCCCCGGCTGAAAAGTGCGTCGTTTTCCACCTCATCCCCATCATCGGCCAGATCCGGATCCCAGCCACTGTAGCCGGTGATGGTAAAGAGATTGTCCACGCTGACGTAAAGACGCAGGTTGGTAATGCCCAGCCGGTCAGCCAGACGGCGCGGCAATGTGTACCCCAACGTGAGATTCTGCAGGCGCAGATAGGAACCATCCTCCACCCAGCGATCCGAATCCCGGCAATTTCCATTGGGATCCAGGTAAATCACCCGTGGAATTTTGGCATCCCGGTTGTCAGGCGTCCAGTGATCTTTGACAGTTTCGGCGGCATTTCCATAACCATTCTGGAAACCACATTCCACAATCCGCCGCGGATGATTGAAGATCTTGTTGCCATAGGACCCCTGGGCAAAAATCGAGGCATCCCACTGCCGGTAATTCATCCGAACGCCCAAACCATAGAAAAAGTCAGGAATGGCGCTTCCCAGCACGGTGCGGTCGTCGTCCGTAATCAGCCCATCCCCATTGAGATCTTTGAAGCGGATGTCGCCCGGCGCCGTCCCCGGCGTCTGATAGGCCAGGCCCTGTTCGCGGCAGGTCACGCCGGTCGCGTCGCGACAGATTTCGTCCTCACTCTGAAAGAGTCCGTCTGTTACCCATCCGTAAATGGCGCCGACCTCGCCTCCTTCCTGGGTGATGCTGGCCGCTCCGTAAATGGGTTCGCCACCATAGCCCAGCGACAGCACCTTGTTATTCCAGGTGGTCAGGTTACCCCAGACTTCATAGTTCAGATCACCCCGCTGGGCCCGATAGGTGGCCGAAAACTCCCAGCCCCAGTTTTTCAGCGAAGCGGCATTGACCAGCGGGTTTTCCGTCGAACCCACCGAAAGGGGGATCGGCACCCGGATCAGAATTCCGTCCGTTGTCTTGTCGTAATAATCGACGGTAAGTTGTAGATGGGCATCAAACAGCGTGGCATCGACGCCAACATCCCATGAGGTCGTGGTCTCCCACTTCAGGTTAGGATTGACCAGCGTAACCTGAATGGCGCCCGGTGCCAAGTGGTCATTGAAGTTGTAATTCGCATACGTATTGACCACGGCTACTGTGGCGTAATCGTCGATATTCTGATTACCCAACCGTCCCCAGCTCCCTCGGATCTTCAGGTCGTTGACAAAGGAGACGTTGAAGAAAGGCTCGTTGCTCACGCGCCAGCCAGCCGAGACGGACGGGAAGACCCCGTAGCGATTGTTTCGGCCGAAACGCGACGAGCCATCTCGACGAACCGTAGCCGAAAACAGATAGCGATCGGCNTAGTTGTAATTCACCCGCCCCAGAATGGACTGGAGCGCATTGGCCGACTTCCAGTGGAAGACCGTCTTGTTAGGATCGGTGCCGGCTTCCAGCGTCTTGAACTGGGTCGTAGGATATCCCTGAGCGTGGCCGCCGGTATGCTCATAATTCCCTTTTTCCCACGTGGCACCGGCCAGCAGCGTCAGATGATGACGCCCGAACGTGCGATCGTAGGTCAACGTATGNTCCAGCAACCAGTAAACCCAGCGCCGNTTGAAATAGTCCAACGTGCCGTTCTGTTCGGTAAAGAAGAACCCCAGATCATACTGCGGGACAAAAAGGTAGTCCTCCGTCTCTGTAACATCGACGGCCGCGTTGACTTTGTATGTAAGTCCTGTCAGCAACTCAAGCTGGCCGTACAGATTGAGCAGCCCGCGATAGGCATCAACCGGCGACTCCAGCAGGTTATTGACGCCAATCACGTTGAGCGAAATGGCCCGTTCGATGTTGGCGTCGGTCCCGCCATAACCTCCCTTCCGATTGGGGTCATGAACCGGCATGGTAGGAATGGCGCTAATCAGGTTTTCAAAGAGAGATTCCTCATGCCGGGACTCCTGGCGCATTGTCTTGGCATGCACCAGATACACCGATTCGCCAAACGAAAACCGACCGCGCCGATGGTCGGAGTTAACCCGAACCGACAGCCGCTCGAACGAAGGCGCCTTCCCTACCATGGTCGGTTCCTGACGAAGATAGCCCGCCGACACGCTGTAGGTACTCACCTCGTTACCCCCCGACACGGCCAGGTTATGGCTGGTCACCAGCCCCGGCTTGAGCGCCTCCTCTTGCCAGTCCGTGTCGATGTCATCAATGTAGAAAGGCGAATTCGGGTCATTCCCGGGAGCCGGAGGCTGTCCGGCATTGGCCAGCATCTCGTTCATGAGCGCCTGGTATTCCTCGCGCTCCATTACATCCCACCGCTGGTAAATATTGGCCACCCCCACCGAGCCATCGTACTCAACCCGCAGCCCNCGCTGCCCTCGCCGCGTGGTGATGATCACGACACCATTGGCTGCACGCGTGCCGTAAATCGCAGCAGCTGCCGCATCCTTGAGCACCTGAATCGACTCGATATCGGAGACGTTGAGATCGATAATCCGATCGACAGGAACACCATCTACAATGTAAAGGGGATCGTTATTACCAAACGAAGTGATGCCCCGAATACGAACCTCCGGCGTTTCTCCCGGCGCACCACTAGAAGTGACCGCCACGCCCGCCAGCTGACCCTGCAATGCCCCCTCAATCGTGGGCGTTGCGAGTTTTTTTAATTCATCCGGCTCGGCAATAGCCACCGCTCCGGTCAGATCCACCCGCCGCTGCGTGCCATAACCAATGACCACTACTTCTTCTCCTCGAATGACAGCAGGAGCCAATCCCACCTCCACCACACTGCGCCCGGCAATAGGCTCTTCATGCGTCTCATATCCCACAAACGAAAACACCAGGGTATCCCGTGGAGAAGGAGCCACCAGGCTATAACGCCCATCCAGATCCGTGGCGGTACCCAGCGCCGTACCCTTGACCACCACGTTCACTCCAGGAAGGGGATCTCCCGTACTGGCATCCCGAACTGTACCCGACACCTGATGTTGCGCCCAAGCGTCAGCGCTTCCAAACAGACACAGTAGCCCCAGCAGCCTCAGCCAACGCCCGAACCGCTTCCCGGGCTTAGCCTTTTCCGTTACCTGGCCCTGCACAAGCCTGGCCTTCCGGATCGACGGCGTGCTTCCAAGCTTCATGACAAGCATGTCTCTGTTTAATGTTTTCTGGAATTCAATAGATTATCTAATCGTTTTTAAACTTTTTCGAAAGTATAAGATCATTTCACATCTTTGTCAATAGGGGACGAAAAAATACCCTACCCAGAAAGAGAAACCGCTTTTTCTCAATCGAAGAAATGCTGCGTAAAAATCAAATTTTCAGAGTTCTTTCGATTTTCACAAAACAATATCCCCCGTTGGCCTGCACGTCCGCTGAATCTTTTTGCAGCGCTGGCCCGTTTTAGCAAGGATTCAGGATGCACGTAGCCACGAAACGTCCTATGCCCTCGGAAGCCTCCACGCAGAAGCGCGTCACCATCTCGGACGTAGCCCGCTACGCGGGCGTCTCGAACGCGACCGTCTCGGCCGTGCTCAACAACAAGGGCACGGTCAAGGATAGCACCCGTCGTCGCGTGCTGGAAGCCATCGAAAAGCTGAACTACCGGCCCAGCGGCGCCGCCCGCCGTCGCCTGCAGCCCACGCTGCACCGCACGATCGGCCTGGTCGTCAAGGAAGTCGACAACCCCTACTTTGCCGACATCTTCCTGGGCGCCCGCGCAGTGGCCAACCAGCACGGCTACACCGTGCTCATCACCAGCTCGGAAAGCGACTTCACCTCCGAACACCGCATCGTCGACCTGCTGGCCGATAAGGACGTCGATGGCCTGATCATCAATCCGCTGCTCGAAGAGCAGGCGGACCTTTCCCACCTGTTCGAACTCAAGCGCCGCAACATTCCCTTCGTGCTCATTGAAAACGTCCTCGGCCTGCAGGCCAACATCGTGGACGTGGACAACGTGGCGGCCTCCAAAGAAGCCACGCGCTACCTCATCGAAGGCGGACACGAGCGCATCATCCACTTTGCCGGCCCGCGCTACTCGCTGCACACCGAAGAACGCATCGAAGGCTTTCGGCGCGCCTTCAGCGAAACGAATCTGATCTTCCGCGACGATATGATCGTCTACACCGGGGCCCGCCTGAAAGACGGCTACGAAAAGGGCCTGGCCTACTTCCAGGAGCACCGCGACAACCCGCCGACGGCCGTCACCTGCTACAACGACCTGGTGGCCATCGGGCTGATGCGGGCGCTGCACCAGCTCGGCATCAAGGTGCCCGATCAGGTCTCCATCATCGGGTACGACGACATCGCCATCGCCGAATACCTGCCCATCCCGCTGACAACCGTGCGCGTGCCCAAAACGGAGATGGGCGCCAAAGCGGCCGAACTGCTCATCCGCCAGATCGAGGGGGCCAATGGACGAGGCGGTTCGGATGCGGTCGAGCGCATCTTCTTGCAGGCCCAACTGGTCGTGCGGAATTCGACGCGCCCGCTGAAGTGAGTCAGGGCGACCAGGCGAGCACAAAGCCGCCATTCGGCCGCATAGAGACCGTAAGCGGCGACTGGTAGCGCAGCGTTTCGATCCGAAAAGCGCGTGCGGTTTCGCCGTCGGTCAGGAGCAGGCCGGTCTGCCCGGGCTGTAGAAACGATAGATCCAGCGTGACCGTCCGCGACGTCGCCTCGCCGTTGATGCCGGCCACATACCAGCGTCCGTCTCCGGCCCGTCGGGCCAGCACCACGAACCGACCGGGCCAGCCGTCCACAAAGCGCGTCTCCTCCCACACGACCGGTACCTCTCGCAGAAACGCCCGCACCGCCTCAGGCACCCGGCGCATGCCCTCGGGCGTTTCGGCAAAGTGCTGGACGCCGGACGTAAACAGCACGGTCAGCGCCAGCTGAAACCCGTTCGTCGTACGCCGCACCACGCCCGGAATTTCACCAAGGCTCAGGGGCGTGTAGTCCATCGGATCGAACACGTTGCGCGTGAACGGCAGCATGGCCGCATGGTTGGCCTCTCGATCGGCTCCTTCCTGCGTGAAGGTGACAAATTCGAAGCCCCGGACCGCCTCCATCGTCATCAGGTGGGGATAGGTGCGGGCCCAGCCGCGCGGCAACGTGCAGCCGTGAAAGTTCACCATCAGCCGGTGCGCGGCCGCGTCCTGCAGGATTTCATGGTAGTAGCGGATCATCGAGCGGCCATCGCCTCCGAAGAAATCCACCTTGATCCCCCGAATGCCCATGGCGGCCAGCCGCGCAAATTCGCGCTGCCGATCCGCGCGGGTCAGCAGCCGGCTTTTCGGCCGATAGGTCGTCGTGTTCCAGTCGCCTGAGGAGTTGTACCAGAGCCAGAGCCCGACGCCTCGCGCGGCGGCATAGCGGGCCAGCTCGGCCACGCGCTCGTAGCCGATCGTCGAGTCCCAGTTGACGTCGATCAGCGTGTACTCCCAGCCCATCTCGGCCGCATAATCGATGAAGCGGCGCTGCACGTCATAGGTGATGGAAGAGTCTTTGAGCAGCGCCCAGCTCCAGGAGGCGCGGCCCGGCCGGATGAACGTGGTATCGACGGCAATGGCCGGAGCGGCCAGATCGGTGCCCAGGGTCGATTCGACGATCGTCTTCAGATCGCCCACCGCGAGCACGCGCCAGGGCGTCTGCCAGGGAAGGGCGCTGCGCGGTAGATGGCCCTGACCGGGAATGGCCTCGCGGGCGTCCGGATAACCGATCCGATAGGCACCGCCCGGTGCCTCGGGGCGCAGCCGTGCGCCACAGAACGTACTGTCGACGTCCGCCTCGGTGATCAGCACCCAGTGCGACCCCACCCGGAACAGCGCCGGGAAGACCCAGCCGGCCATGGGCGAGGGCGTACCGACCGGGATGTCTTGCAGGTAGTACTCTTCGTAGGAAGGGTTCGTCTGGCGCCAGCCGCTTTTCGGCTCGGCCAGGGGTTGCAACCAGGCCCGCGCGCTGTCGGGAAAGTCGAATGTAGTTCGTTCTTCGAGGATTTCCCGGGGCGTCGGATCGCTTTCCGGGAAGCGATAGCGGAAGGCCACGCCGTCGTTTGCGACGCGAAACACCACCTCCAGCAGCCGCCCCTCGGCATTGCGCAGCCGGTAGGTGCGCTCGTTCGCTTCATGGCGATTGACGCGGCGCTTGCCGGCCACCAGCGTGTAGGTTTCGACCACCCGACGCACCGGACTGACGTCCTCCAGCCGGAGCCCGCCCGTAAAGTCGGCGTCGGATCGGACCAGCCCCAGCGGTGAGGGTTCCAGTACGGGCTGTCCCTGGCGCCACACCTGATACAACAGCTGTCCGTCCTGCAGCCCCACCTGTACGGTGAGCTGTCCATCCGGGCTGGAAAGCGAGCGCTCCGTGACCGGCCGACAGGCGGCCGCCGCCAGCAGCGCCAGCGTCAACCACAACGACGCGCGCCGCATGTCAGCGTGGATAGAAGGTAAGCGCCACGACCGATTTGGCGGGAAGGCGTAGCTCATAGACGCCATCGCCTACGGCACGGTAGGCGGTGAAGGCGACCGGCCGCACCCGGTCGGGCGCCTCGAACGTGTTGTGCGCGTCCATCGCCTCGGCGGTCAGCACACGCCCTTCCACACGGGCCGGCTGGATGCCCTCCAGCCGAGCCTGCACCAACCGCTCCTGATGGGGGTCCAGGTTGGCGATCGTCAGATGCACGGCTCCTTCTGCATTGCGCGAGGCCGAAGCATGCAGCGCCGGAATGGCCTCGTCACCGTAGCGGTATTCCCCGGCCTCCAGCTCGACAGGCAATAGCGTCGCGTCCTGATGTTCTTTGTAGAGGTCGAACACATGGTAGGTGGGCGTCAGCACGATCGTTTCTTCGCCCTCCCGCGTGAGGATCAGCGCCTGCAGCACGTTGATCGTCTGCGCCAGATTGGCCATTTTGACGCGTTCGGCATGTTGGTTGAAGATGTTCAGAGAAACGGCCGCCACGAGCGCATCGCGCAGCGTGTTCTGCTGCACCAGAAAGGCCGGGTTCGAGCCGGGCTCGGGCGCATGCCACATGCCCCATTCGTCCACGATCAGCCCCACCCGTTTCTCGGGATCGTAGCGGTCCATGACAGCTTCGTGCCGACGCAGCACTTCGTCCAGAAAGAGCGCCTTCTGCAAGCCTTTGAACCAGCCCCACTCGTCAAAGCCGGTGGCCGGTTCTTTTTCGTTCCAGCGGCCCGTTTTTGAAATCCAGGTGTAATAGTGCACCGAAATGCCCTGCATCAGCCCGGGATTGCGGCGGAAGACGTCGCGCATGAGTACGCTGGTCCAGGTCGTGTCGGCATCGGCCGGTCCGGCTGCAATTTTGTAGAGCTGGTTGCCGCTATAGTTGAACAGGTACGTGGCAAAGCGGCGGTAGAGGTCCGCATAGTACTCGGGGTCCATGTTGCCGCCGCAGCCCCAGCTTTCGTTGCCCACGCCCCAGAAGGGCACGCGCCAGGGCTGTTCGCGACCGTTCTGCTTGCGCAGGCGGGCCATGGGACCGTCTTCGGCCGTCAGGTATTCGACCCACTCGGCCATTTCGCGGGGCGTGCCGCTGCCCACGTTCCCGGCGATGTAGGGCTCGGCGCCCAGTGCTTCGACCAGCGCCATGAATTCGTGCGTGCCGAAGCTGTTGTCCTCGACCACCTGTCCCCAGAAGGCATTCAGGATCGGCCGACGCTGCTCCTGCGGACCGATGCCGTCTTTCCAGTGGTACAGGTCGGCAAAGCAGCCGCCGGGCCAGCGCAGGTTCGGGATGCGAATGCGCCGGAGCGCGTCGATAATGTCCTGCCGCAGGTGCCAGCGTCCCTGCGCGTCCCGCTGCCAGAAACCACCATAGATGCCGTAGCCCAGGTGTTCGATAAAATGCCCGTAAATGTGCCGGCTGATCTGCACCTGCCCCTGATCCGCATGAATGACGAGCCGGTGCGTCGGTTGTGCCTGCAAAACGCTGCCGGTGCAGGCCAGCACGATCAACAGCAAAAGCCCTTTCGAAAACAGTCCACGCATGGCGATGCTCGGATTGTGGTTAGTTGAAGACAAACAGACGAAAGAGGCGCTACTCGGCCACGTCGAAGGCGTAGACCGTACGCGAGCGGTAGGTCTCACCCGGACGCAGCACCGGCGACGGAAAATGCGTCTTGTTGGGCGAATCCGGAAAATGCTGCGTCTCCAGACAGAAGCCGGTGCGCCGGCCGTACACCATGCCACCCTTGCCGGTCAGCGAGCCGTCCAGAAAGTTGCCGCTGTAGAACTGAATGCCCGGCTCGGTGGTGTAGACGCGCATGATGCGGCCGCTGGTGGGTTCGTAGACGCGGGCGGCCAGCTCCAGCGCGCCGCGTTCGGTGTGGCGCAGCACGAAGTTGTGATCGTAGCCGCGGCCACGGCGGATCTGCTCGTGGTCGGTGTCGATGCGGGCGCCGATGCGCTGCGGGGTGCGAAAGTCCAGCGGCGTGCCCGCCACCGGGCATATCTCGCCGGTAGGAATCAGCCGCTCGTCCACGGGCGTGTAGAAATCGGCCAAGAGCTGCAGCTCATGGTTCAGGATGTCCCCGCGACCGGCCAGGTTGAAGTAGGCATGCTGCGTCAGGTTGACGATGGTGGGTTTGTCGGTGGTCGCCTCGTAGTCGATCACCAGCGCGTTCGAGTCGGCCAGTGTGTAGGTGACCGTCGCCCGCAGCGTGCCCGGATAGCCCTCCTCGCCGTCGGGACTCACGTACGTCAAGCGCACACCGGCTTCGTTTCCGTTCGTGAACGGCTCAGCCTCCCAGAGCACCTTGTCGAACCCTTTCAGTCCACCGTGCAGGTGGTTGGGCCCATCGTTGGCCGCCAGCTCGTAGGGCTGGCCGTCGAGCACGAAGCGAGCGCCGCCGATACGGTTGGCATAGCGACCGACCACCGCGCCGATGTAGGGATGGGGTTGCAGATAGGCCGCAAGACTGTCGAAGCCCAGCAACACATCGCCCCTGTTCCCCTCGCGATCGGGCACCCGAATGGCGCGGATGATCGCCCCGTAATTCAGGACTTCGACTTCCATCCCGCTGGCATTGCGTAGCCGGAAAAGCGTGACGGGTCTTCCGTCGGGCAACTGGCCAAACGATTCCTCGGTGACGGTTACCGTTGTCGTTTCCACAGGCGAAGGGGTTTCGTTGGACGAAGGCTGACAACCAAACAGCAGCCCCCCGCAGAGTACGAGCCAGAACGTTCGCATAGCTGCTTCTAAGATGGTGGACGCAAAAACACGCTCAGTCCCCTACAGGTCCTGAATTTTTCACAGCTTTCTCACTTCAGTGTAATTCAATTCTAAAATCGAATCGTTTCGCCAAAAATAGCAGCTATTCAAAATTAAGTCAAGGCCCACCCATCATAAAAAACGCACGGTCCGGAGTAGCGCAGGCCCTCTTGTGTCCTTATGGGACAGGGATCCTATGTGATCGCCGCGTCACCGGTACGCCGATGGCGCAACGCCACATGTGCCCTGACGTGAGCCGGCGGGTATGATCGGGCGAACACAGGGGTCCGCCCCTACGGGATAGGGAAAACGTTCCTCCGCGGCCGGCACGTACAGCACCAGTTGGGTCCGCCCCTACGGGATAGGAAAACGTCAAGGATCTGTAGGGGCGCACCGTAGTGTGCGCCCGTGCTTTCTCACATGCACTATGATTTCCCGGAATTCGTATTACAAAAAAAGCTCCGGCGCCGGGCCGGAGCTTTTCTGATCTTTCTGCACGGTAAAACCGGTCAGGCCGTCTGCACGCCCTGCTTTGCCTGCAGGTAGGCTTCCCAGTCCTTCAGGAAGCGTTCCAGCCCCACATCCGTCAGCGGATGCTTGAGCAGTTGCATCATCACGCCGAAGGGCATGGTGGCCACGTCGGCACCCATCAGAGCCGCCTCGAGCACGTGCATCGGATGGCGCAGCGAGGCGGCCAGCACCTGCGTCTTGAAACCGTAGTTCCGATAAATCTTGACCACCTGCTCGATCACGTGCATGCCGTCGGACGACACGTCGTCGAGGCGACCGGCAAACGGACTGATGTAGGTCGCCCCGGCCTTGGCCGCCACGAGCGCCTGTGTGGGCGAAAAGCACAGCGTGCAGTTCGTGCGAATGCCTTCCTCCGTCAGCGTCTTGATGGCACGGATGCCTTCGGCGATCAGCGGGATCTTCACGACCACGCGCTCGTGGATGCGGGCCAGTTCCCGCGCTTCGCGCAACATGCCCTCGTAGTCCGTGGCCGTCACCTCGGCCGACACGTCGCCCTCGACCAGCTCGCAGATCTGGTAGATATGCTCGTGGAAATCACGGGCGCCCGCTTTCCGGATCAGCGTGGGGTTCGTGGTGACGCCATCGAGAATGCCCAGGCTCGCCGCTTCTCGAATTTCGTCCAGGTCGGCCGTGTCCAGGAAGAATTTCATGGTTCCCTTTCGTTTTTTATCCTGTATTTTCGAAGCTTACGCCTGATCAAGTTCAATGGTTCTGCGCCAGCAGCGCACGCACTTCACCGGCCACCCGCTCGGGCGTGAAGCCGAATTTTTCGAACAGGACCTTGCCGGGAGCCGAAGCGCCGAAGCGCTCGATGCTGACGATGCGGCCCCGGCACCCCACGAACTGCTCCCATCCCTGTCCGACCCCGGCTTCGACGGCCACCCGTACGGTNACCTCCGGCGGGAGCACCGATTCCCGNTAGGCCGCNTCCTGCTGCTTGAACAGCTCCCAGGAAGGCACGCTGACGACGCGCGTGCCGATGCCTTCGGCTTCGAGCTGTTCGGCGGCCGCCAGCGCCACATGTACTTCGCTGCCGGAAGCCAGCAGGATCGCCTGCAAGGTGCCCTGCGCTTCTCTGAGCACGTAAGCGCCGCGGCGCACGCCTTCGGCCGGCGCCAGACGGCTTCGGTCCAGCACCGGCACGTTCTGACGCGTCAGCACGAGCACCGTGGGACCGTCTTCGCGCTCGAGCGCCACCTTCCAGGCTTCCACCGTCTCGGTCGCGTCGGCCGGCCGCAGCACCACCACGTGCGGGATGGCACGCAGGCTGGCCAGATGCTCGATCGGCTGATGCGTGGGACCGTCCTCACCCAGCCCGATCGAGTCGTGCGTGAACACGTAGATAACGGGCTGTTCTGAAAGGGCACTCAGCCGCAGCGACGGTCGCAGGTAATCGCTGAAGACCAGGAAGGTGCTCGCGTAGGCCCGCAGTCCGTGCAACGACAGCCCGTTACAGATGGCCGCCATGGCGTGCTCGCGCACCCCGAAGTGGATGTAGCCGCCCCTGCGGTTATCGCGGCTGAAGGCTTCGCGCCCTTTCGGATGCGTTTTGTTCGACTCGGCCAAGTCGGCCGAGCCGCCGATCAACTCGGGAATGCGGGCGGCCAGTACGTCGAGCACGGCGCCGCCGGCATTACGCGTGGCCACGGCCTTGCCCGCCTCGAAGGTCGGGAGTCCCTCGTTCCACCCTTCGGGCAACCGCCGGCTCAGCCAGCGGTCCAGTTCGGCGGCTTCGGCGGGATAGGCCTCCCGATAGCGGGCGCGCAGCGCCTCCCATTCGGCCTGCCACTGCTGCCCCCGCGTGACGGCCCGCCGCATGTGCCGGTAGACTTCGTCCGGCACGTAGAAGGTCCTGTCCTCGGGCCAGCCCAGGTTGCGCTTGGTCAGGCGCACCTCTTCGGGACCGAGCGGCGCGCCGTGCGCGGCGGGCGTGTCCTGCTTGTTCGGGCTTCCGTAGCCGATGTGCGTGCGCACGATGATGAGCGAAGGGCGTTCGGTCTCGGCTTTGGCCTGCCGAAGCGCCGCATCGATGGCTACCAGGTCGTTCCCGTCGTCCACGCGCTGCACATGCCAGCCGTAGGCCTCAAAGCGCGCGCCGACGTCCTCGGTGAAGGTGATGTCCGTCGAGCCGTCGATGGAAATGTCGTTGTCATCGTAGAGCACGATCAACTTCCCCAGCCCGAGATGTCCGGCCAGCGAAGCCGCCTCGTGCGAGATGCCCTCCATCAGATCGCCGTCGGAGGCGATCACGTACGTGAAATGGTCGAACAGCGGGAATCCGTCCCGGTTGAAATGCGCCGCCAGATACTGTTCGGCGATCGCCATCCCGACGGCATTTCCGAAGCCCTGGCCCAGCGGTCCCGTCGTGGTCTCGACCCCGGGCGTCAGCCCGTACTCCGGATGGCCCGGCGTGCGCGATCCCCACTGACGAAAGCGCTGCAACTCCTCCATGGGCAGGTCGTAGCCGGTCAGGTGCAGCAGCGCGTAGAGCAACATCGAGCCATGACCGGCCGAAAGCACGAACCGATCCCGGTTCGGCCACTTCGGATCGCGCGGATTGTGCCGCAGATGCCGGGTCCAGAGCACGTAGGCCATCGGCGCCGCGCCCATCGGCATGCCCGGATGGCCGGACTTCGCCTGCTCGACGGCATCGACGGCCAGGAATCGAATCGTATTGATGCACAGATTGTCCAGTTCACCCGGCGAAAAGTCGGTTTCCCGAATCGCCTCCGTCGCCTTCTGTTCCTGCATGGTTTCTGGTTTATGTCTTTCAGGTTACACCCAGAAGGAGAAGTACAGATAAATCGCCAGCACCAGCCCCAGCACCACCACCGTCAACGTCACATCCCGCCAGTCCCACGTCTTCCGACTCTCAGACCGATCCGACGCCGACACCGTACCAAACGTCAACCCCCGAACCTTCTCCTCCGGCGGCGCCTCCGTCAGCAACGACACACCCACCACAATCGCCACGCTCACGAAAAATAACAGTCCGGAGAAGTAATAGCCATTAAACGCACCGATTGCGCCCGGGAGCGTATTCGGATCCAGCGCCCCGTTCTGCACCATCGACTGCAATGTCAGCTTCACCATCCCCAGCACAAAGCCAACACCCAGCCCCCACACCGCACCCCGCGCGTTGATCCGACGGCTGGCCAATCCCAGCAGAAACACCGCCGTGATCGGCGGCGCCAGAAAACCCTGCACGTTCTGCAGGTAATCGTACAACCCCGCCTTCGACTCGGCCATCACCTTCATGATCGGAATCCACAACAGACCCAGCCCCACCACCACCGCCGTCGCTATCCGTCCCACCCGCACCAGCTCCGCCTCCGGCCGACCCGGCCGCAGCTTCTCATAAATATCCACCGTGAAAAGCGTCGCGCACGAATTAAAAAGCGACGAAAGCGACGACATCAATGCCGACAGCAACCCCCCAACCACCAGCCCCCGCAAGCCCAGCGGCAATAGCTCCGCCACCAGCGTCGGAAAGACCATGTCGCCCTGCACCTGACCCGAAGCGTCCGTCGGAATGTGAATCAACCCCTTCAAGTGCAGCGCATAGCCGATCATCCCCGGCACCAGAAAAATGAACACCGGCCACACCTTCA
>Ga0065723_101081_pt1 | contig 13932 bp, 14 predicted proteins | sample TheenrcuSG05Z960_FD_59110 | JGI IMG/M metagenome (GOLD analysis project Ga0065723, IMG submission 59110) | Thermophilic enrichment culture from UC Davis - Sample SG0.5Z960 | ecosystem: Engineered > Solid waste > Grass > Composting > Bioreactor | place: USA: University of California, Davis
GCGTGAAGCTCGGCCAGCCGCAGCCGGCGTCGAACTTGTCCTTCGAGCAGAAGAGCGGTTCGCCCGACACGATGTCGACGTAGATGCCTTCTTCGAAGTGGTCGTAATATTCGTTGCGGAACGGCGGCTCGGTCGCGCTGTTCTGCGTCACCTCGTACTGCAGCGGCGTGAGCCGGCGCCTGAGCTCCCCGGGATCCTTCCTGATCCGCCAATGCTTCGCGATAAAATCATCCCGCCCGGACGCCTTGCGGTACATCTTGTAGCGGTACGGCTGCTTCTTGTGGTACGCCTGATGGTACTCCTCCGCCGGATAGAACGGCCCGGCGGGCGCGATCTCCGTCACGATCGGCCCCTCGAACCGCCCGCTCGCCGCAAGTTCCCGCTTCGACGCCTCCGCCAGCTCCCGCTGCTCCTCCGTGTAATAGAAAATCGCCGTCCGGTACGACGAACCCCGGTCGTGGAACTGCCCGCCCGGATCGGTCGGATCGATCTGCCGCCAGAAGATGTCCAGCAGCAGCTTGTACGGCATCCGCCGCGGATCGTATGTAATATGAACGGCTTCCGCATGCCCCGTCGTGCCCGAGCAGACTTCCTCGTAAGTCGGGTTCGGCTTGTGTCCGCCCGTGTAGCCCGACACGACGCGGATGACGCCGGGCATTTCCTCGAACGGCTCGACCATGCACCAGAAGCAGCCGCCCGCAAACATCGCCTGCCCGTAAGCCGATTGATCCGGTTTGTCTTCAGCCGCCATGGGTCATCCATTCCTCCTTCGCCAGCCGAAATCGCCCGCCGGCCGCATCACGCGCCGCGTTATCCGGCGGTGCATCTCCATTATAAAAGCTTCGCCCGCCCGATTGCCACCAAACGTCTTACAACATTTCCACTTCCGGGAAAAGCGTGTTTGTGTTATAATGAAAGCGCTCACAAGAGATACAGGGCCATATAAAAGGGGGAAATGCCGATGGTGCAAGCCGTGACGAAGAACCGCAATCCGTATGAGGAGTTCGCGCTGGAGCAGGACGTTCTTTTCTTCAAGCTGGGCGGACGCGGACTGGTCTGCTTCCATGGACGTAACTTCAACATGAGGCGGCGGATGAGCGCCGACCGGATCGCCCTGCTTCGCTCGGACCCGAACTTCTGTCAGGTCGCCCCCGACACCTACGTCAATCTCAGGAAAATCAGCGAATTCGACGGCGATGTGCTCTATTTCGGCGAGAAAGGACCCGACGCGAAACGGCTGCCGGTATCCCGTTGGCGCCGCGGCGCGATCCGTGAGAAAATCGCGAATCTCAAGTAATCCGAGGCCGTCCTCCGGCAGGATCGCGGCCCTTCGGGCAGCGACGCACCCGCGTTTTGGCGCGGGTGTTTTTGTTTCCTCCGCCGCATGACGCCCCTTGCCGCCGCCCGCGCCGCGGGTTGCGTGGACCGCCGGTTTGCGCTTGACCGGAGAGGCGCTCGCGCGCGCATGCGAACGCGCGCGCAAGGGTAACCTGAATGAATATGAACATTCGTTTGCGGGAGGCGTATGCGGTGGGCGCAGGATCGGATTGGAAGGCGGAGTGGCGGAAGGCTTTTGCGAAGGAGCTGAAGGACAACATCCTGCGATACTGGATGACCCGCGCCGTCGACGACAGAAACGGCGGCTTCATCGGCCGGATCGGCGACGACCGCAAGCCGGATTATGAAGCGGCCAAGAGCCTCGTGCTGAACACCCGGATCCTCTGGACGTTCTCGGCCGCGTACCGCGTGTTCGGGGACGGGCGCTATCTGGCCGTGGCGGAACGGGCTTACGAATACGTGACGGACAAATTCGCGGACCGCAAGCACGGCGGATTCTTCTGGATGGTCGACGCGCGGGGCAATCCGGCGGACGACCGGAAGCAGGTGTACGGCCAGGCGTTCGCGATCTACGCGCTCGCCGAATATTACCGGGCGGCCGGACGCAAGGAGGCGCTGGACAAGGCGATCGAAACGCACCTGCTGCTGGAACGGCACGGTTACGATCCGGTGAACCGCGGCTACATCGAGGCGCGCGCCCGCGACTGGTCGGAGACGGACCGTCTCGCCCTCGGCGGCGGCGACATGAACGAGCGCAAGTCGATGAACACGCATCTGCACGTGCTCGAGGCCTATACGAACCTGTACCGGGCGTGGCCGGCGGAAGAGCTCAACCGGAAGCACAAGGAGCTGATCGCGGTCATGCTCGATCATATTGTCGATCCGGAGACGGCGCATTTCCGGCTGTTCTTCGACGACGAATGGAACAGCAAGTCGGATCTCATCTCCTACGGCCACGACATCGAAGGGAGCTGGCTGCTCACGGAAGCCGCGGAACTGTGCGGCGACGAAGCGCTGCTTCAGCGGACGAAGCGTACGGCGATCCGCATGGCCGAAGCGACGCTCGCCGAAGGCGTGGACGCGGATGGCGGCCTGCTGAACGAGGCGGACGCGCAAGGCCGGATCGACACGAACAAGGACTGGTGGCCGCAGGCGGAAGCGGTCGTCGGATTCTACAACGCGTACCAGCTCACGGGCGAGGAGAAATATCTGGAGGCATCCCGCCGGTCCTGGTCTTTCATTGAGCGCTTCATGATCGACCGGGAAGACGGCGAATGGTTCGGGAGCGTGGACCGCGAAGGCCGTCCGATCGGCGGCGGGCACGGCAAGGTGAGCGCCTGGAAATGCCCGTACCACAACGGCCGCGCGTGCATCGAGATGATGGAGCGGCTGTCCGCCGGGCAGTGAAGCCGGAGCCGGCGCCGAAGTATCCGGCCGGGCGGGGCAAGCCGGCCGTTGTCCCGCCGACGGCGAATGCCGGCGCCCGAACGCCGTCCATTCCTGCCGGCGCCCGAACGCCTTCGATGCGGGCATCCGGCGCCGCCGCGCGCTACCCGGCAAGCTGAAGCGCGACAACGCCCGCCAGGGAGATCGCCAGGCCGGCGGTTTCCATCGGCCGGAACGGTTCCCTGGCCGCAAACCGCGCATAGAGCAGCAGGATCACGACGTTCAGCGAGATGACGGCCGACACCAGCCCGGTAATCCCGCTTTCGAACGCCCAAAACAGGAGAGCCGCGCCCGCCGCGTTGCATACCCCGGCCGGTATGCCCCACAGAAACGTCCGCCGGCCGCTCCATGCGGAAGAGGCCGGCGCGCCGTCCCGCCCGCGAACATGAGCGCCAGCGTCGGAAACGGCGCCGCTCCGGACAGCGTCGCCTGCTTGTTCGTCAGATCGTTGAGCGCGAAGCAAAGCATGGCGGCAAGTCCCCACTTCATGCCCTCGCGCTGCCGCCACGGGAAACCGCCGGTCAGTCTGACCAGCGCCACTCCGGTTACGATGACCAGGAAGGACAACCATTGTCCGGGCGCAAGCCGCTCTCCCCACAGCAGATACGCCAGCAGAACCACCGGTACGGAAGGCAGCGCGACCAGCAGCGCGACGGGCGACGCTTTTCCCGCGGCGAGCCCCCTGTACATCGCGGCGTTGGCGGCGAACGAGGCCGCCCCCATCAGCAGGCCGCACGAGACGGACCGGTCCACGGCTGATCGAACGCGAGGCTGAGCGCCAGACAGATCGCCGTCCCGGCCGCGAAACCGCCCGCCAGCATGAGATCGCGGTCCATCGCCTGCCGCGACGACCAATGATACAGAATCCCCCGGATGCCGAAGCATACCGCGGCCCCGACCGCCAGCGCAAACCACATGCGGATCAGCACCCCGTTCCATTGAAACGTTCAGACCATCTGCCGCGCCAAAATCCGTGTCTTAACGCCCTATTCTCCCGCTCCGAAGAGCAGGTTCCGGTTCAGGCCGCTGCGCTCGTCCGTAACCGCCTGGTCCGTGAAAAATCCTTCGGACATGAGCTGCTGCCGGAAGGTGAGCGCCAGCTTGAGCTGCAGCAGATCGCCCGTCTTGCGCAGATTGAGGCCGAGCAGCTCGCTGAGCTTCTCGATCCGGTACAGCACGGTATTGCGGTGCACATACAGCTTCCTGGCGATGGCGTGCATGTTCGGCCTGTCCGGCCGTTTCGTCACCCTCGTGCTGGCGCACACGGTCATGATCACGCCGTTCATCCTGCGGGTCGTCCTGCAAAGCCTGCGCGAGATGAACAGCCGGCTCGAGGAAGCGGCGTACAGCCTCGGGGCGGGCAAATGGTCGACCTTCCGGCGCGTCATCCTGCCGATCATTCTGCCCGGCGTGCTGGTCGGCGCGGTGTTCGGCTATCTCATCTCGTTCACCGACGTGACGCTCACCATGTTCATCTCGAGTTCGGGCAACACCACATTCCCGGTGCGCGTCTACTCCGAACAGCGCTCCGAGGGGCTGAACATGGTGGTGCTCGCGTGGTCGGCCGTCATCACGCTCGTCATTTTCATCATTTCGCTGCTCGGAGAAAAATTCGCCAAATGGTCGCGATACTTCTGAGCGCCACCGGACGCGGCAGCTCCCGAATCCGGGCATGCCGCGGAACCGCTACGGGGAGGGACAGATCATGCAGAACAAAATCGGACCGTTCCGCATCGGAGACAAACCCGCGTTCACGCAAATTACGGCCGATCAGGCGGCGCCGTACGTCATCTTCGTCGTGAAAGATCCGCTCCACGGCTGCGAGAAAGACACGGCCGAGGAGGTGGCCGAATATTTCGACGAGCGCCGGCTCGTCAGCGACACCGGCATGTGCAAGGTGTACACGGGCGCCTATTCGGGCGTTCCGGTCACGGTCGTCTCCAGCGGCAGCGGATCGCCGGAGCTGGAGATCGTCCTGATGGATTTCATGATGAACACCGACGCCCACACGTTCATCCGCGTCGGCGGCTCCGGCGCGATGCAGGAATGGCTGTCGGTGGGCGACCTCGTCATCGCGACCGGCGCGGTGCGCGACGAGGGCACAAGCCTCGCGTACGTGCCGCCGCAATTTCCCGCCGTCGCGGACTGGCAGCTTGTGGCGTGCATGAAGAAAGCCGCCGAGAAGCGCGGTTTCCGCCATCATCTCGGCCTGACCCGCTCCGTCGACTCCGAATATCCGGGCGTCGCGCGTCCCGCCCGCGGCGGCTTCATTCTTGAGCGGCACAAGCAGCAATTCGAGGAATGGCATCGCGCGGGCGTGCTGAACGTGGAGCGCGAGGCGTCTATCCTGCTCACGCTGACGACGCTGTTCGGCCTGCGCGGCGGCGTGGTCAACAGCATCGGCGACAACTTCGTGACGGGAGAACCGTTCAAGGCCGGCGCGGGTTTCGCGAACGCCATCGTCACCGCGCTCGACGCCATCGTCCTGCTCGATCGGGAGCTGAAAGCCGGGACATGAGCGGACCGGAAATCCTGTTGAGCCACGATGAAAGGAGAATCGCGGCATGAGCTACCTGGTGCTTGACGGCCTGTCCAAAACATTCCGCCACGTCGAGGTGCTGCGCGACATCCGGCTGAACGTCGAGGAGGGCGAATTCATCTGCCTGCTCGGTCCGAGCGGTTCGGGCAAGAGCACGATCCTGCGCCTGATCGGCGGCTTCGAGACGCCGGACAGCGGCACGATCGAGCTGGCCGGCCGCTTCATCGAGAATCTGCCTCCCAACCGCCGCGACATCGGCTTCGTCTTCCAGGATTACGCGCTGTTCCCGCACATGACCGTGGAGGAGAATGTGCGCTTCGGACTGGCTTATCGCAAGATGAGCAAAGAGGAAATGCGCGAGCGGGTCCGGTCCGTGCTCGAGCTGGTCGGGCTTTCCGGCATGGAGAAGCGCTATCCGCGCCAACTGTCCGGCGGCCAGCAGCAGCGCGTTGCCATCGCGCGGGCCGTCGCGCTCCGGCCGACGCTGCTGCTGCTCGACGAGCCGCTGTCGAATCTGGACGCGAAGCTCAGGCGGCAGATCCGGCTGGAAATGCGGCAGCTTCAACAGGAGCTCGGCATCACGACGGTCATGGTGACCCATGATCAGGAAGAAGCGATGACGATGAGCGACCGCATCGCCATCCTGCAGAACGGCATGATCCAGCAGTTCGACACGCCGCTCAAGCTGTACCGCGAGCCGGTCAACCTGTTCGTCGCCGGGTTCATCGGCGATCCTCCGATCAACCTTCAGCCCTGCAAGGTGGAGATTCGGGAAGGCCGCGCGGAACTGCCGGTCTGGGGCGCGCGCTTCCGCATCGAGCCGTCGGGCGGCGCGCCGCTTGAGGAAGGGCGCGAGCTGGTGCTCGGCATCCGGCCGGAGAACCTGACGATTGCCGCCGCGGACGATCCCGGCGCGGCCGTCATCGCCGCGACGGTGGAAGCGGTGGAACATCTGGGCGGTTCCGCGCTGGTGCACGCGCGGACAGCGGACGGCAGCCGGCTGTGCGCCGCGGTCGGCGCGCAGGACGTGCCGCAGGCGGGCTCGCGCATCGGATTGGGCGTGCGCACGGACGAGGCGCTCCTGTTCGACGGACAGACGACGAACCGGCTGCCCGAACTCGCCCTGAAGGAGTGTCGCCCGCAGGCCGCGGTTTAAACGACGGGAGGAAAGCCATGAAAAGACCGAACATCCTGACATTTGGCAACATCGTCATGGACGGCTTGTACCGGGTCAAGCATCTGCCCGGCCACGACGAGAAAGTGTTCGCAACCTCATCGGTCTGGTCGCCCGGCGGACCGGCGGTTCATTTCGCGCTGGCGGCCGCGTCGCTCGGCCTCTCCGCCAGCGTGCTCGGCTGGATCGGAGCGGACGCGTTCGGCCGGCAGATCGAAGAGACGCTTCGCAGGCGCGGCGTGTCGCCGCTGTTCGAGCGCGTGCCCGACACGCTGACGCCGACCGCGGTCGTCGTCGTCGACCAGACGGGCGAGAAAGCCGTGCTGCTCTCGCCGCCCATAGACAGCGGGCGGCTGACCGTGGCGCAGCTCTTGCCTGGCGTCAACATCTCCGCGGCCGACCATCTGCACACGCACCTGTTCCGGGAAGCATTCGTGCTGCGCGTGCTGGACGCGGCGAAGCGGCTCGGCGTCAAGACATCCCTCGATGTCGAGCCGTCATCCGTGGAGCGCTGGGGCACCGAAGCGGTGCGCCGCGCGCTTGCGCTCACCGACATCGCCTTCGTCAACGAACGGGCCGTCAACATGCTGGCGCCGGGCGGCGCCGGTCTGGAGGCGAAGCTGCCCGACATCGCCGCCTCCGGCCCGTCGATCGTCGTCTGCACGCGCGCGTCCCGCGGCGCCGTCGCGTACGCGTCCGGCAAGCTGATCGCCTGCCCGGCCATTCCGGTCAAGACGAGCAATTCGCTGGGCGCGGGCGACATCTTCTCGAGCGCCTTCGTCTACGCCCTCCTGTCCGGCAAGCCGCCGGAGGAGGCGGCCGTCACGGCGACCGCGGCATCGGCGGTGTCGGTCAGCCGCTCGCAGGACACCGTCTACTACCCGACGGAAGACGACATCGCGGACATGCTGGCGCTGTCGCCGATCGCAGCTTCAATCACCGAGGTGGAGTTCAATGGAAATCTATACGAACGCTGACGTGCTCGTCGGAGAAGAGCTGGATTATGTGCCGAACGCGACGATCGTCGTCGAGAACGGACGCATCGCGGCCATCGAGCGGGACGTCCGCAGGGACGGCATCGATCTCAAGGGCGGGCTGGTCATTCCGGCGTTCGTCGACGCGCACACGCACATCGGCGACACCGCGGCGAAAGAACTCGGCATCGGCATGCAGGTGGAGCTGGCCGTGCAGCCGCCGCACGGCCTGAAGCACCGCTTCCTGCAGCAACTCGACGAAGAGGAACTCATCGCCTCGATCCGCCAGGGACTGAAGGAAATGCTGATGTCCGGCATCGCCGCGTTCGGCGATTTTCGCGAAGGCGGCCTCGAAGGCGTGCGGGCGCTCAGGACGGCAAGCCGGGGGCTGCCGATCCGCCCGGTCATCCTCGGGCGGCCGATGGCCGATTACCGCGCGAACGAGCAATTGACGCGGCGGGAGCTGGAGCTGGTGGCCGAAGAAGCGGACGGCTTCGGCATCTCCGGCATCAACGCGTTCGAGATGGACGTATTCAGGATGATGCGGAAGATCGCGAAGGACAAGCTGGTCGCGATCCACGTCAGCGAATCGCCGCGCGACGCGGCCATGTCGATCGGCAAATTCGGCAGGACCGAAATCCAGCGCGCGTTCGAATTCGAGCCGGATCTGATGGTCCATCTCACCCACGCGACGGACGAAGATATGCACGAGCTCAAGCGGCGGGGCCAGGCGATCGCGGTGTGCCCGCGCACGAACCTCCTGCTCGGCGACGGCATCCCGCCGCTGCACCATTTCTACCGCCGGGAAATCCCGTTCTCGATCGGTTCGGACAACATGATGTTCTCGAGCCCCGACATGTTCCGCGAAATGGATACGGCCAGCCGCGTGGCGCGCGGCTTGACGATGGATCCGGAAAGCATCGACGCGCGGTTCCTGCTGCGGTCGGCGACGCTCTCCGGCGCGCGGGCGCTGAAGCTCGACCGCGATCTCGGCACGGTGGAAGCCGGCAAGGCGGCATCGTTCATCGTGCTGGACGCGGCCAGCCAGTCGTTCGTCTACAGCCACGACCGCGTATCGTCGATCGTGCATCGCTGCGCGCCGGCGGACATCGCCTGGTTCGTCTGCTCCGGCGTCACGGTCATCCGCGAAGGCCGTTTCGTGCTGGATCTGTGAGCGGAAGCGCGGACTCGGCCCAGGATAAATCCAGATATTGCAGGTGATGATCTTGCGCTATTCGGCGGAAGTACAGAGCGCGTTGGAGGACGGCAGAGCGGTGGTCGCGGTGGAATCGACGATCCTGACGCACGGCCTTACCCTGCCCCGCGCCCTCGAGCTCGCCGTCGGCGTCGACGAGGCGATCCGGGCGCGCGGCGCGGTGCCGGCCTTCCTGGCCATGGTGGAGGGCGAGCTGCGCATCGGCCTTGACCGCGGCGAAATGGAATGGCTGGCCTCCGCCGACGGGCGGGTGAAGCTGTCGATGTCCGATCTCGCCATCAGCAGCGCGCGCCGGCTGTCGGGCGGCACGACGGCCGCAGCGACGGCCTGGCTCGCCGCGCGCGCGGGCATCCGCGTGGCGCTGGCCGGCGGTCTCGGCGGCGTGCACCGCGACGTGCTCGACACGTGGGACATCTCCGGCGACCTGAACGCGCTCGCCTCGTCAAGCGTCCTGATGGTATGCGGCGGCATCAAGACGTTTCTCGACATCGGCAAAAGCCTGGAAGCGCTGGAGACGCTCGGCGTGCCGGTATTGTCGTACGGGCAGGACCGGTTCCCCGGCTACTACGTGCGCGAATCGGAATATGCCGCCGTCCGGATCGATTCGGGCGCGGAAGCGGCGGCCATCGCGCTCAGGCATTGGGAAATCGGCATGACCGGCGGGCTGCTGCTGGGCGTCCCGATCCCGGCCGAGGCGGCGCTGCCCGGCCGGCGCATCGAGGCGATCATCGACCGCGTGCTGTCGGACGAGAGCGTCACGGGCGACGGCAAGCACGTCACGCCCCGCATCATCCGCGCCATCGAGCGGGAGACGGGCGGCGAGACGGCGGCGGCGAACCGCGCGCTGATCGTCGCGGCCGCGGAAGTGGCCGCCGACGCGGCCATCGCGATGGCGGGCGCCGGCCGATGAGCGGACAAGCGCGGCGCGCCTCTCGTTGAACGCGTTGCATGTCTTGACAGGGGCCGCGGAGTTCCCGATACGCGAAACGGGCTTTCCCGAGCGACACGCTTTGGGCGGAAGCCCGTTCTCCCATGGTCGCGCGGCGGGCCGGTCATGACTTGACCGCGCCGCTCGTCACGCCGGAGAAGATGAACCGCTGCATGAACAGGAACATCACGATCGTCGGAATGAAGATCAGCAGAATGTACGCCGAGATGACCTCCATGCGCGCCGCGTTCGGACCGACGAACGACTGGATCGCCGTCGCCACCGTGCGCAGGCCGCGGTCCGGCATGTACAGATAGGGCACGTAGAAGTCGTTGTAGATCGTGATGAACTTCAGGATGACGACGGTCGCCGTCGCCGGTCCGAGCAGCGGGAAGATGATCCGGTAGAAAATTTTGAACAGCGACGCACCCTCGATCATCGCCGCCTCGTCAAGCTCGTACGGGATGTTGCGGACGAACTGGAGATAGATGGTGAGCTGGATGACGTCCGCCCCCAGGTACAGCGCGATCGGCGCGCCGTACGTGTTGTACAGGCCGAGCGCCTTGATGACCGAGTATGTGACGACCTGGGTCGTGATGAGCGGGATGACCGACGCCACCAGGTACGAGCCGATGATGAGATTTCTCCCCCTGAATTCAAACCGCCCGAGCGCGTACGCCGACATCGAGCCGATCAGCACGTTGCCGACGATCGACACGAACAGGATGAGCAGCGTGTTGCCCAGGCCGAGCGCCAGATCCCCCTTCTCCCAGGCGATCGCGAAATTCTCGAAGTTCCAGGTCTCGGGCAGGGACAGGCGGTTCATGTAGAATTCCTGCCGCGTCTTGAACGCCCCGACGAACACGGAGTACAGCGGGAAGAACACGACGAACGAGGCGAAGAGCAGCGCGATATATTTTCCGGTGTCCAGCAAGACCTGTTTCGCCTTCATCTCCCGCTCACCGTCCTTCCCTGAGAAGCAGCTTCTGGATCAGGACAACGACGCCGACCATCAGGAGCAGCACGACCGCGAGCGCGGACGCCAGGCCGAACTGGTTGAACTTGAACGCGACGTCCAACGTTTTCATCAGGAACGTGGACGTGTCGTTCGCGCCGAGCGTCATGATGTACGGCACCGTGAACGCCTGCAGCGCGCCGCTCAGCGTCAGAATGAGCATCAGCTCGACGACGCTCCTGATGCTCGGAAAGGTAATGTGCCAGAAGCTCTGCCACGCGTTCGCGCCGTCGATGCGCGCCGCCTCGTACCAGTCCTCCGAGATCGATTGCAGCGCGCCGATGAAAATGACCATGTTGTAGCCCATGTACATCCAGAGGGACACGAACGCCAGCGCCCAGTCGTTGATCGCCGGATTGCCGAGCCACTGCTGTTTCCAGGCCGAGAGGCCGAGCGCGTCCAGCAGCTTGTTGAGCGACCCGTAGGACGTGTGGTACACGGTCGTGAACATGATCGCGATCGCGACCTGATGCAGGACGTACGGCAGGAACAGGATGACCCGGAACACGTTCCGCCCCTTGAGATTCGAGTTCAGGATGACGGCGAAGAACAGCGCCAGAGCGGTCTGGACGATCCCGCCGATGAAATAGTACAGGTTGTTGCGCAGAATCCGGAAGTACTCCGGATTCGTGAAGATCTCCTCGTAGTTCTTCAGCCCGACAAAGCGCATGTTCTTGAAGCCGAAGCCGTCCCAGTCCGTGAAGCTGTACCAGACGAGCATGACGGACGGGTAATACGTGAACAGCAGCAAGAGCGTGACCGGCAGGGCGAGAAACGTCACGATGATGATGATCCGCTGCGTTTTGTAGCTGAGGTTCAATGGGCCGCGCCTCCTTGTTGCCTGGATCCGGATTGCCGCGATCCGGCGAGACCGTTCCGCGCGCGCCGCGATGCGGCAGGCGGCGCCCCCGCGGGCCGGCGCCTCCGCATGCGCCGCCCGACGAACCGTTGGAAACGCAGGAACATATTCGGTCCTGTCCGCGGAAACGATCTGAGGCTGCCGTCAGGAGCGATCCGAGCCGCCCTGAAGGTCAGCCCCATTCCGCGCGCCGGTTGCGCGTTCGACGAATCAACAGCCTCAATAACCGAGCTCTTTCTTGGCCGCGGCCCACTTCTGATTCAGCTTGTCGAATTCGGCCTTCAGATCCTTCGCGACGGCCATTTGCTGGATTTCTTCGCCCGTGAACGGAATCTGCGCCTTGTTCGCGATCTCGTTGAAGCGGGAATCCGAGGGCACGGATTCGAGAACGTTCGGGTTGTAGCTCATGAACTCCGCCATTTGCGGCAGCGTCGGTTCGTTGTTCTTGTTGATCGGAATGAACCCGGAGTCGGCGTCATAGCCGGAATCCATGACGAAGAACTTGACGAACGCCTTCGCGGCTTCGATGTTCTTGCTGTCCTTGCTGACGCCCATGAAGTAGTCGGGGCCGAGGACGGCGTTCACCGTGCCGCTGTTGTCGTGCGGGAACGGGAAGAAGCCGATGTCTTCCGCCGGCGCGCCGCCTTGCTCGATGATCTGGTTGATGACCCAGTTGCCGAGGAAGTACATCGCCGCGTTGCCCGTCGCGATTTCGACCTTCGAGGCCTCCCAGTTGTTCGTCGCGAGGTCTTCCTCGACGTAGCCCTTCTCGATCAGCGTGCGGACGATGTTCAGGCCGGTGCCCCACGCGTTGTCGAGCTGGAACGGCGCGTCCATTTCCACCATCTTGTTCTCGAATTCGACGTCGCCGGAGAAATGCGCCAGGCTGTTGCGGCCCCATTGGCCCATCGGCCATTGCGCGCCGTAGTTGATGTAGATCGGCACGATGCCGGCGTCCTTCAGCTTCCGGCACGCTTCGTAGAACTCGTCCAGCGTCTTCGGCACTTCCGTGATGCCGGCCTTCTCGAACGCCCGCTTGTTGTACACGATGCCGTTCGTCGAAGCGCCCGTCGCGACGCCGTAGTAGTTGCCTTCATGCGCCTTGAAATCCGCGAACCGCACCTGGTCGAAAATGCCGAGGTCGTTCAGCGGCGCGAAGAAATCGCCGAGCTCGGAGTTCGCGATGTTCGTCGGAATCATGAGCACGTCGCCCGCGTCGCCGGCCGTCAGCTTGACGCGGATGTCCTGCTCGTAGTTCGTGTACGGCGCGTATTTGACCTTGACGTTCGGATACTGCTTGTTGAACTCCGCCACATACTTGTCGAAAGTGCCGTTGTCGACCAGGTCCGTGCGGTGCGTCGCGAAGACGATTTCGCCGGAAATGCCGGTGTCGGCGCCTTCGTTCGTCTGACCGCCCGCGTTGCCCGCGCCGCCGTTGTCCTTGTCGTTCTTCGAACCGCCGCACGCGGCAAGCGCGAGCGTGAGCGCCATGAGGACGGACAGCGTCACGGCGAATCTTTTCTTCATGCGCATGTACCCCCTGTTGCATTGTTGTGGCCGACCGGCGGCGGCTTATGCGGCCATGGCCGATCGGTTCGGGCTTCATGTTAGCGGTGAAAACCGCTCAACAATAATGCAGCCTTTGTCTTGTCCTTTGTTATCCTGACTTGTCGCGCAAAAAATATGCGCCGCTGCCCGAACCTGCCGGACGATCCGGCGGCATTCGTCCGGCGTCATGCCCGCGATCCGCTTGATCCTTCGGATGAAACAGGCAAAATACGGATGGCCCGCCCGCTCGCCCGCTTCACAGGCTGTCGTGATCTGCGTCCCGGGGTTCACGGATATGCGAATGATCTTTCGCGGATGCGGAGGCGTTTGCGGAATGCATGGGACATGGCATAAGGGGACCGCATCGGCTGCCCCGGTCCGAGGCAGCCGGCTGAAGGGGGGATTCATCCGAATCCGGAGGGAGACATGCGCATGGTGGCGGCCCGAGAGCGGCTTGAAGGGGCGCTTCCCGTCGCGATCTCATCCGGTGTCCGAATTTTTCCCGGATTTCCGGTGGCGCAGCAGGCGGGCGATATTGCGGGCCTTGTGGCGGATCAGACTCTCGGCGTCGGCCACCGATTGCTCGAGCGAAATGGGGCCGTTCGCGATGGCGTGCATGCTCTCGAACACGTCGTACAGCGGTTCGAGATCGCCGTCCAGACTTCCCGAGATCAGAATGGTGGGAACGCCGAACTGTTTGGCCCGCATGGCGACGTTGTACGGCAGTTTGCCCTGCAGCGTCTGGCTGTCCGTCTTGCCTTCGCCCGTCACGACCCAATGCGCTTTCCTGAGGCTCGCGTCGAGTCCGGTCACGCGGGCGAGAATGTCGGCTCCCGACTCGATGACGGCGCCGACGGCCAGCAGCGCGAATCCCAGTCCGCCCGCCGCTCCGGCT
>Ga0065723_101218_pt1 | contig 13908 bp, 11 predicted proteins | sample TheenrcuSG05Z960_FD_59110 | JGI IMG/M metagenome (GOLD analysis project Ga0065723, IMG submission 59110) | Thermophilic enrichment culture from UC Davis - Sample SG0.5Z960 | ecosystem: Engineered > Solid waste > Grass > Composting > Bioreactor | place: USA: University of California, Davis
ATCCCAGTCCGCCCGCCGCTCCGGCTCCCGGCTCGTTGCGGAGCGAACGGCCCAGATGCGCCTCGACGCGGGAGGCGTAGATTTCCATTGCCTTGTCAAGCTCCTCGATCTGTTCCGGCGTCGCGCCTTTCTGCGGGCCGTACACGTACGACGCGCCGTTCAGCCCGCACAGCACGTTGGTGACATCGCTGGCCACGACAATCCTCGACGACTTGACGCGCGGATCCAGCGCGGAGAAATCGACCGCATGCACCTTCGCGAGCGAACGGGCGATCGGCGGCAGCGGGGTCCCGCCGCGGTCGTAAAATTTCGCGCCGAGCGCCTGCAGCATGCCGATGCCGCCGTCGTTCGTGGCGCTCCCGCCCAGGCCTATGATCAGATGGGAAAACCCGCTGTCCAGCGCGTGCAGGATGCACTCGCCGACTCCGTATGTACCGAGCAGCATCGGATTCCTTCGCTCAACCGGGACGAGCGACAGGCCGGCGACGGCCGCGATCTCGATGACGGCCAATCTGGGCGATTCCAGCGCGCCGTAATAAGTGGTGACCGTCCGGCCGTCCGGACCCGTGGCCCGCAGCGTGACGCGCTTCCCGCCGGTTGCGTGCAGAAACGAATCCACGGTGCCTTCTCCGCCGTCAGCCATCGGAAAGACGGAGATGGAGGCATGCGGCAATTCAAGCATCAGAGCGTTGCCGATGATGTCTCCGACCTGTTTCGCCGACAAGCTTCCCTTGAAAGAATCGGGGGCCACAACGATATGCATGGTTCTCCTTCTTTCTGTGCGTTCTGCAGCGGTTCATGATGGTTGAAGCGATTGGGAATCAGGCACAAACGGTTTGCGCCGTCCCTCCCTGGACGGCGCGTCCGTTCCGCGATGATGATCTTGTATGAATGGGGCAAGACACGGGCCTTGCCCCCGTCGACGATGACGACACGCCGGCACAATGCAACCGGGAGATCAGGTTTCCCGTATCGGCCATCCGACGCAAGACGCGATCCCGGATGAGATTACAGGAATGCTTCAAGCAGTCGACGGACTTCCGCTTTCCTGGGCACGCGCGGGTTGTATTGAATGTATTGGTCTGTCATGATCTGATCCGTAATCTCATCAAGTTTGCTGTCATCCATGACGATGCCGATATCGCTGAGCTTCTCCGGAATGCCGACATCCTTCGCCAGCCTGCGCACGCGCTCGATGCCTTCCAGCGCCGCGTCCTCGACCGACTTGCCCCTCACGTCGACGCCGAGCGCTTCGGCGATGTCCGCGAACTTGCGCGGATTGCCGATCCAGTTGTACTCGAGAACGTGCGGCAGCGCGATGGCGTTCAGGACGCCGTGCGGCGCTTCGAAATGGCCGTTGATCGCGTGCGAGATCGAGTGCACGATGCCGATCAGCGCGTTGCCGAACCCGATGCCGGTCGTGGTGCTGGCGACCAGCATGTTCTGGATCGCCTGGATGTTGCTGCTGTCGGCCACGGCCGGGCGCAGATTGTCCCGGATCATCCGGATGGCGTGCAGGTTCAGCGCGTCGGACACCGGCGTCGCGTTCCTGGACGTGTAGCCTTCGATCGCGTGCGTGAGCGCGTCCATGCCCGTCGCCGCCACGACGGAAGCGGGCAGCGTCCGGAGCAGGTTGCCGTCCAGGAACGCGACGCGGCAAGCCATCGAAGCGCCCCCGACGATATCCTTCATCCTGGTCTTGGGATTCAGGATGGCGCATGCGCGCGTCACCTCGCTTCCCGTGCCGACCGTCGTCGGCGCCACGAAGAGCGGCACCGGCGGAATCTTGTAGACTTCGCGTCCGAAATAGTCGCCGAGGGAACCGCCGTTCGTGAGCAGGACGGAAATCCCCTTGGCGGTATCGATCGAGCTTCCGCCGCCGACGGCGAGAATGAGATCGAATTTCTCGTCCTTGAGCGAATGATACGCGCTGTCCACCGAGTCGACCGTCGGGTTGGGGATCACATTGTCGAACACGCGGAACGTGAAGCCGTCGAGCTGCGCCAATACTTCATCCAGAATGCCGGCCTTCACGAGCCCCTGATCCGTGACGATCAGCAGATGCTTCGCCCCGATCTTGTTCAGCTCGACGGGCAACTGGTCGATGCAGCCCGGTCCGATGATCAGCCGGGTCGAAACGAAAAACTGTTTGAAGTTCGACATGCGGGCATCCTCCTCGGGTGAAAATATGGGATTTCGCTTGAAATCATTTAAGCACACAGGTTCGGCAAAAACATTGTTCATGCCGCCGAAATCCGGCCTGCCGACGAAACGCGGGTTTGTGTATTCCAAATAAAACGCTTACGACAGCTTGAACAGTTGGGAAATGTACTTCGTCTCCAGGAACTCCTCGAGACCCTGCCGTCCGCCTTCGCGGCCGATGCCGCTCTGCTTGACCCCGCCGAACGGAGCCTGGTACGCGGTGGCCGGACCGGGATCGTTCACGCCGACGATGCCGTATTCGAGCGCCTCCTGCACGCGGATGACGCGGCTGGCGTCATTGGTGAAGAAATAGGCGGCCAGCCCGTATATGGAATCGTTGGCCATCCGGATCACTTCTTCTTCCGTGTCGAACGGAATCAGCGGCGCGACGGGACCGAACGTCTCCTCGCGGTAGACGATCATATCCGGCGTGACGTCCCGCAGCACGGTCGGCTCGAAGAATGCGCCGTTCCGGTACGGCTCGTCCTCCACGCGCTTGCCGCCGACGACCACTTTGGCCCCTTTGGCAACCGCGTCCGCCACCTGCCTTTCGACCTTCTCCAGCCCCTTGGCGTTGATCAGCGGTCCCACGGACGCATCGGGTTCGGACCACAGGCCGACCTTCAGTTGACGCACCTTCTCCGCGTACCGTCCCGCGAATTCGTCCATGATCGAGCGATGGATGAAGAAGCGGTTGCCGCAGACGCAGGTTTGCCCGTTGTTCTTGAATTTGACGGTCATGGCCCCTTCCACGGCCAGATCGAGATCCGCGTCCTCGAAGACGATGACCGGCGCATGTCCGCCCAGTTCGAGCGAAACCTTCTTCACTTGCTCCGCCGCGCCTCTCATCAGATATTTGCCGACCGCTGTCGATCCGGTGAACGCGATTTTGCGCACCGTCGGATTGTCAAGCATCTCCCTGCCGATCGGTTCCGGATTGCCCGTCACCAGATTGGCCACGCCTTTCGGCAGCCCGACTTCCTCGAAAATGCGGAACAGCTCGATCGCGGACAGCGGCGTTTCTTCCGACGGCTTGATGACAATCGTGCAGCCGGCCGCCAGGGCTGCCGCCACCTTGCGGGTCGTCATCGCCACCGGATAGTTCCAGGGCGTGATCGCGGCGACGACGCCGATCGGCTGCTTCAGCACCGTGATCCGCTTGTTCGCGGCAAGCGACGGGATCGTCTCGCCGTAGATGCGCTTCGTTTCCTCGGCGTACCACAGGAAGAAGTTGGCGCCGAACACGACTTCGCCCATCGCTTCGGCCAGCGGTTTGCCGTTCTCCAGCGAGATGATTTCCGCCAGGCGCTTCTGATTTTCCATGATCTTGTCATAGATCGCATGCAGGAGCCTGTAACGCTGCTCGGCGGTCATGGCTCTCCATCCGGGGAACGCGCGCTCCGCCGCCTCGATCGCGCGCCTCGTCTCCGCGGCTCCGCATTCCGGCACTTCGGCAATCTTCTCGCCCGTGCCCGGATTGTGCACGGCGAACGTCCGGCCGCTGTCGGCGCCGACCCACTCGCCGTCGATATAGTTCAGGTAGCGATTGCTCATCGTTGTTCTCTCCTCCCATGCGCAAACATCACCGCTTGACCGTTCACTGCTTCCGCGTCAGCACCCTGCCACGCAGCGACCGCCACGCGACGGACAACAGATGGATAATGCCCTTCGGGAAATAGATCGTAATGAGTATGAGCATCAGGCTGTAAATGAGCAGGCGGAATTCTTCCGCGATCCGCAGATATTCCGGCAGGAACACCAGCAGGAACGAGCCGATGATCGGCCCGGCGATGGTGCCGCTTCCGCCCAGGATGACGGCCAGAATCGCGTTCAGCGAATAGTCGATGGAAAACGGCGTCGGATTCACATAGCGCACATAATGGGCGTACAGGCTGCCGCTCAAGCCGGCCAGTCCCGCGCTGATCGAGAACGCCAGCAGCTTGTATCTGGTCAGCGAGACGCCGATGGCCTGCGCAAGCTGCTCGTTCTCGCGGATCGAAATCAGCGAGCGTCCGATCTTCGAATGGATCAGCCGGTGGACGAACAGCAGCGTGAGCAGCACGAAGATCAACAGGATATAGTAGTAGTTCGATTTGTCCGCGAAGTTGATGCCGAATACCGATTTCGGCGCGGGCACGTTCGGCAGGCCCGCATCGCCGCCGGTCAGCGATTCCCACGTCACCATGACGATCCAGGTGATGACGCAGAACGCCATCGTCACGATCGCGAAGTAATGGCCCTTCGTGCGGAAGATCGGATAGCCGATCAGCGCGCCGATCACCGTCGTCACCAGAATCGCGACGGGCAGCGCGGCCCAGGATGACAGGTCGGTCTTCAGCGTCAGCAGCGCGCTCGCATACGCGCCGATGCCGAAGAAGGACGCCTGCGCGAGCGAGACGTAGCCCGTGTAGCCCTGTATGATGTTCAATCCCTGGGTCATGATGGTCCAGATCAGCGACATGGAGATCAGATGAAGATAGTAAGCGTCCGTGACCACCTGCGGCACCAGAAAAGCGGCGATGATGACGAGAATTCCGAGCGCGATTTTGACCGTTTTCGCGTGTATCGACACGTTGTTCCTCACCTCTTTCCGAGCAGACCCTGCGGCCTGAAGACGAGCAGCAAAATCATGATCGCGAACGAGAACACGTCCTTGTACGCGGAGGATATGAGCCAGCCGCCCAGGCTTTCGGTGATGCCGATCAGCATGCCGCCGATGATCGCGCCCGGGAAGCTTCCCAATCCGCCGAGAATGATGACGACGAAGCCTTTCATGACGATGTTCCCGCCCATTGAAGGATAGAGCGCGAACAACGAGCCGATAAATGTGCCGGCGGCCGCGGCCAGAGCCGACCCCAGCGCAAACACGAGCAGACGAATCCGGTTGATGTTGATGCCGACCACCCGGCTGGCGTCCGGATTTTGCGAGACGGCCCGGATGGCCTTGCCCAGCTTCGTATATTTGATGAACACGTACAGCAGCACGATCAACACGATGCTGGTCAAGAGCAGATACAGCCGCAGGCTGACGAGGCTGACGCCGCCCAGCGACAGCACCTTGTGATAGGAGCTCGGGATCATGATCTGATCCGGTCCGAAAATCAGCGTCATGGAGGTTTCCATGAACATCAGCAGCCCGAGGGCGATAATGAACGCGTTGATCGGCGGAGCATGGCTTACCGGCCGGTAGGCGATCCGCTCGATCGCGGCTCCCAGCGCCGCCGTGACAACCATGCAGACGACCATCGCCGGAAAAAGGCTGAAGTGCAGCTTGGTCACGATCAGATAGCTGAGATAACCGCCGGCGATTGCCACGGCGCCATGCGCGAAGTGCGGGATGCCCAGTATGCCGAAGATGAGCGTCAAACCGAGCGCCACCAGCACGTAGAAGCCGCCCATGACGATGCCGTTCAGCAGTTGTTGAATCAGTTGTTCCATGTTTACACCTGCTCCGTTGTCGGCTTTGGCCCGGGGTTAACAAGAAGGGAATTCGGCATCCGTGCGGTGTCGAATCCCCCTCTGTCCCCCGGTTTCGAATCCGGCCCGGCCGCTCGATTGACCTCGGTCAGCCGGCCGTTATTTCTTCTGCGCCAGCGTTTCCTGCGTCTGCCGCGACAGCTCCTGGGAGAATTCCTCCGCGAGATTGGGCAGCTCCGCGGCGAACTTCCATCCGTCGCCTTGCCATTGAAGGGCCACGTTGCGCGTGAAGGCCTGTCCGTTCTCGTCGAACATCTTGCCGTTGATCGTGAGGTAGTTCAGCGTCACTTCCTTGGGCGGCTCGAGATCCCGGAGGGCTTCGATCACCTTGCCGACCTCGAGGGAACCGGCCTTTTCAATGGCGGCTTTCAGCACGTAGACCTGGTCGTAGGCGTACAGTCCGATCGGAACCGGTTCCTTGCCGTACTTCTTCTCGTAGTTGATGAAATAGTTGATGTTGTTCTGGCTGCGGTCGACCTCGGGAATTTCCTCCGGACGCACGTCATAGATGCCTTCCATGTATTCCTTGGGCACGATCTCGAGATACTGCTCCTCGGAACCGCCGGTGAAACCGTAGAACGGGCCGGTGTATCCGAGCTCGCGCGCCTGCTTGTAGACGAAGGCGGCCTGTTCGACATAACCGGGCGTCAGAATCGCGTCGGGATTCAGGCTGATGATCTTGGTGAGCTGCGTATACATGTCGCGGTCGCCCAGGCTGAACACTTCTTCGGCGATGACTTCGCCGCCGTTCGCTTCGAACCGCTCTTTGAAATACTTGAAGAAGCTTTGGTACACCAGGTCCTTCTGACCGAGGAACGCCAGCCGCTTCACGCCGTTCTTCGCGGCGAATTCGCCCGCGGGCGCGCCGGTGTAGCCGGAAGGCGTCCGGTTGCGGAACACGTTCTTGTTGCCTTGCGTGACGATGCTTTGCTCAGCCGCGTAGCCGACCAGCAGCAGCACGTCTTCCTCGGCGACCATCTGGACGACGGCCAGCGTCGGCGTGCTCGATGCGTGGCCGAGAATGAACTTCACGCCGTCCCGGTCGATCAGCTTGCGCACCGCGTTGATGGCTTCGTTGGCGTCCGCCTTGTTGTCGTACTTGATCAGCTCGATCTTGTAAGCCTTGTCGCCGACTTTGACGCCACCGTTGTTGTTGATTTCTTCGACCGCCATATCGACCGATTCGCTCTGCGGAACGCCGAATACCGCGCCCGGACCCGTCAGCGGGTCAACGAATCCGACCTTGAGCACTTCCATCTGTTCCGACGAGCCGTCGGACGAGCCGCCCGATGACGAGCCGCCGGAAGACGAACCGCCCGAGGACGAGCTCGAGCTGCCGGACGAAGCGCCGCCGGAAGACGAGCCGCCTGAGGACGAGCCTGAATCTCCCTTGCCGCAGGCGGCGATCAGGCCGGCCATCAACACCGTCACAAGCATGAACGCAACCCATTTTCTCCTCTTCATCTGCGTTACCCCTCCCTGATTACGCGCCGATATAAACCTCTCTCACCCGCTCATCCTGCAGGAGCTGCTGCCCCGTGCCCTCCATGACGATCTTGCCGACATCGAGAACGTAGGCGTAATCCGCGATGTTGAGGGCCACGTTGGCATTCTGCTCGACCAGCAGGATGGTGGTGCCTTGCCGATTGATCTCCTGAACGGTCCGCATGACTTCATCGACCATCATCGGAGCCAGTCCCCAGGACGGTTCGTCCAGAATGAGCAGCCTGGGGTTGGCCATCAGCGCCCGCGCGATCGCGAGCATCTCCTGTTCGCCGCCGCTGAGAGTGCCGGCCTTCTGATTGCGGCGTTCGCCGAGACGTCCGAAACGTTCGAAAATGCCGTCGATCCGCCGTCTGATTTCTTTCTTGTCCTTCAGGGCATATGCGCCCATTTCGAGATTTTCGTAAACGGACATATCGGGAAAGAGCTGCCTGCCTTCCGGGCACAGGGAAATGCCGAGGCTGACCATCCGGTGGGTGGGCAGCGGAATCAGATCGACGCCGTCGTAGACGATCCGCCCTCCGCGCGGTTTGTTCAACCCGACAAGGGCTTTCAGAATGGATGTCTTTCCGGCTCCGTTGGCGCCGATCAACACCGTGATTTTGCCTTCTTCCACACCGAAGCCGACGCCGCTCACGACTTCGATGTCCTTGTAGGCAACCCGCAAATCCGTGACTTCAAGAAGCATTTCTCTTACTCCCCAGATAGGCTTCGATGACCTTGGGATCCTCCTGAATCTGCTTCGGGGTCCCTTCGGCGATCTTGCAGCCGTGATTGAACACGACGATCCTGTCGCACAGATTCATGATCAGGTGCATGTGATGCTCCACGATCAGCACCGACACGCCCGACTCGCGGATTTCGCGAATCAGCGCGATCAGCTCTTGCTGCTCTTCCCGCGACATTCCCGCGGCCGGCTCGTCGAGCAGCAGCAGCCTGGGCTTGCGGGCCAGGGCGATGCCGATCATCAGTTTCCGCTGCTCGGCCGACGCGATATTTTTGGCGGTTTCGGATCTCCGGCGCTCCAGGCCGATCAGGCGCAGCACCTCGTCCGCCCGCTTGTCAGCGCTTTCTTCTTGTTCATGATAGCGCTTTCCACGGATCAGACATCGAAGAAAGCCGGTTTCCAGTCTGCTCAGGTAACCGTAGCGGATGTTCTCCTCCACGGTTAACTCTTCCAGAATGCTTGTAATTTGAAACGTGCGCGATATCCCCCGATGCACGACCTGATGCGGAGCACGGCCCGACACTTCCGTCCCTTCGAAGGTGATCGATCCCGAATTCGGCTTGAGAAACCCCGTGATCATGTTGAACATGGTCGTTTTCCCCGAACCGTTGGGTCCGATCAGCCCCAAAATCTCGCCTTCCTTCATCGTGAAGGACACATTGTCCACCGCGACCAGACCGCCGAAGCGTTTGGTGACGTTTTTGACCTCGAGCATTTCACCACCCCCTTTTGCTGATTTTGTAATCCACAAGGCTATTAAAGCATGCCGGCGGCACCATCACATTATTCAAGGGAACTGAAAAACAACGGGCCGCGGTGAAGCAAATTGTGCACGGCGTACAATCCCGTTTCATGCGCCGCGCGTCGCCAATCCGGCCTGTCCCGGCTGGGTTCTCAGCTTCTCGCTCAGCAGAATGAACTTCAGCATGAAGGCGTCGGAGAAGTTCTTCGGGTCGACGCCCCACTCGTTGCGAATTTTGTCCAGCCGGTACAGCAGCGTGTTGCGGTGAATGAACAGACGTTCCGCCGCAAGCCCGATGTTCAGGTCCGAATTCATGAACACTTCCAGCGTCTGATAAAGTTCGGGGTCCAGTTGCCGCTTGCCGCTCAGGAACCGGGCCACGTAGTTGTTGCGGACATGCTCCGGGATTTGATGGATGAGGTGCAGAATGCCCCATTCCCGGATGTGGGCCACGGCCTTCCGGGGGTTGACTTTCTTCATGATCTCGACGCTTTGCACCGCTTCCAGATAGCTGTCGCGGTACCCCGCCACGCCGCTGGCCGCGTGGCCGATGCCGATGAACGATTCGATGCGGTCTTTCTTCAGCCTGGCATGGATATGTCCGGCGATCTTCCCGGCTTCCTCTTCGTGATGCGAACCTTCGGCCGCGATGCCGGCGACGAAATGTCCCCTTCCGCTGTAGAAAATAAACGGCGCCGACGCAAGGTACATGCCGAGCAGCTCCTGGATCCTCGCGATTTGTCTTTGCGTTTCGCCGAACGGATCGTCAGCGCCCGGGTCGGAGTGCTCGGGCAGCAGGCCGTCCACGTGCACGACCATGACCGCGCACGTGTTTCTCGTGTTGATGCGGAGAAAATGCGCCCGCATTTCCAGATCGTCGATATTTTCGTTCTCCGGATTGATCAGATCCATTCCCCAGCTCTCGATCGCTCTCTGTCTGTACTGCACCTGCTCCCCCAGATATTTCTGCATGAGAAGGGATTCCACCGTGACTTTCACGATCCGCGCAACGGGATACACGAGATCCGGATGCCCCGTGATGCCCACGACGCCGATCGTTTTGCCCTGCATCTGGATCGGGAGATTGACGCCCGCCTTCGTCCCGATCAGATGATTGGAGTCGGACGGGTATATCTTGATCTCTCTGTTCGACTCGATGACTTCCACCGCGCCCTGGTGGATTTCGTTCAGCCGGTCGGGATCGCCGCTGGCCACGATCACCCCGTGCTCGTTCATGATGTTGATGTTGTAGTCGACGACATGCATCACTTCGTCGACAATCGGCTGCGCCAGTTTAGAAGAAATGATCATATGCGGATCCGCCCCCCTTGAGTCCGTCTTGAATCGCAAAGATCATCGCACAGGCCTCAAGACGTCAACTATAATTAGAAACGTTTCCATATCTTTCTGCGCCTCACCTCTCCTGCGGATTAATACCGGTTATTGCAAAAAGCAGGCAAATTCAATGTAAGTAAGCGCTTCCATAATCAGATGGGTTTTCGCGCGATCTGGGCTTGATGTCCAGGTTCAGGACATCGTTATAGAAACGTTTCCATCAACATACTATAGTAGCCTGTAAATGAAGTCAACCATTAACCTGATCGACATTATTCGACATTTTCTCTGCTTGAACATTCCGGGTTTCAGCCGTTATTATTTGATTATAATGTTGCAGGGATGCGGCATGCCCGTCCAAGATCCGGAGTTGGTATGGAATCGATTCCCCCGACGGGCGAGCGACCTCGGGGAATATGCGGTCAAGACGGAGGATATCAGTCAACGATGAACAAGAAACCGCAAAAAGTCAGCATCAAAGATGTTGCCCGGGACGCCGGCGTGGGAGTGGGCACCGTATCCCGCGCGATCAACAACGCAGGCAACATCCGGCCAGAAACCAAGCAGAAAATCATGGAGAGCATCAGGAAGCTCGGCTATACCCCGAACAGCCTCGCGCAGAGCATGAGGTCGCAGAAATACCGGAACGTCGCGTTTTTTGCGGATATTTCCAACGTGATGTTCGCGACCATCGCCGCCGGCATATGCCAGCAGTTGGAGACGCACGGCTACGCGCTCAGTCTGTGCAACATCGGCACGACCAATGTGCTCGAGAAAGTCAAAGCCTTCATGAGCGGCCGCAAATTCGACGGCATCATCATCTCGACCCCGCGCGAAGACGATGAGCCATTGAACCGCTACCTCGCCGGCATCGACGCCCCTGTCGTCACGCTCGACCGCACCATTCCGGGAGTCGCCGTCGGCATCATGACGGACTATTACAGCTCGGTCAAGAAGGCGACCCGTTATCTGCTGTCGCTCGGACATCGCGGCATCGCGCTGGTCTGCGGCCCCGCGGACATCCTCCCCACCCGGAGCAGCATCAACGGTTTCCGTGAAGTGTTCGGCGAAAGCGGCATTTCCATGGACAGGACGCTGATTTTCCAGGACGACCATCTCGACGATTTCGGCGCGCGCACGATGCTCAGCCTGATGCCGCTCGTCTCGGCGGGCGAAATCACGGCCATCTTGTGCCTGAACAACAAGATTTTTCACGGCATACTGCAAGTGATGCGCGACAACAATCTGACCTATCCCGATCATGTGTCGCTGATCACCGTTGAAGATTACGAGCTGACGCAGCTTCTTGTGCCTCCCGTTACGGTGATCAAGCGCCCGCTGCTTGAAATGGGCGCCAAAGTCTCGCAAATTCTGCTCCAGTATATCCAGAACCGGGATTTGTACGGCAAGCTTCCGCCCTACACGATCGCGACGGAATTTATCGTCCGGGAGTCTTGCAAGGCCATTCAATTGGAGCCTTAGCGATCGAACGGCAACGGACGGCAGGCAGATCCCCTTGCCGTCCGTTGCACGCTCCCGCCGGGCGCGACCCGGCGCTGTAACGCGGTATCCTCGTTACAGACCCTTCACCCGGGCTCCAACCACCGACCCGGTCGCACAATAAAAAGGCCGGCCAAAGGATTTCCCGCCCTTCGGCCAACCCCGACATTTACCGTTAAACCGCCTGTTCTTCCCTGATCGCCCGCGTCGACTCCCGAACGATGAGCTCGGGCGCATACGTCACATCCTCCGCCTCGGCCGAAGGATCGGCCATCAGGCGGAGCAGCATCTCCGCCGCCCGCTCGCCCATCGCCGTCTTCGGATGGGTCAGCGTCGTCAGCTTCACCTCGGCCGCCTGGGCGAGCGTCGAATCGTCGAACCCGACGATCGACAGATCGTCCGGCACGCTGAGCCCCGCCTCCCGGATGGCCGGCAAGAGCGCGACGGCGAGCTCGTCGTTGTAGCAGACCAGCCCCGTCGGCCGGTCTTCGCGCCGCAGCAGCAGCCCCGCAATCTCCACCGGGCGCGTCCATTTGTTCTCCGACGCGTAGGTGATGACGCCGTCCTCCAGGATCGGCACGCCGTACCGCTTCATCGCGCGCAGGAACCCCTTCATTCGGCGCGTCCCCTGCAGGTCGTCGGTCTTGAACAATCCCGCGATCCGCCGATGGCCGAGCTTGATCAGATGCTCCGCCGCCATGAACGCGCCGGCCTCGTCGTCCACGACGAGGCACGGGCAGTCAAGTTCCGGATAGCGGGCGTTGATCATGACCAGCGGGACGCCGCGGTACCGGAACGCCAGAAACTGCTCGAGATTCGGGTTGCCCTCGGCGCTCTTCGTCGGCTCGACGATCAGGCCGCCGACGCCCCGCTCCATCATCATCTGGAGGCTGTCCCGCTCGCGCGCCTTGTCGTTGTCGGTGCTCGACAGGTACAGGCCCATGCCGCGGGCGCGAAGCACCGCTTCAGCGCCCCGCACGATATGCGGAAAGATATAGTCCGATATATACGTCGTCACCATGCCGACGGCGGCCCGAGCCGCCCCGGCTTTCAGAAAATCCGGCGGCGCCACGAACGTTCCCTTGCCGCGCTGGCGGTACAGGTAGCCTTCCTGCTCCAGCTCGCCGAGCGTCTGGCGCACCGTCTGCCGGCTCATGCCGAACCGGGACGCCAGCTCGTGTTCCGACGGCAGCATCTCGTGAGGCTTCCATTCGCCGCTGTGCAGCCAGGACAGAATTTCCTGCTTCAATTGCAAATATTTCGGCATGCCGCCGCGCGTCATTCCGTTCGCACCGCCTTATCTCACGTCCCTCACGAACGCAGTTTCCACGCCAGATCGGCCAGCGCCAGCTCGCGCCGCAGCGCGTCCGGGCGCGTGCCTTCGCCGATGATGACCGATTCGATGCCGGCCATCTCGGCGAAATCGGCCATCTGCGCGGCCGTCACATGGTAGGAGAAGCCGGTGTGGTGCGCGCCGCCGGCAAGAATCCACGACTCGACGCCGTCCTTCAAGTTCGGCAAGACGCGCCAGAGCACGCGGGCGACCGGCAGCTTCGGCATCGGCCGCTCGACGGGCACCGCTTCTACCTCGTTCACAAGCAGGCGGAACCGGCTGCCGAGATCGACGATCGACGCGTTGATCGCCCTGCCCGCGCGGCCGTTGAACACCATCCGCGCCGGCGGCTCCTTGCCGCCGATGCCGAGCGGATGCACCTCGATGCGCGGCCGCTCGGCCGCGATCGTCGGGCACACCTCGAGCATGTGCGCGCCGAGCACAAGCTCGTTGCCCGGCTCGAGATGGTACGTGTAATCCTCCATGAACCGACGTGCCCTTGCCGCCCGCCATCACCTTCATGAGCCGGACGAGCGCCGCCGTCTTCCAGTCGCCTTCGCCCGCGAAACCGTATCCGTCCTCCATCAGCCGCTGCACCGCGAGGCCGGGCAGCTGCCGAAGGCCGTGCAGATCCTCGAATGTCGTCGTGAACGCGGAGAAGCCGCCCTCTTCCAGGAACGAGCGCAAGGCCAGCTCGATCCGCGCCTGATAGGCGATCGCCTCCCGCTTCTCCTCCGTATCCGCTACGATATCATACCGCGATTCGTACTCTTCGAGCAACCGTTTCACGTCGGATTCGCTCGCCGCGTTCACCCGTTCGGCCAGATCGCCGACGCCCCAGGTGTTCACGGACCAGCCGAATACCGCCTCCGCTTCGACCTTGTCGCCTTCGGTGACCGCCACCTGGCGCATGTTGTCGCCGAACCGGACCACCTTCAGCGTCCGGCTCTCGGCCCACGCCGCGGCCGTCCGCATCCACGCGCCGATCCGCTCCTGCGCATCGCGGTCCTGCCAATGGCCGAACACGACGGACCGGCGGACGCCCAGCCGCGCGTGGATATGGCCGTGCTCGCGGTCGCCGTGGGCGGC
>Ga0065723_102504_pt1 | contig 13841 bp, 12 predicted proteins | sample TheenrcuSG05Z960_FD_59110 | JGI IMG/M metagenome (GOLD analysis project Ga0065723, IMG submission 59110) | Thermophilic enrichment culture from UC Davis - Sample SG0.5Z960 | ecosystem: Engineered > Solid waste > Grass > Composting > Bioreactor | place: USA: University of California, Davis
GAGACGCCCGCCAGATCGAGCGATTGCGCGTGGCGGAGACGGGCGGCGAGCTCGTCCGGCGAAGCGACATCGGGATAGCCGGCTCTGAGCGCCAGCCGCAGCTTCGACCGTTCGACCACGCCGGAAAACGCTTCGATCACGGCGCTGATCCGCCCGATCCCCGGTTCATAGCAATAGGTCTCAATCCAGTCGGCGCACGACGCGAGCTGTCCGGGATCGACGCCGTTGTCCTCGCAGCCCGCCGGAGGCTTGGTGAACAGGGCGATCGGCTTGGACACCGCCCGGCGGATCTCCCGCATCAGCGAGGCGATGACGGATTTCCGGTATGCGGCAAGCGGCCCGATCGCTTCGTCCAGCTCTGCGGCCGGCGGCGGTACATCCCCCGCGAATTCCGCTTCGAGGGCGGCGGCGACGGCTGCGCGCGCGCGCTCCATATCCGCGCCGAAAGCCGCCCCGCCGCTCATGCACGCGTCGCAGAAACAGTAGGACAGCAGCCGTTTCGACGTTTCCGACAGGAAGGCGCCGGTCATCTCATGATGATAGCCGTGCTCGAAATCCATGAAATGGTACGACTCCAGAAACAGACTGTCGATGACGGATCGGGAGGCAATTTCCGCCGTCGTGCCGACGACGTAACGGCGCGCCGCCTCCGCGCTCGGACAAAGGCAGAAATAATACGGGTCGCCGAACGCGTTGCGGCATACGAGTTCCGGATGCCTGTACCCGAGCGTCGTGTTGTGGAAGCCGATCATCCAGGCGGTGACGGACAGTCCTTCGGCGTCGCATGCGTGCCGAAGACGGCGCCAGAAGTCTCCGTTCTCCCGGGACCACTCGCTGTTCAGCGGCACGATTCGTTCGTCGCCGTATCGCGCCGTCTCGAGCGGCAGATAAAACCGGCCGGCTTCGGGGAACACGACCTTGCGCTTCGGATTGTGCGGAAGCAGCAGCTTGGCCGTGTGGTAATTGACCGCCACCGCGATCGACTCAAATCCCCACGAACGGATCCGCGCCACGGTCTGCTCGACGCCTTCATCCGCCAGATCCCACGGATATGCGAACAATTGCAACCGCGCCACCTACCCCTTGATGGAGCCGCTGAGCGTTCCCGCATAGAAATATTTCTGCAGCAGCAGGAACAGCACGACGGTCGGAATGACGGCGATGACCGACACCGCCGAGATGTGCTCCCAGTTCGACGTCAACATCGACATGAAATATTGGATGCCGACCGTCAGCGTGAACTTGTCCGGATTCTGCAGCACGATCACCGGCCACAGGAAATCGCTCCATGTCGTCGTGAACGTAATGATCGCCAGCGTCGCCAGCGACGGCTTGATGAGCGGCACCATGATGCGGTACCAGATGACGAAGTCGTTGCAGCCGTCGATGCGCGCCGCTTCCTCCAGTTCATACGGGATGGCCAGGAACGCCTGCCGCAGCAGATACACGCCGAAAGCCGTGACGGCGGTCGGCAGGACGACGCCGATCGGCGTGTTGACGAGTCCCAGTTGCTTCGTAATGAGAAATACGGGCAGCATGATCGATTGAAAAGGCACGATCATGGTCGCCAGAATGGCGATAAACAGCGTCTTTTTGCCGCGAAAGCGCATGCGCGCGAGCGGATAGGCGACCAGGGCGGACAGCACCAGGTTGAGCGCGACGGACAGCAGCGAAACCACGATGCTGTTGACGATATAGCGCGGCACATCCCCCGATTCCAGCACGTACCTGTAGTTGTCCAGCGTCGGGTCCCGGGGAATGAGCGACGGCGGCGTCGCGAATACGGTTTCGCCGGTTTTGAGCGAGGTGGAGAGCAGCCACAGGATCGGCGTGATCATCGTGAAAGCCGCAAGCACAATCAGCAGGGTGACCGCCGCGGAATAGATCAGGATCGACCATCGGCTTCGGAACATCATCAGTATTCCACCTCGTCCTTCTCGAAGAAATTGAGCATCAGCATGGTGAACGCGGTGGCGATGATCAGCAGCACGACGGCCATGGCGCTGGAATAGCCGAATTTGAAGTTGCCGAACGCTTCCTCATAGATGAAGTAGGCCGTCGTCTTCGTGGCGTTGACCGGACCGCCCTTGGTCATGATGAAGATTTCGTCGAAGATTTTCATGGCGTTGATGAATGCGATGATCGCGACAAGGGATATCGTGTTGCGAATAAGCGGAACCGTCACCCGGAAAAACGTGCTGAAGCTGCCCGCGCCATCGATGGCCGCCGCTTCGTACAGTTCCTTCGGAACGCCCAGCAATCCCGAGATGTAGATGATCAGGTAGAAGCCGAACGCGCGCCAGAACACGACCAGCAAAATGCTCCACAGCGCGATCGACGGATCGGTCAGCCAGCGCACCGGTTCGGCGACCAGTCCGGCGGACACGAGAATCCAGTTCAGGACGCCGTCCTCGGTGAGCACCCATTTCCAGGCGACCGCCGACACGATGATCGGGGTGACCACCGGCAGATAGAAAAGCGCCCGCGTCCATCCGAGGCTGCGGATGTTCCGTTCGATCACATAGGCGACCGGGAGCGGCAGAATCGTCAGCGACAGCACGACGCCGGCCGCCAGCAGCAAGGAGTTCGCGATGGAGTTGCGGAAGACGCTGTTCTTGAACATCTTGACGTATTGGTCCACCCCGATGAACTCGGGCCTGCTGAGCGAATCGTATTGGGTGAAACTGATGACAACCGTCACAATGATCGGTATGACCATGAACAGGAGGAAGATTGTCAGGCCGGGGGCCATGAACAGCCAAGCCTTCCACTTCCTTATGAGCGACGCACCCTGCATGCAGTCTCCTCCTTCCCCGCGCGGACGGGAGCCGTCGCGCGCGGGGGTGTTTGATGGCTGTGACCGTTATTCCGCCAAAATCTCGTTCCATCTTGCGGCCGCGTCGTCGAGCGCCTGCTGCGGCGTTTTCCGGCCGAGCGCGGCTTCCTGGAATTCGACGCGCAGCGCTTCGATCATCTCCGTGAGTCCGGGGACGAGCGGCCAATAGAACTTGGCCATCGGCAGGCCGTCTCTGATGATCTTCAGCTCTTCCGGACCCTCGGTGAAATACGGGTCGTCGAGCAGCTCGGTAATGCCCGGAGCGACCGGCGCCCGCTTGATGAGATCGATGACCGTGCCCGAAAAATAGACGGCGAAATCGAGCGCTTCCTTCGGATGCTTGGACTTGGCCGGAATGACGAACGTCTGCAGGAACGAATTCAGCTTGCCGTCGGTGCCGATGATGCCCGGATACACCCTGAAGTTCCGGAACGTTTCCGGCGCCGTGTTTTCCCTGAGCCAGCGGAGCATCCACGGACCGGGGAAGATCATCGCCACCTTCTCTTCGGAGAAGCGGGCGGCGGCGTCCATCATGTTGCCGGTGATCGAATCCGGATGCATGACGCCGGATTGGTACATTTCGGCGAATTCGCCCAGAACCGCCGCGCCTTCCGGCGTGTTGAACGCCGCCTTCGTTCCGTCTTCGTTCAGGATGGGAACGCCGCGGCGGGCCAGAATGTCGATCGGGTTGCCGGAATCGGCGAAGTTGTCGATCGTCTGCATGTTGCCCGCGACGCCGGTGGCCGCGTGGATCTGCTCGCTGTACGCCTTCACTTCTTCCCAGGTTGTCGGCGGCTTGTTCGGATCGAGCCCGGCCGCTTCGAACAGCCTCGAGTTGATGAACACGCCCGGCACGCTGCCGTAGAACGGGATGCCGTACGCTTTGCCGCCGACGACGCCGGCGTCCCAGAACGCCTCGACAAACCGGTCCTTCACGCCCGGATCGATGTCTTCGATCGCCGTCAGCGCCCCGCTTCGCACGAATTTCGGAATCATGAAAGGCGTCAGATTGACGACGTCCGGGACGTTGCCGCCCGAGATGGCCGCGAGCAGCTTGACGTCGGTCTGATCGAAGTCCGGCACGTCAACCCAGTTGATCTTGATGCCGGGATGGCTGTTCTCGTAATCCGCGATCTTGCTTTCAATGTATTCGCTGTATCCTTCCTTCAGGTTGATCGTCCAGAACTCCAATTGGATCGTCTCCGCAGAGTTGTTCGATGCGGTCGACTGTTGCCCCTGACTTCCGTTGTTACCGCTTTCATTGCTTGTCGAAGAAGAGGTTTTGTTCGAACCGCCGCCGGAGCATGCGGCCAGCAGCAGCATGCAGGCCAGCAGGATGAGGCTCGCTTTCTTGGTCAGGCTTCCCATTCTTGATTCCCCCTCGGACAGAACGATGCGTATTTCTTTCATTATGAAACGCGGTAAAATCTCAGCTTCTCCTCGTCGATGTCCACGCCTATTCCGGGAGATTCCGGAACACTGATGCATCCGTCTTCGCAGGGAAGCGGTTTTGTTATTATGTCGTCTTTGTGATAAAATGGACCTATGATGTCTGACGGATAGGTCAGATCATCAATATTCTCATTGGAGACGCCTACGTGGGCCATCACGGCGGAGCCGACGCCGAGTTCCAGATTGGAGCCCAGTAGGCCGATTTTTTTAGCCGCACCCGTCAAAGCCAATATTTGCTGTGTTTTGAGCACACCTCCGTTCTTGTTCGGATAGACGGACACGATATCGACCGCGTCTTCTTTCAGCGCGCGCCAGGCCTGATCGACCGTGAAGACGCTTTCATCCATGACGATTGGCCGTGAAGTCATGCGGCGCAGTTCGCGGAAGCCGGCGATGTCATCCCGCGCCAACGGCTGTTCAATGAACAGCGGGTTGTACGGTTCCATCCGCTCCAGCATCGCCTTCGCTTCGTCGAGCCGCCAGGCGTTGTTCGCGTCGACGGCGATCCTGATCTTGTCCCCGAACGCCCGCCGTACGGTCTCCAGCCGGTCAAGATCCCGCTCCATGCCGGTTCCGACCTTCACTTTCACCGTCCGGATGCCGTGTTCCAGCGCGAATTCCACAATATCGAGCAGCGGTTCGCCGTTGATGGCGGATACGGAAAACTTGAGCGGAATTTTGTCGCGCACGCGGCCGCCGAGCAGTCGGTAGAGGGGCACCCCCAGCGTCCTGGCGACCAGATCGAGCACGGCCATCTCCACGGCGGCCTTGCTGGACAGATGGCCGTACACGGCCTTGTCCATGGCCGCGACGACGCGGCGGACGTCGAACAGATCGAGCGGCATGATCGCGGGAATGAGCACGTTCTCGATGACTTCCTTGGAAGCCGATTGACGTTCGCCGGACCACACGTCGGTGAACGAGGCTTCCCCCACGCCTGTCACGCCGTTGTCGCCCGTGATCCGGACGATGTTGTACCTGGAGTCCGTTTTCCATCCGTACGCGTCCCGGATGCGGACCAGGTCGATGACCGGCATGAGGATGGGGATGACTTCCACCCGGGCGATTTTCACGGTTTCACCTCCTTTCACGGCGCGCCATTGTCCCTCATGGCGAGCGTAAATATTTTTCGCGGTCGGCCCTTCGGATACGGTCGTTCCATCCCGCTTTCCTCCAGATACCCCGGGTCCGCCAGCTTTCTGAGAATGTTTCGGACGTTCCGCGTCGTCACCCCGAGCGCGTTCGCCAGTTCCTCCGCCGTGAACGAACCGTGGATGCGCGAGAAGGACAGCACTTTCGCCACGGTGTCGGCGCTCAGGTGCGTTCTGGCCGCCATTTCCTGAAGCAGCGGATCGGTTGTCCGATGCGTGAATTCAAGCGGTTCCTTCGCGCCGCCGAGCGGTCCCACGATCTTGCCGTCGTCGCGGATGAGATAAGCGCATCCTTCCCCCGTTTCCTTCGCCCGTTCCAGCGCGGATTTGGCGTGCGTCTGAGCGGCCAGAGGCGTCTTGCCGGCGCCGAACCCGGCATAGATATGCGCCGAGAGCTTGAGTTCGGCGTCCCGGAATACGGACGTTTCCGTCCACAAACGGGTCATTTCCTCCAGAAATCCCCGGCTTGTGTACATCAAATACTCGAACATGCCGAGGGGCATGATGGAGGCGTTGAAACGCTGGGCGATGTCGACCAGATAACGGTGGAAATCGAGGCTCAGCTTCTCCTGGGCGTATTCGGAATCTTGCCTTGAGGAATCGGGGACGACCAGGAAATGGCCGATCGCAATCTGGAAGTTGGCGTTCTTGATGTTTTCGCCCAACAGAACCGCTTTTGCGATCGAGTTCCGGATGTTGAATTTCGAAGGCAGAATCTTGGTGACCGGCACCCTGGCGGCGGACAGCGCCTCAAACACGGACCGCCGGCACGTCAGGACGTGGTCGATCTTCCCGCTTTCCCACAGCTCGCGGTGGAAGCGGACGATCGCTTCGTGCGGTTCGGCGGGATCGAACGGCTTGACGTATGTCTTCATGCAGCCGGCGATGCCGGTTTCTTTCAGCACTTCGTCCACCAGTTCGCTTGCGAACGTATCCAGGGCCACGCGGGCCGGCAATTTCCGTTCGTTCAGCAGACTGAGCAGACCCGACATCAGTTCGATTTCTTTGTAGTCGATGCACAGCGTCGGGACATTGTCGCCCACATATTTCCGGTACAGGTGATAGCTGAGCGGACCGCCGAAGATCAGCACGTCGAATTCCCGCTGCAGATTTTCAATCAATTCCAGGAGCTCGTCGTCGCTGTGGTAAATCAACAACCGCCCATCAATATTTCCGAATTCATGCAGCACTTCCCGAAACGCCGTCTCGCCTTCGGGCGTCGTCAGGAAGCCGATGCGAACGTTGTGATTTTCAATCATACTCTCCGCTCATCACTTATTTAGAGAAATTTCCGTTAATATTCCCTAATTGCAAGGTTACCAAATTTCATTCTTTGCTGTCAACTATATACTTTAAGCGTTGGTTGCAAGTCATAAAAAACAACCTCTAAGTTCGTTGATTTCGTCGGATTGCGGGCGATCATGCATTTAAATTTGTTGTTAATATTACCTTATATTAACATTAATATTTTTGCTTGTTTCCCGGCCCGCCGGTTCACAGGAGGCGGTTTCCGTATTTTGTCCGCCGGGCGGGATGGGAACTTCGTCGTGCGGACGCTTCGGCGACGGTTTCGGCGGAATGGCGCGGAATCGGCGTTTCATGCGGGGTCGGCCGCCTTGCCGCGATCCGGGCGGATCGCCGCTTTCGCGGTTCTGTTCTACCAATCGGCTTCATAGGATGTTACCAAGGCCGGCGGATGAGAGATTCAAGCGGACGAACCCGTGTCGACAGGAGGGCATGCGCAATGGGACGAGGACCGGCATGGAGAAGCATGCTGCGGAACGGTATTGGAACGTCGGGCCGGGCGGCCGTTTTTTTGATCGGCATGGCGGCCGCCATCTTGCTGAAGCTGGCGACCGCGGGCGGCGAAGTGTCGGATCCCGGCGTTTCGCCGGCACAATCCGGCGTCGTCGAGACGCCGCCGGAAGTCCTTGAAGCTGAAGACGAACGGCCGGGGAGACCGCGGCCGGCGCAGGAGTACGCCGGGCAGGCCGGCCGGACCGGCGGGNGGAACGGCAAAGCGGAGGACATGGACAGGACGGATGCAGCGCAGGCGAGAAACGGCATGCAGGCCGCAAAGACCGAAGCGCGGAACGGTGAAGCGGCCGGACAGGCCGGCACGCGGGACGAGCCGCTCGTACGCGTCTATCTGGCGGGCGAGAAGCGCGTGGAGACGGTCCCGCTGGAGGCGTACGTCCGCGGCGTCGTGGCCGGGGAAATGCCGGCCGATTTCGAACTGGAAGCTTTGAAGGCGCAGGCGATCGCCGCGCGAACGTACATCATCCGCAAACTGCTCGAAGCGGAGCGGGATGGAACGGGCGGCGGCCGCGACTACGATGTGACGGACGGAGAGGGCGATCAGGTCTACATCCCGCTTGGACAAATGCGGCGGATGAACCTCGAGCGGCGGGACGAATACGCCAGATTCGCGCGCGCGGCCGCCGATACGGAAGGATTGGTGCTTGTCTACGGGGACGAGCCGATTCTGGCGGTCTATTTCTCGACCAGCGGCGGATATACGGAAGACGCGGAAGACTACTGGTCCGCGGCGGTGCCGTATTTGCAAAGCGTGCCCAGCCCCTGGGACGCGCAGCTGTCGCCCCGTTTCGAGCAGAAAGTCGAAATGCCGCTGGATGAATTTTACGAGCGGCTCGGCATCGGCGAACGGGACAGAAAGGGCGGCATTGAGGTGCTGAGCCGGACGGAAGGCCGCAGCGTGAAGAAGATCCGGATCGGCAAGCGGGTGCTGACGGGCCGCAAGGTGCGGGAGGCGCTGGAACTGCCGTCGGCGAATTTCAGCCTGAGGATCGCGGACGGCCGGATCACGCTGATCTGCCGCGGCCATGGACACGGCGTCGGGATGAGCCAATGGGGCGCGCAGGCGCTGGCTCTGGCCGGCAACGATGCGGAGAGCATCCTCGCCTGGTATTACCGGGGCGCCCGGATCGCCCGGGTTGAAAGTCTCGCGCCGCCGTCCGGAAGTTTCAAAACTTGAAAATTATCATTCTTCCTACGTATAAAAGAATCCTCACTGGCAACAATGGCTGGTGAGGTGATCAAAACATGANTGAACAAGACAAGCAAAAACCGCTTGAGGAAGCTTCGAAGCTGTCCCGCAGCGGAGCCGCCAAACCGTACCGGCTGGAGGAGATTGCTGTCGAAGAAATGGGTTTCTCCTGCGCTGTTCATGGCCGCGGCGGCAATCATCGTAACGATCATGTGGCTCTACCAGGGGGCCGACAAGGCTGACGTCAAGCCTGCCGACGACGAGTCCGCCGAAGTGAGCGATGTGACGAACAACGATGAGGCCGCTCCGGACGAACGGACGCTGGAGGTACTTGCGGAGGGAGAGACGTTGCAGTGGCCGGTCGTCGACCGCAGCGGGCTGGAGATCGTGCTTCCGCACTATGACGCGGACGCGCCGAGCGAAGAACGGCAGCAGGCGCTCCTGGTGTCCGGCACGACGTACATGCCGCACATGGGCATCGACCTGGCGCGGCCCGACAACGCCGCCTTCGATGTGACCGCGGCGATGAGCGGCAAGGTGACGGTTGCCGAGCAGCATCCGACGAACGGGTATGTTGTCGAAATCGAGCATCCGGACGGGCTGGTCACCGTGTACCAGAGCCTGAGCGAGATCCGCGTCAAGGCGGGCGACGAGGTGAAGCAGGGCACGGTGATCGCGAAGGCGGGACGCAGCGAGCTGGAGAAGGATCTCGGCGTCCATCTGCACTTCGAAATCCGGGAGAACGGCACGCCGATCAATCCGCTGGCGCTGCTCGACGAAGAGGAATAAGGCGCGAACGCCGGACGGCCGGGCGTTCCGTGGGCCCCCGGACCGCGCAGGCCGCCGCGGACGGGAGCGCGCTTGCGCATCGGCGGAAAGGCTTCGCCGGATGATCGGACACGAAATTCCGGCGCGGGCCGTCCGAAGTCCGGGGCGCGGATGCGCCGAAAGTCGGAGGAGACGCGGGTTTCGGCGGAGAGGCGCGGGTTGACGTCTGCGCCGGAAGGCCGCGCCGGCCGATCAGGAAAGCAGGGATGAAGACCTGCTTTCTTTTTTTCTGTCCGACGATTATTTCCCGGAAAATAATTGGCGCTGTCCGGCTTGTCACGCTTGACCACGGCGAATATAACCCTCCCCGACTCATATAATGTACCAAACCATTCCGAGTTGGGAGGCGGGAACGTGCACGATTACATCAAAGAACGGACGATCAAGATCGGCAGATGCATTGTCGAGACGAAACATACCGTTCGAACGATCGCGAAGGAGTTCGGCGTTTCGAAAAGCACGGTTCACAAGGATCTGACCGAGCGGCTGCCGGAGATCAATCCCGATCTTGCGGACCAGGTGAAGCACATTCTCGAGTACCACAAATCGATTCGCCATCTGCGCGGCGGCGAAGCGACGAAGATCAAATACAAGAAATCGGCGGGGAAAAAGCGCGAAGCGCTGACGGCGGGAATTACGGCGGGAAAAAACAACTGATTCTTCAACAAGAATAGAGGAATTCGGACAAAAATATCGAATTGATAACGAATGTGGGCCGAACAGGAATCATGGCGGCATTCCATGACATACCGTGTGCCTTTGTCCCGGCGGGGCATATGGGCGCGCGGTATTCGTCGAGTCCGGACAGGCCGGTGTTCAGACGGCCTCAAGATCGGACAAGCCTTCGATGCCGGCCGGAACGCCCTGATTATTTTCGGGTTGGGGGACATGCGTAACCATGTTGGGCAAAGATATCGGAATCGATCTCGGCACAGCGAATGTGTCCATTCATGTCAAAGGCAAGGGCGTCGTGCTGGACGAGCCCTCCGTCGTCGCCATCGAGAGCGATACGAAGCGGGTGCTCGCCGTCGGCGAGGAAGCCAGGCGGATGGTCGGACGCACGCCGGGCAACATCGTGGCGATTCGTCCGCTTAAAGACGGCGTCATCGCCGATTTCGAGATTACGGAACTGATGCTGAAGTCCTTCATCAACCGGGTCGGCGGCCGGAAATGGTACAGCCGTCCGCGCATTCTGATCTGCGCGCCGACGAACATCACATCGGTCGAGCAGAAGGCGATCCGGGAAGCCGCCGAGCGCAGCGGGGCGAAGGAAGTATTTCTCGAGGAGGAGCCCAAGGCGGCGGCGATCGGCGCCGGGATGGACATCTTCCAGCCCAGCGGCAACATGGTCGTCGACATCGGCGGCGGCACGACGGATGTCGCGGTGCTGTCGATGGGCGACATCGTCACCGCTTCGTCGATCAAGGTGGCGGGCGACAAGTTCGATTCCGAAATCATGAAATATATCAAGAACAAATACAAACTGCTGATCGGCGAGCGGACAAGCGAGGAAATCAAGATCCGCATCGGCACGGTTCATCCCGACGGGCGCAAGGAAACGATGGACATCCGCGGACGCGACATGGTGACCGGGCTTCCGCAGACGGTGACGATCCGCTCGGAGGAGGTCAGGGAAGCGCTCTGGGATTCGGTCATGTCGATCGTCCAGGCCGCCAAGTCGGTGCTGGAACGGACGCCGCCGGAACTGTCGGCGGACATCATCGACCGGGGCGTCATTCTGACGGGCGGCGGGGCGCTGCTGGACGGACTGGACACGCTGCTGGCCGATGAGCTGAAAGTGCCGGTGCTGATCGCGGACGATCCGATGCATTGCGTCGTGAAAGGCACGGGCATCATGCTCGAAAATCTGGACAAGGTCAGCTCGAAGAAATTTTGAGCCTTCGGATTCACAATTCGATTCCGGTTTGCCGATAAAATAACCGCAACGGTTTTTCGCGGCACGGCCGGATGCGCGCTTGACACGGAGAGGAGGCGTGACATGCTTCGCGGTTTGTACACGGCTGCGGCGGGCATGATTGCCCAGCAGCGGCGGCATGATACGGTGACGAACAACATCTCGAATCTGAATACGCCGGGCTACAAGCAGGTGACCGCCGTGGGCCGGTCGTTCCCTGAAATGCTGCTGCATCTGACCGGCATCGAAGGGGAGAAGCCGAAGCGGATCGGCAGGGTGAACACCGGCGTGTTCGCGGAGGAGAGTCTGTCGGTTCATATTCAGGGCGATCCGTACCTGACCGGGCTCAGGTCGGATTTCGCCATCATGTCGGATCTGCAGGTGCCGGGCGTCCAATTCGACAGCTCCGGCAAGGCGATCGACGAAGACGGCAACGTCATTTACCAGCCGCAGGCGTTCTTCACGGTTCAGAATCCGGACGGGGAAATCCGATATACGCGGAACGGATCCTTCATGCTGAACAGTGAAGGTTATCTGGTCACGAACGACGGCTCCTTCGTCCTCGGCACGGACAACAACCCGATTCAGTTCCCGCAGGGCATCGGAATCGAACAATTGACGTTGACCGGCGATCTGCGGTTTGTGGATTCGAACGGCGCGGATACCGGCGCGCAATTGCTGATCACGGTGATCGACAATCCGAACCGGCTCGTTCAGGAAGGGTACGGCAAGTTCCGGCTGAACGACGAGGACGCCGATCTGGCGCGTCCGGCGGTGGACGGGGACCGCTTCGAAGTGCGGCAGGGCTATCTGGAACGGTCCAACGTGGACGCGGCGCAGGCGATGGTCGATCTGATCAGCGCGCTCCGCGCGTACGAATCGAACCAGAAGGTCATTCAGTTCTATGACCAGAGCCTGAACAAGGCGGTCAACGAAGTCGGCAAAGTGTAGGACTGGCGTTCGCGCCGGATTTCGGTTATGATGCAGGATGAAGGCGGGAAAGGAGCGGTTCGATGAACAGCTCGATGATCAACGCGTTGATGTCGATGAGCGCGATGCAGCGCAAGCTCGACCTGATCGCCGATAACATCGCCAATATGAATACCGTGGGCTTCAAGCGCAAGACCGCTTCGTTCGAGGATCTGCTCACGACGATCAAGCAGCAGGACGGGCGGTTCGCGCAGGAAGGCCGGAAGACGCCGCTCGGATTCACGATCGGATGGGGCGTGCGGATGACGCAGGCGCAGCTGGACCTGTCGCAGGGTTCGATCCAGCGCACCGACAATCCGTACGATCTGGCCATTCAGGGCTACGCATTGTTCGAAGTGATCACGGATGACCAGGGAACGCGGGCTTACACGCGAAGCGGCGCGTTCCGGGCGCAGCTGAACGAAGACGGCGACGTCGTTGTGACGACGCCTGAAGGACATCCGGTGGTCGTCCGGGATGAGGGCGGAGCGGAAGAACCGCTGATCGTGCCGGCCGGTTATGCGCTTCAGGTTGATGCGATGGGCAGGGTCAGCGCTCTGTCGGCGGACGGCTCCGATCTTCAGGAGCTCGGACGGTTGAAGCTGGTCGAGCCTGTAAGGCCTGACGCGCTTCAGGCTGTATCGGACAATCTGTTCGTTGTGCTTGCCGGCGTCGATGTCGATGCGGTGATTCGCGATGTGCAACCGGATATGGGGAACAGCGTGCGGATTATCCAGGGCGCCCACGAACAATCGAACGTCAAGCTTGAGACGGAAATGACGGAATTGCTGATGGCCCAGCGGGCCTATCAACTCAGCGCGCGCGCGCTGTCGTCCGCCGACACGATGATGAGTCTGGCCAATCAATTGCGCGCGTGAGCGAAACGGGATGAGACATGAATAACGGACAATACCGGCCGAAGATGCCGGCCAGGGAGACGGAACCGGTTCGCGCCGCGGCGCCGGCCCCGCCCGAGCATACGGCCGGGTCGCCCGGGACGGGCGCGAAACGGGTTTCCGACGGCGGCAAGCCGCGGAGCGAAGGAACCGGCAAACCCCGCAGACGAAGGCTCCATCCGGCTCTCCGGGCGCTGCTCTGGATGCTGCGCATCATCATCGTGCCGCTGCTCTTTCTCGCGGCGCTGATTGCGGGTTTGTATGTCGGTTATACGAAGATCGGCGGCGGATCGCCCGGGGACGTCTGGAATCCGGAGACTTGGCTCCACATGTTCGATCTGATATTTGCCGAATCCTGATCACCGGACAATCGGTCCGAAAGGTGATGACAACCGTGAAAAACGGGCGCCCCGCACCGTCATTGCGACGGGCGGGGCGCCCTGTTCATTTATTGCCCGGTCCGGATTTCATTGACCTTGACGCGGATGGTTACGGTCTTGCCGCCGTATGCGGCCTTGATCGTCGCGGTGCCCTTCGCCTTGGCGGTGATCTTGCCTCCCGAGACGACGGCCACCTGTTCATTCGAGGACGACCATGCGGCCAGGCCCGTCACGTCGGATTCTCCGACCTTGTCGAAGACCGCGGTCAGCCGCACCTGGCCGGTGTTGCCGGGCGTCAGCTCCAGCGACTTCACGGACGCGTTCAGCTTGGTCAGCTTCGGCGTCACCGTGACCTGCACGACGACCTGTTGGTCCTGATATTGGGCCGACACCGACGTCTGGCCGGG
>Ga0065723_100220_pt1 | contig 13731 bp, 10 predicted proteins | sample TheenrcuSG05Z960_FD_59110 | JGI IMG/M metagenome (GOLD analysis project Ga0065723, IMG submission 59110) | Thermophilic enrichment culture from UC Davis - Sample SG0.5Z960 | ecosystem: Engineered > Solid waste > Grass > Composting > Bioreactor | place: USA: University of California, Davis
GCGAAACGCGCATCCGGCTCGAAAAAGAAACCGGCATTCCGGGGTTTCTTCTCACCGACCACGCCGGCTTCTGCCGGGTGCAGGATCGGCTGCTGGCGGCCATCGAGCAGGGGCAAGAGCCTGAAGCCGCCGACGTGCAGGCGGCACTGGAGCCGTTCGACGTGGCCGGCCTCTGCACGGAACGGGACGGGTTCTACGCGGCACGGGCCGAGGATGTGCTGAACGCCTGCCACAAGATCCCCGCCTCGCCCGAAGAGGTATGGGCCGGCCTGCAGCGAAGCGGATTCCTTTCGGCCGAGCCTGCCTGAAACAAAAAAAACGGGCACCCGCTCAGGCGCCCGGTTGTGCCCTGAATTACGCTGGTCTCAGTTCACAAACAGTTTGGGTTTGTCCTCCTCGATCACTTCCAGGTCCTGAATGGCAAACCAGCCTTCGTTTTCCTCCCCGGCGCTGTTCCGATAGGGCACGTTCGGGTCGCCCGTGGTGATGTCCACCACGTAGGCCAGGTCCTTCTTGATCTCGTTGCCGTAGGCGTCCTTCCCGACCGGCACGTCGGCCGCCACGTCGGCCACGCGGCCTTCGATGCTCCCCAGCAGCCAGCCTTCGCGCGTGTACAGATGCACCCGCACGCGTTTGCCGATCAGATCGTAGCGCATGGCTTATGCTCGGCCCTTTATTTTCAGGTTCGGTGTAACGAAACGCAAAATCCTGCGCCGGAGATTCCGAAAGCCCTGCAACATGGCTGGAAACCCGCCGGCATCTTTCGTAAAATTAAGCAGCTTGCAGGGCCGATGCATCCGGAGTCATTCCCATGGCGGTACGGATTCTGGACATCGACCTGGACTTCTTTCTCAACAAGGTGCAATTCTGGCCCGGTTTCGGGCGACCGGTCGATCCTGAACTGCGGCCCTGGTCGCCCGAAGCGGTGCGCGACTTTCTGGAAAACCGCTGCGGTCTGCGACGCGACCGGCCGCTGCCCGGATTGATCGTGGACGAGCACCACGAGATCTTTTTCGACTGGCGGCGGCGCATTCAGGAGGGGTTGCTGCAACCGCCTTTCGAGGTGGTGCACATCGACGCGCACGCCGACCTGGGCTTCGGGGATGCGAGCGTGCCCTATGTGGTGACCGAACTGTTGAGTCTGCCGCCGGCCAAACGTGCCTTTCCACGCGTGGGCGGCCGCGAAGGACTGGGTCCCGGCAACTATTTGCTCTTTGCCATCGCCTGCCGCTGGATCAGTCGCCTGACCTACGTCTATCATCCGGGGCGCTACCCGGACCTGCCCGAACGCATCGTGCAGCTGGACGCCCGCGGCGAGGGCAGCGTTCAGCTTCCCTGGTATGGCCCGCGTCCCCCCGAAGCGTTGCAGCAGCGCTGGCCAGACGAACCGCTGGCCTGGGAGCCGTCGGTACCCTACCGCGAAGTGCCCGGCCCGACCTATCGCAACACCGAGGGCCCCTTCGACCTGCTCTACATCGCCCGCTCNCCCGCCTACACCCCCGCCGAAGCCGATCGGTTGCTAGAAATCTTCAGCGCGTATCTCCAAAGCCCCACCGTCTGCGCCTCCGTGCTATCAGGTCGGGCAGCCTGACCCGGCTTCAGGTCAATGGCTGCAGATACTGCGAGAGAAACCGGAGCGCACGTCCCATCTGCGTCTCAACGGTTTTTACCGAGATCCCCATCACCTCTGCGATCTCCCGGTACGACAGCCCGTGATAGCGACTCAGTAGAAAAATGGTGCGTCGTGTCTCCGGTAGCTGCGCCAGGGCCCGTTCAATGGCCGCTGTCAGTTCTGCGGCCTGAACGGCCTGTTCCGGCAAAGGACTCCAACGTGCAGCCTGCTCATGGAATTGTTCCAACCGGCGGCGTTTCATTTTCTGATGGGCCAGGTAATTCAAGGCCGCATTGCGAACGGATCGATAAAGATACAGGCGCGCCCGCTCGGTGTCGTCCCAGTCGATCTCTCGTTCCCAGGCCCGCACAAAAGCGCCCTGTACCAGATCTTCCACCTCATCCGGATCCTGCAGAAATCGTTGCGCAAAATCACACAGTTCGGCATAGTACTGCAAGAAAAACTGGCGAAAGAAACGATAGCGGCTATGTGCAGGCTCCAGCGGCATACACGTCGCGCTCAACCCGTTTCGTTACAACAAGGTCCAGGCACCTTTCCCCGACCTCCGGAAAGCATTGCTACATGGTTATGTGTTTGCCGGATAGCCTTCACAGGATCGTCTCGTCTTTTTGCCAGATCGTCTTGTTGGGGATGAGCGGGCGTGCCCAGAAGCTCACGCTCAGGATGTAGCCGAACGTCAGGTACAGGAAGCACAGCCCGCCCCGCAAGCCCAGCAGGTCGCCCAGCGTCCCGATGATCAGAGGCACGATGGCGCCTCCGGCAATGCCCGTCACCAGAATGCCCGAAAACGCCCCGTGGTGCGCCTCCACCGAGTTCAGCGCCAGCGAAAACACCACCGGCCACATCACCGACGCAAATAGCCCGATCAGCGGAAACGCCCAGCGGGCCACCGGACCCGGACCAAAGAGCGCGGCCGTCAGACAAACCAGCGCCGCCAGCGTGAAAAGCCGCAGCACGACGCGACTGTCGAGCAGCTTCAGCAGCACCAGCCCCAGCAACGTCCCGACCGTCATCAACCCCCAGAACGACGAAACCGCCCGTGCACCGACCGTCTGCGGATCGTAGCCGTGATAGCGCGCCAGAAACTCCGAAATCCAGTTGGCCACGCCCTGCTCCGAACCCACATAGGCGAAAATCCCCAGGAAAAACAGCCAGACGATCGGTTTGCGCAAAAGCTCCCGGTAGATCGCCAGCGTGCCGGCCTGCTCTTCGGCCGTGCGCTCCACGCGCGGCAGACGCACCAGCGCCATCACGACCACCATTCCCAGTGAGACGACCGCAAAAAGCCAGTACAGCGAGATCCAGGGCAGCTCGGGCGGCACCAGCCGATCCAGCAGCGCCAGCCAGAACGCTTCGGGCGGCTCCGGACGGCTCAGGTTCAGCACCAGATACGAATAGACCAGCGGACTCAGAAACGAGGCCAGGCCAAAACAGAGCTGGCCCAGCGTCGAGTTAAAGGCAAAGTGCTCCTCGCCGCCGGCCACGCGCAGCAGCGGATTGATCGCCACCTGCAGAAACGCCATGCCCGAGCCGATCAGAAACAGCGAACCGACGGCCACCAGATAGTTCGGAAACAGCGCCAGCAATTGCGCGCCCAGATAGGCCACGCCGAAAGCTCCCACCAGCACCGGCTTTTCGCCCACGCGCTCGATGAGAAACCCCGCCGGAATGGAAAACACGCCGTAGGCGATGAAAAACGCAAACGGCAACAGCGCCGCCAGCGTCAGGCTCAGCCCGAAATCGTCGATGATCTCGGGAATGAGCGGCCCGATGATGTTCGTCAGAAACGAGATGACGAAGAACGTAAAGAGAATCAGGCCCACCAGGGCGTAGCTGCGCTGTCGCATCGCTCAGTGCACGTCGAAGGGTTCCGAGATGCCGTCGTGGTGGTTGTACTCCAGCTCCGAGGCCGCCTCTTCGTCGAGCAGCACGTGCGCGTAGCGGTGCAGCTGCACGATCGTGGCCGGCACCATCGCCGAGATCGGCCCTTCGAGCATGGCCCGCACGGCGCGCGCTTTGGCCCGTCCGCTGGCCAGCAGCAACAGCCGCCGTGCCTCCATGATCGTCCCGATGCCCATCGTGATCGCATGGCGGGGCACGGCCTCTTCACTCCCGAAAAAGCGCGTTGGCCTTAAGCGTGGCCCGCGAGAGCGTCTTGATGCGCGTGCGCGAGCCCAGCGACGAGCCCGGCTCGTTGAAGGCCAGGTGGCCGTTGGGACCGATACCCAGAATCTGCAGGTCGATGCCGCCTGCGCGCCGGATCTCCTCCTCGTACCAGTCGCAATGCGCCTCGATGTCGTCGACCATCCCGTTGGGGATGTGCACATTCGAGGGATTGATGTTGATATGTTGGAAGAGGTTTTCCCACATGAAGTGGTGATAGCTCTGAGGGTGGGAGGGCGGCAGGCCCACGTATTCGTCGAGGTTGAAGGTGACGACCTTGGAGAAGTCGAGCTCACCGCGGCGGTAGCCTTCGACGAGGCGGCGGTAGAGGCCCAGCGGGGTGCTGCCGGTGGCGAAGCCCAGCACGCAATTGGGTTTGCGACGGATGAGCGTGGCGACGAGCTCGTAGGCGCGTTCACTCATCGCCTCGTAATCCGGGAAAATCTCGACCAGCATTTACTCTGTTTGTTTTTGCGTTTTCAGGGTTGAGCCCATGTCGGAAGGCGCCCCACCTCTACCGACAGCGTAAGCGGGAGCAGGAGAAAAGCCAGGCCGGTCAGCAGCAGGATAAACAGCAGATTCAGCCAGAAGCCTGCACGCGCCATCTCTGTCATGGTGATTCGCCCGGTGCTGTACACCACGGCGTTGGGTGGGGTAGCTACGGGTAACATGAACGCACAGCTGGCGCCCAGCGTAGCCGGAATCGCCAGCAGCAGGGGATTTTGCCCCAGTCCCACGGCTGCCGAGGCCAGCACCGGTAGAAAAGCGGCGGCGACCGCCGTATTGCTGGTGATTTCGGTCAGAAAGACGATGGTGCCGGTCGCCAGCAGCACGATCAAAAGCGGCGGCCATCCGGCCAGCCCACCCACCTGCTGGCCGATCCAGCGCGCCAGCCCCGTATCGGTGATCGCGTCGGCCATGCTGAGGCCACCGCCAAAGAGCAGCAGGATGCCCCAGGGCAGATGTCGGGCCGACTCCCAGTCGAGCAACCGCCGCCCCTGCCCGGCTGGTAGCAGAAACAGCATCAGCGCCGCCCCTATGGCGATGCCCGCATCCGAAAGCCCCGGCACCCATCGGCTCAGCAGCGGACGCACGATCCACAGCAGCGCCGTCACGGCAAAGACCCAGGCCACGCGGCGCTCGGCCGGCTGCACAGGTCCCAGTGCCGACAGTTCCGCCTGAATCAGCCCTATGGCTTCGACCCGAAGCCGCCGTCCTTCCGGGAACAGAACAAAGATCAGCAACAGGTAGGTCAGCAACAGACCTATCGCCACGATCGGCAGTCCCAGCGGCAGCCAGGCCGCGAAGCTCAGCTCGTAGCCGTACGTTTCACTCAGAAAACCTGCCAGCAGCGCATTGGGCGGTGTGCCGATGAGCGTACCCATGCCGCCGATGTTACAGCCGTAGGCGATGCTGAGCACCAGCGCCGCTTCGAAGGTGCGAAGGGTCGGTTGAACGGCCCCCTGTTCTTCCAGCAACTCCAGCACCGAGAGCGCAATCGGCAACATCATCAGCGCCGTGGCCGTGTTGCTGACCCACAGGCTCAGAAACGCCCCGGCCAGCAGAAAGCCCAGCACCAGCCGGACCGGCCGCGTTCCGATGCGCCGGATGATGTGCAGCGCCAGCCGTCGGTGCAATCGCCAGCGCTGCATGGCCTGTGCCAGGAGGAATCCTCCCATAAACAGAAAGATGATGGGATGGGCATAGGGGGCCGTCGCTTCGCCAATCGAACGCACGCCCAGCACCGGAAACAGCACGATCGGCAAAAGCGCCGTGGCCGGAATCGGAAGGGCCTCCGTAATCCACCAGACGGCCATCCAGAGACTGACGGCTCCGGCATGCCAGGCCTCCGGGGAAAGCGCCGCCGGTTTCGGCCCCAGCCAGAAACTCAGAAAAACCAGCGGTCCCAGCACCAGTCCCAGACGCTGCCTGCGTGTCATGGTTGTGTCGGGGTATGCTCCAGCCAGTATAACAACCAGGGCACATTATAGGCATGCGTCCAGCCAAAGACACGCAGGCCGTTGGTGATCTTCCAGATAGCCGGCCGCCCGGTTGTGCTCTCGGGCAGGTGGCTGACCGCTTCGAGCGCCTCGGCCAGTTGCCGCTGGGTCATGCGCGCAAACGCATCTGCCGGCAACGCATCGGTCTTGAGCACCTCGGCCCGCCGCAGGGCTTCCTCCAGAAAGCTTTTCTCGCCGGTAAACTCGTAGCCCACCAGCAGGCTGTGAATGCTCGAAAGGTACGACTCCATCTCGTGGTTGAGCGGCGGCACGTCGCGCACGTAGCGGGCATGGCGAACGAGTGCCTGTCGCACCCGGGGATTGCCCGTCAGCTGCCAGTAGCGGTAGAGCCCGTGCGAGGCGTACACCTGAGCGTAGCCGTAGCGATCCACCACCAGATTGCCTCCCTGCTCCTCCTGCAGCTGCAGCATGAGCCGCACGCGATCGCGCAGCTCGGCCTCGTACCGGGGGTCTTTGGTGGCGTCCCAGAGTTCGGCCAGGTTCCAGACCGACAGATACAGCCGCCGTCCCCGCAGGTCGTGCTCGCCCCAGATACGCTTCAGGTAGGTCTCGCTGGTCAGCCGCGCCACGTCCAGCCCCCGATGGTAACCGGCCAGGTAATAGGCCGCCAGCCATCCGGGGAGCCACACATGCGCGCTGAGCAGCGCCGTCCAGTGCTGGCGTGCATGTCGCCGTCCGATGCCCAGATAGGGCGTGCCCTTCGGCTGCTTTCGATAGCGCCAGTAGTCCAGGGCGCCGTTCGTCTCGCCGTGATAGACCGGATCGGCCGGCCAGTGGACGTTGTCCACGTCCATCGTATGGCGGCTGGCCGCCTCGGCCGTCAGATAGGCCGCGCGAGAACCCGTCCGCATAAAATGCAGCCACCACATGAAGTCCACGGCCGGCTCGTTGTTGTTCCACATGAACCAGTCGTCCCGGAAGTAATAGGTCAGACCGTCGCCGAAGTCGAACATGCCGTACCAGGGCTCCCAGTGCTGGTTGAAGCGCCACCAGGCGAACTTATAGGTCAGACCGCGTTCGAATTCCGGAAAGCGTTCAGACGCCGGCGCAAAGCGGCCGTACACCAGACTTCCGGCATACCAGGAAGGATCGGCATGCGCCACGGGTGGATCGAGCACGTAGCCAAGCACCTGCCGCACGGAATCGACGGGAACCGTGGGTCCATGGAAAAACAGCACCAGTTCGGTCGTCTTGGTCAGCCCTTGCGCGAAGTTGCCCAGCATCTCCCCGTCGAACTCCTCGGCCGACCAGCGGGCAAACTGCATGGGTTCGACCTGCGGCGGCCACAGATGGGCGGTCAGGCGTGCCGCCGATCCTTCCAGCGCCTTCGGGTATTCCTCGAAGAAGAAACGAATGCCCCAGGCGATGCCGCCACGCGGGCCGCGCAGGTCCAGCCAACCCGCCGCGCGCGCCACTGGACGGTCCAGCCCACTGAGCTGTGCCGTAAATCCTTCCAGGCGCCGATCCGGCGTGCTGTTGGGAAGGGGCGGCATCCGGGTGGGGTCCGGTCCGTTCTGCAGCACACGGCACACCGGGGCGGGCGTGCTCTCCTGCAGTTGCTCCGGGCCGCGTTGCCACCAGGGTCCTTCGAAGTAGCCGGTCACGCAGCGCAGTGGCTCGCCCACGTGCGGCACAAGCGCCAGCCCCGCCCCGGCCATCCGGTCGTCCGGCTGCGTCCAGCCCGGATCGCCCCGGAGCTGCTGCTCGTCCAGGATGCTGTCGGCCGACGTGGCAATCAGCGCATACTGGCCCGCAAGACGCCGGTGTTTGTCCGGATTGCCCGTATAGGTGATCGTGTGCAGCAGGCGCACGTAGGACTGCCCGGCATAGGCGTGCAGGTAGGTAACGAACGGCGACGGGTTGTTGTCCGGCCGGTGGTAGCGGTATTCGCCTTCGATCTTCAGCACGGCATGGAGCGGTCCGGTCCCCCGTGCCTTCGTGATGCGAAGGATGACCGCCTCGGAGCTGTCCGGTCCCAGATCGTCGAGCAGATCCAGAAACGAGCCGCGCCCTTCGGGGCCCGTGGCGATCCGATCGTCTTCCTCGAAGCCGTCGCCCTCGGTGTCGAGCCAGACTTCTTTCAGAAAACCGCCCGTCCCCTTCGCCACCACGAAGCGCAGCGGACCGGTCGTCACTTCGGCCCCGCCTCCTTCCCGCTGATTGTTGACCACGGTCACGCGCGGCGTAAAAAGCAGCGTGCGTCGGACTTCCGGGCCGTAGACCAGCCGGTACGGCGCCTCGCTTCCCGCAAAGAAAAAGACCCAGATCCACTTGAGGCTGCTGTCGGCCGGCTCCCAGGTGGTGACCTCGGTCACCTGCGCCGGGACTTCGCGTCCTTCCCGGTCCTCCAGGCGGACATGGTCCGGGCTGTAGAGCGCACCCCGTGGAAAAGGCACCCCCACCAGCACGGGTGCGCCAGGCCGCGGTTCCTCCAGGTGGAGCGTCAGATGCGCTGCGGATTGTGCCTGGGCCAGTCCCCCGGCCCATGCGAATAGCACAAACCAGAACAACCAGCCTGTTACAGAACCGAAAAAGCGAGGCATATCAGCAAGCTCCTGTCATCGTCCGATTCCATCTGGAATGCCCCGGTAGTAGCGGAAGCACTCCACGGCGCGCCCGTCCTGGTAGCGGATGCGTCGCCGGATGCGCTGCTCCATCTCCTGAAAGGCGTCCGGCGAAAGGGTCTCGGTGTACTTGTACCAGGCCGAGCTGAACTGGCTGATATACTGCGTGCCCGCCCGCACTTTCTGTTCGACGTAATCGTGGATGTCCACGCACACGTTCTGGTCCTCGGGCTCGTTGTCGAAAAAGAGGTATTCCTGAATCCAGTGGGCTTCCAGGCCGTCGTAGATCAGGTGGCTTTCGAACAGGAGGGGCCACTCGGCGGCACGCGCCGCATCGACGGCCAGAAGCGACGCCGCCCGGTGGTCCGACTTGTGCCAGCGCTGCTCACCCTTGCCCGGATCGAATGCGAACAGCACATCGGGCTTCAGTTTACGGATGTAGTACACGACCCGTCGAATGAGCTCTTCCCGATGGTTGGTCGCATAATATTCGAGCCGTCCATCGTCGTACCCCAGGTTAATGTAGTGATCGGCCGGAATCCCGAGCGCAGCCAGCGCATTGATCTCCTCCTGCTTGCGAATCCGGGCCAGTTGCGTGCGGGAAAGCGTGGTATCCTTGGTGCCCACGTTACCCATTGTCAGCAACAGCACATACACATCGTTGCCCTGCGCGGCCAGCCGGGCCAGCGTCCCGTGCGCATAGGAATCGTCATCGGGGTGGGCTCCGATGAGCAGGATGGTTTTTCCCTGCCACTGTTCTACGGGCACTTCGGGCTGACTCCAGGCCACCTGGGCACCAAACAGCAGGGCCAGCAGGCCCCAACGAGCGTAGCGTACCATGTCGAAAATCCTCCAGGTTATTCGTGTTCGGGATTCTGCTGAAGCACGCCGTGCGAGACGTCAATCTCACGCTGCGGGATGGGGAAGCACTGTTTGGGACGGAATCCTTTCGCCTGCATGACGTCCATGGCCCGCCCGAAGCGGAGCAGATCGAACCAGCGGTGGTTTTCGAAAGCCAGCTCGACGCGACGTTCGTGCAGCAGCTTGTCTTCGAAGGTTCCGGGCGTATCCGGCCCGATAGGCGGAAGTCCGGCCCGCTGCCGTACCTGGTTGATCAGGGCATAGGCCTCCGGGCTTTCACCCAGCGCTTCGGCCAGCATCAACAGCACATCCGCATAGCGAAAGACGATGAAGTTGTTTTCGGCGTCGAAGAGTGCAAAGGGCTGGCTAATGTACTTTTTGATGTACCGCGCCTGTTGCGTTTCGCCGTCGGCATCCACATAGCTGGTATCCATGGAAATCATGAAACGCAGATCTCCTTCCTCATACGCCTGCTGCATGTCGAGCGTCGGGCGGTTGCCCGTCTGTCCACCGGTTGCCGTACTCCAGGGAACGAACTGATCCACGAACGGGCTGCCTTCTCCGAATCCACCCGCTTTGTACTGCACTTCGAAGATGGATTCGGGGTTGTTTTCGTTTTCAGGTCCCCAGAGATCCGCATAATCAGGCACCAGCTGGTAGCCATAGTTGTCGATGATGCGGCGCAGCACGGTAGCGGCACGCCCCCGGTCGCCCACGATCAGATAGACCTTGGCCAGCAGCGTGGCGGCTGCTCCTTTCGTAGCACGCCCTTCCTGTCCCTGCGGATAGCGCACCGGCAACAGTTCTTCGGCGCGTGTCAGGTCTTGGATGAGCTGCGCATAGACCTCGCTGGCCGGCACCTGATTCACCGGCTGGTCGGGCGTGGTCGTTTCGTCGAGGAGCAGGGGAATGTTACAGAAGATCTGCGCCAGATAGTAATAAAAGAGCGAGCGCAGGAAGAGAGCTTCCCCTTCATACTGGGCCTTCAGGTCGGCGGGCAGATCGGCCGCTGGCAGACGCGCCAGGATCACGTTGGCGCGGGCCACTCCCCGGTACGAATCGGCCCAGATCGCCAGCGCATAGTCGTTCGTGGGCAGCTCATCGAACGTGTCGAGCGCGGCCAGTTGTGCGGCCAGCCCGGTCACGTCGTCACCCGCATCCGTGTTGTCGGAGCGCATCTCGCCGGCGATCCAGTAGCCCATATTGAACGTTCCGCGCTGCTGCAGCGCATCGTAGACCCCGAAGATCGCCTGCTGGAAATCCTCAGGCGTCTGGTAAAAGTCGGCCGCATTCTTCTGCGAGGGAGGCGCCAGCATCGTAAAATCTTCGCCGCAGGCGCTCAGGCCGCCGACCAGCAGTAACAGCGCAACAAAATGGATCGGTCGCATGATTTCTACAGGTTTAATGGCAAGCAGCATTAGAAAGTCAGGCTGACTCCCAGCGTGTAGGTTCGGGCCAGCGGATAGGTACCGTAGTCCAGACCGGGCGTCAACGCACTCTCGGCCCGCATGCTCACCTCTGGGTTGAAGCCCAGATAGTTGGTCCAGGTGAACAGGTTGGTGGCGCTCAGATAAATGCGGGCCTGTGAAAGGTGACGTCCCAGCAACCGCTCCGGCAGCGTGTAGCCCAGCGTTACGCTACGCAGCCGCACGTACGAGCCGTCCTCGACCTGGAAAGTGGAGGGGCGGTTGTTGTTGCCATGCAAATCGCTCTGCCGATCGGCACGCGGCACTTTGCCATTGCCGGGATTTTCTGGCGAACGCCACCGCTCGTTAAAGATGGCATAGCTGTTGAAATTGGCCTCGCCATTTTTCAGGTGGCGGCTGGTCAGGTTGAGAATCTCGTTGCCCTGCACGCCCTGGATAAAAATGGCCAGGTCGAAGTTTTTGTACCCGAACCGGTTGGTGATGCCAAAGGTATAGTCGGGGAAGTAGCTTCCGATGACGGTGCGATCGTCGTTGTCCACGTCGCCATCCCCATCGATGTCCTTGAAGCGAAAGTCACGGGGCCCGGCTTAGGTGCCAGCCTATCGACGGGGGCCTGCGCAATTTCCTCTTCTGACTGATAGATGCCCTCCACCACGAAACCATAATAGCTACCGATCGGCGCCCCTACCTGGGTGACGTAGCGCAATCCGGCAATGTTGAGCGTATAGATAGGCGCATCATCTGGCCCAAGCGCCAGCACTTTGTTACGGTTCACGCTGAGATTGAAGTCGGTCTCCCAGGTGAACGCCCCCACCAGATTCCGGGACGTGAGGGAAAATTCGAAGCCCCGATTCCGAACCTTGCCGATATTCGTCAGGGCCGACTCGTACCCCAGCGCCGTCGGCACGTTGACGTAGAGCAACAGGTCTTCGGTGATGCTGTTGTAGAACTCCGCCGTGAAGTAGATCCGATCGGCCAGCAGCCCTACATCCAGGCCGAGGTTGAACTGGCGGGTAGTTTCCCAGGTCAGGTTTTCGTCACCCAGCGTGGCCGGGGCCGCCCCCAGCACCACCTGATTGCCCACCACGTAGTTGGCCTGGTCCAGCAGGCTGATCGACGCATAGTTGGGAATCTGGAAGTTGCCCGTCACCCCGTAGCTGGTCCGCAGCTTCAGCTCGCTCAAAAACCCACGCACCGGCTGCATGAAAGGTTCTTCATGGATGCGCCAGCCTACCGACACAGACGGAAATACACCGGTCTGGCGATTCCGGCCGAAGCGGGAAGACCGATCCGAGCGAATCGAAGCCGTCAGCAGATAGCGGTCGCGATAGCTGTAGCTGAGGCGCGCCAGCATCGACACCAGCGACCAGGCCTCCTGTACGCCGCTTCCTCCCGTGACCTGCCCGCCGCTGATGGTTTTCACCTTGTCGTCCGGGAAGTTACGGGCTTCCACCTGCGACAGGTCGATCGTCTCCTTCTGGGCCGTGTAGCCGGCCACTGCCGACAGATAGTGCGCGTCGTTCAGGCTCACCTCGTACGAAAGCGTGTGCTCGATGAGCCAGTTCAGGCTCTGTGAAGCGTTGGCCTGACCAAAGGGTTCGCCCGTGCGCGCCGTGCGGTAGAGCAGCGAGTTGGCCCGGTAAAACGTTCGTTGATAATTGTTCAGATCAACCCCGAGATTCACGCGATAGACCAGTCCCGGACGCAGCGTGTAGTCAGCGCTCAGCGTCCCGAAAGTCCGATGGTTGTCCAGCACGTCCGTTACCGCCGCAATGATGGCCAGCGGATTGCTGGCAGATGTCGTGCCTCCACCCAGATACGACTGATTGTCCAGCTGATTGATGGAGCCATCCTCGTTGTATGGCTTGATGACGGGCGAATGCACCATGGCGGAATAGATAATGCCGGGGGGCCGGGCAAAGTACGGCGCATTGGCCGGCAGGCGATTGGTGCGCGTGAAGGCGGTATTGAGATTCAGATTGAGATGCAAGCGCTCGTGCGGATCGGCGTCGAGGTTGACGCGCAGGCTGTAGCGGGTCAGGTCGTTGGTGCCGTCGATCAGGCCTTCCTGCATCAGATAGCTACCCGCCACATAATAGCCCAGCTTATCCACCCCACCCGAGACCGAAAGATGCTGGCTGACGGTCGGGGCCGTGCGAAAGATCAGATCCAGCCAGTCTGTATCCGTGCCGTCCCAGTTCACGTACTTTTCCGGAATCAACACGAAGTCGTCGTTGGGTCGGCCTTCATTGGTCCGCGGATTGGGCGGGTCCTGACCGTATTTTTCGCGGTAATTGTTATTGCGTGCGTCGATCGTATACTCGATCAGCTCCCGGGCATTCATCAGATCGGGTTTGCGCGCGACCTCCTGGAGCCCGACGTAGCCATTGTAGCGCACCTGAATGCTTCCATCGCGCTGACCCTTCCGCGTTGTGATCAGAATGACGCCATTGGCTCCCCGCGAACCGTAAATCGCCGCCGCTGACGCATCTTTGAGCACTTCGACCGAAGCGATGTCGTCCGGATTCAGGCCAGCCAGTGGGTTGATGGGGGGTGGCTGATAGAGTTCGTCGCGCAGCGCGATCGATCCCTGCAGGGCGGGATTGCTCGAAACCGGAAAACCATCGATCACGTAAAGCGGATCGTTGCCGGCCGTAATGGATCGCGTCCCACGGATGCGAACGGTCGGAGCGGCGCCGGGCTCTCCACTGGTTTCCTGAATCTGCACCCCCGGCAGGCGTCCCAGAATCGCATTCTCAAAGCTGAACGTCGGGAGCTCGGCCACCTCCTCCATCTGGAGCGAAGTAACCGAACCGGTCACACGCACACGTTGCTGGGTGCCATAGCCGATCACGACAATTTCTTCCAGTTCCTCCACCGCCGGAAGAAGCCGCACATCGATACGTGTCCGTCCGTCGATGGGTACTTCCGCGCTCCGGTAACCCACGAACGAAAAGACCAGCGTGTCTTCAGGCGAAGGCGCTTCCAGTGCATAGAACTTATCCGGAAAATAGGGATACTCTGTAATCGCCACGATAATCGGAGCGGCCTCATGAAACTCA
>Ga0065723_100862_pt1 | contig 13670 bp, 12 predicted proteins | sample TheenrcuSG05Z960_FD_59110 | JGI IMG/M metagenome (GOLD analysis project Ga0065723, IMG submission 59110) | Thermophilic enrichment culture from UC Davis - Sample SG0.5Z960 | ecosystem: Engineered > Solid waste > Grass > Composting > Bioreactor | place: USA: University of California, Davis
CGAGCGCTTTAAGGCCAAAAAAATTTCCAATTTTCACGAATCAGGGACTTGACATCTTACCGCTGGACTTGTCCGCCGCCGGACTTGCTTTACGCTGTCCGCTATTTTCACGAAAGAATCAATTCCCGTCCGTTTTGCCCGCCACCGTAAAATTCCGCCGCAAGACGCTGCCGTCCGACGCCACGGCTTCCCAATGCCATTCGCCCGGCGTCGTGCGTCCGGAAACATGCCAGACCCACGACACCCTGCCGTTCTCGTCCGCGACGGCCGTGCCCAGATTTTTCGCCTGGCTGGGGCCGCTTTTGTAGATTACGGTCAGGTGGACCGCTTCCCCCGGTCTGGCCTGGAGGGTCAGCGTCGCTTTCTTGCCCGGGCGCACCGGATCCGGCTCCAGCGATATAAAGGCCAGCTGCCCGGGGTCATTCCTTTGTTCGCCGCGATCCGACAAAAGGGGTTTGCCGCCGACCCACGCCCGTTCCGCCGCCGACTCCCGGATTTCCAGGGGGCGGTTCAGCAAGGGCACGCGAAACGGAAGCCGGTAGGACGCCTTGACGGCCAGGAACGCTTCTTCCGGATTGTCGGCGGAAGGCAGGTGAACCTCGACAATTTCCAGCCGGGACGGGTCCAGCACGTCCTGGCCGGCAAAGCGGAGCACCAGCGACTTGAACGCCGTCCGCGCCGCCAGCTGGTCCGGCCGCCAGCCGCCGTCCGCCGCCCTGCGCGCCCAATCGCCGAAAGGTTCCGGCAGCACATCGCCCAGTTCCCCAAGCGTTTCACCCGCATCAGCCCATTCCGCTCCGGACGGTCCGGCCGCCGGCCCACCGTTGTCCCACGCCAGCGCCACCGGCTGCCAAACCGCCGCGGCCAGCCGGACCGATTGGGAAAGCGCCCCGTGCAGAGCCATGGAAATCACGGCTGTGCGGATGAACAGGATGAAAAACAGGACCACCAGCAAAAACAGCGGCAAGGCCAGCGCGGCTTCCAGCGCGAAACTGCCCGGCGGTCCCCTGCGCCGGTTTGCCGCCATACCCAGCCGGGCACGTTCTTCCGCCTTCCTCCGCGTCGCCTTCCTCTGGTCAGCCCATTTACTGGTAACCCAGATCGGCCGAATAGGTCGCCACATAGCGATTCCCCGCCACCTGTCCTCCCCAGCCGCCCGACGCGCCCAGCATGTTCACGATGCCGGGGAAAAACCAGAGCCCGAGCGAAGCCGAGCCTTCCCCGCTGACATAGGTATAGGCCTGGTCCGCCGCAATGCCCGTGTTCAGCTCGATCAGCGCGATCACGCGGGCCAGCGCCGCCGCGGAGTCGCCGTGCAGGAGGAGAAACAGGCGCAAATAATCCGCGTAGCGGGTTTCAACCTGCACGTATTTGGACAATGGCACACTGTCCGCCGCGATCAGCTTTTCCAGATCCGCCGCTGCCCGCGTCACGCCGTAAACCGTCGCCCCGGCCAGAATCACCAGCGGGTGGCCGAGGGAACGGCTTTCCACCAGCCCCTCCAGGGTGCGAACCGCCAGCCGGAAAGCGAACACTTCGCCGTAGGCGGCCGCCAGATTTGCCGCGGGTTCTCGGAAGCCGTAGAGGATGTATTCCGTCTCCTGCCGCGACAGATCGAGAAGCGCCGTATCTCCGTCCAGCAGCCGGCGAAGGAGGGACGGGTCGAACCGGGTAAACCGCCCGATCACATATTCCGAGAAGAACAGGTCGTCCCGGATTCCCGCCGCCGCCCGGTCCAAAGCATCCAGCCATCCTCCCGCGGATTCCAGGGCGCGGTCCCGCTCTTCCGCCGGGTCGACGGACGGGCCGGTACGCCGCGTCCATTCTTTCTGCCGCCGGTTCCAGGCCAGATTCGCCTCCGCCGCCTCCGCCGCCCGGCGGAACCGCTCGGCCTGCTCCCCGTCCGCTTTCCAGTTGCCGATGGATCTCAGCAAGCCGGCCGCCGACTGCATCTTCTCCCGCGCTTCCCGCTCCAGCGCCTTCCGCTCCCCGTCCCGGCTCCTGTGCGCTTCCAGCGCCTCCCGGCGTCTCCGGATGGTCTCGCCGCCCGGAGCATCGTAGCGGGAGCGGCAGAAGGCGTAGGACCGCTGCAACGCCAAAGCCTGATCGCGCATCGCCGCGCCGAGTCCCGCGGTCCCCGGCGCCGCCGCGGCGATGCCGGCAAACCTTTCCGCGTCCGCCGCCAACCGCCGCAAGTCGCCAAGCTGGGCTTCCAGCTCCGCTTCATACTCCGCGAAAAAGGCATCTTCCAAAATCAGTTCCGACACGGTTCGGCGCAAGTCCCGCACTTCATTGACGGGCAAGCTGTCCGGGCCGGACGTGTCGGAAACCTCCGCCAAGGACCCGGCATCCCTTTCCGCAACCAGGTTCTGTGCCGCGATCCGGCGGATTTCCTCATTGGCGGCTTTGGCTTCTTCCAGCGCCGACAAGGCTTCCAGGATCATCTTTTTCCGCGTCCGCCCGCAGATCCGCCGCCTCCCTGCGCAGCCGCGCCGCCAGTTCGGACACGCCCCGTTCGTAAGCGGAAGTCACCTCTTCGTAAAGCGGGGGCTCCGGCTTCGGTTCGTCCGTCTCTCCGAGCGTTCTTTTGCGCTCCTCCCATTCCGCAAGCCTCGCCCGCCGAGCATCGTCCTCCGCCCTTTTCTTCGCATAGTCCGCGTACATCCGCGCCGCCTCCCCCACCGTCCGGGGACGGCCCGCGGACATCGGGTTTCCGTCCGCGGAGGGTTCCGGCACAACGGTCCCTCCAGGCCGAAACCGGGGCTTTCCCCGCCGCCTCCTGTCTCCGCAGCGCGTCGTCGAGCGCCCGCTCCCGCCGCTCGTAGGCCTTGCGCGCCTGTTCCAGGGTCCCCGCCGTGGCGGCGGCTTCCCGCACGGCGCCGTGCAGGCCGCGAAACCGCGCGGCCATTTCCAGGGTCAAATCGATCGGCGCCCTATACTTCATTTCCTCCGCCATCTGCCGCCGGAAAACGGCATGGTCCGCCAGCGGCCGGCTTTCCGTCACGTCCCCGTTTTCCCACCTGCCGTCCAGAAAGCGGAACCCTCCCGCCTCCTTCCGGCTCAAGTTGCCTTCCACTGTCCGCCGAAACAGGTCACGGGCCAAATCGCCGCCCCGAACGAACAGGCCGTACCGTTCCCGCACCACCGGATCGTAAGCGGAGAGAACGGAACGGGTTCCCGACTTTACGGCAAGCTCCAGTTGCTTGCGAAATGCGGCCACGCGGGCGAAATCGATGAGCAGGCCGGTGAGCAGGATGAAAGACGCCAGCGCCGCGGCCAGATACACCGCAACCGTTCCCCTTTCCCCGTTATGCTCCGCCATACGTTTCACCCCGCCGACACAACATCTCTTCAGCCGCTTCGACGAAGCGGCGCCCCTTCACCCGCCCCGGTTTCGCAGCACCTCGCCCGCCTCGCGGCGGTACGATTCCGCCCGTTCGCCCTGCCTTTTGAACTTGGCCGCGTAATAGCGGACAAGCTCGAAAGAGCGGACAAATTCGGCCGGTTCCACCGTCAGGGCGGTTACGGAAGCCTGAGCCTCCGGAACCCCGTTCCAAAAACGCCTCAGGGGCAGAGCGGCCGCCGGGTCGGAAGCTTTCGCGACCACGGACCGGATCAGGAGCCGGTTTTTCCAGCCGACGGTACCTTGGAGCCACTCCGGCGCCGTTTCCGCGGCACGGCGCAGTTTCCGGGCTACCAGCCCCCGTTCCCGGTCCGCCGGCAGACCGTCCGTGGGAAACGGCACTTCCGCGTCCCGCGCTTCGCTTCCCGCCGGAAAAAGCGCCTGCAACACCGCGTCTTCCGTGAGCCGCCAGTACAGACCGTCGTGTTGGCCGGCCGGGTAGGCGCCCGTACGCCACTCCGCGGCCGAATTCGTCCAGTTGTAGGCCGCCCGCTCCGCCAGCACCGCGGTTCCGTAATGGACAAGGACAAGCTTTGCCGTGTAAAGCGCATAGAGAACCAATGCCATCGTGAGAAGCAGCACGACGGGAAACACCATCGACGCTTCCACCGACAGGGAACCGGACGCGTCGGACCAAAATCCGCGCCTAAATGCGCCTGTCGTCCGGATGCCGCGCATGCCCCCACCCCCGGTCGCCGGATCAGAACAACTGATCGGCCTCGTTTTCCACCTTGCGGAAAAGATCGGACAAAAAGTCGGTGATCCAATCCTTGAACAGAATGACCAAAACGATGACCACCGCGGCGATCAGCACGACTTCCAGCGTTCCGATGCCCTCTTCGCCGCCCAGCCGATCCGGAACGCGGCGGCCCGGACGCTCAACATCCTTCTTTCTTCCAAACGCCAATGTCTTTCCCAGCCATCCCATGCTTCGCACCTCTCCCTTCCGATTTTTTCCGTACCCCGTGCCCGGTGCAGGCACCAAGTCCGGGTCCGGATCATCGCGCCGGATTCATTCGATCATCGCCGGTTTATCCCAGCATCAGCAGGGTGGGAGTCCCCACCATTGCCATGATGATCAAAAAGATGACCGCCAGCGGAAACGACAGGCGGGAGGAAGCCAGTTCCCCGAGGGTGCGGGCTTCGGCCTTGCGGTGTTCCCACATGGTGCGCGCCAGATCCTGAAGCGCCGCGGTGAACGAATCCCCGCCCCGCCGCATGTTGATCAATATCGCCGACGCAAAACGCTTCGCTTCCGGAAAACCGCAGCGCCGTCCGAACTCCTCCAGCGCGACGGCCATGGGTTCGCCCCGGTTCATCGCCTCAAGCGCCGCCGCCAGCTCCGCCGCAAGCGGGTTCTCCCTGTGCGTCGCGCACCGTTCCAGGGCACGCATCACGTTCTCCCCGGCGTTCACGACGATCGCCAGACGCGTGAGCAACTCCGGCAACGCCCGCCGCATCTGCCGCCTGCGTTCTTCCGCTTTCCGGTTCAAGTCCTTCCATCTGAGCAAAGGCGCCGCGACGGCGAGCACCGCAAAAAACACAACCAATCCGGGTTCGCCGGCCAAAAACGACACGAAGCCGCCGGACGCCAGCAAAATTCCTGCCAGACCCGCCCCTTCCGCCGCCCATCGCGCAAGCCGTTCCTTTCCGCAGGCGCCTTCCAGAAACGCCAAAGCCGACCGGGGCCGCTCCAGCAAAGGCTGGACGCCCGCCCAGACCGGCGGCGCTTCCAGCCACCGCCGAACCGGTTCCGTCCAATCCTTCGGCCATGTCCCCGACACGCGAAACCGGCGCCATGCCGTCCACCCGTAGATTAACGCCAGCGCCGCCGGCAACAGCAGCGGCCATCCCCGCTCGACCGCGCCCGCCATCACGGAAGAATCCCCATGATCCGCCGGATCCAGATTCCGCACGCGGCGAGCAGCAACAGGCAGACGGTCAGCACGACCAGACCCGGCCCCTGCCGCAAATAGGCCATGTAATCCGGGGCAAGCCATTGCAGAACACCTACGAAAACGAACGGCATGGCCATCATCACCCTCGCTTCGAACCGTTTTTGCGCCGTCACGACCGCCACTTCCAATTCCACCTCCATTTTTTTCGCCGATCCAGGCGGAGGTGCGCCGCACGACGTCGACCAGATCCCCGCCGGTCTTCTTGCAGACGGCCAAAGCTTCCGCCAGACGGTCAATTTCTTCCATGCCCCGCCCGCTCCGCAAAATCCCGACAAAGCCTCTTCCAGGGGGACCCCGTTGCGCTGGCGGGCGGCGATGGTGCGGATTTCCCGCAGCAAATCCGATCGGCCGTGCGCCATCATGAGTCGGAGATCGGATTCCAGCGCCTGAAAGGCGTTTTCCACGGAACGCCCGGCGGAAAGCAGCGCCGAGAGGGCCTGCAGCATGTCCTTGAATTCCTTGCGAAGCCGGTCCCGGCGGCGTCTCAGCAGAGCTCCCGCCGCCGCGCGGGGCGCCAGCAGACCCGCCGGCGAAAGCAACATCCCCGCCAGCGGATGACCATAAACGAACCATGCGGCGCCAAAGGCGGCGGCGCACCCGGCGAGGGCCAACGCGATCCGCTGCGCCCGCGTCAAGCGGTATTGCCGGTAATCCGCCGGCATGTCTTTTTCCGTCATCCGCTTCATCCGTTTTTAAGCCCTCCGTTTGGCCGCCGTATCCTCTTCCGGCATCCCGAACCCGGCAAACGCCAGTTTCCGGGTGCGGCTGAGTTGACCGACCTTGACCAGACGGCCGGACACCGTCCTGCCGGGTTCCGCCGGCGCGTCCGGGTCCGGATCTTTCCCGTCTACGGCGTCCTCTTCGAACCGAAACAGGGTCCTGAGCTCGATTTCCCCGAATTCGCAGCCCGCCACTTCGCAAATTTCCGTCACCCTGCGGCTGCGGTCGCGGAAACGGCTCAGATGCACCATGATGTCGATGGCCGAAGCGATTTGCCGGCGGACCGCGGCCAGCGGGATCTCCTCCGCCGCCAACACCATCGTCTCCAGCCGCGAGAGCATGTCCCGCACGCTGTTCGCATGTCCGGTGGACATACTTCCTTCATGGCCGGTATTCATCGCCTGCAGCATGTCCAAGGCTTCCGCGCCCCGCACTTCGCCAACGATGATGCGGTCCGGCCGCATGCGCAGCGACGCGCGGATCAGCTCCCGGATGCCGATGCGCCCCTTGCCCTCGCTGTTCGCGTCCCGCGTCTCGAGGGAAACCAGATTCGGGACGTTCCGGATTTGCAGTTCGGCCGCGTCTTCGATCGTGATCACCCGCTCGTCCGCGGGGACATAGCCGGCCAGGGCGTTCAGGAACGTCGTTTTCCCCGAACCGGTGCCGCCGCTGATGAAAATGTTGTACCTGGCCTTCACCAACCGGCCCAAAAACTCCGCCGCTTCCCGGGTGATGGACCCGGCGGCGATCAGGTCCTCCATCCGCATCGGCTGCGCGGGAAAGCGCCGGATGGTCACCGTCGGCCCTTTCAGGGCGACGGGCGGCAGCACCACGTGCAGGCGCGAGCCGTCCGGCAGACGGGCGTCGACGATCGGCGACGTCTCGTTCACGATCCGGTTCACCCGTCCCACCAGCTTCTGGATCAGCCCCTCCAGCCTTTCCCGGCTTTCAAACGCCACGGGCGCCCGCTCGATGACCCCTTTTCGCTCGACAAATATCTCATCGTAATCGTTGACCATGATTTCCGTAATTTCCGGATCCTCTAGCAGCGGCTGCAGCGCATCCAGGCCGCGGAACGCGTGAAACAGCCGCCTCACCGCCGCCGCGAACTGTTCCGCCGTCAGCCGGCCCGCCCGGTCGCTGCCGCGAAGCGCCCGCTCGATCTGCCGGTACAGTTCCTCGTCGCTGATCTCCCGGTCCCACGGCAGCCCGGCGCGCACCGCGTCCCGCAGTTCAGCCAGTTCTGCCTGCGAGAGTTCCGTGCGCATGCCCGACTCCCCCTCTCCGCATGCCCAAAAGATCCATCAGCCTTGCCACCGCCTCCTGATAGGCGGGTTCATTCAAGAGACGCCCGGGATGGTCGAGCGTCTTCCAGGAAGAGATGTAGGGAAGCGCCGCCGCCGGTCCTTTCCCCGGCAACGGCCAAGCGCCGCCCGCGGCCTTCCGCGGGACATTCCCGGCTTGAGACTGCAACCCTCCCACCCGCTTGCTGCTGACGAACCAGGTCCGCGCGGACAGAGAAGGATCCCGTTCCGCCCAGCATCGAAACAGCTTGGCCGCCTTGTGCACGCCCTGGATGTCTTCCGTCACCAGCCAAACCACGCACCGGCTTCGTTCCGCCAGCCGGAAGTGCCAGTCGCCGGCGCCGCAGTCCGGGTCGGCCACCACCCAGTCGTAACCGCCCGCGGCCACCGCCTCCAGCAGCCTGTCCAGCGTGTCCGGCGTCATCGCCAGCCGCTCGTCGGGACGGTCCGGGCAGTCCAGCGCGTCGGCCCTGAGCGCGTCGCGGTACCGGCACAGGCTCTCCCACTCTTCTTTCCATTGCTCCGGGCGTGTCTTCAGGGCATACAACAGCCGCGTCAGGCTGTCCGGATGCTCCTGTCCCAGCCACGGCTCTGCCCCGCTTACCGCCTCCAGATTGAGGTAAAACGTCCGAAGCCCCCGTTCCCCCGCCTGCCGGACCAGATTGAGCGCCAAGGTCGTTTTTCCCGCTCCGCCCGACGCGGAAAACACGGTGACCAGCGGCAGACCCGCGCTTCCGCCCGAGCCGCCGTCCCCTTTCCCGTCATGTTCCGCCGCCTCCCGGATGACCGCGTGAAGCCTGGGCAGCGGCTGATATTGGATGAGTTCCCGCTCGCCTTCCGCCTGCCCGGGATGTTCCACCAGGGCCAGGCGCACGCCGGCGAAAGCCGCCTGGTCCCCCAATTCCTTCAGCCAGGCGGGAGGCGCAACGAGCACGTCGACCCGTCCGGCGTCGCGAAGGACCATTCGCAAAGCCAACGCATGGGTGCACACGGCCACCTCCCAGCCCGGTTCCGTCTCCCGCAGATAGGCAGCCAGCTTGGCCGCGTATACCGAATGTTCCGCCGCCAGCACGACACGCACCCTGCCTCGCACCTCCTTCCGGGACAAGGTTCCGGCCCATGCCCCGAAGACAAAAAGCACCGCAACCCGGCGTTCTCGACGCCCAAGCTGCGGTGCTTCCGCTTGCTTAACTTTCCGTATGATTTTGTAACCAATATACAAGATTGGAATTTTTCTGTCAACCACCCCGATTCGCCGTTGCGGCCTGCAAAAAACATCAAAAAAATCCTATTGACATCCATCCGAACCCGATTATCATAGTAAGTAATTTAAAATTAAAGTTTTCCTATAGTTAAACTCAGATTTGCTTTTGTTGACCAGACCACTGGAAACGAAAGGCAATCGCCCGGGCCAGTGGTCTGTTTCTTTTCATACGGGAAAAAACCGGACGCTGGCCGGGACGAAACGGAAAAAACGATTGGAAAGGATGGAGACCCATGGCGAACACGAAAAGATCCGCTTCCCGCATTCGGCTGGCGGCCCTGTCCGCCCTCGCCCTCGCGCTGGCGCTGACCGCCTGCGGCAAAAGCAACGCCGCCCAAACCTCCGCCCAGGGCGGAGCCGGCGCGCCGCCCGCGGCCAATGAACCCGTCCTCATCGGCGTCACCGGGCCCCTCACGGGCGACAATGCGGAGTACGGCAAGCAGTGGCGCAAGGGCTTCGACCTCGCCCTCGAAGAGATCAACGGCGACGGCGGGATCGACGGCCGGCCGCTTGAGTACGTGTTCGAGGACACCCAAAGCGACCCGAAACAAACCCCGGCCGTGGCCCAGAAGTTCGTGGCGAACCCGAAAATCGTGGCGGTGATCGGCGATTTCAGCTCTCCGGCATCGATGGCGGCGTCCCCGATCTATCAACGCTCCGGGCTGGTGCAGCTGGGCATCACCAACTCGCACCCCGAATTCACGAACACCGGCGACTACATCTGGAGCAACTCCTCCAACCAGAAAGACGACGCGCCCTACCTGGCCAAGCTGGCCGTCAGCGAACTGGGGAGGAAGCGCCTGGCGGTGCTCCACCTCAACACGGACTGGGGCAAGACATCCGCCGACCTGTTCATCGGCAAGGCCAGGGAACTGGGGGCGGAAATCGTGGCGCAGGAAGCCTACCTGTCCAATGAAAAAGATTTCCGTCCCATCCTGACCAAGGCGCTGGACGCCGATCCGGACGCGCTCATCCTTATCTCCTACTACAACGACGGGGCGCTCATCGCCCAGCAGCGGCTGTCGGTCGGCTTCGGCGAAGCGGTGGCGGTGGTGGGCATCGGTTCCATCTATTCGCCGCAGTTCATCCGGCTGGGCGGCGAGGCGGCGGAAGGCGTGTACACCTCGACCCGCTTTTATCCCGGCGATCCCCGTCCGGAAGTGCAACGCTTCGTGGAGAAGTACCGGGAAAAGTACAACGAGGATCCGGACACCTTTTCCGCGGTGGCCTACGACGGCATCAAAATCCTGGCCCAGGTCATGCGGGAGTACGGAACGGAACGCAAGGCGATCCGGGACGGGCTGGAAGCGATCCGGGATTTGGACACGGTGCTTTACGGCAAGGCGTCCTTCGGGCCCGACCGCCGTCTGGAAAACCCGCGCTTCGTGAACCTGATCGTGCAAAAACGGCAAGTTCGAGCTCTGGCAGCCCTGACGGGCGGCGGCCCCGTCCAAACATGACCTGAAAGGAGGCGAAAAGCCCGATGCTTGACCAATGGATCAACGGCCTGGTGATCGGCAACCTGTATATGCTCACCGCCATCGGCATCACGCAGATTTACGGCGTGGCCGGCGTGGTCAACTTCGCCCACGGCTCCATTTACATGTTTGGCGCCTACATCGGATGGATGGCGATCACCTGGTGGGGCTGGCCGCTCTTTCCCGCCATCGCCCTGGTGCTGGCCGGCAGCGCCCTGCTCGGTCTCCTGCTGGAAAGGGTGGCGGTGCGGCCGTTCGCCCGCCAGGGCAGCACGATTCTCCTGCTCACCACCATCGCGGCGGGGCTCATCCTCGACAACGCCGCCCAGGTGATCTGGGGACCCCAGACCCAGGCGCTGCGCAACCCTCTGCCGCATTGGCATTTCCGGTTGGGCAACAGCACGGTGACCCTGCTCGATCTGTTCATCCTGGCCTGCGGCGTCGGCACGGCGCTCCTCTTGCACCTGTTCCTGTACCGCAGCCGCATGGGATGGGCCGTGCGGGCGACGGCGCAAGACCGCGAGGCGGCGCTGCAAATGGGGATTGACGCAGGCCGGGTAAGCCGCCTGTCCTTCGCCCTGGCCGGCGCCTTCGCGGGACTGAGCGGCCTGCTTGTCGGCCTTTACTTCAGCAACATTTACCCGATGATGGGCGCCTCGGCCACCCTCAAGGGCACCACCGCTGCCCTGCTCGGCGGGCTCGGCAACGTGCCGGGCGCCATCCTCGGCGCCTACCTGCTGGGCATCGTCGAAGCGTTCAGCGTGGAATGGCTGGGCGCCAGCTACCGCAACCTGGTGGCCGTCGTCCTGCTCATCGCCGTGCTGCTGCTTAAGCCCAGGGGGCTGCTGGCGCCGCGGCGGGCCCTCAATCCCGAGCCCACCGCCGGCACCTTCATCCCGCACGGCCGGCCGCTGCGCTTTCCCCGATGGGCGGCGCCGGCCGCGGTGGCGGCCGCTTTCGCGCTGCCGCTGGCGTTGGCGAACCCGTACCCGTTGCAGGTGCTCTCCATCGGTTGGGCGTTCGCCCTGATGGCGGTGAGCCTCAACCTGATCTCCGGCACCACGGGGCAGATCTCCCTCGGCCACGCGGGCTTCGTGACGCTGGGCGCCTACGCGTCGGCGATCTTCACCAGCCGGCTCGATCTGCCGTTTGCCGCGTCGCTTGTCCTCTCACCCGTCATCGCGGCGGCGATCGGCGTCCTGCTGTGCTACCCGGCGCTAAGGCTGCGCGGCCAGTACCTGGCCATCGCCACCCTGGGCCTGGGCGAAGCGATCTCCCTGATCGCCCTCAACTGGGACGCCGTNACCCTGGGGCCGCTNGGCATCAGCAACATCCNGCCGCCGGNCTTCTTCGGNTACGAACTGGTNTCGCCGNTTGGCCAGTATTTGCTGGCCCTCGCGATTCTTCTTGCCGGGGTGTGGGTCGTGCACCGGCTGAGCGGCTCCCATCTCGGCCGGGCGCTGCGCGCCGTGCGGGAGGACGAGGTGGCGGCGCGGGCCTTCGGCGTCGGGCTGTCCCGCTACAAGTCCATCGCCTTCGGCGTGAGCGCCTTCCTCGCCGCCCTGGCCGGCGTGCAGCTCGCCCATTCGTATTCATACATCGCGCCCGACACGTTTACGTTCGCGCTGTCGATTCAGGTGCTCACCATGATCATCCTGGGCGGACGGGACAACATCGCAGGGGCCGTCCTGGGAGCGGTGCTGCTCATCGCGTTGCCCGAATCGATCCGGTTCCTCGGCGAATACCGGTTTATCCTGTACGGCCTGTTGCTGATCGTCATGCTTCGCTTCCGGCCTTATGGCCTGCTCAACGCCAGATCGTGAAGGAGGTGTCGCCGACATGAGTCTGCTTTCCGTGCGCAACGTGCACAAACATTTCGGAGGCCTTCATGCCCTGCGGGGAGTAAGCCTCGATCTCGAGGAAGGCGAGACGGTGGCCGTCATCGGCCCCAACGGCGCCGGCAATACGACGCTGTTCAATCTGATCACGTGCGAGGACCGCCCGGACGAGGGAGAGATTTGGCTGGACGGGCGCCGCATCGACGGCCTTCCGCCCCATCTCGCCGCCGCGCGGGGACTGGCCCGCACTTTCCAGAACGGCCGGGTGTTCGGCAATCTCACGGTGCTGGAAAACGTGTTGCTGGGCGCCCACACGCGCCTGCGCGGCCTTACCGACCCGGGATCCCATCCGGCGGGCGCGGTGTTTTCGGCCCTGCGGGAGGTCGTCCTCGGCATCGTCCAGCCCCGCCGTTTCCGCGATCTGGAAGGCGATTTGATCGCGGAAGCCCTGGAGATCCTGTCCATTTTCGGCGACCGTCTTCTCCCCCGGCTCCATCAGCCCGCCTATTCCCTGTCTTACGCCAACCGGCGGCGGACGGAGCTGGCGCGGGCGTTGGCCCTTCGCCCGAAGGTGCTGCTCCTCGACGAGCCGACGGCGGGCATGAACCCGACGGAGACGGAAGAAATGACGGAAGTGATTCTGAAGCTGCAGCGCCAGGGACAAAGCATGCTGCTCATCGAACACAAGCTGGAGATGGTGATGATGGTCGCCCACCGGGTGGTGGCGCTGGACGCCGGCGAGGTGCTGGTGTCCGGGCCCCCGCACAAAGTGCGCTCCGACCCTCGGCTGATCGAGGCATATGTGGGCAAAACCATGGACACCCCTCCTGCCGGTGCCGCGGCTGCGGGCGGAACCCGTTTCAGCGCCGCGGCCGCGGGGGCGGGCCAAGCCGTCGCCGCCGCCGGCGAGACCCGGAACGCCGTCACGGCTGCCGGCGGGACCCGTTCCGGCGCCGCTGCCGGCAACGGACCGGCGGTTCCCGCCTCGGCATTTACGGCGGAAGCGTAAGGGGTGACCGGGATGGAACCGATTTTGCGCCTGGAGAAAGTGAACACGTTTTACGGAGCCGTTCAGGCCCATTTCGATGTCAGCCTGGACGTCCATCCGGGAGAGATCACCTGCCTGCTCGGAGGCAACGCCTCCGGCAAGTCCACCGCCATGAAGGTGATCTTCGGGCTGGTGAAGCCCCGTTCGGGCCGGGTGCTCCTGGGAGGGGAAGACGCCACCCACTGGAGCACGCCCCGCCGCGTCGCCTGGGGGCTGAGGTCCGTGCCGGAAGCCCGGCGTCTTTTTCCGTTCATGACCGTGCGGGAAAACCTGCTGCTCGGCGCCTACCTGCGGCGCAACCGCCGGGAAGTGGCGGAGGACCTGGAACGGCTGCTGGACCTGTTCCCGCGGGTCGGGGAGCGGCTCAACCAGACCGCCGGCACCCTCTCCGGCGGCGAGCAGCAAATGGTAGCCATGGCCCGGGCGCTGATGGGCAGGCCGCGCGTCCTCTGTCTGGACGAACCCACCATGGGCCTTTCTCCCCTTTGGGTGAACCGGGTGCTAGAATTGATACGGGAGATCAACCGCCAGGGGACCACCGTGTTCATGGTGGAGCAGAACGCGCGGGCGGCGCTGGAAATCGCCCATCGCGGATACATCCTGCGCCACGGCGTCATGACGCTGAGCGGAAGCGCCGCGGAACTGCTCAACAACCCC
>Ga0065723_100256_pt1 | contig 13504 bp, 9 predicted proteins | sample TheenrcuSG05Z960_FD_59110 | JGI IMG/M metagenome (GOLD analysis project Ga0065723, IMG submission 59110) | Thermophilic enrichment culture from UC Davis - Sample SG0.5Z960 | ecosystem: Engineered > Solid waste > Grass > Composting > Bioreactor | place: USA: University of California, Davis
GTGGGTCCTAGTGGATTCGAACCACTGACCTCCACGATGTCAACGTGGCGCTCTAACCAACTGAGCTAAGGACCCACGACGCACCGGAAAGATAGCGTGCCCGGTGCGGGCATTTCAAGCCACAAGTCGGCCACGAGGTTCCCGGATCGGCTGCTTTCACAATAACTCAGACAAGGAAGCCCACGGCTTCAGCCGGGGAGGAATTGCTCCATACCCGTGACATACCGTTGACACCAGCACACAATACCTTCCCACAAACGCTCGCCGCCATGCAGACGCTGACGCTCCGCACCCGGCTTGAGCCCACGCCCGCGCAAGCAGACGCCCTCCAGGAAACCCTCGAGCGCTTCGCGCAGGCGTGCAATCTGACGCTGGAGGTAGCCCGTGCATGCCGCACCTTCAGCAAGTTCAAACTTCAGCGGCTCGTCTACGGACAACTCCGCGCGCTGGGCCTGTCGGCCAACCTGGCCATTCGGGCCATCGCCCGCGTGGGCCATCGCAAAGGCCATCGCGCAAAGCACTACCGTCCCACCTCCTGCGACTACGACCGGCGCACGCTCTCGCTGCGAGGCCAGACGGTCAGCCTTTCGACCACGCGCGGGCGGCTGCGCAGCCGAAGGTCTCCCGCTGACGGAGGCCGTGGTGCTTTCGACCACGCGCGGGCGGCTGCGCGTTCCCATGCGGTTGAGTCCGTATCATCGCTACTGGCTTGCTCGGGCGCGCAGCGTACAGGGTGGGAGGCTGCTTCGCGACCGACGCGGACGCTGGTATGTCCACCTGACCGTTCGCATTGAGACGCCGGAGGCCGCACCGACCGGTCGGGTGGTGGGCGTCGATCTGGGGCAGCGCCTCTTGGCGGCGCTTTCGACGGGCGCGCGTTTTCCCGGGGGCGCGCTCAAGACGAAGCGGCTCCACTACCGCGCAAAACGCGCCGAGATCCGCTCGAAGCTGGTTCGCCCCTTCCGAACGCACCAGAAGCGTCAGGTGCCTCTGGCACAGCTTTCGGGAAGAGAGCGGCGCTTTGTGCGGCAGGTGCTGCATGAGGCGAGCCGCCGCATTGTGGACAGCCTTGCGCCCGGTGATGTGCTGGCGATCGAAGACCTTCGCGGTCTTCGCGGACGTACGAAGCGAAAGGGCAAAGCGGCGCGCCACCTGCACCAGTTGTGGCCGTACGGTTTGTTTCGGCACTTGCTGGAATACAAGGCCCGGCTCAAGGGGGTGCGGGTGGTGGTGGTTGACCCGGCGCATACGAGCCAGACATGTCCGCGTTGTGGGCACATCGATCGGCGCAATCGTCGGAGTGGGCGGCTGTTTCGATGCCGGGCGTGTGGATTTCAGCACAATGCGGACGTGGTGGCGGCGCTGAACCTTGCCCGCAGAGCGGGCTCTGAGGGCATGGGTCGTTGTCAGCCGGCCCCTGGTGCTATCCCGGCCGTTGATCGGGAGGGCAAGCCCACGACTTCAGTCGTGGGTAGCTGACAGAAAGCCTACGTGGGGGCGTTCGTATCTTGTCGGAAGCGTAGCAGGCCGAATCGTATGGGACTGACGCCGCGCTTTACGCATCCCTGGAATCTGTCGCCGACCAAGGCACAGGCATTGCAGCGAAAGCTGGCCCGCCGGGTCCGCTTCGAGGTACCGGAACGGATGGAGACGGTGGCCGGGCTGGACATAAGCGTACGGGGCGAGCAGGGGCGGGCAGCCGCCGTCGTCTGGCATGTGGACAGGCAGCAGGTGCTGGAGCGCGTCGTCGTCGAGGGCACGGTGTCGTTTCCCTACGTGCCCGGGCTGCTCAGCTTCCGGGAGGTGCCGCTGCTGCTGGAGGTACTGGCGCAGCTCCGGACCACCCCGGACGTGCTCATGGTGGACGGGCAGGGACTGGCACATCCCCGCCGGTGCGGGCTGGCCACCCACCTCGGCGTGCTGCTCGATCATCCGGCCGTAGGCGTGGCCAAATCGCGCCTGTTCGGACGCCATGCGGAGCCCGGCCTGGAAAAGGGAAGCTGGACGCCTCTTTACGACGACGGCGAGGTGATCGGAGCTGTGGTGCGCACGCGCACGGGCGTACGGCCCGTGTACGTGAGCGTGGGACACCGCATGACGCTGGAGGCCGCCGTGGCGTTGACCCTTCGCTGCACGACCCGCTACCGCCTGCCGGAACCCACCCGTCTGGCCGATCAGCTCAGTAGAGCTTGATACGATTGCCCCACTGTCATGGCGTATGTGTGTGGAGTCTTCGGATCATACCCCATTCCTCGGGCCAAAAGCACACTGCGGCGTGTCCCTAGCAGAGTCATTTTCCCTAGAAGTCATCCGGAAAATAAGTCCAGGGAATTCGCGATTTCGACTTTGCATAGCGTTTCGCTGAGCTTTATAGTCTGCCGTTTGAAGCACAACCCACGCGCTTGTAGTCCGGCACGGAGCGAAGCGGAGTGCTGTCCCGGGTGGACGCGACTACGGCTGACGCCTTCCTGCAAACACGTGCTTCTGAGACACAGCGCAAAGCGCCAGCTTACCGGATCTCCCTTTGTTTTCCGGATAAGTTCTACTACATTAAGTCTCATAGACGTGCGGACGGGTCAGGAGCAGGGGCCTTACCGGATCAAGGAAAGGATGATGTATCCGCGGCGCTGTCGGGTGGAAGGCGGGGAGGTTCGGCTTTACGGATTGCTTCCCGAGCGGGTGCCGGATCGGGAGCTGGTGGTGCTTCGGGGAGGGAAGGTGGTGGGGCAAATGTACGGGTGGTTTGGGCAGGCGCTGTCGTTCGGGTATGTGCCGGTGGGCGTCTCTTCGGGTTCGGTGGTGTTGCAGCAGGTGACGGTTACACGTTAAGCTAATGGAGTAGAGAAATGACGGTTAGGAGCAGGAAAAAGACTTTAGGGAATGCTTACTGGCTGGTGCTGGGGCTGCTGTGGACGAGTCTGGTGCAGGCCCAATCGATCCCGGACACGCTGGACTGGCGGCGTTACTTTCCCCTGCAGGTCGGCAACGAATGGCATTATGTGTATATATGGACCAATACTCTGATGATGAGAACACAATGGTATATAATTGGAGATACATTACTGGACAATGAGCATTATTTTGTATTTCGAGTTCGAAGAAAAGGAGTAGAATGTTGTTTTGATCAAGTAAACGATACATTATTCTGGTATATCCGTTATGATACAGTCAATGCATGTGTATATCGCAAGGGTGATGGATGTTATTGGCCTGGAGGCTCTTGTAGACTGGATGCACCTTTTTACAGTCAATGCGGAGATGGGTGGAATGTAGATGTACATGGAGGATATAATATGCTGGTGGAAATAGACAAAGATACAATAAGAACAGCGAAAAAATCTTTCTCTACCTGGGATGGATCTTCTGTTTCTTTTCTTGCAGATATTGGCTTATACGAAACACTGATAGGAGAAAGTCCAGGTGATAATATGGAGACGCTGGTTTATGCGCGGATAGGTACGAAGAGTTATGGCACGCCGACTTCTCTGGCGGTTGAGACGAAGGGAATGTCCGGGCGTGCGGGGATTGTGGACGTGTGGCCGCACCCGGTCCGAAGTGGTGTGCGGGTCTCGTACGTGGTGGAGCGGGCCGGTGCGGTGGCGCTGCTGCTCTATGATGTGCTGGGGCGTCAGGTGCGGCAGGTAGAGGAGGGGTTTCAGGGGCCGGGGCGGCATCTGGCGCAGTTGTGGGTGGCGGATCTTCCGGCGGGAGTGTACCTGTTACGATTGATAGTGGGCGGGCAAGTGCTGGACGACCGACCGCTGGTGGTACTCCGATGAATCCAGCGTCCGAACCAGCCTGCTACCCGGGTCTTGGAAAGCAGCTTTCAGGGTCGGGTCGAAGGGGTGACCTTCCCGCCGAGCGGGACGCACTACCGCGCCGCACAGGTGTAAAATACAAAAAGGCCGCGTCGTTTGGACGCGGCCTTCTTTGGTCGGGGCGGCCGGATTTGAACCGGCGACCTCTTCGTCCCGAACGAAGCGCGCTACCGGGCTGCGCTACGCCCCGACAGGCAAGGGCTCAATATACGCCAGAACCGGCACGGGTTCCAGTTCTACGCGCGCCGAGGGCGGGAGTTCAAGGTTAATTAATCGCCGTCGCCGCCGAATTCGGCATACATCGCTTCGATCAAGTCCGCATAGTGCGCTTCGATCTGACGGCGGCGCGGTTTCAGCGTGGGCGTGAGCAGGCCGTTTTCGATGGTGAACGGCTCGCTGAGCAGCCGGAAGGCCCGAATGCGTTCGTGGGCCGGCGCATGTCGGTTGTAGCGGCGCAGGCTCTGCTCGAAAAGCGCCCGGATTTCGGGAAGCGCCAGCAGCGCTTCGTCGGACGCGGCCTGCAGGTTGTGCTCCTGTGCGTACTGGCGAAGCGCCTCGAAGTCGGGCACGATGAGCGCCGTCAGAAATTCCCGTCCCTCGCCGATCACCACGATCTGGTCGATCCAGGGTTCCTGTTTGAGCTGGTCTTCGATGGGCCCCGGGTAGATGTTCTTGCCGCCCCGGGAGACGATCATGTGCTTGATGCGGTCGGTGATGACCAGGTAGCCCTGATCGAAGCGGCCCACGTCGCCCGTATGGAACCAGCCGTCGGCGTCGAACACCTCGCGCGTGGCCTCCTCGTTGTTCCAGTAACCCTTCATCACGTTCGGGCCTTTGACCAGAATTTCCCCTTCTTCGGTGGTGAGATCGCTCGGGTAGTCGTCGCCGGAGAGCTGGCCGACGATTTTGCCGTCGGTCAGGCGCTGGATGGCAATCGTCACGCCCGGCAACACCCAGCCGACGGTGCCGAAGCGCGGGCGGTCCGGCGGGTTGACGGTCAGGACCGGAGCCGTTTCGGTCAGGCCGTAGCCTTCGATGATCGTCAGGCCGATGGCCAGAAAGAATTCCCCGATATGGCGGGGCAGAGCGGCCCCGCCCGAGACGGCAAAGCGCAGGTTGCCGCCCAGCCGGTCGTGCAGTTTCTGGAAGACCAGCCGGTGGGCGAGCTGGTGCTGGAGCTGCAGTACCGGCCCGGGCGTGCGTCCCTCCAGTCGACAGGCGGCCATGCGCCGACCCACACCGACGGCCCAGTGAAAGATCTTCTGCTGAAGCGACGGACTTTTCTCGACGGACTTGTGGATGGCGTTGTAGACGCGCTCGAACAGGCGCGGCACCGAGATCATCACGGTCGGCCGCACTTCGAGCAGGTTCTGGCTCAGCGCCTCGATGCTTTCAGCGTAGGAAATCCGGGCGCCGCAGGCCAGTACGGCCGTGTAGCCGGCCGTCCGTTCGAACGAGTGGCACAGCGGCAGAAACGACAGGTGGTGGTCGGCGGGACCGAAGTCCACGCGCTGCAGCGCCGCCTGCACGTTCGAGCAGAAGTTGCGGTGCGTGAGCATGACGCCCTTGGGCAGGCCGGTGGTACCGCTGGTGTAAATGAGCGCGCTCAGGTCGTCGGGCTGCACCTGCTCGGCCAGCTTCGACAGCTCGGCCTCGTGCTCGGCCCAGTAGGCGGCGCCTTCGGCCAGTACGTCGTCCCAGGCCCGCACGTAGGGCGGGTGGTCTTTGCGCATTTCGCTCAGCGTGATGATTTCCTGCAGCTCGGAGCATTCGTCGAAGATCGTCTCCGCCTTACGGAGCTGCACGGCCGACGAAACCACCAGGATACGCGCACCGGAATCTTTGACGATATAGCCCACCTGAGAGGCCGGCAGCGACGTGTAGAGGGCCACGTTGACACCGCCCAGGATCTGGGTGGCCAGATCGGTGATCGCCCATTCCGGACGGTTTTCTGAAAGGATGGCCACGCGGTCGCCGGGGCGTACGCCCTGCTTGTGCAGATAGCCGGCCATTGCGTGCACGTGCTGTTCCAGCTCCTCCCAGGTGATGTCCACCCAGGTTTTCGTGCGCCGGTCCTTGTAGCTCAGCGCAGGCCGATGCTGGCCGCGGTAGTGCGCTACCAGTCGGTTAAAAAGCTGAGGGATGGTCTCAAAGGCAACGATGGCAGGCATAGCGCTTCCGTAACAGTTGCGTAACCGGGTTTCAAACTACACGCTGGCGGGAGAAAAAACAATTTGGGACAACACGTAATCGAATTTCACGCGTCGATGCCAACGGCCGCCTGCACCGAGTCGAAGCCGTCCTGCTCGAGCCGTCGGACCAGCCCCTGCTTGATGCGGCGTACCAGCCCGGGGCCTTCGTAGATGAGGCCCGTGTAGAGCTGCACGAGCGAGGCACCGGCGCGAATGCGGCCATAGGCTTCCTCGGCCGAGTCGATCCCGCCCACGCTGATCAGGGGCAGCTTTCCTTCAGTCAGGCGGTACAGGTAAAACAGCAGGCAACGGGCGCGGGTGGCCAGCGGACGGCCGCTCAGGCCGCCGGGACCGATGCGCGCCAGCACCTCCGGATCGGTGCGCAATCCTTCGCGATCGGTGGCCGTGTTCGTGGCCACGAAACCGGCGATGCCGTGCGCGCGGGCCACTTCGACGATTTCTTCGAGCTGGCTGTCGAATACGGTGCGGCTGGAGGGGGGCGGCGAGAGCTTGAGCAACACGGGCACCGACAGGTTCAGCTCCCGGCGCACGGCAAAAATGGCCCGCAGCAGCGTGTCGAGCGCTTCCGGATCTTCGAACGTCTTGCCTTCAGCCGTGTTGGGGCACGAAATGTTCAGCGTCACGTAGTCGGCCAGCGGGGCCAGCAGCCGGAAACTCTCGCAGAAGTCGGCCACGGCGGCTTCGCCGAGAATGTTCGGATCGTGCGTTTTGGCCAGATTGATCCCCAGCGGGCGTCGGTGGCGGAGGCGACGCAGGCGCCGCGCCACCCGTTCGGCCCCGTCGTTGTTCAATCCCATGCGGTTGATCAGCGCCCGATCTTCGGGGAGCCGGAACAGCCGGGGACGCGGGTTGCCCCGGCTCGGTCGGGCGCTGACCGATCCCACCTCGGCAAACCCGAAGCCCAGCGCTTCCCAGAAGCGCACCAGACGGGCATTTTTATCCAGACCGGCCGCCAGTCCCACCGGATTCGGAAACGTAAGGCCCCAGCATTGCACGGCGAGCGCGGGATGCTCCTCTTTGAAAAACGGGGCCACCAGCCAGGGGGCCAGCGGCTGCACCAGACGCGCAGCGGCGAGCGTCAGCCGGTGGGCGCGCTCGGCGTCCAGACGAAACAGCAGGGAGCGGAACAAGCGGTACATGGCGAACGTGGGCAGGGTCAGCCTTCAAAGATCGAAAGCGTCCCCGGGATCCGGCCGGTGGGAGCGATGGTCCCGGGGCTCAAGATAGAAAAAGCCCGTTCATTGCAAAGCCGGGGAACGTATGAAGCTTCCGCTTTTTCTGGTCGATGCCTTTGCCGAACGGCCTTTTACCGGCAATCCGGCCGCCGTATGCCTGCTCGATCGTCCGCGGTCGGAAGGCTGGATGCAGACCGTGGCGGCCGAGATGAACCGTCCGGAAACGGCCTTTCTGCTCCCGGAAGGCGAAGGTTTTTCGCTCCGCTGGTTTACGCCGGTGCAGGAGGTGGATCTGTGCGGGCACGCCACGCTGGCCAGCGCGCACGTGCTCTGGGAGATCGAATGTCTGCAGCCCGACGAACCGGCCGTTTTCTTTACAAAAAGCGGGCGATTGACGGCGTGGCGCTCGGAAAACGGTACGATCTGGATGGATTTCCCCGCCGAACCGTCTGTGCCCTGTGAGCCGCCCACCGAACTGCTGCGCGTGCTGGGCTCGGCGCCGATCCGCTACGTGGGACGCAACCGCATGGACTACCTGGTGCTGCTGGACCGGGAGGCCACGGTGCGCACGTTCAGGCCGGATCTGGCGCGGTTGCAGGAGCTGGACATCCGGGGCCTGATCGTGACGGCACCGGCCGAAGACGTGCCCGCCGACTTCGTCTCGCGCTTTTTCGCGCCGCGGGTGGGTGTGCCGGAGGATCCGGTTACCGGTTCGGCCCATTGTTGCCTGGGACCCTTCTGGGCCGAGCGGCTGGGCCGCACGCGGCTGAGCGGTTATCAGGTGTCGGCACGGGGCGGCCGCGTCGAGGTGGAAGTGCACGGCGAGCGCGTGCACCTGGGCGGCCGGGCCGTCACGGTGCTGCAGGGCAAGCTGCTCTCGGAATAGGCTACCAGCCCGGTACGAGCTGGGCGCCCAGATGCCAGCCCTTGTAGGGGCGCTGGAACGGATAGACGTAGAACAGCTCCAGTACCATGGCGCCCAGAATGTTGAACCGCGTCGAAATGCCCGTGCTGAAGACGGGCACTCGATCGCCCGTGTGGCGCACGAACTTCCACCTGGGCAGATCACCTTTCGACCAGGCCACGCCCGCGTCGGCAAAGAGCGATAGCTCGGTGGGCAGGTAGGGGAAGTTGAACAGCCCGAAGCGCTCGGTGCCGAACAGCGGGATGCGTAGCTCGGCGCTGGCTACGGCCACGTGCGTGCCCACCAGACGGGCCACTTCGGCGCAGAGGTTCGGCGTTGAGGTCGAGGGCGTGCATTCGTCCGGCTCCAGCGAGTAAAAGCCGTAGCCGCGTACGAACGTGAGCGTGCTTCCGTAGCCCAGATATTCCTGGGCAAAGGAGAGCCGATCCGAACCCTGGGGTTGGGCGCCGTAGTTGCCCACGTGCGTCAGGCGTACGGCGAACGTCAGCGGGCGGAAGAAGAAATACTTGCGCCCGTCAACCAATACCTGTACGAAACGTTCGGTACCGATTAGCGGGGTTACCTGCAGCCGATAGCGCGAGCCGCGAACCGGCGAGGTGAAACCGAAGAACGAAAAGTCGCCCACGAACGCCCCCGAAGCCTGGAAGAAGTAGATCGGGTCCGGTGCGGGTAGGTTCTGCGTGGAGCGTCGGTAGCCGGCCCCGTAGAGGTAGTAGATTTCGGCGTCGTAGTCGAAGCCGTAGCGCTGGAATCCCACCATCAGCTCGAAGCGCTGGGTGGTGTTGAGCGGATAGTAGCCCAGCACGCCGGCTTCGTCGATGTAGATGCGCTGCAGGAGCTGGATGTAGCAGTAGACCTGCAGGCCGGTGGCCGGATCCGTACACACGTCCAGATAGGCATAGCCGTAGAGCAGCGGGATGTGGCTGGCCAGCGCTCCGTAGTTCAGACGGCGACCCTGATTGATGTAGAGCACCTGGCCGCCGATGTCCTTGAAGGTGCCGTTGGCCTGGGCAGCCACGGCCAGTTGCTGATCGCCCAGCATGTCGCTGAAGAAGAAGGCCACACCACCGGCGATCATCGTCCCGAACGGCCCCCCGACGCTGGCGCCGAAGCTGGGCGGCGCCACGTAGTCGAGCTGTAGTTTGCGACGATAGGGCTGGGGGCGGAGTGCCAGTTCGTCCGGCAGGCCCGTCAGCGGATCGTTCAGGTAACTGCTGACCAGTCCCTGGGTGGGCGGTTGTAGCGGGGGAAGCACACCGGCGCTGGCAATGCCTGTGTCACTTTCCGGCTCAACCGGTTCGCCCTGCAGCTGGTCGGGTTCCAGCGAAAAGACCAGGTATTTGTTGTCGGTAAAGACCGAAAACATCATGCGGCCGTTCTGAGCGGCCACGCTCATGGCCGGCGAGATGCTCGTGATGCCGCTGACGCCGGTCTGCAACCTGGTGATGCGATAGACGGCCCCGGAGGTCAGGTCCATCCGGTAGATGTCCTTGAAGCCGTCGTGGTTGGAGATGAAATACAGGCTGCGGCCGTCCGGCGAAAACTGGGGATTGATCTGCTGGCCGTTTCGGAAAGGCCGCAAGACGCGCACCTTGCCGGTTTCGAGGTCGAGCAGCGCCAGGCGTTCGTGCCCGTAGCGCAGGATCTCGAAGTCGGTGCCGTCCGGCCCCCGGTCCGACACGAAGGCGATGGTGCGGCCGTCGGGCGACCAGGCCGGCTGCAGGTCGGCGTAGCGGTCATCGGTGAGCTTCCGGACCTGATTCGTCTCCAGGTCCAGCAGGTACAGATCGCTGATACCGCCCGAAAGCCCCGAAAAGGCGATGGTGTGGCCGTCGGGCGACCAGGCCAGGTTGTGGATGGCACCGACGCCTTCGACCGCGATGCGGCGTTCCAGTTTGCCTTTGCGCAGGTTCCAGATGGCGATTTCGTTGTTGCCCTGAGCGAACGTGATGAACGCGAAGCGCTGGCCGTCAGGCGACCAGGAGCCCGAGGAGTTGATGAAGCGGATGGCGTCGAAGTGGGGATCGCTGGCACTACTGCTCAGCCGCCGCAGCACCTTGCCGGTCTCGGCGTCGGCCACGAACAGGTCGATCGTGAACAGGTCGCGCTCCGAAAGGAAGGCCACGTAGCGTCCGTCGGGACTGAGCGCCGGAGCCAGGTTGATCTCGCCCGCGTCGAGGTCGGGCGCCAGCACCTTCCGTCCGGCCTGCTCAGGCGGGGTGCGGTCTTTAAGCAAAGGCAGGTAGGTGTTCTTGACCGCCTGAATCCATTCTTTCGAAAGCGAATCGGGCGTGATGCCCAGCGTGATCGCAATGGCCGTATCGACACCTACGATCCCGCCCAGTTTGTACAGCTCGGTGACGGCCTGATCGCCGTACTTGCCGCCGATGTAGGCCAGATAGGCCTGACCGTAACGGTAAGGGAAGTAGCGCAGGTCGCGTGTGAGTTGCCGGATGGTGGGCAGGTCGTCGCGCAGCGCCGCATCGCGCAGCCACATGGCCGTGTGCGGGTCGTTGCGCCCCAGCGACAGGTACTCGGCCATGCCTTCGACGAGCCACAACGGCAGCAGCGCCAGGTTGAAGCGAGTCAGACTGTCGGAGCGGTTCAGCGCAATGTCGTACTGGAACGAGTGCACCAGTTCGTGACCGAGCACGTGATCGTTCTCCCGGTAGATGCCCGTAAACGGCATGATCACTCGTTCTTTGATGGACTCGGTCACGCCACCGGTCCCCTCGCCGATCTCACCGCTGATGGCATTCGTCTGATGGAAATCGGCGTCGTCCGCGTAGAAAATGATCGGCTTGCGTTCGCCGAATTCGTGCAGAAACGTCCGACTGTGGCGCTGATACCAGCGTTCGGCCATGCGGGCCGCATCGCGCACGGCGACTTCTTCTTCGGGGTAGTAGTAGATCTCGAAGTGCGGCGTGCGCAGCACGCGCCAGTTGAAGGATTCGTACTGGACCTTGTTGCGGCCGAAGTACTGGGCCCAGGCCGAGAGGCTCCAGCTCGTCAGCAGGAGCAACAGGCCGGCGATGCGAAAGGCGCGCATGATTCCCTGTTCGGTCTGGCGGGGAGACGACNCCGGATCCAACGAAAATCAACCGNNACTTCTTGTGTCCAAACGTAGCAGATCCCGATCGGTTCTGCAAGCTTCCCGACTTCTGTTGNAACAGGCAAAAGATGCACCATGCAGCGAGCAGACGCGCGGGGGCGGCCGTTGCCATCGGAGGTGTACAGCGAAATGTCGTGCAAATGGAACAGGCGCGCGTATAAGACCTTGAAGCAGAAAGTCAGTTCGGCTGGCCGATGATCGACTACCGGGTTCGGGCGCGGATTTTCGTCGGGGTCATTGCCCTGCTGCTGGGGTTGCTGGTGCTGCGGCTGGCGCAGATGCAGCTCTGGCAGACCGAGCTGTACGCGGGCGAGTCGCGCAGCAATGCGGTGCGCGAGCAGCGCGTGATGCCGGCCCGCGGCGCCATCTACGACCGCAACGGCGTGCTGCTGGTGGACAACGCGCCGGCCTATTCGCTGCTGATCACCCCCCGGTATTTCGATCCGAAAAACATCCCGCTGCTGGCCCGGCTGCTCGAGGTGCCCGACTCGGTGGTGGCCAATCGGCTGGCGCAGGCCCGGGCCTGGAGCGCCTATCGTCCCAGCCGGGTCTTTACGGACCTGCCTTTCGAGACCTTTAGCCGCGTCGTCGAAAATTTCTACCGTCTGCCCGGGGTCCAGTACGAGATCGACCAGCGTCGCCGCTATCATACGCCGGCCCGTGCGGCCCATGCGCTGGGCTACGTGCGCGAGATCACCCGGACCGAGCTGGAGCAGCTCCGGGACGATGGCTATGCGATGGGCGATCGCATCGGCAAAGCCGGGCTCGAAAAGTTCTACGAGAAGGCTCTGCGCGGTGTGCCGGGACGGGCCTTCAAGCTCGTCAACATCCACGGCCAGGAGATCAAACCCTATCGCGACGGGGCCGAAGACGTGCCGCCCATCAGCGGCTATGATCTACATCTCGGGATCGACTACCGCGTGCAGGCGCTGGCCGAGTCGCTCTTCGTGGGCAAACGCGGCGCGGCCGTGGCGCTCGACCCGAACAACGGCGAGATCATCGCGCTGGTGAGCATGCCCGACTTCGATCCGGAGGTGCTCTCCGGACCCATCGATCCCGAGACCTGGCGCTATCTGACCACCAGTCCTGAAAAGCCGCTGTTCAACCGGGCCACGATGAGCGGGGTGCCGCCGGGTTCGACCTGGAAGCCGTTCATGGCGCTGGTGGGGCTGCAGGAGGGCGTCATCACGGCACGCAGCACGATTTACTGTCCGGGTGGCTATCTGCTGGGCGGCCGGCTTTTCCGCTGCCACGGCGGCGCGCACGGATCGCTCGACGTGCGCGAGGCGATCCGGCTTTCCTGCAACACGTTTTTCTTTACCGTGATGATGCGTCTCGACGTGAACACGCTCCGCCGCTGGGCCAACCGCTTCGGATTCGGCGTGCCGGCGCCCATGGACATCGCCGAGCAGAATCCGGGCCTGATTCCCGACTCGGCCTACTATAACCGGCGCTATCCACGCGGCTGGACGGCCGGCTACACGATCAACCTGGGCATCGGACAGGGCGACATGACCGTCACGCCCATGCAACTGGCCCGCTACGTGGCGGCTATCGCCAACGGGGGCACGCTCTATCCGCCCCATCTGGTGCGCGAGCTGGTCCACCCGGAAACCGGCGAAGTGCTCAAACCCCAGTTGCCTCCGCCCGAGCACATTCCCATCAAGCCAGAACACTTTCAGGTTGTGCGGGAAGGCATGCGGCGCGTGATGGAAGCGGGCACCGGCCGGTGGGTCCAGATCCCGGGCATTCCGAGCGGCGGCAAGACGGGCACGGCGCAGGCGCCCGGCGGCCGCAAGGACCATTCGCTTTTCATCATGTTTGCGCCCTACGATGCGCCGAAGATCGCCATTGCCGTCCTGGTGGAAAACGCGGGCTTCGGCGCGACGGTCGCCGCGCCCATCGCCAGCCTGATGGCCGAGCTGTATCTGACCGGCGAGGTGGCCACCACGCCGCAGCGGCGTTACCTGCTCGAGCACGTACTCCGCCAGCGAAGCCAGCCGCTGGATGAACCCACCGTAACGCAGGCCGCTTCCCGATAAGCCCATGGCACGCCTTGCACGTAGACCGGACCTGCTGCTCCTGCTGCTCTGGGCCGCGCTGGTGACGGCGGGGCTGGTGGCGCTCTACAGCACGACGCACGGCCCGGCCGCCGAATTTCTGCCGCCGAGCGTGCGCGACAACTTCGTGCGCCAGCTCTTCTGGGCCGGGCTTTCGCTGATCGCGATGGGCTCCGTGCTTTTGCTGCCCGTCCGTTTCTT
>Ga0065723_102509_pt1 | contig 13294 bp, 12 predicted proteins | sample TheenrcuSG05Z960_FD_59110 | JGI IMG/M metagenome (GOLD analysis project Ga0065723, IMG submission 59110) | Thermophilic enrichment culture from UC Davis - Sample SG0.5Z960 | ecosystem: Engineered > Solid waste > Grass > Composting > Bioreactor | place: USA: University of California, Davis
GATCTGACGCACTATGTGATCCGATCCGGTGCGCTCCTCGGCAGGTTCAGTCCCCAGAGATCGTTTGAGGTGCTCACCTCTCCTGGTTCGCCGGGATGGCGACACCTGGAATCGCTGCGACTTGACCCTGCTTCTGCGCTGGAGCGGGTGAGGGCCTACCTCGATCGAAACCGTGCCGCGCCAACGGTAATCCGACGCTTCCAAGCTGAGGTCCTGGAGCTGACGAGATGAAGGTCCTGATCTCCGCATACGCCTGCGAGCCAGGAGAGGGCTCTGAGCCGGGAGCCGGGTGGGAGTGGTCGCGTGCCGCAGCGCTTGAGCACGAGGTCTGGGTGCTGACCCGCAAGAACAACGCGCCGGCGATCGAGCGCGCCCTGGCCAAGGAGCCGCATCTGCGGCTCCACCCGGTCTACATCGACCTCCCCGCGTGGGCCCGATTCTGGAAGCGTGGCCAGCGTGGAGTGCATCTCTACTACCTGCTCTGGCAGCTCCTTGCCTGGCGCCGAGCGACGGAGCTGCATCGGGAGATCGGCTTTGACGTAGCGCACCACCTGACGTTCGCGGTCGACTGGCTGCCGGCGGGGATCGCATGGGTCAAAGGCCTGCCCCTCGTCTGGGGCCCGGTCGGGGGAGCCACGGGGACGCCATGGCGGATGTGGCGATGGCTCGGGTGGCGTGGACTTTTATCCGAAGCGCTCAGGGAGGTCACCACCCGACCCCTCCGGAAGGTGATCGGGGACGCGATCGCGCGCCAAGCAGCGCTCGTCGTGGGCCAGAATCCGGATGTCGCGCGCAGATTCGCTCGAGTCGCGCGGGTGGTGACGGAACCGAACGTGGTTATCTCCCCGGCGCAGAGCGGATCCAAGGAGCTGCGCCAACGCAACGGGGTGAAGCGTGCGGTCTTCGCCGGCCGGCTGATTCCCTTGAAGGGTCTCCCAATCGCGATTGAGGCAATCGCCATGGCCCCGGGGTGGACACTGGACGTTTACGGCGATGGTCCGGATAGGACCCGTGGGGAGCGGATCGCGAGAGGTCTTGGAGTTGCGGATCGTGTGCGGTTCCACGGCCAGCAGCCTCGTGAGGCGGTGCTGAAGGCCCTTCGGCAGAGCGCCGCGCTTGTGCACCCGAGCATGCACGAAGCCGCAGGTTGGGTCGTGGCCGAGGCGGTAGCGACGGGGACGCCGGTTCTTTGCCTGGATCGCGGCGGCCCGCCATTCATCATTGCCGGAGCCGCAGGCATTGCCGTTAGAGCCGACGCCAACGCGGTGACCGCTTTGGGGCGGCAGCTAGTCAAGCTGTCACATCAAGACTCTCCGAGTCCTGAGGGCAATCAGCGGTGCCGGTGGACGGCAGACCGGCTGCCGGCGCTTCTCAAGCGCTGGTATGCGACTGCTTCCGGAGCACGGGGCTATGACCGAAAGGGCTAATGCAGCGCCAGTGCATCCGCGGCCGACGTCGGATGCGGTAGAGGTCACACTTGAAAGCCTCGCCGGGACTGGCGCCCGCTGGGCCGTCCTGCATGGGGAGGACGCTTTGGCCCGTGGGCATACCGACTCGGATATCGACCTTGTCGTCGATCGGAACCCGCTCTCACTCTACGCTGAGCTTGTCCCGCGCCTAATGTCCAATGGCCTGCACCCGATCGGCGTAGTCGTCTACGACATCGGCGCAGCGGCGCTGTTCCTGCTGGAGGCTGATCTGAGGGGACGGGTCCAGCTTGACCTCATCCACGATCCTCGTGGCCACGGCAGGCTAGGACTGCGCACGGATCCGCTCCTGGAGTCCGCAGCCGAGGGAGCCAAGTGGCCACGGGTCTCTTCAACGGACTCGCGGCTCTACCAAGCAGCGAAACGAGTCTGGAAGCGAGACCTCGAGAGTCTGAGCCGACTTGCTGCCGAGATCACGCCCGAGGATATGAGCCTATATAGGCGCCGCGCTCGGACCGTATTTGCAACGCCCCAGCGGACAGCGTGCGTCATTGAGGCACTGGAGCACCGACGGCTGCCACGGTTTACCCAAACGTTCGAGCATCGGCTTCTCAGCTTGCGCCGGTATGCAGCAAGGCTAGCGAAGCCGGCTGGCCACTGGATACATGTTGACGACGTGAACGACAGTGTGGTTACAGAGATCCACAAAGCCCTTCAACACGCGCTTCCTTACGTTGACGTTGGCCGTTTGGGAGCGGACTGGCGATCGCGGCTCGCTGCACTGGTGCGGATTGAGTGCAAGCGGCGTAAGCCAGCCCTTCTTGTAAGCACCGGGCGTCTGACTTGGCCTTTTCGACCCGATGTTGTGCTCAGCCGGGCGGATGCCAGTCCGCAGGCGGTTGTGCGAGCGATGGAGCACCGCACTTTGCGGCTTCTCGGCCTCAGCACCTGAGGTCAAGGAGTCGGCGGCTGTGAGGACATGTACAGTATCTAGAACTTACGCTGATGTCATTCTCACGCTTTGACTTAGTACGCAAGCTCAGGCGCATTGTCCGGAGGCGGTGGATAGATGAGAGGCTGGATGCCCTCCGCTTTGCAATCGATACATTCCCGGCCCCGGACTACCATCCATTGCCGTGGTTTAACAAGACCGGCGAGAGGACGGAGGGAACCTACAGCCGGTGGGCGGAGATTTCCCGAATAGCCGAAGAGAAGCAGGTGAGGTCTGCCGTCGATATCGGCGCGAACATCGGCTTCTTCAGTCTTTCTCTCGCCTTGAGGGGAGTTGACGTCGTTGCGATCGAGCGCGAGCCTAAGGCCCGACGGATTTTTTTCCTACACCAAGGAGAGGCTGGGTCTTGACAACGCGGCGCTCACGGATCTAACCGTGACCGAGCGAAGTGTTGGGCTCCTCCCGCGTGCTGATCTCGTCCTGTTTCTGTCCGTGTGGCATCACATGGTTCGAGAGCACGGTCTGGACTTGGCACGCGAGATGCTGGGAAGAATCTGGGAGCGCTGCGACCGCGTGATGGTCTTCGACACGGGCCAAGAGGAGATGCCGAGCTACTTCGGGTTACCCAGGATGGAGCCCACGCCACGGCTCTGGGTGGGCAATCTCTTGACTGAGTGCTGCGGCGATGGTCGCGTGGAGTATCTCGGGGAGCACGCGGCTTTCGACCCAGCAGGGAGGCAGTGCATGCGGTCGCTCTTCGCGGTTCATAGGCAAGCGAGCGGGCAGTGACGCGACGTGAAGGCCTCGGTCTGGTGCTCTCTTGGGCCAGCCAGTGGTGTGAGATCTCGGAGGAGCCGGTTGTCCGCGAGAGCACGGAGGCGCGCTGCCTGCTCGTCGGGCGGCCGCCGAGGTTCGTCATCAAGTGGTTCGCTGAGAGGCCTGGGCACTTGGCGGACAGATGCGTGCGCGAGTTCAGACTCCTGGAAGCGCTGCACTCGGCTGTGCAGCAGCAGCAGGGCATGGTCTCGCCGGAGCCCATCGCGATCGACCCGAGGCTTAACGCGTACCTCATGACCGCAGTTCCCGGGGTGCCGCTTGAGGAGGCTGCTACACAGCGAGAGCTTGACGGGACGCGGGTTGCCGACTCGCTGCTGCGGGCACTACGCGCCTTTCACGAGACTGCGGAAGCGCACTACGGAGACTTTCATCCGAACAACGTCCTTGTTAGCGAGAAAGGGTTGGCGCTCATCGATCCCGGCGGCCCGACGCCGTACTTTGACGGCGGGCTCGTTGCGGCAGAGGGGGACCCGCTCGCGACGGACTTGGGCTATTGGTTGTTCTCAGTGGTCGCCAGGTCGCCCCGCGGCGCAATCGAGCATGGGCTGAGGTGGATGAGAGTGGTCCGGCTTACGCACGCGCTGCTGCGTGCCGCCGGGGGAGTCGGTGAATGGGAAAGGCTAAGGGTGGGCGTAGGGCGAGCCGTCAAGGTTCATTCGCGAAGATTGGCAATGGGTGGCGCTAAGGACGCGGTCTTGGCCGTTTGGGTCAGATTGATCGCTGGGGTCTGGCTGCGTCTAGTGCGAGGGGACTGCTCAGACGCGCGCAGGATTGGTTCGACGGCGCGAAGGCCGTCGTCGTGAATGCGTGATGCTAGCCGTATGCGCGGAAGGCTAAGTCGCGTTTGCGGGTGGCTGCAGGGTATCTCGCGTCTCGGCGTCGGGCACGCGTAGGTTGCGTCGGTCGTCCGCTCCGCGCGAGGCGCTGGACGATTGGCTCTTATAGGAGCGGAAGCTGTCTTCAAACTGCTTGCGCCAAGCGAGAACGAGTATCGCCAAGGGCAAGCACTGACCCCAAACTGATCCCTCGGCTCCGGCGAGAGCAGCCCCAACCGTTCCCCCAAGGAGCAAGAACGGTGCCGCGACAGCGCGCGCCCGAACGCTGCGGGCGGGTTGCTCGAGGACGCGCAGACCCACGAGAAACCCCAAGCCCAGCGCAGTGATGGTGGTGAGCACGATCAGCGCAGGGAGGACGTTGTGTGCGCCGTCCCACGTCGCTCCGAGAATCTGCCGCCCTGCGCCATCCGGTATGAGGGCGACTAGGAGTAATCCCCACGCCAGCGTGGCGGCGGCCGCGCCCGCTGTGACGGCGTACATGGCTGGCCGTAAATAGTGGGGCGCTACGCGGAGAAGGCGGGAGCCCTCCGGAACCGAGAAAGCGGGTGCCGCGATCATGACGATGTGAACGGGTCCCAGCAGCACGTGCGCCCCACGCAGCGCGCCGGCCGCGGCGACACCTGCAATGGCAGCAACTGCGAAGGAGAGAAGCTGAGACAGCCCACCGGCTAGCAGGAAATCGCCCGTCAGACTAAAGCCGAGATCCCTGTGGTCGGTCAGCCAGCGGGCCGCTTTCGCGACACGGGGTGTGATCCGCGCAGCCGAAAGCACCACCAGTGCGCTAAGCGATGCGGCGCATCCCCACGCGACAACGAGGCCGACTAGATGCATCGCGTCGGCGCGTGTCAGCACGAATAGTGTGGCCGCGAGGAAGGCTGCCCAGAGCACATCCGCCGTCAGAGCGCCGATCGGCCTGCCTCGGGCAAAGAAGGCAAAACGCAGCTGATCCAGGAGCATGAGCCCGGGCAGGACTAGAGCGAGGACCGCCATCCCGTGCCCGCCTACGCCGGCCACCGCGGATACGAGTCCGAGCAGTACTGATCCACCGAGACCCAACAGAATGGCGGCGCCAGCGGAGGCGGAGGCGGCCTGACGCCAATTCATCAAGTCCGTGGTGCTGAAACGTATCGTGAGAGGGGAGCTTACGCAGGCCCGCACGACGCCCAGCCAGAGCAAATACGCCGCGAACACGAGGGCAAACGCTCCGAACTCGTCCGCTGACAGGGCGGTGGCGGCGAAAAGTGAGAGCCCGAGGTTGATCAGGCTCGATAAGCACTGATCAGCGGTGACGACCACCAAGCGCCACGCGCCTCTGCGCGCGGCGCGTCCTGATGGGAGTCCGATCCTAGGAGTTCCCATGCAGGCTCCGGCCGTAAAGCGCCGGGTGATCCCGAAGGGTGGCGCCGATGACCAACCCCATCAGCAAGAAATACACCATTCCACGGTACGCAAACGCGAACGCAGGTTGGGTCAGGGCGGCGACGAGGGTGGCCGCCTGGAGGGCGATGAGCCACCAGCCGTAAGTGTGTCGCGGTGCAACGCGGAGAGCCCACGAAAGCAAGGTCGCCAGGAGGCCGAGCCAAGGCAGCAAACCAAGAATGCCAGTTCGCGCCCAGATTTCAAGGAAGTCGTTATGTGGTTTCCGCACGTCGACCCCGCCCTCGACTTTGAAGCCGCCGAACAGATCGGGCCCGTAGCCGATGCCGACCAGCCAGGCGCCGGGGGTACGCGACACGTCATCAATGACTTGCCGCCACGCCTCTTCGCGATGTTCGATGGTGCCTGTCGCTGGACCGCGCTGGCCGACGAGTGTTCCGAGTTGGGCAACGACAGTGCTACCGCTTACGGTCTCGCCAATGCGGCCTTGGATGGGCGGAAGAAGCACGAGAACCAGGAAAGCGATTGCGGTAATGCACACGGCGCGGCCCAGAACACGCATGTTGCGGCCAGTATGCGAGCGGGACTGCGAGCTGTGAAGAAGCCAGGCAACAAGCACGGTGAGCAGGACTCCGATGAGTTGCCCCCGGCTCTGCGCGGCGAGCAACGTGAGGATGGCTAGCGCTGCGAAGAACGGAGAGCTACGGCGGGCCTCCTGTAAAAACCAAAAGAGAGAGACTGCCGAGATGTAACCAACGTTGGTGAACTGGATCAACGGTGTGGGCCGTTGAATCCCGACCAGTGGGCCGAGCTCGGAGAGCGCGTCGCGAATCGGGTACAAGAGGAAGAACAAGACCGCGATCCGCCAGAGGACGCTCAAACCTCGGTCAATCCGGCTCGCGCCGAGTACCCACCCGGCCGCGAGGCCGACGAGTACTGACCAGGCTTCCAGCACGTAGAGTGCGTCACGGCCAGCGGTCGCCCCGTAGCGGGGAACATCGACCAACAGGCGTAGGGCGGAAATCGCGGCTAGTACCACCAGAAGGATGAGTAGGTTGCGCACAAGGCGCACTCGTGCTGCGAGGCGCGACCAGAGTGGGATCGTCGCGAGCAGGGCATAGATAAGAAGGACATCCACTAGGGGGATCGTCAATCCCCCGGCCGGGAATGGGATGTTGTTGAAGCCCCATGAGAGGACGACCAGTCCTGCCAAGGAGAGGGCGATGACGGGCAGCCAAGCCGGCGTATACAGGGAGGCTGCCGCCGCAGCCGCGAAAGCCGCGGTGAAGGCAGCCCGCGGATCCACAGCAATCAGGGCGCCGGTGCCGATGGCAACCATGAGGGCAGCCAGCAGGGCGAGGTGGTTCTCAGCGCGGTTTAGGAGTCGAGCGAGCATCGGATGTGAAAAGGGAGCTGAGGAGATCCGCGTACCGCCTACGGAAGGCGGGCTCCGAGTAGCGCTGCACAAAGGAGCGACGGCAGATGTCGTGCGCAGTGCCGGCAGTATCGGGGGATTGGGAGACGATCGCGGGCCAGGGATCGTCCCAGGCCAGGCTGCGGCCGGTGCCTTCTTGCTTCACGACCCTCTGCCAAGACCGAAGGCTCGAACGCGAGTGTCGGAAGCCCACACGCCAAGGCCTCGAGATACATCTTGGGGAGTTCTTCCAGCCAGTGGCTGGGGAACAGTAGCCAGCGACTGCGTCGCATGGCATCGATCGCAGTGCTACGCGACACCCCGCCGACGACGGCGGTGTTCGGCCTGCGCGCTGCGAGCGCCTCGACCGTGGGCCGTAGCGGGTCGTCGCCCAGGACGGTAAGTGCCACGGTCTCGGGCCAGCGCTGAAGAAGTCTCACTACCCCTTTCTCGGGGCTCAGACGCCCGACGTAGGTGTAGCCACTGCGGCCGCGTGTGGGCGGCGATCCTGGATCGAGGTCCTGCGGGAGAAAGTTAGGAACGATCACCGCCTTCTGGAGGGCGACCCCAGCTGCGACGTAGATCGCGCGTTGGCGTTCAGTCAGCATGAGCAGGCGGTCCGCGTGCCGGAATAGGGGGATCGGCCATGGGCCCTCGGCGATTCGCCCACGCGTTGGGGAGGGTGGCGAGACGGGAGTTGCGATAGCAGGCGTGTCGCAATCCGGACCATCGCTTGCCGTCCGGGCAATCGGTGCAGAGCGCTCCGTCGGAAAAAAAGCAGCCCGTTTGCGCACAGCGGCCTGTAGTTGTGAACCGTGTGGACGACTGGGACGTTGATGTCCTCCACGCACCTGCGGCCGAAGTTCGGAAACAGGTTGTGGATGTGGACGATGTCCGGCCTGAAGCGGCGGATTGTCTTGAGCGGGATTCGCGCCCCGGCCCGGTAGCAACCCGCAAGGCGGCGCGGATTGGATAGAGCAGGCTGCCCTCGAGGCGGTCGTTGTGCGCGGCGAAGAGCTGGACCTCGTGGCCGGCGGCGCGTCGGAGCGCGTTGTATTGCGACTCGACGACCGCGTTCTCGCCGCTGGGCCGGCGCGAGGAGTAGAAGCTGTGGACGAGGGCGATCCTCACCGCAGCGCGGGCGCGTGGCTTCTGAACCACTCGTAGGTGGCATGGATGCCTTCGCGCAGCGGGATCGATGCGGTCCAGCCGAGCTCGGTGAGACGACTGACGTCGAGGAGCTTGCGCGGGGTGCCGTCGGGCTTGCTCGTGTCGAACACGAGCTCAGCGTCCGGGTGGGTCGTTGTACGCCAATCTCTGGACCTACGCCAGCAAGCGTCTCCCTGAGCGGATATAGGAGAAAAAACACGATTGCCACGCGCCAGAGGATCCCAAGAAGGCGGTTCAGACGTTCGGGTCCGAGTGTCAACCCTGCAGATAGATCGGCAAAGACAGCCCAAGCCTCGAGGATGTAGAGGGCAAACGCCGAAGCGAGTAGGAGCGCGGGGTAGGCGCCATCCACAACTAGGGGGCGATGCCGCGCAACGCGATCAGCCATTCGGGGAAATCACCGAGGCTACGAGTGAGGCAAACCGGCAGAGGAAAGCGTCCTCGGAGTACCGCGCTTCGAACGTGCGACGACAAGCAGCTTGTAGATCGGGGGAGGGTCTGGGCAATGCGGCGATCATGTCGGACACCGGCTGCTCCCAGGTTAGGCTCAGGCCGGTTCGTTCCGATCTGACCAGTTGAGCGGGTGCGCAGGGCTGAAACGCGAGTACGGGCAGTCCACAGGACAAGGCCTCAAGGTAAACCAGTGGCAGGCCTTCGTACCAGACGCTTGGGAAAACTAGATAGCCGCAATGCCTCATTGCGTTGAGTACTTCACGGCGGGATGCCCGGCGCATGAGTGTGACACCGTCGCGAGCCCGTGCGAGTCTTTCGACTTGCTCGCGGGCGGGGCCATCCCCAATGATTTGGAGAGTGGTGCCGGAAGGCCAACGCTCCAGAAGCTTGACGATGCCCTTCTCTTCGGTAAGGCGGCCAACGAACAAGAATCCTCGACGGCGGGCGACTGGGTCGAAACCGGCGTCAAGCTCGTCGGGGAGGAAGTTCGGCGCGACCGACATCTTTTGACGCGGCACGCCGGCGCGAGCGTACAGGTCGCGCTGGAGTTTTGTGAGCACAAGGAGCCTGTCCGCACGCGAAATGACGGGGTCTGCGAGGGGGCCCTTGCGACCCGCCCAAGCTGGCGGGAGGGTCGCTAAGTGGGAACCGCGATAGCAGGCATGAGCGAGGCCCGACCAGCGCCTCCCGTTCAGGCAGTCGGTGCAGACTCTCCCGGCACGGAGAAGCAAGCCGTTTGCGCAGAGGGGGCGGTAGTTGTGAAGTGTGTGGATAACGGGCACGTCGAGATCGTTCACCCAACGGCGCCCAAAGTTCGGGAAGAGGTTGTGGATGTGGACGACGTCGGGTCGAAAACGGCGGATCGCCTTGAGGGGGTTGGCGCCGCGGCCGGTTGCAACCCGGAAGGCCGCGCGAACTGGGTAGAGCAGACTCCCCTCGAGGTGGTCGGTGTGCGCGGCGAAGAGCTGGACCTCGTAGCCGGCACGTCGGAGCGCGTTGTATTGAGACTCGACGACCGCGTTCTCGCCGCTCGGCTGGCGTGAGGAGTAGAAGCTGTGGACGAGGGCGATCCTCAACGCAGGGCGGGCTGGTGGCTTCTGAACCACTCGTAGGTGGCTTCAAGTCCTTGGCGCAGCGGGGTCGACGCCGTCCAGCCGAGCTCGGTGAGCCGGCTTACGTCGAGGAGCTTGCGCGGGGTGCCGTCGGGCTTGCTGGTGTCGAAGACGAGCTCGGCGTGGGGGTGGACGATGTCGCGGATCAGCAGGGCGAGGTCGCGAATGCTGATGTCCTCGCCGGTGCCGACGTTGATGTGCTCGTCGTCCTCGTAGTGCGCCATGAGGAAGAGGCACGCGTCGGCGAGGTCGTCGACGTGTAGGAACTCGCGACGCGGGGTGCCGGTCCCCCAGATCTCGACCTCGCGCTCGCCGCGCTCCTTGGCCGCGTGGAACTTGCGGATGAGCGCGGGCACCACGTGGCTGCTCTCCAGGTCGAAGTTGTCGCCCGGCCCGTAGAGGTTGGTCGGCATCGCCGAGATGAAGTTGCAGCCGTACTGGCGCCGATAGGCCTGACAGAGCTTGATGCCGGCGATCTTCGCTACGGCGTAGGGCTCGTTCGTGGGCTCGAGCGCGCCGGTGAGCAGCACGTCCTCGGTCATCGGCTGGGGCGCCTCGCGCGGGTAGATGCAGGAGCTTCCGAGGTAGAGGAGCTTGGTGACCTCGTTGCGGCGGGCGGCCTCGATCACGTTCGCCGCCATCATCAGGTTGTCGTAGATGAACTCCGCGGGGCGTGTGGAGTTGGCGAGGATGCCGCCGACCGTGCCGGCCACGAGGTAGACGTACTCGGGCCGGTTGGTCGCGAACCACGCGTTGACCGCTGCTTGGTCGCGCAGGTCGAGCTCCTGGCGCGTCGCGGTCAGGACGTTCCTGAAGCCCTCGGCCTCGAGCCTCCGCACGATCGCCGAGCCCACGAGGCCGCGATGGCCGGCGACGTAGATGCGGGCGTCCTTGGGGATCTCCGCGCTCGCCACTTCCCTACCTCACCTCCGCTTCGCTTCGAGCGACTCGAAAGCCCTCGGCAGAGCGCCAATCCTGCACCAATCCGCGCACAAACGACGCGTTTCCGACCAGATAGCGCCGCCAAAGCCGGCGCGGCTCGCTGGCAAGGCGGAACGCCCATTCCAGGCCGAGCTTTTGCAGGAGCTTCGGTGCGCGCGGCTTGAGGCCGGCGAGGAAGTCGAAGGCGGCGCCGACGGCGATGAGGGTGGCGCCGAGCTCGTCCCGGAACTCGGCAACGAAGTGGTCCTGCTTGGGCGTGCCCAGGCCGACCCACACGACGTGGGGTGCGGCCGCGCGGACCCGCTCGATCAGCTCGTCGCGCTCGCCTGCGGTCAGCGGCCTGAACGGGGGCGATTCCGTGCCGACGATCTCGACCCCCGGGTAGCGCGCCTTGAGGCTCCTGGTGAGCATCGCGATCGTCTCTGGGGTGGAGCCGTAGAGGTAGTGGCGCAGCCCGCGGTCGCGGCCTCGGTCGATGACGGTCGCCATCAGGTCCGGTCCGCACACCTGCTCTGAGCGCGGGATGCCCAGGCGCCTGCCGAGGACGGCGAGCGGCTTTCCGTCGGGCAGGTTTAGGTCCCCCTGGTTTAGGGCCGCGGCGAACGCGGGATCTTTCCTGGCCAGTGAGAGCGTGTAGGCGTTGCAGAGGTGCACCGCGCGACCGCCTTCGTCGGGGGCATCGAGGATCGCCTCGATGCTGTTGTCGAACCCAGCGATGTCGATCCTGACGCCGCAGGCGACGAAGGACCCCGAAAGCCTGCCCTGGGTCCGCTCCACGGACTGGTGTTGGTGCGCCGTGGTAGGTGAAGCGTTGGTAGTGTTCGAACCAGCCAAGGCCGGCGCGACCTTAGCAGGGGACCAGCACGGTTTCGTGCGGTCGCCGGCCCCGCCATCCGATAGCCTGCGCCGTTGTCCGGTGTGGCAGGGGCCGCAACGTGGGCTCTGTCGTCGACGGGGCGGACCGAGCGGCGGGTAGATCGGTAGATGCACGACCAGGCTGACGATACGGGACTTGATCTGCGGGGAGTGGCCCGCGTGCTGCACCGGCGCCTGCCCGTGCTGTTGGCGTGCGTGGTGCTGGTGCCGCTGGCGGCCGTGGTCGCCTCGCTCCTTCAGGGGGACCGCTACACGGCGAAGGCGACCCTTCTTTTCCGTGATCGCCAGATCGATCGGACGCTCTTCGGTTCGGGCGAGGTGTCCGGGTCGCGGGACCCAGCGCGTGAGGCCGCGACCAACGTGGAGCTGGTCTCGCTAGACGTGGTGATGGACGAGACCGCGAGGGCGCTCAGCGACGGCTTCACGCGCGAGCGGGTGCGCGAGGCGGTCGAGATCTCGAGCGGGCAGGACTCCGACCTCGTGACGATCGAGGCGACCGACTCCGATCCGCGCATGGCCGCGCAGATCGCGAACACCTTCGCGGCCGAGTACATCGACTTCCGCCGCCGCGCGGACCGGGAGATGATCGAGGAGACGACCCGCCTGGTCGAGCGGCGCCTAGAGGGGCTCTCGCCGGAGGAGCGCGAGGGCCCGACGGGCCGGGTACTGGAGCGCCGCCTGGAGGAGCTCAAGATCCTCTCCTCGCTTCAGACCGGCAACGTGGAGCAGGTGCAGGTCGCAGAGCCGCCCGAGGAGCGCTCGGCGCCCAAGCCGGCGCGAAACGGCCTGATCGGCGTCGTCCTGGGCCTGATGCTTGGGGTCGGCGCGGCCCTTCTGCTCGACAGGCTCGACCGGCGCCTGCGCGACCCCGAGGAGGCGGCGGAGATCTTCGACCGGCCGATCCTGGCGCTGATCCCCGAGTCTCAGGGGCTGGCCGAGCCCGGCCGGCCGGTGCCTCCCGCGGTCGCGGAGGCATTCCGGATGCTGCGCGCCAACCTGCGCTACTTCAACGTCGACCGCGAGGTGTGCTCGGTGATCGTCACCTCCGCGCAGCCGGGCGACGGAAAGAGCACGGTTGCGTGGAGGCTCGCCTCGGCCGCGGCCTCCACGGGGACCAGGGTGCTTCTGATCGAGGCCGATCTGCGGCGCCCCTCCCTGGGTCGCTGGATGCACCGCTCCGCGTCGGTCGGCCTGGGCGCGCTGCTCTCGGGTCAGGCGGAGCTTCGCGACGCGGTCGAGACCGTGGAGCTGGGTGGCGGGAACGGCTCTGCGCCCCCGCACAAGCTGGACGTGATCTTCGCGGGGCCGCAGCCGCCCAACCCCGACGAGCTCATGGAGTCGGCGGAGATGCGCGCGCTGCTGCGCAAGGCCGAGGCCGACTACGAGCTCGTCGTGATCGACACGCCGCCGACCTCGCTCGTCGCGGACGCGGTGCCGCTTCTGCGCGAGGCGAGCGGAGTTCTGGTTGTCACCCTGCTCGATCAGACCACGCGCGACGCCGCCCGGCAGCTCAACGAGCAGCTTCGCAACGTCAGGGCGCGCGTGCTGGGCGTGGTGGTCAACCGCCTGCGGACGTCGAGGTTCGGCGACGGCTACGGGTACGGGTACGGCTACTACGCCCGGTCAGCCGGGGAGGCCAACGGGCAGCGGAGCGTCGGCGGCGAGCGGAAGCTCGCGCGCAGCGAAGGCGCCCAGGGCGAGGGCTAGCGCCCGCCTCGCCGTGACCGATCTTCACTGCCACATCCTTCCGGGGGTGGACGACGGGCCCTGGGCGATGGAGGGGAGCGTCGAGCTTGCGCGGGAGCTCGCCGCCGCGGGAGTGCGGACCGTGGCCGCGACGCCGCATCTGCGCGAGGACCACCCCGGCGTCGCGCCGGCAGAGCTCGCCGGCCGCTGCC
>Ga0065723_100860_pt1 | contig 13197 bp, 10 predicted proteins | sample TheenrcuSG05Z960_FD_59110 | JGI IMG/M metagenome (GOLD analysis project Ga0065723, IMG submission 59110) | Thermophilic enrichment culture from UC Davis - Sample SG0.5Z960 | ecosystem: Engineered > Solid waste > Grass > Composting > Bioreactor | place: USA: University of California, Davis
GCGCTTTAAGGCCAAAAAAATTTCCAATTTTCACGAATCAGGGACTTGACATCTTACCGCTGGACTTTGCCTAAAAAATGGGGATACGCTTACTTTCATTGTATACCATCGCGAATGGCCCGAAAAGATGTACGTACATTCAAAATATCAAATGGGAAGAAGGAAAACGGCAATCGCTAACAAGTCGGACCAGACAACTCCTATGGGTTGTACGGACATTTTTACATATGTACAAAATACGGATTTTGTGAAACAGTAGTACGATTGAAGTTCAAAGCGCCAAACGCGGCAACAAACAATCCAAATAAAAAAAGAAACCATCCTTTTTAAATCAAAAATCAGTTAAAATGTTAGATATGTTGTTTAAGATGAGATCCCGATGATTCCGTCGGAGGCGCATTCCATTTGGAGACCGGACGCAGAATGAACGACGTGTATTTGCTGCTTGTCGTTTTCGGCGGATTTTTCATCTTCGGACTGTCTGAAAACATCAGAGGCCCGGCCATCCTCCCCATCCAGGGCGAATTCGGCCTGGGAGAATCGCAGATCGGCTTCCTTCTGGCCATCAATTCCCTGGGATATTTGATCGCCTGTTCGTTTACGGCTTTTCTGGCACGCAAAATCGGCATCCGGCCGACGGTCGTCGCGGCGTTTCTGGCGATGGTCCTTTCCGGATGGCTGATCGGTCTGTCCGCGAATTTCGCCTTCCTGGCGACTTCTTTTTTTCTGCTGTACATCGGAAACGGAATGCTGGAGATCGGGCTGGGGATCGTCGCGGCGCGCATTTTCACGAAAAATACCGGCACCATGATGAACATGACGCACTTTTTCTACGGTTTCGGTTCCATGGTGGCGCCGGTGTCCGCCGCATACGCGATGACGCTGGAAATCGGAAGCGCCGGCGAACTCGGCTGGCGAGGCATGTTTCCGCTGCTGCTTTCCCTGTCCCTGCTGCCGATTGTGCCTGCGCTGCTGGGAAGGGCTCCCGGCGACAGAAGCGGACAAGGGGAAACGGGTTTCGCTCACGGGCGATGGCCTCCGATCCGTCCCGCCTGGCTCATCGTGGGCATGCTTACCTTCGGGGTCGTATCGGAGATGTCCGTGGGCAGCTGGTTGGTGTATTATCTGGAGAACGTCTACCGGTGGGATACGGAACGGGCTTCGGGCATGCTCTCGCTGTTTTTCCTCATCTTCATGCTGGCGAGACTCGTCCTCGGCCCCGTCACCGATCGCATCGGATACACCCGATCCGTCATGCTGTTTTCCGCGTTCGCGGGGTTATGCGGTCTGGCGGCGGTTTTCCTCGGGGAACCGGCGGCGTTTTTGTTCGCCCTGGCCGGTCTGGGCATGGCTCCCATCTACCCGACGGTCATGGCCATCCTGGCCAAACGGTATGCCCGCGGCCTGGATACCGCCATTACCTTCACCGTTACGCTGCTCGGGATCGGGAACGTCGCGGGGAATATGATCATCGGCTATATCATCGAATGGCACAGTCTGCAAACGGGATACACGACGATCGCGCTGCTGGCGCTCGTCTGTTCGGCGCTGTCCTTCGCGCTTCTGCTCAGGTTGAAAAGGCGGCGGGAAGAGGTTTGAGGCAATAAAGCGAAAAAAGGTTCTCACATCACCCGCCGGACGGCGCGTTTCGTGTAGCGGTTGGCGTAAGCGGAAGCGACGCAGGCTTCCGGTTTCACGCGGGCAAGGTAATGCCCCATCGCTTCCACCCGTTTGACCATTTCCTGCACGTACAGGGAGGTTTTGTTGATGATCGGCTCCGTGCCGGCGTCGATGTCGATGAACATGTCCAGCATGGCGCCCTGATAAACATAAGGCAAAATCAGCTCCTCCATGCCGCGGACCGTGTCTTCGTCGAAATAGGCGGCCACCTGTTGCGAGAAAGACGTCTCAAGGGCCAGCTTTTCGCGGATCGACCGGACTTCCCGCGGTACGATCGCCTGGCGGTAGCACGCCCAGGCGCTCTTGCCCAACCGGTGGATGACGATGCCCGTGACGAATTTCGTGTATCCCCGGTGCACGTGGCTGTCGGTACCGATGATAAAATGGTAGGCCGCCCGCGGGTCCTGGGCCATAAACCGCAGGACGTGCCGCTTCACGTCCTCGGGCGTCATGTTCGTCTGCGTCGTGTTGTGGAACAGGGGTTCCGCCTCGGGTGCGCGATGGAAGGGTTTCAAACGCTCCATCCTCCCCTTTCCGTTGGCCGTCCTCCAATAAGCAAAAAAGCTGCCGGACGGCAGGCGTCCGCCTTTCCACAGCGAACCGGCCCGCCGAGGGCAGCTTGCTTGCGGCCATGTTTTCGTATGCGTATGTCCGGTCTGCCAGATTCCATCCGGAATGCCCTCCACGGAGAAGGCGTCGGTTTTTTTGTCATCGTAACAAAGCCGCCCGCCCTCTGTCAATCGGGAGCGCGTCCCAGGGCGGCGGGCTCCTCCTCGCCTGCGGCGGATTCGCGCTCCAGACGCAGGCAGATCGCCTCCGTGAGCAGATGGGACAGCGTCGATTCAGCACCGCGGTTGAAGTTGGGGCCGTCTTCATTGATACCGTCGCAGCAGCCTCCGTCCCCGTCCACGAGCGGAGCGCCCGCGTCGTTGAGGCCGTGGAACCAGGCCCGGCAGGCCCTGGCGGTCTCCGCGTACCGGGAGTCCCTGAACGCAAGCCACCCGTATCGGCAAGCCAAAGCCAGCTTCATCGCTTCGAGGGGCTGCTGGTCCCAGCGGGCGCAATGTTCCCGGGTACACCAGCCCTTGTTGCCAATCGGGCGGATTCCGCCTTTCGGCGCGGACATGTTTTCGACGAGGAAATCCAGCATTTGCCGGGCGATTTCGCCCGTTTCCCGGCGGCCGAAGCGCAAGTAAGCCGCAAGAAGGGCCGCCGGCAGGATGCCGTTGGCGTAGGTCATCGCTTCTTCCGGCCAGCGCCACTTGTCGTCGGCGTGCAGGCGGAACGCATGGATCAGGCGCTCTTCCAGCAGGCGCGCCCATTTTTCGATCTGCTCCGCGGACGGGAAATCCGCGTCCCGGGCCCCGAAGACGCCGCTTCCCGCCGGCATGCTCCGCCGCTCCGCCGTCTCCAGCAGCCGGCACAAGGCCAGCAGGGCGTGGGACTGGCCGCGCGGAAACCGCATCGCCGCCGCATGGGGCAACGCCGCGGCCAGCAGCGTCTCCGCCACCACCCCGCGGCGATGGTCCGGCCAACGCTCCATGGCCAGGACGAGCGCCCACAGGACGCGGCCGTGGCAATCCTCGGAGGGTGCTTCCCCTTCGGGCTCTCTGCCGTAAGTAAAATTGTTGTGAAACGTGCCGTCTTTCCGTGCGGCCCACAGCAAAAAGGACAAGTACGTGTCCGCCAGCCGCATCAGCGTCTCCCGCCGCGCCGCGTCTTCCGGCGGGAGCAGATCGAGCCATTCGAGACAGGCCCAGAGGGCCCTGGCGTTGTCGTCCGTCGTATAGCCCTCTTCCCTGCGGGGAATGCATCCCATAGCGTGTTCCAAAAGCCCGGTGTCGTCCGTCATCCGCTCAAGATGGCGGAACGATACGCCGTGCGCCATTGTCAAAACGGGCGTCGCCATGGCTCACACTTCCCTTTTGGAAAAGGCTTGGCCCGCCGCCTTCGCGCGGGGTTCGTACCGGACTTGCCGTGCCGTTTCCCGGAACAGCTTCGCATGGACGGCCCCGACCCGCGGCCAATGCAGCTGTGCGCCGATGGTCCCCATCCGTTCTTCCCACAGCCGCATCCGGTGCGGGTCGGACAGCATGCCGGCGATGCGCTCCGCCCAGGCCTTCGTGTCGCCGTAAGGAAGCAGCAATTCGTCCCGCCATTCGCCGAGCAGATCCTGCGCGTGGCTGTATGGCGTCGTGAGCACAGGCCGGCCGAGTCCTACGGCGTAGGCGAGGGTCCCGCTGGTGATCTGCTGCATGCCCGGATACGGCGTCACGTACAGATCGCAGGCGGTCAGGTAATGGACGAGTTCCTCTTCGTCCACGTAGCGGTCGATCATGACCACGTGGTTTTCCAGGCCGAGCTCGCGGATGAAGGCCATGAGCTCTTCGCGGTACGATTCGCCTTCCCGCTTGCGCACTTCCGGATGGGTTTGGCCGAGAATGGCGTACAGGGCATCCGGCACTTTCCGGATCACGTCCGGCAGCGCGCGGATGATAAGCTCCAGTCCTTTCCCCCGGCTGAGCAGACCGAAAGTCATGATCACTTTGCGGTCCCGCCAGCCGAAGGCTTCCCGCAGCTCCGCGCGTTTCTGGGGCACGGGAACCGGAGAGCCGTGGGGGATGAACACGATTTTTTCCTCCGGGATATGAAAAGCCCGGGTGAGCAGAGGAATCGCTCTCCGGTTCATCACGACGATCCTGTCGCTAAGGCTCGCGATTTCCCGCTGGACGGAAAAATAGGGTTCCGGCGGTTCCTCGAACACGGTGTGAAACGTTGTCACAACCGGCTTGTCAAGCCGGCTCAAGAGTTCCAGCACGTATTCGCCGGCTTTCGCGCCGCCGAATATGCCGAATTCGTGCTGCAGCGACACCACGTCGGCGTCGCCGGCGTTGATCCGCTGCGCGGCTTTCCGGTACGCCTGGCAGTCGTTGCGAGGCAGCGGATGGACGGAAGAATCCGTATAGTTTTCGATGGCGCCGTCGGTCATGGCGTATACGGTGTCGGTGAATTTCCACTGCCTTGCCGCTTTGACGCTCTGTCTCAAGTGATGGGTGTAGGTGGCGATGCCGCACTTTTTGGGCGGATAAGTGGCGATATAGGCGATGCGGGTCATTCGGGCCTCACCTCCGCACCGCGGCTGACCACCGCGTCGTACAGGAAATGGCGCGGCCCGATCCGCAGGCTGGCGCCGAATATGCAGCCGTTCAGATGCGCGTCGTCGCTGACGCGGCAATCGTTCCACATGATCGTTTCGGTGACGCGCACGCCGCGTCCGATCTCGCAATCGTCCCCGATGACCGCATAGGGGCCGATCACGCTTCTCTCACCGATTCGGACACGGTCGCCAATGAGCACCGGCGGCACGAGCGAGACGTCTGAGGAGACGACGGTATGCTCGCCGACCCATACGCCCTTTTTCCACTCCTTTCCTTGCAGCGGCAACCGGAACGTGCGGTTCAGTAGATCCCAGTGTACTTTCCGGTATCTATCGCGCGTGCCCATGTCCATCCAATAGCCTTCAATGGCTTTCCCGTAGACTCCCGCGCCGATGGCGATAAGCCGCGGGAACGTCTCCCGTTCGATCGACACTTCCCTTCCGGGAGGAATATGGCGAAGCACTTCTTTTTCCAGGATATAGATGCCGGCGTTGACGAGGTTGGACGGCGCTTCGTGCTTTGCAGGCTTTTCCACGAAGCGGTGGATCCGGCCGTTGGCGTCCAGGTCCACCACTCCGTAGGAAGTGGGATCGTCCACCGCGACGAGCCCGATGGTCGCCGCGCCGCCGTGCGTCTCATGGAACTTGAGCAGAGGCTCGATCGGCGCGTCCTGGATAATATCCGCGTTGAGCACCAGAAACCGGTCGCCAAGCAGCGGTTCGGCGTTTTTGATCGCCCCCGCCGTGCCCAGCAGGATCGGCTCGACCGCGTAGCGGATCCGCACCCCGAGGCGGCTGCCGTCGCCGAAATGTTTCTGGATGCGGTCGGGGAAATATTTCACTGCCATCACGAATTCCCGGATGCCTTGCGACTTCAGGTGCAACACCAGCTGTTCCAGCCAGGGCCGGTTTCCGACCGGCGCCATCGGTTTGGGCATGGATTCCGTCAGCGGGCGCATCCGGGTGCCCAGCCCGCCTGCAAGCAACAAAGCCTTCAACAGTACCTCCTCCTTTCCATATTTCCCGGCCATTCCCAGCAAGCGCTACGGAACGAAAAAAGAAGACGTCTGTACAGATTCCCCTCCGGATCGGGCGTCGGAAACTTCCCTCACCTGGCAAACAAGGCATCTGTCGTGTCTTCTTCGCGGAGATATGAAAAGGAATTTGGGAATCCGGAGACTTTCTCGCTTGCTATCCTCTTGTGGCCGGGGGCCTGCCAACTCCTCCTGATTCGACAATGTTAGCACTCTCAATAAAAGAGTGCTATTTTCATGATAATGAAAATACCCGTTTGTTTTCAACGGGCGGAAAATCGGAATAGCGGCAAATTTTTCCCGACAGGTTGGCTTTTTTCTCCTTCTGGCTGGTGATATCTCGCAATTTCGATTCGATCAGGCGGGGTCCGCCGGATCCGCGAAGCGGACACGAAGCAGCACGATTTCCGAACGGCTCATCAGGCGGAGCGGCGGGCCCCAGGTGCCGAAACCGCTGGAGACAACGGCGTGCATGTTCCCCTTCCGTTTGTAACCCCAGTCCAGTTCAAAGAGACGTCGCGTGATCCAATGGTTGGGGGCCATTTGTCCGCGGTGCGTGTGGCCGGAGATCATGAGATCGACTCCGGCCGCTTCCGCTTCGCCGTACGCCGTCGGCTGATGGTCCATGACCAGGACGGGCCTGGCCGCATCCAGCGGCGCCGTCAGCGAAGCGACGGGCTTGCGGCCTTCCGGGTCGGCGGATTCCGCGGATTTGTCCTTGCGCCCGACGACATAGATCGCTCCTCCCACCAGCCTCGCCTCGTCCCGCAGGACGGTGATGCCCGCATCCTCCATTTCCTTTACGAACGCATCGGTTTTTCCGCCGTAATATTCGTGGTTGCCCAGCACGGCGTAAACGCCCAGAGGCGCCTTCAGCCGCTTCATCCGCTCGCCCATCCGGTTGCGGATGTAAGGCTCGATGTCGTCGTCGATGATATCCCCCGCCAGGAGGATGAGATCGGGCCTTAACCGGTTCATCGTCCGCAGGAGACGGTCCAGGTGCCGGTTGCCGACGAGGTGGCCCAGATGCAGGTCGGAAACGACGGCGATGTGGAGCCGCCGGATTCGGCCCGCCCGTTTTGGGATTTCCAGATCATAGGCGCGCACGACCGGCGACCGGGCGTTCCGGAAGCCCCGCGCGAACACGACCGCCATCAGCGCCAGCACCGCGCCGCCAATATGGAGCACGAGGCGGCGGACGGATTCCGGCTCCGCGGATGACGGCCTTGCCGCCAGATAGGCCAGATCGGCGAGGGGCAAAAGCAGCAGCGCGTATTGCAGCACGCCGAAATGGCAGAAGCCGGCCACTTTGAGCAGGCGCTTCGCAGCGCCGGGCAGGCCTGGCAGCCTGCCGAGGAGCAGGCCGAAAGCCGCCAGGGCGAACAGCACCCAATAGACGCCGGCCAGGCGGGATTCGCCCAGCGCCCGGAGCATGAGCTCGCCGTGCCAGCCCACATAATAGTTGACCGTCGCGTAGAGCGCCATAACGGCAGGCAGAAGGAAGATTAGCCCCGCCCGGCGCTTCGCCGCGGCGGCCGGTTTGGCGGAAGTCGCGTTGTCCATCGGCATCGCTTCACCTTCGGTCTTTCAAGATGAGAAAGCGTTGACCGGATGACGGATAATGAATTCCCCGGTATTTTTCATGACGCAGAAGGCGAAACGGCGGATGAAGCCGGCAGGCTCTCTCCCTTCGAAACGGAGACGAGCTTGTCGAAAAACCAGCGTACCCCGTCCGCCCAGCCCGGATCTTCGGCGTACCGGGTATTGAGCCAGAGAAACGGGTCGTACCCCGCCGGCCGGCGACTGGCCAGATTGGCGACGGTACGCGCGGCGATGTCGGCGGAGTCGCGGATATCCGTGTTGTATTTTTCCCAACTTTCGTAGACATTGAACGGATTGTTGGCGATTCGCTCCGCGTGTTTGTGCGTTTTTGGCACGAATCCCTGTTCCTGGCCGGCGATGGCGAACAAAAGGAGCGGATGCACGTCGTGCTCTTTCGCGCTTTCCACGATCGCCCCAAAATACGGCTCCTCCGCAAGGACCGAATCACGGGAACGCAGATAGGTTTTGACCGCTTCCCGGTCGAATTCGGCGTAACGAAGTTCCGGGGGCATGCCCGGTTCGTCCGCCGGTGCCGGGACGGCTTCCGGCACGGGTTCCTCCGCGGCTGCGCGCGGCTGCGGTTCGGCCGGCAACACCGGTTCCTCGTGGACGGACTTCGGCAAGGCGAACCAAATTCCCGCCGTCAGCAGGATGGTGGCCGCCGCCCAAGTAACGGGCGCCAGGCTCGCCGCCGGCCTTGTCGCGGCCGCCGGAACGGACGCCGCGCCGGAAGCGGCAAAGGCGAAGGCGGCCGGGGCCCCTCTTCGGCCCGGGAGACGCAGCCGGCGAACAATCCGGGACAGAAACGGTCCGGTCAGGCCTGGCGCGTCTTTCTCGGCAGGCAGCGCTTGAGCCGTGTTCCAGGCCGGGGACGGCGCCGCCGATGCCGAAGCCGTCACGGTTGTGGCCGGAACCGCCCCGGCCGGCAGGAGTGCCGCCGGCTCCTCGACTGCCGGAGGTGGCGGAGACTCCCCGTTTTCCGACACGGACGACATCAACGGCGTATCCGGCATTGTCGTCAAAGCCGGTTCATCCCGGTCTTCCGCCGCGACCGGCGCCGGCTTCCGCGCGGATTTCCCGGATTCAGGCGCCGCAACTTCCGAAGAAGTCTCGGCGGCCGTACACGCCGGCGCATCGCCGCGCGTCCAGGCCGCGAAGGCTTCACGGATCACGCGCTCATCCCATTTGCGCCCGGCGCACACGGCCAGCACGTCTTCCCGGCGGATGTCGCGCCGCTCCAGGACCAGACAGCGGCGGATCAGCTCTTCCGCCAACTCGTGCCGCCAGGCGTGCGGCAAGGCCGGCAGCCGCCGGAGCACCGCGCGCCGGATGGCGTCGGCCACGATGTCGGCGCGGCGAGGAGCGGGCAGATGAGCGTATTTGGTTGCCACATAGCGGCGGATGAGACCGATTTCGCTTCCGGACAGCAGGATCGGACCGTCCAAACGGATCCCTCCCGGATGCCTGGCGAATCCGATAATCGTCACCGGCGAATCCGTTCATAGACGCAGAACGCATGGGGCAGCGGGTTTTTTTCGTCCGTCACCCCGGGCGTCCGCGACGCCAGTTTCCATTCGTGTCGGTCAAAATCCGGAAAACGGGCATCCCCTTCGAATTCGGCGCCGATTTCGGTGATCAGCATGCGGTCCGCATGGGGCAGGAATTGCCGGTAAACCTCCGCGCCCCCGATCACCATGAGTTCCCGGTCACCATACAGACGCAGGGCTTCCTCGACGGAGCGGACGAGATCGCATCCTTCCGGGGCTTTCTCCATGCGTCTCGACAGCACCACGTTGTGCCTGCCGGGCAGCGGCCGCCCGATGGAGCGCCAGGTGGCGGCGCCCATCAGCACCGTTTTGCCCATGGTTTGGTTTTTGAAATAGGCCAGATCGGCGGGAAGGCGCCACGGCAGCCGGTTGTCGGCACCGATCACGCCATTTTGCGCCACGGCGGCGATCAGGGTGACGGGCATGGATCCCTTCCCTCTTTCGGTCCGGCGCACACCGGAACCCCGTTGTCACACGGCGACCGGCGCCTTGATGGCCGGATGATGCCGGTAATCGACAAACTCAAAGTCTTCATAGACATAATCGAAAATGGAAGGCGGCTTCCGCTTGATGACCAGCTGCGGCAACGGGTACGGTTCCCGGGTGAGCTGAAGCTTCACCTGCTCAAGATGGTTGAGATAGATGTGAACGTCTCCCCCCGACCAGATGAACTCGCCGGGTTCCAGATCGCACTGCTGCGCGACCATATGCGTCAGAAGCGCGTATTCGGCGATGTTGAAGGGAAGGCCCAGAAACGTGTCCACGGAGCGCATCGTCAGCATGCAGGACAGTTTTCCGCCCGCCACGTAGAACTGGAACAGCAGATGGCAAGGCGGCAGCTTCATCCTGTCGATGTCCGCCACGTTCCAGGCGCTGACGAGATGACGGCGGGAATTCGGATTTTTCCGAATGGATTCCACAACTTGCGCAATCTGGTCGATCCTGCGCCCGTCCGGCGCTTCCCAGGCGCGCCACTGCGCCCCGTACACCGGCCCGAGATCGCCGTTCTCGTCGGCCCACTCGTCCCAGATCGTCACGCCGTTCTCGTGCAGGTAGCGGATGTTGGTGTCCCCCCGCAAAAACCAGAGCAGTTCATGCACCACCGAGCGGAGGTGGATCCGCTTCGTGGTAACCAGCGGAAAGCCTTTGGAAAGGTCGAAGCGCATCTGCCGGCCGAACACCGAGATCGTTCCCGTGCCCGTCCGATCCGCTTTGGGAACGCCGTTTTTCAAAATGTCCCGCAAGAGGTCCAGGTACTGGCGCAAAAAGCAACACCCTTTATCGCGTAGTGGAAGACAAACCGTCCTTTGTATTGTACCATGCTTTGGCCTTTGTTGGAAAAAAAGACTCCCTCGCCTTTCGGCGCGGGAGGTTTTACGGACCGGGACGAATAAGGTTTTTCCGTTACTTCTTCGCGGGAGGCACATGGATCGGCCGGCCGAGGACAAGCTCTGCGGCGTCCATCGCCATTTCCCCCAACGTCGGGTGCGGATGGATGGTAAGCGCGAGGTCTTCCGCCGTGGCCCCCATTTCGATGGCCAGCGCGAACTCGGAGATGAGGTTGGAAGCCTCCGCCCCCGCGATATGCGCGCCCAACAGAAGCCCGGTTTTCCGGTCCGCGACTAGCTTGACAAATCCTTCCGTTTCGCCCAGCGTCACGGCCCGGCCGTTGGCGCTGTAAGGGAATCGGCCGGCGACGACGTCAAACCCCTTCTCCTTCGCTTCCTTTTCGGTGTAGCCGACACTGGCGCACTCCGGATCGGCGAAAACGACGGCGGGGATGCACTTGTAGTCCACCCTGGACGGCAAACCGGCGATGGCTTCCGCGGCCACCTTGCCCTCGTAGGACGCTTTGTGCGCCAGGGCGGGCCCCGGGACGACGTCGCCGATGGCGAAAACATGCGGATTGCTCGTGCGGCACTGCCCGTCCACCTCGATCAGGCCGCGATCGTTCGTCTTGACCCCGGCGAGTTCCAGCCCGAAATCCCCGTCCGTATTGGGACGGCGTCCCACGGTGACGAGCAGGTAATCCGCCGCGATTTGTTCCGTTTTGCCGCCCGCTTCATAGGTGACGGTCACTTCCCGATCGCTTTGTTCGGCGCCGAGCGCCCTGGCCCCGGTGACGATCCCGGCGCCGGATTGCGACAACCGTTTGGCCACCAGGCGGCTCAGGTCCGCTTCGAAACCGGGCAAAATCGAATCCGTGGCTTCCAGGATGGTGACCTTGGTCCCGAATTTGGCAAACATCTGGCCCAGCTCGACGCCGATGTAGCCGCCGCCGATCACGGCGAGCCGCTTTGGCACTTCGCGCAGGGAAAGCGCCTCGGTGGAGGACAGAATGCGTCCGCCGAAAGGAAACCCCCTGAGTTCCACGGGCCGCGATCCGGTGGCGATGATGCAGTGTTCAAACCGGTAGCGGGGCGCTTCCTGGTCGTTGAACAGACGGGCTTCCCGCTCATTGATGAACATCGCTTCCCCGCTGAACATCTGCACCCCGCCCGCTTTGAGCAGGGCTTCCACGCCGCGGCTCATCCGGCTGACCACCGATTCCTTGTATTCCTGCACCCTCGCGAAATCGACACGGACGTTGTCCGCCAGAATGCCGAAACGGTCCGCGCTGCGCATCGCTTCAAACTGGTGCGCCGCCTGGATGAGCGCCTTGGACGGAATGCAGCCGACGTTCAGGCAGACGCCGCCCCATTTGCCCTTGTCGGCGATGATCACCCGTTTTCCCAGCTGCGCGGCGCGAATGGCCGCCACGTATCCGCCCGGCCCGCCGCCGATGACGAGAACGTCGATTTCGAGGGACGCGTCGCCCACGACCATGGGTCACACCTCCAGCAGCAGCAGCTCCGGATCGGCGAGCAGCTGTTTGATGCGATTCAGGAAACCTTGAGCCGTGGCGCCGTCGACCAGGCGGTGGTCGAAACTGAGCGACAGGGCCATGACCGGCGCGACAGCGATTTCGCCGTTTTTGACCACCGGTTTTTCGGCGATGCGTCCGGTGCCGAGAATGGCCGCTTCGGGCGGATTGATGACCGGGGTGAAAAAGAGACCGCCCGCCGAACCGATGTTGGTGATGGTGATGGTGCTGCCTCGCATTTCATGGGGAGCCAGCTTCCCGTCCCTGGCCCGCGCGGCCAGGTCCCGGATCTCGCCGGCAATGGTCCAGATGTTTTTGCGGTCGGCGTGGAAGACGACCGGCACCAGCAAGCCCTGGTCCGTATCGGCGGCGATGCCGACATGGTAATGCTTTTTCAGGACGATTTCCCCCGCTTCTTCATCGAGCGAAGCGTTCAGCACGGGGAATTCGCGGCAGGCCGCCACCAGCGCCTTGACGATGAACGGCAGGTACGTAAGCTTCACGCCCTTCTGCTCCGCAAGGGGCTTCGCCCGTTCCCGCAGGGCCACCAGCGCGGAAACGTCGGCCTCGTCCATCAGCGTCACATGCGGCGCGGTGTAGGCGGATTTCACCATGGCGGCGGCGATGGCCTTGCGGATGCCTCTGAACGGGATGCGCTCTTCGCCCGCGTCGTCCGTCCGCAAGCCGGGGGCCGCCGTTCCCCCGGCCTTGGCCGGACCGGCCGGCGCCTCCCGGGACGGTGCCGCCGCGGGCTCTCCGCCGCCCTCCGCGGCCGCAAGCACGTCTTCCCGGGTGATTCGCCCGTTTTTGCCGGTACCGCGCACGCGCCGGAGGTCGACGCCCATTTCGCGGGCCAGCCGGCGCACGCCCGGCGTCGCCAGGATCAGAACGTCCGGCCGGTCCGCATCCGCCGGTCCGGCCGCGTCCGGAGCGCCGCCAGGCGCCGTGCCGGTTCCAGCAGCACCCGTGGCCGCCGGTGCCGCGGCCTCACGGGCCTCGCCGCCGGGAACCTGCGCGGCCGCCGGTGCCCGTACGCCAATGGCGTCGTCCCGGGCCGCTTCGTCTGCCGGCGCCGGTCCCGGCTTTGCCTCCGCATCTCCGGCCCCCGCCGCCTCCTGTCCGGGAATGTCGTCTTCCGCCTCGAAGACCGCCACCAGATCCCCGACGCGCATCATCTGGCCTTCCCTGGCCGGCACTTCCAGCACCTTGCCGTTCACCGGGCAGGGCACTTCCATGACGGCCTTGTCGTTTTGCACTTCCATCAGGATGTCGTCATCGGTCACCGTCTGGCCCGGGGCGATGTGGAGCTTCACG
>Ga0065723_100301_pt1 | contig 13174 bp, 7 predicted proteins | sample TheenrcuSG05Z960_FD_59110 | JGI IMG/M metagenome (GOLD analysis project Ga0065723, IMG submission 59110) | Thermophilic enrichment culture from UC Davis - Sample SG0.5Z960 | ecosystem: Engineered > Solid waste > Grass > Composting > Bioreactor | place: USA: University of California, Davis
AAGGGCTCGACTTTTCCAACGTGATCACCTTCAACCTGGACGAATACTACCCCATGCAGCCGGATAGCCTTCAGAGCTATCACCGGTTCATGCGGGAAAATCTTTTCGATCACCTCAACATTCCGCCCGAAAACATCCACATCCCCCGCGGCGACATCCCGCCCGAAGAAGTCGAGGCGCACTGTCAGGCCTACGAGGAGGAGATCCGGAAGGCCGGCGGACTGGATCTGGTGCTGCTGGGCATCGGACGCAGCGGCCACATCGGCTTCAACGAGCCGGGCTCGGGGCCCGAAACGCGCACGCGGCTGGTGGTGCTCGACGAAATCACGCGCAAAGACGCCGCCAGCGACTTCTTCGGTGAAGAGAACGTGCCGCGTCATGCCATCTCGATGGGCATCGGGACGATCCTCGAAGCCCGCGAGATCATCCTGATGGCCACCGGCGAGCACAAAGCGCCCATCGTACGCCGGGCCGTCGAGGAGCCCCCGGACCGCCAGGTGCCGGCCAGCTTCCTGCAGACGCACCCCAACGCCGTCTTCTACCTGGACCGCGCAGCCGCCAGCGAGCTGACCCGCGAAAAGACCCCCTGGCTCGTGCGCGAGGTGGTCTGGGACAAACCGATGGCCAAGCGGGCCATCATCTGGCTTTCGGAAAAACTCGGCAAGGCGATCCTCAAGCTCGAAGCGGCCGACTTTTACCGGAACCACCTGCACAGCCTTGTGCACGCCTACCCCGATGTCGATGCGCTCTGCCTGGAGATCTTCGAAGACCTGCGCCAGCGCATCGTCTATCCCCACCAGCTCTTCAAGCGCCAGCGCGTGATCGTCTTCAGCCCGCACCCGGACGACGACGTGATNTCGATGGGCGGCATGCTCGACAAGCTGGTGGCCAACCAGAACGAAGTGATCGTCGCCTACATGACNAACGGCTCGGTGGCCGTCTTCGATGCNGACGTGCGGCGCTACCTGCGTTTCGTCGAGCTGAGCCACGATATTCTGGGACTGGAAGGCGAAGCGCTCGAACGCTTCCGGGCACGCCAGCAGGAAATCCTGGACTTCTTCGCCCGCAAGAAGCCGGGCGAGGTGGATCTGGAGGTGATCCAGAAGCTCAAGGCGCACATTCGCTATGCCGAAGCGGTGGCCGGCATCGAAGTGGTGGGCCTGACGGCCGAGCACGCCCGTTTTCTGGACATGCCCTTCTACAAGACGGGCACCGTCCGTAAAGACCCCATCGGGGAGGCCGACATCCGCATCGTGCTCGACCTGCTCGAAGAAATCCGCCCGCATCATATTTTCGTGGCGGGCGATCTGTCGGACCCGCACGGCACGCACCGCATGTGCTACACGGCCATCCAGCAGGCCCTTCAGCGCTACCACCGGGCGCACCCGCGCGAGGAGTGGCCGCTGGTCTGGCTCTACCGGGGTGCCTGGCAGGAGTGGGAGGTGCACCAGGCCGACGTCTTTCTGCCCATGTCGAAGGCGGACCTCGACCGGAAGATCGAGGCCATCTTCAAGCACGAGAGCCAGAAAGACCGGGCCATGTTTCCGGGTGCCTACGACGACCGGGAGTTCTGGCAGCGCGCCCGCGACCGCAACCGGGGTACGGCCGAAACGCTCAACCGCCTCGGCCTGCCCGAATTCTACGCCGCCGAAGCTTTCGTCACCTGCTATGAGATGCCCTGAGTTCTGGAGTCGGACCGGCTACCTGATCGCGGGTCTCGGCTTCCTCCGGCTGCTTCTGGACGCTACGCTGGCGGTCGGGCAGCCGGTCATGGCTCCGGATTCGCTGCTGCCGTTCGCGCCACGCACCTACGTCTGCTATCGCACCGACCGGCCGCTCCATATCGACGGCCGCCTCGACGAGCCCGCCTGGCAGGCCGCCCCGTGGAGCGCGCCGTTTGTGGACATCGAAGGGCCACGCCGCCCGCCGCCACCCTATCGCACCCGCGTCAAACTGCTCTGGGACGACACGTACCTCTACATTGGCGCCGCGCTGGAAGAACCCCACCTGTGGGCCACGCTGACCCGGCGCGACACGGTCATCTTCTACGACCACGACTTCGAGGTCTTCATCGACCCCGACGGCGATACGCACGCCTACTACGAACTGGAAATCAATGCGCTGGGGACCGTCTGGGACCTGCTGCTGCTCAAACCCTACCGCGACGGCGGCCCGGCCCTCGACGCCTGGGACATCCGGGAGCTGCAGGCGGCCGTGGCGCTCGACGGCACGCTGAACGATCCGTCCGATACAGACCGCGGCTGGACCGTCGAACTGGCCCTGCCCTGGGACGTGCTCGAAGAAGCAGCCCCCGAAGGGCGCCCGCCCCGGCCCGGGGAGCAGTGGCGCATGAACTTCTCGCGCGTGCAGTGGCCGCTGGAGGTGGTCGACGGCCGCTACCGCAAACGTCGGGATCCGACAACCGGCCGCCCCCTTCCCGAATCGAACTGGGTCTGGTCGCCGCAGGGCGTCGTCAACATGCACCTGCCCGAACGCTGGGGCTACGTGCAGTTTTCGGCGCTCGTGGCCGGCACCGGGACCGAGCCGTTCCATCCACACCCGGACGAGCCGGTGCGCTGGCTGCTCCGCCAGCTCTACTACCGCCAGCGGCTGTTCCGCGAGCGGCATGGCCGCTACGCCCGCACGCTCGACGAACTGGAGGTCCCGGCCGACTGGCGCGTGCGTTACCGCCTTGCGCTCCAGACCACCGAAAGCCTCTATGAGATCACGGCCACGCTTCCCGACGGTGCGCGCCTGCACATCCGGGAAGACGGACGGATCTGGAAAACCCGACCTGACACACCATGACCCGCAGGGAGTTGTTGCAACGTCTCGGGGCCGGCCTTGCCGCGCTGGCCCTCGGCTGTCGCTCAGAGTCCACCGCGCCGCGTCGCCTCAAGCACTGGGCCTGGATGGGCACCAGCGTGGGCAGCGACGACGATGCCCGTCGCACCTTTGCCCGCCTGAAAAGTAGCGGAATCGATGCGCTCCTGCTCCACGAAAACCGCGAAGAAGGACCGGCCTTCTACGAACGTCTGATTCCACTTGCGCAGGCCGAAGGGATCGAGCTACATGCCTGGATCCCCACCATGATGCGGGCCGAGCTGCTCGAGACGCATCCCGACTGGTACGCGGTCAACCGCGAGGGCGTCTCGACGGCCGAAAAGCCCCCCTACGTGGACTACTATCGTTTCCTGTCGCCGTGTGTCCCCGGCGTGCGGGCCTACCTGGCCGACTACTACGACCGCATGGCGCAGATCGAAGGGCTGGCCGGCCTGCACCTCGACTACATCCGCTTTCCCGATGTAATTCTTCCCATCACCCTTCAACCAAAGTACGGGCTCGTGCAGGACCGCGAGTATCCGCCCTTCGACTACGGCTACCACCCCGAATGCCGGGCGCAGTTCAAAGCGCAGACCGGTATCGACCCGCTCGAACTGGAGGATCCGTCGGCCAACGAGGCCTGGCGCCAGTTTCGCTACGATCAGATCACGGCCGTGGTGCGCCAGATTGCCGAGCGCGTGCATGCGCGTGGCAAACCGCTGACGGCCGCCGTCTTTCCCACGCCGGAGATTGCCCGCATGCTGGTGCGCCAGGACTGGCCCCGCTGGCCGCTCGACGCCGTCATGCCCATGATCTACCACAACTTCTATGACAGACCGGTAGCCTGGATCGAAACGGCCACGCGAGAAGGCGTCGAAGCACTCGGCGGCCGCATTCCGCTCTACAGCGGGCTGTTCGTGCCGGCACTCACCCCCGAGGAACTGGCGCAGGCCATCGACTATGCGCTGGCGGGCGGCGCTTCGGGCATTTCACTCTTCAACGTGGAATCGCTGACCGACGCGCACTGGCAGGTGCTGAAGACCCGGCTGGCATCCTGAGCGCCTTCATTCCGAGCCGACACCGGTCGCTAGCAGGCGCCGGGCCAGGCGCAACGCGCCTTCGACCGGCCGCCGCCGCTGCACCTCGACGGACCAGTCCGGCCAGCGCCGGGCAAGCTGCTCGCGCAATCGGGCCACGTAAAACGGCTCGTTCATCAACCCTCCGGCCAGAGCCATGCGGGGGGCCACGTCGTCGCCGAGTCGCTGCAGAAGCCATCCGACCTGTTCGACCAGCCGGGCCACCTGATCGTCCACGATGTGCCGCGCCACCGGATCGCCCGTACGCGCGGCCTCCAGCACGACCGGCGCGAACTGCTGCAGCGGCCAGCGCTCCTGATAGACGCGGTGGATGATGGCGTCGCGTTCGCTGAGCTGAAAGCGCTCGGCCAGCAACGCCTGCAGGCGCGTGGGAGGCCCGCCGTCGATGGCATGCGTCACGGCCTGCAGCCCGGCGCGGGCGATGGCAAAGCCGCTCCCTTCGTCGCCCAGCAGGTAACCCCAGCCGCCGGCCACTTCGATCCACCCCTGCAGCGTGCGGGCCAGAATGACCGAGCCGGTCCCCGCCACCAGGACGACACCGCTCCCTCCTTCAAAGGCCGCCTCCAGCGCGATCTCGGCGTCGTGCACCACCCGCACCTGCACGGCGCGCCCGCCGTCGCCGAGCACCTGCTGCAGCCGTCGGGCCAGCAGCTCCTGGTCTTTCAGACGGCCGCATCCGGCAATGCCCGCGCATACGGAAAGCACCGATACCTCGGGAAAATGGCGCAGCGCCTGTTCGATCAGCTCCTGCAGAACGGCCACGGTCTGCTCGAAACCGACCCGCTGCAGGTTGGCGCCCGGCCCGACGAGCCGAACAGGCGCGCTCCGGGCGTTCGGCGTAACGGCCAGCAGCTCGGTCGACGAGCCGCCCACGTCCAGACCGACGAGCAGCGATTGCGCGGAATGTTCCATATTTCAAGCACTTGGCATTGGCCGGCGCCTTTTACCTTTCATTTATTCCTGCGCTTCCAGAAGGACGCCTTCTGTTAACGATTTTCTATCAAAAAGCAATCTTGAGAAGCCTGCTCGGCGCAAGAAACAGCAGCAGCCCGTCCGGTGCAACCTGGTAACGCTCCCAAAATCCCACATTTTTCAGTGGAACCGATTCCAAAGTGCGCGGCCGCCTTGCCGAAGGCTATGGTCCACCCTATTATGAAAACCACATCAAGGCGAAGACAAAAATTTTCCAACCAAGCTGTTCAAAGCTATGGAACGTTGCTACCAGGGACTCCGCAGACGTCTGCTGTTGCTGAGCGTGCTATGGCTGAGCGCCTCGGCGGCCTACGCCCAGTTCGAGGTGCGAGGCGTCGTGCGCGCAGCCGACGACAACAGCCCCCTGCCGGGCGTCAACATCGTGGAGGTGGGCACCATGAACGGGACCACCACCGACGCCGACGGCAACTTCGTGCTCACCGTCAGCAGCCCCCAGGCCACGCTCCGGTTTTCGTTCGTGGGCTATGAGACGCTGGACCTGCCACTGAACGGCCGCAACTACCTGGAGGTATTTTTGCAGCCGACCGTGGCGCAACTGGGCGAGGTCGTGGTCACGGCGCTGGGCATCGAGCGGGAAGCCCGGGCCGTAGGCTACGCCATCAGCCAGGTAAGCGCACAGGACCTGGTCACGGGCACCGAGACCAACTTCGGCAATCTGCTGCAGGGCAAGGTGGCCGGCCTGCAGATCAATCCGACGGCCGGTGGACCGGGCTCCTCGACCCGCATCGTGATCCGCGGCGTCTCGTCGCTCACCGGCGACAACCAGCCGCTGATTGTGGTCGACGGCGTGCCGATCGACAATTCGACGATCGGTTCGGCCGGCATGTGGGGCGGCTTCGACGGGGGCGACGGCATCTCCAGCCTGAATCCTGAAGACATCGAGAGCATCTCGGTGCTCAAAGGCGCCGCGGCCGCCGCGCTTTATGGCACCCGGGCCCGCAACGGCGTCATCCTGATCAACACGCGCTCGGGCAAGGGGCGGCGCGGACTGAACATCGAGTTCAGCACCACGCTCACGGCCGAAGAGGCGCTGGTCGGCTTTTCCGATTACCAGAAAGTATACGGCCAGGGCCAGCGCGGCCAGAAACCACAGACGCAGGAAGAAGCGCTGCAGACCGGGCTGTCGAGCTGGGGCGCAAAGCTGACGGCTCGCCCGTCATTCAGTTCGACGGCGTGGCGCGGCCCTACAAGGCCGTCAACCGCCGGCTGGAAGACTTCTACCGCACGGGACTTTCGGCGCGCAACACGCTGAGTATTTACGGTGGGCAGGAGAACGCGGCCGTTTATTTTTCCGTCACCCAGCTCGACGCGCAGAGCATCGTGCCGGGCTCGGGCCTGCAGCGCACGTCGCTGACGCTGCGCGGCACGGCCACACTGGGGCGTTTCACCGTCGATGCCAAGGCCAACTATGTCAATGAGCTGGCCGACGATCGCGCCCGTCTGTCCGACAGTCCGGGCAACGCGAACTGGACCATCGCCTTCCTGCCGCCCAACGTCGATCCGAACACGCTGAAGCCGGGGTATACCGAAGAAGGCACCGAGCTGCAGTTCTCCGACAACATCTACGCAACGAATCCCTGGTGGGTGGTCAATCGCTTTCAGTCGGACGACGACAAAGACCGTCTCATCGGCGCCCTCGACGTCGAATATCGGCTGACCGACTGGCTCTCGATCGAGGGCCGCACCGGTCTGGACTGGTATACGCTCCGGCGCCGGAGCGTCACGCCCTGGGGCACGGCCTATCGACCTGGCGGCGACCTGTCGGAAAACGAATGGCGCGTCCTTGAAAGCAATACGGACGTGCTGCTGAAGGCCCGGCATCAGCTGACCACCTCGTTGGGGCGCCTGGACCTGAACGCGTATGGCGGAGGCAGCGTCCGCTGGCGACAGACCGAAATGCTGGGCGCTTTTGGCTCCGAATTCAAGGTGCCCGGACTCATCACCATCTCCAACACCAGCAATCAGTCGCCTCAGTACGACTTTTCCGAGAAACAGATCAACTCGCTTTACGGCGCCCTGGAGATAGGCTACAACGACTACCTGTTCCTGAACCTGACCGCCCGCAACGACTGGTCCTCGACGCTGCCGCCGGACAACAACAGCTACTTCTATCCGTCGGTCAGCGCCAGCTTCGTCTTCAGCGACGTGCTGCCGGTGCCCTCGTGGCTGAGCTTCGGGAAACTCCGGGCCGCCTGGGCCCAGGTGGGGAGCGACACGGATCCTTACATGCTCAATCTGACCTACGTGCTGGACAACACGTCGCATCTCGGCCAGCCGCTTGGATATATCGGGCAGAACTCCGTCCCGCTGTTCAATCTGAAGCCCACTACAACCACCGAAACGGAACTGGGCGTCAACCTCGAATTCCTGAACAACCGCCTGGGATTGGACCTGACGTGGTACCGGCGTGAAACCACCGATCAGATTCTCTCGACCTCGATTTCGGAAGCTTCTGGCTTTGGCGAACGCGTCATCAACGCCGGCGCCCTGCGCAACCAGGGCGTGGAATTGTTGCTGCGCGGGACCCCGCTCCAGACTTCACAGATGTTCTGGAATCTCAGCGTCAATTTTGCGAAAAACATCAGCAAAGTGCTCGCGCTGGCCGGCGAACAGACCGTGCTAGTGCTCGACCAGAGCCGCCGGCAGACGGCCTGGATCACGGCCGAGGTGGGCAAGCCCTACGGCACGATCTGGGGCTATCGCTACCTGCGGGACGACCAGGGACGCATCGTGCACGACGACAGCGGGCTGCCCATGCGCGATCCGGAACGGGTCGTACTGGGCCGCGGCACACCCGACTGGACGGCCGGTTTCCTTTCCGAACTCGGCTACAAAAATCTGAACGTGTCTCTGCTGATCGATGTCAAATGGGGTGGCCAGCTCTTCTCGGCAACCAATGCCTACGCCTACAGTGTGGGCCTGCACAAAAACACGCTGAAAGGCCGTGCCGAGTGTGACGCGGTGGCCGACCCCACCACCGGCTATCCGTCAACCGGTTGCATGGTAGGTGAAGGCGTCAACCAGCAGGGACAGCCCAATACGGTGAAAGTCCTGCCGCAGGCTTACTATGGCCGTATTGCCGGACAGATCACGGAGGAATTCGTTTACGACGCCAACTTCATCAAGCTGCGCGAGCTACGCATTGGCTATCGGGTTCCGGATCGATGGCTGATGCGCACGCCGTTGCGGTCGTTGACCGTCGCGCTTGTGGGCCGCAACCTGGCCTACCTCTACAACACGGTCCCCAACGTGGACCCCGAGTCCAGCTACAACAACGGCAACGCCCAGGGCCTGGAGCTGGCCGGCGTGCCGCAGACACGTAGCCTGGGTCTCAGCATCAACGCCCGTTTCTAAGTCCACCAACCGGTAAAGCCAACCATGTATCGCGATAAAGCCATGAACCGCACGCGCCTGCTGAGATGGCCGGAAAGCCTGCTCTTCCTGCTCATCGCCGTGCTTCTCGCCTCGTGCGATGCGCTGAGCGACTTCGGCGACATGAACGTCGATCCCACGCAGGCCTCGACCATCGATCCCGGCATGCAGTTTTCCACGGTGCAGCTGGCCACGGCCGGCTCCCGCTACGAAACCTGGCGCGTCAATCTGATCTATGGCGAGGCTATCGTGCAGCACCTGGCCCATACCTGGTGGGCCGGCGACAAGTACACCTTCAACGAAGACTGGGCCACTTCGCTGTGGCGCACCGCCTATTCAGGCGCGGGAGTGTCCTGGCGCGCCGCCGTCAAAAACATCGAAGACCTGAAGGCTCGTCTTGAGGAAGCGAAGGCTAACGGAGAGTCGGTTGACAACCTGCTGGCCGCCGTACGAATCTGGCGCGTGCTAATCTACCACCGCATTACCGACACCTACGGGGATACGCCTTACTCCGAGGCGGGCAAAGGCTATCTGGAAGGCATTTTCGCGCCCCGCTATGACCCCCAGCAGGAGATCTACATGGACATGCTGAAGGAGCTGGAAGAGGCGGTTGCTCAGTTCGATGCATCTCAACCCACGTTCGGCAGCGCCGATCTGGTTTACGAGGGTGACATTGCGAAATGGAAGAAGTTCGGCAATGCCCTCATGCTGCGGCTGGCCATGCGGCTGGTGAAGGTCGATCCGACCACTGCCCAGCAATGGGCCGTCAAGGCCATCAACGGCGGCGTCATGGAAAGTAATGACGACATTGCCTACATGCGCCATCAGACCGGCCCCTCTACCGGACCGGCCGGCATCAACACCAATGCCAACAGCGAAGTGTTTGCCGTGGACGTTCCGCGGCTCAGTCAGACGTTTGTCAACTGGCTTAAAGCGCATAACGACCCACGCCTGCCTGTTCTTGGGGCCGTCATCAAGGACGGACAGGTCATCACCGATCCGACCGAACAGAAAGGCATGCCCAATGGCTACGACGCCAACACGATCCAGAATCACCCGAGCTGGACGGGAAGCCTTGATGACTACTCACGAGTCAATCCACTGCTGACCGGCCTGGACGATCCGTTTTTCTTTGTGACCTACGCCCAGACGGCCCTGTTGCGGGCCGAGGCGGCCGTGCGTGGCTGGACGAGCGAAGATCCGGCCACGCTGTACGCTGAAGGCGTCCGGGCCGCCATGAAGCAACTGTCGCTCTACGACGCGGGCGGCGCGGCCGACATCGACGACGCGGCCATCGACGCCTACCTGGCCGCCAACCCGCTCAGCAGCGACCCCAACGAAGCATTGCGCCAGATCAACGAGCAGTACTGGGCCGCCACGTTCCTTGATGGGATCGAGGCCTGGGCCAACTGGCGCCGCAGCGGCTATCCCGTGCTGGAGCCGGCGCCAGTCGATGACCCCAACCCCTACCCGGGTAACGTGACCAATGGTCAGATTCCGCGCCGACTGACCTATCCGCCTTCCGAGGGCGTGCTGAACGCCGAAAACTATCAGGAGGCCCTCAGCCGCCAGGGGCTGCGCGGCGATCCCAGCGACATGGCCGTGCCCGTCTGGTGGGACCGGCAATGAACCTCCCCCGGCCGGTTCCAAAAAAGGCCCGCATGCTCTCCGGCGGCGGGCCTTTTTGTACTTTCCTGACACAGGTACCTTTTTAAGAAAGAATCTCCCCAAAAACCGCCAATCGGCACCATGCAGACCTTCCGTTATCTGCTCCTGACCGGCCTGCTGCCCGCCCTGGCGCTGGCCCGGCACCCCGAGCGCCTGACTGTTTACTGGAGCGTAGTTGCCAACCAGGACAACGGCCGGGCCCGCTGGGAACTGACGCTGGTCAATCAGGACACCGTGGCGCTGCCCGCTTCGGGCTGGACGCTCTACTTCAACTTTATGCGCCCGATCCTGCCCGAAAGCGCCCCGCCCTCGGTGCGGCTCACCCACGTCAACGGCGACTTCTACCGCCTGGAGCCCACCGAGGCGTTCGCGCCGCTGCCACCGGGTGGACGCCGCACGCTTTCGTTCGAATCACTGGGTCCCCTCATCAAGGCCATCGACGCCCCTTCGGGGCTCTACCTCGTCTTCCATGAAGCGCCGGACCGGCCGGTCCCGATCCGCGACGTGCGCGTGCTGCCCTTCGCCTCGGAGTTTCAGACGCGGCGGCATCCGGCCGATCGGCTGCCCGTGCCCACTCCGGCCCTGCGCTACTACCGGAACGCATCGCTTCGGCTGCTACCGGCCGATAGCCTGACGCCGGTCGTTCCCACCCCGCGCCAGCTCACGCGCCGAGAAGGACACTGGACGCTCGACCGCACGGCCGCCATCGCCTACGATCCCGCCCTGGCCCATGAGGCGGCCTTCCTGGCCGACGCCCTGGCACCGCTACTGGGCACGCGGCTTCGCCTGCTGGAAGGTGCCGAACGGCCCGCTTCGATCCGCCTGCGCCTCGGCGCGGTTCGTCTGCCCGATGGACCTGCCGGTCCGGAAGCCTACCATCTGGTCGTGGATCCGGAGGTGGGCATTACGCTCACCGGCACCGACGCGGCCGGAGTCTTCTACGGCATCCAGACGCTGCAACAGCTCATCGATCCGGCTTTCTACCGTCGGCCTTCGGAGGCCATCCCGATCCCGGCGCTCGAAGTGCGCGACGCGCCGCGCTTCGGCTACCGGGGACTGCACCTCGACGTGGCCCGCAACTTCCAGCCGAAAGCAGTGGTGCTCCGGCTGCTCGACCTGATGGCGCGCTACAAACTCAACCGCTTTCACTTTCACCTGACCGACGACGAGGGCTGGCGCCTGGAGATCGAGGGCCTGCCCGAACTGACCGAGGTGGGCGGCTGTCGCGGCCACACCGAAACGGAAGCAACCTGTCTGGTGCCCTCGCACGGCTCCGGACCGGTTCCCGGCCAACTGCCCGGAAGCGGCTACTATACGCGCGAAGACTTTGTCGAAATCCTGCGCTACGCCACGGCCCGGCACATCGAGGTGATCCCCGAGATCGATGTGCCCGGCCATGCCCGCGCGGCCATCAAAGCCATGGAAGCCCGCTATGCCCGCCTGAAGGCGGCAGGCCGCCCCGAAGCCGAAGCGGCCGCCTACCGGCTGGTCGATCCGGCCGACACGTCCGTCTACCGCTCCGTGCAGGGCTGGAACGACAACGTGATCAACGTCTGCCTGCCCTCGACCTACCGCTTTCTGGAAAAGGTGGTGGACGAACTCCGGCGGCTCTACGACGAAGCCGGGGCGCCGCTCCGCGTGGTGCACACCGGCGGCGACGAGGTGCCGCACGGGGCCTGGGCCGGCTCGCCCGCCTGCCGGGCCGTCATGCAGGCCGAAGGCCTCGACGATCCGGCCGCGCTGCAGCAGTACTTCCTGGACCGGTTCGATCAGATCCTGCGACGGCGCGGGCTGCGCACGGCGGGCTGGGAAGAGATCGGGCTCGTCGCCACCGAGGAAAACGGCCGGCGCGTGCACCGTCCCAACCCGCGCTTCCGCGATCGGGGCTTCCTGGTCTACGCCTGGAACAACATCTGGGGTAGCGGCGCCGAGGATCATGCCTACCGGCTTGCCAATGCGGGCTACGACGTGGTGCTCTCGCTGGCCTCGAACCTGTACTTCGATCTGGCCTACACGAAGCATCCCGACGAGGCCGGACTCTACTGGGCGGGCTTCGTGGACAACGACGCGCCGTACCGCCTGGAGCCGTTCGATCTGTTTCTGGGGCCGATCCAGCACTGGCTGGGCCGCACGCTCCCGCCCGAAGCGTTCGCCCACCACGAGCGCCTGACGACCGAGGGACGGCGTCACATCATGGGCCTGCAGGGACAGCTCTGGGGCGAGACGCTCCGCACACCGGACCGCGTCTTCTACATGGCCGTGCCCCGCATGCTGGCGCTGGCCGAACGCGCCTGGGCCGAGCGGCCGGCCTGGAGCCAGATCGTCGATCCGGAAGCCCGCCAGCAGGCCCTGCAGACGGCCTGGAACGCGTTTGCCAACCGACTGGGTCAGCGCGAACTGCCCCGGCTCGACGCGCTCTACGGCGAGACGGTGCCCTATCGCCTGCCACCGCCCGGTGCCGTCGTCGAGGACGGCCTTCTGAAGGCCAACGTGGCGCTCCCGGGTCTAATAATCCGCTACACGCTGGATGGCAGCGCGCCCACGGCCGCCTCGCCCCGATACACGGAGCCGGTCCGGCTCGAAGGGCACGGCGAGGTGCGCCTGCGCACATTCGACACGAACGGACGCGGCAGCCGCACCGTGCGCGTGGTTTACTGAGCGCCCAGCACCCGGTCGAGCAGCCGCTCCAGCACTTCGTGCAGCGGGCGGTAGGCCTCGGCCGGGTGCGCCAGGAGCGCCTCCGCCGGTTGCACGTAGGCCGAGCGTACACGGGCGGCCTCCAGTTCTGCCCGGCCGGCGCGCACGAGCGCCTGCACGCTCGCGGGCGTCATCTCCAGATGAAACTGCAGCCCCAGCGCCCGATCTTTCCAGACGAAGGCCTGATGGGCACAGGCTGCGCTTTCCATGAGGTGCACCGCGCCCGGCGGCAGATCGAACGTATCGCCATGCCAGTGAAAGACGGTCAGCTCGTCGGGCACGTCGGCCAGCAGCGGATGCACGCGCCCCTGCGACGTGCGGCGCACCGGAAACCAGCCGATCTCGGGCTGCGGCCCCGGATAGACACGCCCGCCCAGCACCTCGGCCAGGAGTTGCGCCCCCAGGCACACCCCCACCACCGGCCCACCCGCTTCGAGCACGGCCCGAAGGAACGCCTTCTCATCCCAAAGCCACGGGTAACGATCTTCGTCGTAGACGCCCATCGGGCCGCCCATCACCACCAC
>Ga0065723_101050_pt1 | contig 13155 bp, 13 predicted proteins | sample TheenrcuSG05Z960_FD_59110 | JGI IMG/M metagenome (GOLD analysis project Ga0065723, IMG submission 59110) | Thermophilic enrichment culture from UC Davis - Sample SG0.5Z960 | ecosystem: Engineered > Solid waste > Grass > Composting > Bioreactor | place: USA: University of California, Davis
TGCCGCTGCCGCCGCCCGCCCCTTCCGCGAGAGAGCCGATGAGGTCCGACGGACCGGCGGCCGGGGAGCCCGCTCCCCTGGCCGCCTTCAGGCTGACGATCTCCACGCCGCTCCGCCGCGCGATCTCCCGCAGTTCGCGGATGAACGCCTCGCGCTCTGGCCGCGTCGGCACCCGCCGGAGCAGCGCCGCCAGTTCCCCGGGATCGAAATGACCGGCATCTTTCTTCAGCAGTTCGCTCTGCAGCGCCGAAGATTTCGCCGCCCATTCCCGCTCGAGTTCCTGCTGTTTCGCCTGGGCGGGATACAGGAGAAAGCCGGCCAGCATGCCGATCAGCACCGCGGCGGTTGCTGCCGCAAGCAGCATGGTGATCAGGGGTTTGACGGATTCGCGCGCGTGCCGGGCGGGCGGAATCCCCGAGGTCCCCTTGCCGCTTCCCATCATGGTCCGCCCTCCCCCGTCTCCGCCGGATCAGCCAGCCGCAGCTCGAATTCGGCGGCATACCCCGCTCCGGCCGCGCCGATCCAACCGGACATATCCGCATCCGTCGTTCCCGCGCGCTGCAGGCTGAGCAGCACCGCATCCGCGATCGGTTCGGCCTCCCGAAGCGCTTCCGCGTAGGACGCGATCTCGACGAGGTCCGGAAAACGCGCCGCCAGCGACACCGTGCCGTCCGCATCGGCGGACATCGCAACGATGGACGAATTCGGCGGCAACAGTTCCGCGGCCAGTTCGAACAGCGGCTCCCAGTCCGCGGCCTCCCCTTCCAGCCGCTCCACCAGTTGACGGTAAGCCGCAACATCCGCGCTGATCCGCCGCTCTTCCGACGCGGTCAGCTCCGCCATCCGCCTGTCGATGCGCGCGATCTCCGCTTCGAAATACCGGTTGTTCGCAGCATGCTGGCCGTACAGGATGATGATGCCCGCCGCGAAGACCGCCGTCAGCGCCGCAATGGCGGCGATCGCCGGCTTGTACATCCGTCTGGCCAGCGGCACGCGCGGCAGGAGATTGATCGGCTTCATGGCCCGATCCCCCTCAGCGCCAGCCCGACCGGCACGGCCATCGACGGAAACGGCGATCCCGCATGCTCTTCGGGCATCCGGAACCCTTCTCCGCTGACCAGGCGCACCTCGGACGCGAGCCGTCCGGCATCCGCCAGATCCCGCATGACCTGCTCCAGATGCGGAACATCGCCCGACAGCAGAATCCGGTCGATGCCGCGGTCCCTGAACTGAAGGTTGTACCGGAAGAAGATCAGGAGACGCTCGATTTCCTGGATCAGTTCGTCGCATGCGCGCCGGATGACGGGGGATTCATTTTTCTCCGGCCTCGGGAATGAAACCGGAACGCTCCGCGCCACCCGAAGTTCGCCGTTGTGGATCAGCCCCAGGTCGGAGACCCGCTCGCCCACGTCCACCATGAGAATCGTGGAGACGTCCCCCGTCTGGCCCGTCCGCTCGATCAGGCGAAGCAGCGACAGGGGGCGGATCTCGATGCTGCTGATTGCAAGGCCCGCTTTCCTGACGACCTCCATATATTCCCGGATCGTGTCCAGCGGCGCGGCGGCCAGCATGACATCGCACAGCGAGCCCCCGCCATCCGGAGCCCCGAGCTTCACGAAGTCGAAGCTCGGCGAATCAAACGGAAGCGGAATGCGATGTTCCAGCTCGAACTTGATCAATTTGCGCATTTTCCCGTACGGGAGATCGGGCAGCTTCAGGAAGCGGATCATGACCGCCGCGCTGGGCAGCGCGACGTGAACGTTCCGCGTGCGGGGGCGGATCCGCTTCACCAGCGAACGCAGCGCGCCGGCCACCCCGTCCTTGTGCAGAATGCGTCCGTCCTTGAGGCTGCCTTCGGGCAGCCGCTCCGCCCCTTGCCCGCCCAACGCCATCCGGGAAGAAGATTCCATGACGACTTCCGCCGCCTTCACGGCGAAATCGGTTATCTCCAGCCCAAGGGCGCGGCGTCTCCTCAAGATCTTCAACTTCCGCATGCACTGCCGCACCTGCCCGCGTTACCTAGTAAGTGACAAGCCTCATATACCAGCCGATCCACTGTTCCCCGAACCAGTAAACCAGCATCGTGCCGACGGCGATGAACGGCGCGAACGGCACTTCCATCCTTCTGCGGAACCTGCCCGCCAGCATCAGCGCCGCGCCGTACAGGCTGCCGAGAAGGCTCGCCGCGAAGACGGCCAGCAGCGTCAGCCTGATCCCGAGCATCAGGCCGATGAATGCCCACAGCTTGATGTCGCCGCCGCCCATGCCGCCGCGGCTTGCGAGCGCCAGCAGCAGCATCAGGCCGCCGCCCAGAACGGCGCCCAGCGCGTAATCCCACCAGGACAGCGGATGCGAGAGGAGCCGCGCGGCAAGTCCCGCCGCCAGGCCGAAGAAGACGAGCTTGTCCGGGATCAGCATCGTCCTCAGGTCGCTGTGGGCGGCCGTGATCAGGATCGACGCCAGCAGCAGGCCGGCGGCCAGCTCGGCGGACGCTCCGATCCGCCACGCGGTGACGGCGAACGCGATCGCGGCAGCCAGTTCCCCGAGCGCATACGCCGGCGAAACGCGCCCGCCGCAATAGCGGCATTTCCCGCGCAGCAGCATGTAACTGACAACCGGAATCAGATCGCCCGCGCGAAGCCGGTGTCCGCAATGCATGCAGCGCGAAGGCGGGCGGACGATCGATTCGCCCTTCGGAATGCGAATGGCGGCGACGTTCAGGAAACTGCCGACAAGCAGCCCCATGAACGCCGCCGACACGACGATTAAGCAGGTTTCGATGTTCATGCGCGATCGGGAATCGGATGAAGGGATGCGGCATCAGGTGCCGGTGCCGGAACCGGAGCTGGAGCTGGAGCCGGATCCGAACATGGATTCCGTTATTTCTGTATTTCCGGACGTGTAGACTTTGACCGTGTATTGCCCGCCATTGGATACAAAGATCTTGACATAACCCCAATTTCCGCTAAATGCATTCGATTGCTTTTTCGGTTCCGAATTCAGATATCCCAGCGTTACAAGTTCGTTTACGGAAACTTCCCCATCTTGATCCAGATTGTTTGCAATCGCGTATTGCAGGCCCGCCTCCTGGAGCAGCAGCCAGGTGGCCTTGTCCGCGTTGATCTTCGAACGGTTGACGACACCCAGTACGGACGGCACGGCGATCGCCAGAATGATGCCGAGGACGATAATGACCGCCAGCAGTTCGATGAGCGTCAAGCCTTTCTGGTTCCCCGTCAGTCTTTTCAATTTGAGCGTGTGCACCTCGATTCCTCCATTCCCGCGTTTGGATCAATTTATCGGCTCATCCCATGCCCTGGGCGATGTCCATGAGCCGGAAGACCGGCAGGAACATGGCCAGCACGATCGTTCCGATAACCCCGGCCATTCCCAGAATCATGAGCGGCTCCAGAAGGGATTTCAGCCGGTCGCTCGTCCGTTCGGCGACCGACTCGCAATGTTCGGCGACGCGATCCAGCATGGCGTCGATCGCTCCGGATCGCTCCCCGATGGAGATCATGTGCGCCACCATCGGCGGAATGAGAGGAGACTGGCGGAAAGCGTCGGCCAATGGTTCGCCTTTCCGCACCCGTTCATGCGCATCCATCACGATCCGCCGGATCGCCTCGTTGCCGACGACCGTCGAAGTGATCGCCAGTATGTTCAAGACCGGCACGGCGGCTATGTACAGCGTGCTGAACGTGCGGCCGAAGCGCGAGATGATNCGGTTCAGCCTTAGCCGCCCCAGCACGGGCATGCGAAGCGCCGCGTAATCGAGCGCATAGCGCCCGTTCGGCTGGCCGCGGATCAGCTTAAGGATCAGCCAGCATGCGATCACCGGCAGCGGAAGCAGAAACCAGGTGTGCTTCAGCATATCGCTCAGCCCGAGCAGCGCCCGGGTCAGCGCCGGCAGCTCGGCGTCCGCGTCCCGGAACGAGGATACGAACCGGGGCAGGATGAACGTCACCATCGCCACCGCCACCACGACGGACAACGCGCCGAGGAAGGCCGGATACATCATCGCCGAGCGCATTTTCGACCGCGCATGGTGATCCTTCTCGTACTGGGAGGCCAGCCGCATCAGAATCTCGTCCAGCTTGCCGCTCGCCTCGCCGGCCCGGACCATGTTGACGCAGAGTTCCGGGAACACGGCGGGATGCTTCGCCGCGGCCTCCGAAAGCTGGAGTCCCTTCTGCATGTCGGCGACCATCTTCCGGAGCACCTTGCGGAATTCCTTGCCCGACGTCTGCCAGGCGATGATCTGCAGCGCGTCGACCAGGCTGATTCCGGCGCGGTACAGCGTGGCCAACTGATGGCAGCAGGCGACGAATTCCTCCGTCTTCACCTTCGGTCCGCCCGTCAGGGGGATCGTGCGGTTCAGGATGCTCGCGGCAGGGTCGGTGATCCGCATGCCCCACAGCCCGTCGCTTCTCAATTTCTCCGCCGCCGACCGGACATCCGGCGCCTCGACGAAGCCGCGCTTCTTCCTTCCGGATGGGTCAACGGCCAGGTAACGATACTTCGGCATATCCGGCGTCCCCTCTCGCTGTCCGTCGTTACCCTTCGTCGACGACCCGCATCACTTCGCTTATCGTCGTCAGTCCCGCGGCCGCTTTCGCAAGACCGTCGTGCAGAATCGGGATCAATCCGTGCCGCAGGGCGTGCTCCCGGTATTCGTTGTCCGCCCGCTTCTGCAGGATCAGATTGCGGAGGCCGTCATCGCAGATCATCACTTCGTGGATCGCAAGCCTGCCCCGGTACCCGGTGCGCAGACATTCCGCGCAGCCGGCGCCCTCGAGCAGCCGGTCGGCCCGGATGCCCGCAACGGCGAGCAATTCCGCTTCCCGTTCGGACGGCGGACGCTCCGCGGCGCAGTAGCGGCAGACCCGCCTGACCAGCCGCTGGGCGACGACGCACCGCAGCGCCGATGCGACGAGGAACGGCTCGACGCCCATGTCGATCAGACGCGTGATGGCGTTCACCGCGCTGTTGCTGTGCAGCGTGCTGAGGACGAGATGTCCGGTCATCGCCGCCCGAACCGCGATCTCGGCCGTCTCGACGTCGCGGATCTCGCCGACCATCACGATGTTCGGGTCCTGGCGCAGGATGGCCCGAAGTCCGCGGGCGAACGTAAGCCCGGTCCGCGGATTGACCTGGATCTGGTTGACGCCGCGCATCTGGAATTCGACCGGATCTTCGATCGTCATGATGTTGACATCGTCCCGGTTCAGCCGATGAAGCGCCGAGTACAGCGTGGTCGTCTTGCCGCTTCCCGTCGGTCCGGTGATGAACACGATGCCGTGGGAGCCGTCGATCCCCCTGCGGAACAGTTCGAGATTGTGCTCCGAGAATCCGAGTTCCTCGAGCTCCTTCAGGGAATGGGTCATGTCGAGGATCCGCATGACGATCTTCTCGCCGTGGATGGTGGGCAGCGTCGAGATGCGGATATCGACCCGGCGGGACTCGACGTTCATTTCCACCCGGCCGTCCTGCGGCAGACGGCGCTCCGCCACGTTCAGCCCGGACATGACCTTGATCCGGGCCACAAAGACGCTCTGCATGTTCGGCGGCAGCGTCCGCTCCGTTCGCATCATGCCGTCCACCCGATACCGGATATGGAGCGCGTCCGCCTGCGGATCGATATGGATGTCGCTCGCGCCGAGCAGCACGGCCTGACGGATGATCTGGTTGACGGTCCTCGCCACCGGAGATTCCTCTTCTTCCGGCGGCTCTACCCTCGTCTCGGCCTCCCGGACCGCCAGATCCCGCAGCACCTGGTCGACCGATTCCTGCAGACCGTAATAACGCCAGAGCGCCAATTCCAGCTCTTCGTTCGACACGATGGCGGGTTCGATCCACATGCCAGTAGCCATGCGCAGTTCCTCGATGGCGTAGTAATCGAGCGGGTCGGCCATCGCCACGGTGAGCCGGTTCCCTTCGATCCGATACGGGAGCACCTTGTGGGTCTCCGCCAGCAATCGGGGGATCATCTGGATCGCCCGGGGATCAATGGTTTCCCGGTAAAGCTGGACATGCGGAATGCCCAGTTGGAATTCCAGCACCTCAATCCGCTGCTGCTCGGTGATATATCCGCGGGAGATGAGCACATCGCCGAGCCGCATGTTGCGCTCCCGGCCCTCGCGCAGGGCTTCCTGGAGCTGCTCTTCGGTGATCAATCCGGCCTGCACCAGCAGTTCGCCCAACCGTGCCCGCAGAAGCCGCCACCCCCTGCCATTGGTCCCACTTAAAACCTATTAATCTAGAACCAAATGCTCATTGTGAGACAATAATTTACCATTTGTATCCGTTTTCGTCAACCATTTTTATTGAGGTTTTACACCATGATCCATTTTGCGTCATCGTTTGGCTGTTCGATTGAGGCTTATTATTTACTCCCAAAGCCCCATTTCCCGNCAAAAAAACCGCGTCATCATCGATTCACCGCATCAAGGCCCGCAAAAAACAAACCGGCCGGGAGAATTTTCCCGACCGGTCGTCCATGCGTCCAGCCTGTCTGTCAATATTCGAGATCCGGATACAGCGGATATTGCTCCGTCAGTTCCTGCACGATGCCGCGCGCCTTGTTCAGCACCGACTCGTCCTTCGGGTTCTTCAGCGTCATCGCGATGACGCGCGCGATCGTCCTCATCGCTTCCTCGCCCATGCCGCGCGAGGTGACGGCCGGCGTGCCGATCCGGATGCCGCTCGTGACGGCCGGGCTCGTCGGATCGAACGGAATCGCGTTCTTGTTCACCGTGATCCGCACCGAATCGAGCACCTGCTCGGCGTCCTTGCCGGTGATGTTCAGATTGCGCGTGTCGACGAGCATCAGGTGGTTGTCCGTGCCGCCGGAGACGAGGTTGAGGCCTTCGGCCTGCAGCGCCTCCGCGAGCGTCTTCGCGTTCTTCACGACGTTCTCCGCGTACGTCTTGAACGACGGCTGCAGCGCCTCGCCGAACGCGACCGCCTTCGCCGCGATGATGTGCATGAGCGGGCCGCCCTGCGTGCCGGGGAACACGGCCTTGTCGATCGCCTGCGCCCAGGATTTGCGGCACAGGATCATGCCGCCGCGCGGACCGCGCAGCGTCTTGTGCGTCGTCGTCGTCACGAAATGCGCGTGCGGCACCGGGTTCGGGTGGAGCCCGGCCGCGACGAGGCCGGCGATGTGCGCCATGTCGACCATGAGCAGCGTGCCGACGTCATTCGCGATTTCGCCGAGCTTCTCGAAATCGATGATGCGCGGATACGCGCTGGCGCCCGCCACGATGAGCCGCGGGCGGTGCTTGAACGCCGCCTTGCGCACTTCATCGTAATCGATCATGTGCGTGTCTTCCCTGACGCCGTAGGCGACGAAGTTGTACAGCATCCCGGACGCGTTCACCGGGCTGCCGTGCGTCAGGTGGCCGCCGTGCGCCAGATTCATGCCGAGCACCGTGTCGCCCGGCTTGAGCGCCGCCAGATAGACGGCCAGGTTCGCCTGCGCGCCGGAGTGCGGCTGCACGTTCGCGTGTTCTGCGCCGAACAGCTCCTTCGCGCGGTTGCGCGCGATCTCCTCCGCGATGTCGACGTATTCGCATCCGCCGTAATACCGCCTGCTCGGNTAGCCCTCGGCGTATTTGTTCGTCAGCACCGTGCCCATCGCCTCGAGCACNGCCCGGCTGACGATGTTCTCCGACGCGATCAGCTCGATGTTGTCCCGCTGCCGCTTGAGCTCCAGCCCGAGCGCCCTCACGATCTCCGGATCCTGCTTGCGCAAAAATTCCATTTCGCTGCTTCCTCCCGACATCTTATAGAGATAATTCGAAAATAAGGATATCCCCGCCAACGTTTGCGCCTTCCGAACGCCGTTCGCTCACGCCCGATCGTCCGGCTCGAGCACGTACACCGCCCGCGCTCCGCCGATCAGCTTCGGCCGCGTATAGGCCATCGTCACGTGCGCTTCGCCGATCGTCCGCACCGACGGCCGGACCGGCACCGCCACGGGGCGCAGATGCATGCCGATCAGCGTATCGCCGATGTCCAGGCCCGCGTGCGCCTGCACCGATTCGACCAGGCACGCGTCCGGCAGATGCCGGAAGGCGAAGGCCGCCATCGCGCCGCCCGCGCCCGGAATCGGCACGGCCGACACTTCCGCAAGCCCGTACCGCTCCGCGGCCTCGCGGGTCACCACGAGCGCCCGGTTCAAATGCTCGCAGCACTGGAACGCCGGATGGAATCCGATGTCGCGCCGCGCCGCCTCGATCCCGGCGAAAATCGCCCGCGCGACGTCCCGCGCCGCTTCGCTCTTGCCGGCCGTGCCGATCCGCTTGCCGATCACCTCGCTCGTGCTCGCGCCGATCGCGAGAAGCTGCCCGGCCTTCAGCCCGCCGGCCGCCGCCAGTTCGCGGACGCAGCGCTCCGTATCCTCCGCAATCGTCTGAAGGCGCGCTTCATCCATGGCGTCCTTCCTCCCGCTTCACGCCTGCCGCTGCTCGATCGCCATCACTTTGTTCACGCGGTTCACATGCCGCTCGCCCTGCGAAAACGGCGTCTCGAGCCAGACGCGCACGATCTCCTGCGCAAGGCCGGGACCGACCACCCGCTCGCCCAACGCCAGCACGTTCGAATCGTTGTGCTCCCGCGTCGCCTTCGCCGAGAACAGATCGTGCACGAGCGCGCAGCGAATGCCGGGCACCTTGTTCGCGGCGATCGACATGCCGATGCCCGTGCCGCAGATCAGGATGCCGCGGTCGGCCTCGCCCTTCACGACCCGCTCGCAGACCGGAATCGCGTAATCCGGATAGTCGACCGATTGCTCGCAATCGCAGCCGAAATCTTCGACCTCGTGGCCGAGCTCCTTCAGCAGGGGCACGATTTCCCTTTTCAGCCTGAAACCCGCATGATCCGCGCCGATTGCAATTTTCATGACAGTCTGCCTCCCCGTTGGTGATGAGCTTAGTATGGCCTTTCGTTTATGTGAAAAAGACAAAAAGAGCATGACGCGCCGTTCGACGCGAATGCTCTTTGCCCAGGCGACCGGCCGATATCGTCCGATGCTCCACCGTGGTTTCCCACTTAATGTCGCCAGTCACATCGGACCCTTCTATGTCAAGTCCATCATAGCGGAAGTTTCATGAAAAATCAATCGGCTTCCGCCAGCTTCTCCGCCAGCTTGTCCAGCGCGGCTTCCAGCTCGTCCGCGACCTTCCGGTATGTGTCGAGCGAACCGCCGAACGGATCGGCGATGTCGAAGTCGGGCATCCGGCCTTCCAGTTCCAGAAGCCGCGCCCGCTCCTCGTCGCTCAGCTTCTCGCCGATCGCCTGGCGGACATGCCATTCCGTGTACAACCGCTCAAGCTCGGCGATTTCCGCGAGCACCTCCGGCCGATCCTCCACATACTCCTTCAGCGTATGCGTCTTCTCCAGCGCCTCCGGAAACCGCTCCAGCAGAATCCGTTTGTGGCCGGAGGTCATCGTCAGAATCAGATCCGCCCATTCGACCGTCTCGGCCGTCAAAGCGCTGGATGAGCCTTCGTGCGGCACCTGCCGTTCCCGAAGCACTTCCGCCGCGTGAGCCGACACCGGAGCGCCGTTTGCCGCCGCCACGCCCGCCGAGCGGACTTCGACCTGCAGGCCCCGCTCCTTCGCCTTGGCCCGGAGCATCGCCTCCGCCATCGGGCTTCGGCACGTATTGCCGGTGCAGACGAACAAGACACGGACCACGCCGCATCCCTCCTTACGATTCGCGCGCAAGACATTCCCCGGCACATCATCATAGTAAAAACATGACCCCGAACGCGAACAAAATCGCCCCGCCGCACGTCTCGCCGTATTCGCCGAGGCCGCCCGCCGCCGTGCGCCCGAGCAGCAGACCCGCAATCGACATCGTGCCGCCGAAAAAGCCTGACAGCAGCACCGTCTTCATGAGGTCGGCGTCGAACATGCCGAGCGACACCCCGACCGAGAAGGAATCGACGCTGACGCCGAGCGCCAGCAGCAGCATGCCCAACGCCGTGCGCTGGTCAAGCCGCGGCGCGGGCCCGCGGCGAAGCGAGTTGTACACCATATGGCCGCCGAGCAAGAGGAGCAGGAGCCCGCCCGCCTTCGTCGCCAGGCTGCCGAGCAGCCCGCTGACCATCTGCCCCGCCGCCACGCCGAGGAGCGGCATCAGCATGTGGAACGCCGCCGTGACGGCTCCCAGCTTCAGAATATCCAGCTTCCGGATGCCCCTCAGCCCGATGCCCAGCCCNAGCGAGAAGGCATCCAGCCCGAGCGCGAACGCGATTGTGAGCAGCGTAAGCAATTGGCCGGCCTGCGCAGCGTCCACCGACATGAATCCGACTCCTTCCGCACAAGGTCTCCTCGTATACCTATGCGGACAAGTCCGGATTCATGTCCGGCCGGGCGTCACACCCGGACGATNCGCCCGCCGGCTGCCTTGGCGAGCCGGTTCATCAGCGCGAGCCCGATCCCTTCCGGCGGGCACCCTTCGGCCCAGATCCGGCCGATGCCGCGCGCATCGAACTCGCGCAGCGCGGCATAGAGGCGCCGCGCCGCCTGTTCGGGCCGCGCCAGGCTGCCGCAGACGACGACCNCGTCGGCGTCGTAGCGGCCGGCGTGCTCTTCCCAGGTGAGCACGCCGGTGCGGCAGCCCGCGGCGCGGGCCGCGGCCGCCTCGCGGCCGATATAGTCGCGCACCGCCTCGCGGCTCCCGATGACGAGCGTCATCTCGCCGCGGGGCGCGTAGTGCGCGTATTTCATGCCGGGCGAACGCGGCGCCGGCGTCCCGCCGTTCGCAACGGCATGCGCGCCGCTCCCCGCTTCACCTGTCCGGTTCGCGCCACCTTCCGCTCCGGTTATCCGGTCCGCGTCGCGCCCCGCGCCGCTCTTCGCGCCACCGGTTCCGTCAACGCGACCGTCCGGGCCTTCGCCCATCCCCCCGGCATGCGTGATATCCTCGACGATCACTTCGCATCGCGCCGCTTCTTCGAGCGCTTCGCGCGTCACGCCGCCCGGCCGCAGCACGCGGATCCGGCCGTCTTCGATCATGACGACCGTCGATTCCAGACCGACTTCGGCCGGTCCTCCGTCGATGACGCCGTCGATCCGGCCCGCCAGATCTTCGAGGACGTGCGACGCCTCCGTCGGGCTCGGCCGCCCCGAACGGTTCGCGCTCGGCGCGGCGATCGGACAGCCCGCCTCCGAGATCAGCCGGAGCGCGACCGGATGCGCCGGCATCCGCACCGCCACCGTGTCCAATCCCGCGGTCACCTGCGGCGCCAGCTCGCCCGGCCTCGCCGGAAGCACGATCGTCAGCGGCCCCGGCCAGAATCTCTCCATCAGCCGTGCCGGGATCTCGCCGAATGGCAGCGAGAGCTCCCCGAGCTGCCTCCGGTCCGCGATGTGGACGATGAGCGGATTGTCCGACGGCCGCCCCTTCGCCTCGAAAACCCGCCGGACCGCGTCGGCGTTGCGCGCGTCCGCCCCCAGACCGTACACCGTCTCCGTCGGAAACGCCACGATTCCGCCCTCGCGCAGCGTCCGCGCCGCCTCCGCGATGCCGTCATGATCGGCGGACCACAGCTTCGTCTCCTTGATCACCTGACAGTTCCTCTTTTCAGTCCCAGCCTGATGCTTGTTCCCCCATTGCCAACCATTATACCAGACGCCCCGGTCTCGGCAACCGGTCAGCCGAACAGCCGCCGGAAGAAACCCATCACCCGCTGCAGCAGTTCCCATACGGCAAACTTCACTTCCACATCCTGCGCATCCCGGGCGGCCCCGGCCGATGCCCTTGCGCCGGCGGTCACAGCCGCTTCCTTCGCGGCATCCGCCGCTTCTTGCGGCCCGTCTTCCGCAACCGGCGCATGTCCCGGCGCATCCGGACCGCTTTCACCCGTCTTCGCCTTGTCCGCTCCCACCGCGTCGGCAAAACAGAGCGGAGGAAACAGCACGCACCACCAGTTCTCGCCGCGCCCTTTTCCGAGCGTGATCAGCAGCGCCTCGTATTCGCCCGCGGGATAGAGCCGATTTCCGTAGATTTTCGCCGGAAACGGAACGCGTCCCAGCTCCACGGCCGCGCCATATCCGAACCCCCTCCGCTCCAGCTCCCGGGTCGCCAACGCTTCCAATTCGGGCAGGGCGGCGGCGAGCGCCTTCCGCGCCTCTCCGATCGTTTCCGCTCCGGCCGTCAGTCTCCTCAACTCGCCTGCGACGGCTTCCCTGACATGGCGCTTGACCGCCTGATCCGGTGCGGAATCCGAATTCGCCAATATGCGGAGGCGGATCGCTTCCTCCGGAATGCTCCCCGACGCGATCACGGCATGGTTCAGCGCATTTTCCCAGGATATGGCAAGCAGCATCGCGAGCAGCACGACATAACCATACGCCGGACGATAAGGCACAATGGAAGGATTCACGCGATAAATGCGGATCATCATGTTCACACAAGCTCCCCTGACGGCGCCCGTCGGCGCCAAAGCTTGCGTTCCGGAACGACTGTATCCCCCATTATGCCCGCTCTATCATTCTTTCAAACCCGGCGCTGATAGGATCGGGGTTGTCCGGAAGACGGCGGCCTGGCGGCATCCCTTGCATGAGCGAAGGGGATATCGAAGAAAGCCCGGCGCTGACCTGCCGGGCCGCGGGCGCGGAAAAGGAGCATTCCCGGAGGGGCCGGGCATTACGGAGCGGAGGCGATGACGTGCCGCTCGATGCCAGCGTAGTCGCGGATGATGCGGATGTCGGACCAGTGACCGGCGTCGGCCAGCAGATCGGCGACGGCGCGGGCCTGTCCGAAGCCGACTTCGAAGGCGACAAGGCGCGGCGCGGACGGAAGCGCGCGAAGCCGGGCCGCCATGCGGCGATACGGTTCCAATCCGTCGGCGCCGCCGTCGAGGGCGAGGCGCGGCTCGAAATCGCGCACTTCGCGTTGAAGTCCCGGCAGATCGGATGACGGAATATACGGCGGGTTGGACACCACGATGTCTAGCGCGGCGCCCGCTTCGGCACCCGAAGCGAACGGCTCGAGCAGATCGCCCCGGATGAACGCGATGCGACCCGACACGCCGTGACGATCCGCGTTCGCCTTCGCGACGGCCAGCGCGTCCGGCGACAGGTCGGTGGCAAAGAGGCGCCACATCGGACGCCGCGCCGCCAGCGCGACGGCGATCGCGC
>Ga0065723_100234_pt1 | contig 13150 bp, 10 predicted proteins | sample TheenrcuSG05Z960_FD_59110 | JGI IMG/M metagenome (GOLD analysis project Ga0065723, IMG submission 59110) | Thermophilic enrichment culture from UC Davis - Sample SG0.5Z960 | ecosystem: Engineered > Solid waste > Grass > Composting > Bioreactor | place: USA: University of California, Davis
CCCCAGCGCGGCCCTGCCGGTGCCGCGGCAGAGCGCGCACACGCTGGGGCCGGGCACGCGCACGCGCCTCGTCGCGCCGTTCACGGCCTCGCCCAGCGTGAGGTCGAGGCGCACCTCGCGCGTCTCGCCGGGCAGGAGGCCGCTGCCTCGCAGCATGCCCGTCACCATGCCGAACAGGGCGTCGAAGATGGCGTTGCCCGTGGTGCCGAACGAGCCCACGCGCGACCAGTCGACGGGCACCCCGGCCTCGGTGAACACCTCGCGCCACTGCTCGGCCGTGTAGGTCGGCGTGGTGAAGCCGCCCGCCGGCTCGTGGCCGTACCTGTCGTAGCGGGCCCGCGCCTCGGGGTCGCGCAGCACGGCGTAGGCCTCGGACAGCTCCTTGAAGCGCTCCTCGGCGGCGGCGTCCCCCGGGTTGCGGTCCGGGTGCCAGCGCATCGCCTCCTGCCTGTAGGCGCGCTTTATCGTCTCCAGGTCGGCGTCGCGCGGGACGCCCAGCACCTCGTACGGGTCGCGCTTCGGAGCCGTCACGGGACGATGGTACATTACCTGAGCCTGACCGACTAAAGCCCGGGTTTCGGCCTCCGGCCGACAGGAACGTCCGACCTTCGGCGGATACGGCGGCGCAGCGGGCGCGCGCTAGGATTCCCCCGGAGGCGCCCTCCGGGCGCGCGACCTCCGAGGAGGTGTGAAGTGCGCAGGAGACTGACGCTCTTGCTCGTCGTCGCGCTGGCGCTGCTGCTGGTCGGCTGCCGCAACGAGACGCAGAACCGCATCCGCCGCAGCATCCAGGACTTCACCGCGACGCGGATGTACATAACGATCTTCTCGTACGACGGCAAGCCGGTGTTCCGCGGGGTCGTCGACGGCAAGGTGACGCGCTCCGGGACGGCGCCGGAGGGCTCCGGCGGCGAGGCCCAGGGCGCCTACATCTTCTGGTACGACGAGCGGGGCCGCTACCACCAGACGGACCTCCCGTACATGCTCACGTCGTACGACCTCGAGGCCGAGCCCTCGGCCTCGGCCCGCTAGCGCCACGGCGCTGAAAGTTCGGTTAAGGGCGCCGGAAGCCGCGCACGCGGGCTATGCGCGGCCGCTGGAGTAGCCTGGGAACCACGAGGAGGCCTAGTGTGAGACAGTTCCGCGTGCCCTTCGTCCTGGCGGCCGCGGCCCTGGGGCTGCTGCTCTCCGCCTGCACGATCACGATCACGCCGGCGCCGAACATCGAGATCACCCTCAGCGACGAGATCCTCGAGTTCCACCCCTCCCGCGGCGCCGGCGCCACCTACTACGTCGGCGACAACATCGAGTTCCGGCTGCGGACGAGGCGCGCGGGCTACGTGACGCTCACCGCGATCGACCCCGACGGCGTCGTCTACGAGCTCTCCCGCAACGTCCGGGTGCCCGGCGGCACGGTGTTCCTCCCGACGCGCGAGCAGCGCGTCGTCTACACGGCGGCGCCTCCGCGCGGCGTGCACCGCATCCGCGCCACGTTCACGACCCAGCCGACCAGCGGCACGGTGGTCTACCGCGGCCGACGCGGCGACGCCGAGTGGTCGGCCGCGATCGAGGTCGAGCTGCGGCCCCACGAGGTCAGGGACATCGCGGAGACCAGCCTGATCATCCGCTGAGGCCGCGCCGCGCTGCGAGGGCGCTCCAGTGGCGCGGAGCGCCCGTTCGGCGACGTGCGGTAGAATGTGGCCCGGCGCGGCGGTGCGAGCTCGCGCCGCCGGCTGGAGGACTCTCCCTTGGCAGGACATAGCAAATGGGCCCAGATCAAGCGCAAGAAGGCGGTGCTGGACCGTCAGCGCGGCAAGATCATCAGCAAGCACATCCGCGCGATCCAGTCCGCCGTGCGCTCGGGCGGCAGCGGTGACCCCAGCGTCAACCTCGCGCTGAAGAACGCGCTGTCGGCCGCGAAGAGCGACAACGTACCCCTGGACAACATCGAGCGCGCCATCGAGCGGGCGCTCGGCGGCGGCGAAGGCGGCAACTTCGAGGAGGTCCTCTACGAGGGCTACGGCCCCGGCGGCGTCGCGATGCTGGTCGAGGCCCTCACCGACAACCGCAACCGCACCGTCGGCGAGATCAGGCACGTGTTCAGCAAGCACGGCGGTAACCTGTCCGGCTCGACGGCCTGGCAGTTCGAGACGAAGGGGATGGTCGTCGTCGAGTCGCCCCCCGCGGGCATCGAGGACCTGGCGATCGACCTCGGCGCCGAGGACATCGAGATCGAGGACGGCGCGCTGACGATCTACACGGCGCCCGCCGACCTCTACCAGGTGGTGGAGGGCCTGCAGGCCAAGGGCATCGAGCCGTCGGTGTCGCAGCTCACCCGGGTGCCCCAGACGCTCACGCCCGTGCCCAGCGAGGACGCCCGCAAGGTGCTGAACCTCATGGAGGCGCTCGAGGAGCTGGACGACGTCCAGAACGTGTACTCCACTGCCGACCTCGACGCTGTCGAGCTGGTCGGCTAGACCCGGGAAAGGGTGCTGGATGGGCTTTCCAACGGTCAAGTGGGACGAACTGCCGGCCATCACGGCCTCGCAGATGCAGCAGCTCATCATGCTCGCCACGGGCAAGTTCGGCCTGGATAACCGCGTCCTGGTCGAGCACACCGCCCGCAACCTCGTCGCGCTCATCGACGAGGTCGGCTCCGACGGCCCCGTTCTCGTCGTCGCGGGCCGCGGCAACAACGGCTCCGGTGGCCTGGCGGCCGCGCGCCTCCTCGCCGCCCGGGGCCGGCGCGTATGGGTGGTACCGACCCACGAGGCCGAGAACTACTCCGGCACCCCCAAGGAGCAGCTCGAGCACCTCAAGCACTTCGAGCGCGTCAAGGTGCGCAACAGCCTGCCGAAGATGAAGTTCGCGGTGATCATCGACGCCGCGATCGGCACGAACCTCGAGGGCCCGCCGCGCGGCCGTACCCTCGACGTGATCACGGTGCTGAACCAGGCGGGCGACGACTGCTGCGTGATCTCGCTCGACGTGCCCACGGGCATGATCGCCGACACCGGCGAGACGCCCGGCGACGTGGTCAACGCCGACATCACGATGGCGATCGCCCTGCCGAAGGTCGGGGTGAAGCCGGGCGGCCACGTCGGCCGGCTGATCGTTGGCGACCTCTCGCTGCCGGCGCCGCTGTTCGAGGCGCTGCGCATCCCGCCCGTCGACCTGCCGGCCTACCTCACCGAGGTCGTCCTCTAGGCACGTCCCGACAGGCGGGACGCGCCGGCCGGTCTCAGCCGCCGCTGCGCGCGGGCAGCAACCGGGCCTCGGTGCCGCTCAGGCCCTCGAACCAGTGCCCGAAGCGCGCGTAGAGCCGCGCGTCACGCTCAAGCACCGGCGCCAAGCGCTGGGCCTCCTCCGCCAGGCCGTCCCACTCCGCCGGCGTGAGGCGCCGGAACGCCGTCACCTCGACGTCGCCCTCGACGGGCCGCCACACGCCCGCCGCCTCGCCGTCCACGAGCGCCACCGGCAGGACGTCGCCGTTGCGCTTCACGACCGTCGGGCGCACCTCCGCCGTCAGCACCCGGCCCGGCGGCTCGTGGGCCAGGACGACGCCGTCCCACATCGGCAGCAGCCGGGGCGGCGCGGGCGCGTCCTCGTCGGGGAGCGGCGCGCCAGGCACGTCGAGCAGCTCGGCGCCGCCCGGGCCCTCGAGGCGNACGATCGTGTCCCCGGCGGCCTTCACCGCCTCCCTGACCATGTCGCGGGTGAGGATCGTGAAGCGCGCCACGTCCGCTACCGTCGCCGGCCCGAACGCCGCCAGGTAGCGGCGCAGCGCCTCGGCCGCCGCCTCCTGCCACGGCTCGACAGCCGGCGCCGCGGCGGCGCGGAAGCCGTGGCCCCGCACGAACGCCCAGGGGCCGCCGTTCGGCACGTGCCACACCGGCGCGAACGACCTCAGCGCCCACCAGATGCGCTCGTGGCGCACGCCCAGCCGCTGCCCCAGCCAGTCGTCGATCTCGTCCTTCGTCCGCGGCTCGGCCATGAAGCCGAGCAGGTCGGGCAGCGCCTCCAGGACCGCCGAGGCCGGCACGCCGGCGGCGAGGAACCGCGGCTCGGCCAGGCGCGCGCCCCACATGCGCTTCGCCATCGTCCCCTGGAGGACCGGGTAGTCCGCGGCTGCGACCGTGTGGATCGTCATGCGCATCAGCGTCCCGCGCACGAGCTCGCCCGCGCGGTAGGCGGCGTCGACGGCGTCCGCCTCGAAGCCCTCGAGGCGCGCCGCCAGCGCGAGGTAGGGCGAGGCCGGCTCCTGCGACTGCAGCGCCAGCACGCGCCGCACGCCCTCGACGACTGGAAGCTCGGCCCTGTCCAGGAGGAGCTGCCGGGCCAGCGTGGCGCGGTTCAGCGCCCGCCGCGAGAGGCGCCGGGTCCCGCTCACGCGTCGTTCCCTCCGGGCATGCGCCCGATGGTACAAGGCGCGCCCGGCCCGCGGCTTGCCGCACTGGTGCGCTGGCCCCGGCTCGCCGCGNCGGCGTCTCGGCCCCGCTGCCGGCGCGTGCGACGACGGCGCGGCGAGTAAGGTTCCCGTCAGCGCCTCTTCCCTAGGGTCTGGGGGTGACGTCTGGCCAACGCGTCTTCGCCGCGGACGACCTGCGCAGCTCGGGCAGCCGCTACGAGGCGTCGTGGCGGCGCACGCTGCTCCTGTTCATCCCCATCGGCGCCCTCGCGTTCTTCGTCGGCTGGGCGCTCGAGGTCCCCAGCGCTCAGGCGACGGGCTTCGACCTCGCGCTCTACCCCGTCATGGGGACGGCCCTGCTGGCGCTCGAGGTCGTGCTGGCCCTGGGGCGACGGACCCTACCCCTCGTCGTCCTCTCGATCATCGTAGGCGCCAGCGCGTTCTTCTTCCTCAAGCTGGGCTGGCTGCTGTTCCTCGCCCCTACGGGCACCGACCTCCAGGCGCAGTTCACGGAGACCCTCTTCTGGATCCCGGTCGTATACCTGCTCTCCTTCATCCTCGAGGAGGCGCGCCTCGGCAAGCTGGCCGTCCGCGGCTTCACCGTCGGAGTCCTCCTGCTCGCGGCCGTCTACGCGCTCCCGGGGATCGTCGCCGGCGGCGTCGACTGGGGCGTCGTCTACGCGCTGGTCCAGCTCAACCTCGCGAACTCGGTGCTGCTGGCCCTCACCTCGGTGTTCATCCAGTTCAAGGAGGGCTACACGCGCACCAGGGCGCGCATGGAGGAGGCCGAGAGGCACGCCTACCACGACGCCCTCACCGGACTGGCCAACCGCCTGCGCCTCAACGACGAGCTCGACAGGCGCCTCGGTTGGGCCAAGGCGAACTGCCGGCGCGTGGCCGTGCTGTACCTGGACGTCGACGGCTTCAAGGTCGTGAACGACACCCTCGGCCACGAGGCCGGCGACGAGCTGTTGCGGATGGTGTCGCGGCGCCTGCGGGAGGAGCTCGGGCCCGAGGACGTGATGGCGCGCATCAGCGGCGACGAGTTCGTCGTCGTCCTCGGCGACGTCGAGAGCGCCCAGGCGGCGATGTTCAAGGCGCGCAAGCTCCAGGCCGCCCTGGTGAAGCCCTTCGAGGTGCAGGACCTCTCGCACCACGTCACGGCCAGCATCGGCGTGTGCCTCTACCCCGACGACGCGCCCGACGGCCCGACACTCCTGCGCCACGCCGACTCGGCGATGTACCGGGTCAAGCGCTCCGGCAAGAACGGCGTCCAGCGCTACCGCGCCGACTCCGACGCGCTCGTCGAGCGCCACCGCAACCTCGAGCGCGAGCTGAGGAGCGCCCTGAGCGCCGACAGCGACCAGCTCTCGGTCGTCTACCAGTCGATCCACGACCTGGGGACGGGCGAGCTGCGCAAGGTCGAGGCCCTGGCGCGCTGGCACCACCCCAAGTGGGGCCACGTGCCGCCGCACGAGTTCATCCCCATCGCCGAGCGGAGCGGCCTGATCGTGTCGCTGGGCGAGTGGGTCCTGCGCGAGGCCTGCCGTCAGGCGAAGGCCTGGGAGGCGCTCTCGGGCCAGGGCGTCGTCGTGTCGGTGAACGTCTCGGCGATGCAGTTCGCGCACCCCGGGTTCTTCCGCACCGTCGAGGCCGCGCTCGAGGACCACGCCCTCCTGCCCGAGCTGCTCGAGATCGAGCTGACGGAGGGCATCGTCATGCACGGCGTGGACCACGTCACCGAGACGCTCCAGCGCCTGCAGCGCCTCGGCGTGAGGATCGCGATCGACGACTTCGGCACCGGCTACTCGTCGTTCGCCTACCTGCGCGACCTGCCTATCGACACGGTGAAGATCGACAAGAGCTTCGTGAAGGACCTCGGCTCGCCGCTGCACGCGCCGCAGTTCGCCCTGGCGCTCGTCGAGGCAATCACGCACGTGGCGAAGCACCTCGACCTGGAGATCGTGGCGGAGGGCATCGAGACCGAGGCGCAGCGCCAGGTCCTGCGCGACCTCGGCTGCCACCTCGGCCAGGGCTACCTGTTCTCGCGGCCGCTGCCGGCGGCGGACCTGCAGCCCTACCTGCCGCTACCCCCTGCTACCAAGAGCGCGGTCACCGACACCCTGGTCAACTGACTCGAGCCAGAGCGTCATCGCGCCGATCACCCTGTCTCCCGCCGACGCCTGGCAGCGGTAGCGCGCCGCCCCGGGGACCTCGGGGTGGCCGCCCACACCGGCGTGCATCGCGGTGAACACGGCCCTCTCGCCCGCCCAGACGAGGTCGCTCGCCTCGACCTCCCCGCACAGGACCCGGTACGGCTCGCCGTGGAGCTGGCCCGCCAGGTAGGAGAGCTGGCCCATCACGACCGCGACGGGCAGCGCCGGGTAGCCGTCGAAGTGCCCGACGCACGCGCCGACCGGAACCTCCTCGACGACCTGCTCGCCGTGGTCGGCGGTCTCGCGCCACTCGGTCGCCAGGAGCCTGCCGTACGGGCTGGGGGCGGGTGGAGTTGGCCGCGACCGGATCCGGAAGAGGCGCTCGAACGCCGACGCGGTCAGGACCGTGTAGTCGATCTCGAACGACGCTAGGGGCGCGCCCTCGGCGGTGGCGACGACGGCGGCCTTGCTCGCACGCTTGTCGAGCGCGAGCAGGCGCCCCACGAACCGCACCGGCGCGCCGTACGGCGCCGGGTTGGGCACGTAGCGGCACTCGGCCCGCCTCGCCAGGTAGTACCTGCGGGCGCCGTCGGCCTGGCTGAGCGCCGCGAGGGAGAGGCCGACGATCGCGGCGTGCCTGCCGAGCTCGGCGGCGGGCATCGGCCCGACCTCGAGCGGCGCCGGCGACTCCGCGTAGGCCGTCGCGTGCAGCTCGAGGCCTTCCAGCCTCACGTCGTGCAGCGCGAAGTAGGGCGGGCGCACGCAGATCCGCGAGAGCAGGTCGGGCGCGGGGACGAGCGCTTGACGATGCGGGACGTGGACGAACGGCGTTGTCATCGTGAGGCACCCCATCCTGGACAGCCCCAATGGGCTCCCCCGACCCACCTGTTACCACGACGCGGGGGTCGGCGCGTCCAGGTGCCTCAGAAGCGTCGTCCCACGGGACGGCGCGGCGACCGACGTGCGAAGGAGAAGGCCCCCGCTGCGAGCGGGGGCCTCCGGCTGGTAGGCGCGGGCAGGATTGAACTGCCGACCTCTACAGTGTCAATGTAGCGCTCTCCCACTGAGCTACGCGCCTACGCTACGTTCGCCTCTCGCCGTCGCCTTGGGCGCCTCTGGGAGAAGGATGGAGGCGCCGACCGGATTCGAACCGGTGAATCGAGGTTTTGCAGACCTCTGCCTTACCACTTGGCTACGGCGCCAAGGCGAGTAGTAATCTACCACGCCCCTCCCGAAGCGTGTCAACGACGTGTGAGCGACGCGAGCGGCTCGGATCGTACCGACGCCAACCGACACGATGCGGGACGCCTAGGTGCGGGCCGTGGCACCCCTGGAGTGACCTGATATGGGCCTGGCGGCCCTGGCTCCCCGGCTTCGGGCCGGGCCGCGGGAGCGCGATAGACTCGCCCCATGCCCGGCCAGGTCAAGCGCTTCGCCCACCTCCACCAGCACACCGCCTACAGCCTCCTGGACGGGGCCGCGCGCATCTCCGAGCTGGTGAGGTGGGTCAAGCAGGTCTCCCCCGACGACCCCGCCGTCGCCATCACGGACCACGGCAACATGCACGGCGCCGTCGAGTTCTACAAGACCTGCGTCGCCGAGGGAGTGAAGCCGATCCTCGGGTTCGAGGCGTACGTCGCCCCCGGCTCGCGGTTCGAGAAGCGCCGCGCCTCGGCCAAGCTCGACGGCGGGTACTACCACCTCACGCTCCTGGCCAAGACGTTCGAGGGCTACCAGAACCTGTGCCGGCTCTCCAGCCGCGCCTACCTCGAGGGCTTCTACATGAAGCCACGCGTCGACCTCGAGCTGCTGCGGGAGCACTCGAAGGGCGTGATCGCCCTGTCGGGGTGCCTCGGCGCGCAGATCCCGCGCGCGATCCTCGACCTCGGGCCCGACGAGGGCGAGCGCGTCTTCAAGGAGTACCTCGACATCTTCCGCGAGGACTTCTTCGTCGAGATCCAGGACCACGGGCTCGAGGAGCAGAAGCGGCTGAACCCCGTGCTGCGGGAGCTCGCCGACCGCTACGGGGTCGGCATGGTCGCCACCAACGACGGCCACTACGTGCGCAAGGAGGACGCTCGCGCCCACGACGTGCTGCTCGCGATCCAGACCAAGGAGATGGTCTCGAGCGAGGGGCGCATGCGCTTCCCCTGCGACGAGTTCTACGTCAAGACGCCGGACGAGATGGCGGCCGCGATCCCGGAGAGCGAGTACCCGGGGGCGATCTCGAACACGAACCACATCGCAGACCTCGTCACGTGCGAGCTGCCCATCGGCAAGAGGCGCGTCTACCAGATGCCCGAGGTGAAGCTGCCCGCGGGCATCTCGCTGGCGGACGAGCTGCGGGTGCAGACCTACCGCGGGGCCATGCAGCGCTACCCGTCGCTCACCGAGGAGGTCATGCGGGCCTACCTCCTGGAGGCGGCGGCCGACGAGCAGACGCGGGACGCCCTGTCCGCCCTGCCGCCCGGCACCACGCCCGACGACGCGCCACTGGACGCGGTGCTGCTGGCGCTCGCCCGCGCCGGCGAGCGCTGCCGCCTCAGCCCCGAGGAGCTCGGGGGCGAGGACGGCGCCGCCCTGAAGCGCCGCGGCGGCTACGTGTACACCCACCTCGAGGCGCTGCGGGCGAAGCTGCCGGACGCCGGCGCCAGGCCCGCCGAGGACGCCGACGCCTACACGGTCCTGGCGCGCTGCGAGTACGAGCTCGCGGTGATCATCTCGATGGGGTTCGCTGACTACTACCTGATCGTCGCGGACTTCATCAACTGGGCGAGGTCGCAGGGCATCAGCGTCGGGCCCGGCCGCGGGTCGGGCGCGGGCTCGATCGTCGCCTACTGCATCGGCATCACGAACATCGACCCGCTGCGCTTCCGGCTGCTGTTCGAGCGCTTCCTGAACCCCGAGCGCATCAGCATGCCCGACTTCGACATCGACTTCTCCGACGTCAGGCGCGGCGAGGTCATCGACTACGTCAGGCGCAAGTACGGCGACGAGCGCGTGGCGCACATCGCCACGTTCGGGACGATGGCCTCGCGGGCGGCGATCAAGGACGCGGCGCGCGTCCTCGACGTGCCCTACGGCGAGGCCGACAGGGTCAGCAAGCTCGTGCCCGTGGTGATGGGCCGCAGCGTGAAGATCGACGACGCGCTCCGCGACGTCCCCGAGCTGCGCGACCTCTACGAGCAGGGCGCGAAGCACTACATCGACGTCGCCCGCGCGCTCGAGGGCCTCACGCGGCACGCCTCGGTGCACGCCGCCGGCGTCGTGATCGCCCGCGACCCCGTCACCGACCTGGCGCCGGTGTTCAGGGCCGGCGACGGGCCCGTGGTCGTGCAGTACGACATGAGCTCGGTCGAGGAGCTCGGGTTCATCAAGATGGACTTCCTCGGCCTGCGGACCCTGTCGTTCATCGAGGCGGCCGTGCGCATCGTCAAGGAGTCGCGCGGCATCGAACTCGACCCCGACTCGTTCCCGCAGGACGACCCGAAGGTCTTCGAGATGCTCTCGAACGGCGACGCCGCGGGCGTCTTCCAGTTCGAAGGCGCGGGGATGGTCGACACGCTGCGCAAGCTGAAGCCGCGGCGCATCGAGGACCTCATCGCGGTGAACTCGCTCTACCGGCCGGGGCCGATGGAGAACATCCCCGTCTACATCAGGCGCCACCACGGCCTCGAGGAGGTCGACTACTCCGACTTCCCGCGGTCGCAGCACCTGCTCAAGCCGATCCTCGACGAGACCTACGGCATCCCCGTCTACCAGGAGCAGGTGATGCAGATCGTGCAGGCCGTGGCCGGCTACACGCTGGGGCAGGCCGACATCATGCGCCGCGCGATGGGCAAGAAGAAGGCCGACGAGATGGAGCGCCAGCGCGCGGTGTTCCGGGAGGGCGCCGCCCGCAACGGCATCGACGCGGCCGAGGCCGACAGGATCTTCGACCTGCTCGAGCGCTTCGCCAGCTACGGCTTCAACAAGTCGCACGCCGCGGCGTACGTGCTGCTCTCCTACCAGACGGCCTACCTCAAGGCGCACTACCCCGTGGAGTTCGCGGCCGCCCTGCTCACCGTCGAGCGCGGCGACTCCGACAAGGTCGCGCAGTACGTCGCCGACGCGCGGCACATGGGCGTCGACGTCCTGCCGCCGGACATCAACCTCTCGCGCGCCGACTTCACGCCCGACGGCGGCGTGGTGCGCTTCGGCCTCTACGGCATCAAGAACGTCGGCGAGGCGGCCGTGGACCACGTGCTCGCCGAGCGTCAGCGCGGCGGGCCGTTCAAGGACCTGTTCGACTTCTGCGCCCGCGTCGACACCACGCTGGTGAACAAGCGCGCGGTCGAGTACCTGGTGAAGGCGGGCGCGTTCGACCACGTGGCCCTCGGCGCGGCGCCGGGCGCGCCCGTCGACCGCTCGGAGGCGCTACGGGCGCGGGCCGCGCTGCTGGCCAACGTCGACCTGGCGGTGAAGTGGGGCGCCGCGAAGCGCGAGCAGGCCATGAGCGGGCAGCTCGGGCTGTTCGGCGACGCCGAGGTGCTGCCGCCGGCGCTGCAGCCGCCGGGCGACTTCAGCGAGCTCGAGATGCTCAGGTACGAGAAGGAGGCGCTGGGCATCTACCTCTCGGCGCACCCCATGGCCTCCTACCCCGGCCTGGCCGAGGCGGCGACCTGCCCCGTCGCCGAGGTCGACGCCTACTTCGCGCGCGCGAGGGCCGACGGCGCGCCGGGCAGGGTGCGCGTGGCGCTGGCCGGACTGGTGCAGAACGTCGTCAAGCGGCCCACCCGCAAGGGCACGATGATGGCCCGCTTCGAGATCGCCGACGAGACGGCCGGCCGCGAGGTCGTCGTGTTCGGGCGCGCCTACGACGACATCGCCCCCCTGCTCGAGGAGGACGCCCCCGTGGTGCTCGTGGCCGAGGTGGCGGAGGACGGCGACGCGACCCGCCTCGTCGCCGAGAGGCTGCTGCGCTGGGACCGGCGCGGCGAGGACGGCGCGGGCGTGCCCGAGGTCGCGCTGCTCTCGTTCGAGCTCGACGACGTCGGCGAGCACCAGCTCCTCGAGCTGCGCTCGCTGCTCGACGAGTTCTCCGGACGCACGCCGGTGCGCCTCGAGGTCAACACGCCGGAGGGGCGCGTCCTCTACCAGGTCGAGGGCGCGGCCGTGGACCCCTCCAGGCTCGAGGAGCTGAAGGCGACGTGCCCGTGGCTCACGGCCACGAGGACGGTGGACAGGCACGCGCTCGTGGCGCAGCGGCCCCGGAACGGGTTCGACCGGCGCTCCGGGTCGGAGGCGCCGGTCGAGGTTCCGTTCTAACGCGGGTCAGGCGACCTGGGTCTGGCGCACGGCGTCGGCCTGCGTCTGGCGCAGTACCTCGACCTGGGTGGCGGCCATCTTGAAGGCCTGGCTGCTGGTAGCGGCGTTGTAGCCGGTCTCGTAGTCGATGATGCCCTGGGCGTAGAGCTCGGCGAGGTGGTCGTCGAAGGCCTGCATCCCGTCGAGGCGGGCCTCCTTGAGCACGTCGTAGAGCTCCGGCGTGCGCTCCTCGTCGCGGATCAGGTCCTTGACGCGCAGCGTGCCCTTGAGGATCTCGGTCGCGGCGACGCGGCCGCCGCCCACGCGCGGGAGGAGCCGCTGCGACACGATGCCGACCAGCGACTCGGCGAACAGGATGCGGGCTGTCGCGCGCTCGGTGGGGCGGGAACAGCTCGATCATCCTGTTGATCGTCCTGACCGAGTCCTGGGTGTGCAGGGTGCTGAACACCAGGTGGCCGGTCTGGGCGGCCGACAGCGCCGCGGCGGCGGTGGCGTGGTCGCGGATCTCGCCGATCATGATCACGTCGGGGTCCTGGCGCATCGCGGCGACCAGCGCCTCCGAGAACGACGGCGCGTCCATCCCGAGCTCGCGCTGCACGACGATCGAGCGTTTCGCGCGGTGCAGGTACTCGATGGGGTCCTCGACCGTCACGATCATCTTCGCGTGGGTGGCGTTGATCTCGTCGAGGATGCGCGCCAGCGTCGTCGACTTGCCCGAACCGGTGGGCCCGGTGACGAGGACGAGGCCCTTCTCCTGGTTCTTGAAGTAGTCGATCGTCTCCTGCGGCAGGTTCACGACCTGCAGGGCCTTCTCGTCCGAGTTGATGATGCGCAGCACGGCGCTCACCGAGCCGCGCTGGCGGAACAGGTTCACGCGGAACCGGCCGAGCCCCGGCACGCTGTAGGCGAGGTCGATCTGCTGCTTGGCTGCGAACTGGGCGCGCTGCTGCTCGTTGCACATCAGGTCGACCAGCGCCTCGGTCGCCCGCGGCGTGAGCGGCACGTCGTTCATGGGCCTGAGGCGGCCGCTGACGCGCATCATCACGGGCAGGGGCACGTGCAGGTGCACGTCGGACGCCCCCGCGTCCACCGCCTGCTTGAGTAGGTCGTTGAACCGCATGGAGCGCAAGCTAACGCCCGCGCCCTTACGGCGCTCTCGCCCGGTTCTTACGGCCTTCTTACACGGCGGTGGCGCGTTGGGGCCGGTCGCGACGGCATCTCCGCGGCCCGGGCCGCGTCCGGGCGACCCGCCGTCCGTCGCCGGCTGCGCCCGCGCGAG
>Ga0065723_100137_pt1 | contig 13074 bp, 6 predicted proteins | sample TheenrcuSG05Z960_FD_59110 | JGI IMG/M metagenome (GOLD analysis project Ga0065723, IMG submission 59110) | Thermophilic enrichment culture from UC Davis - Sample SG0.5Z960 | ecosystem: Engineered > Solid waste > Grass > Composting > Bioreactor | place: USA: University of California, Davis
CCCACGGCCCCAGCACACTCGCCGAATCGTTGGCCAGCGCCCCGATGACCGCCACCCGCTGCAACGTGTCCGCCAGCGGCAACAGCTCTCCCTCGTTCTTCAGCAACACGATCGCCTTACGCGCCACCTCCCGCGCCAGCCGCCGGTGCGCCGGCGACAGCAACACCTGCTCGCGGCTGGCATCCCGACAGTAGCGGTAGGGATCCTCGAACAACCCCAGCCGATACTTCACGCGCAGCACGCGCCGCACCGCCTCGTCCACCACCGCCTCCGAAAGCCGTCCGGCACGCACCTCCTCGGCCAGCTTCCGCACATAAATCCCGCTGACCATGTCCATGTCCACCCCCGCCTCCAGCGCCTTGCGCCCCACCTCGGCACTGTCGGCCGCAATCCCGTGGAAAAGCAGCTCCCAGACCGAGGTGTAATCACTCACCACCAGTCCTTCGAAGCCCCATTCGTGGCGGAGCACGTCGGTCAGCAGCCAGCGATCGGCCGTGGCCGGCACGCCCCCGATCTCGTTGAAGGCCGACATGATCGACAGCGCCCCGGCGCGCACCGCCGCCTCGAACGGCGGCAGATACACCTCCCGAAGCGTCCGCTCCGAAACGTCCACCGTGTTGTAGTCGCGCCCGGCCTCGGCCGCCCCGTAGGCCGCAAAGTGCTTCGCCGTGGCCAGAATCGTGGTCGGATCCCGAAGATCACGCCCCTGAAAACCCCGCACGCGCGCCGCCGCCATCACCGCGCCCAGATACGGATCCTCACCGCTACCCTCGACGATCCGACCCCAGCGGGCATCGCGCGCAATGTCGACCATCGGCGCAAACGTCCAGTTGAGCCCCACCGCCGAAGCCTCCCCGGCCGCCACACGCGCCGCCTGCTCGACCAGCGCCGGGTCGAACGTGGCCGCCTCGGCCAGCGGCACCGGAAAAATCGTCCGAAANCCATGGATCACGTCCAGCGCAAACAGCAGCGGAATGCCCAGCCGNCTTTCCTCGACGGCCTGGCGCTGCATGGCGCAGACGGCCTCGGCCCCGAAGAAATTCATCACGGCGCCCACGCGGCCGCGACGTATGGCGTCGGGCTCGCCCTCGCGCACGACCGGGCCGGTTTCGGCCATGCCCCCGTTGTAGAGCGTGAGCTGGCCGAGCTTTTCTTCAAGCGTCATGCGAGCCAGCAGCGCCTCGATGAGCGAGTCCTCGCGGGCCCGGTCCACCGGCTGCCCCACGGCGGTGGTCGCAACGATGAGCAGGCTGAATAACGCTTTTTTCAGATGTTTCCGCAGCATAGGACTGTCGAATCATGGGTTCAGGTGAAAGACAAAACACTCGTCACCAGAGGCCTCGGTGCGCACTCGAACCAGAAGGGGACCGGCCGGCCATCCGGAAGCGTGCAGCAGGACCGATCCAGAATCTTCGGAACCTGAAATCATGCGATGTACCTCTCGCCCCAGTACATCGTAGACCGTGACAGAGACGCGACCTCCTGATACACGGCCGTGCTCTATCCATAGCTGGCGAGTGAACGGATTGGGGAAGCACCGCACCTTCTCCTCAGAGAAGACAGGAGGGGGCGATATGGAAGACGCAACCGGTTGAAATCCCGCCCGCTCCAGTCCACGCACCACGGCTTCGTGCGTCATCATTCGTTGCCAGATGGCTCCCGTGCGAAAGTTCTCGATCATCAGCACAATCGGCCCCTGATCGATTCCGATGTAGTCCGTGGCAAACCAGTCCTTCTGCACGTTGTAAGCGTCCCAAAATCCATAGGGCCCCCAGAGTCGGTTGCGGTAGCGCCGGTACATGGTGCGAAGTGCCCACACCGAGGCCTCCGGCGTGAAGGCGATGGACCCTCCAGGCGCGGTGGGTGCCAGCGTGCCGTCATCGTTCATCGGCGGCGGAGCTCCACGCGCCATGTAACCGCCCGGAACGTCAGACGCGGTCAGTCCCCATTCGTCGGCACCGTAGTTGGGATAGCGATTGGGATTGGCCATGTGATAGGCGCGCTGGGCAAGCGTGGCCCGTCGGCTGTTCTCGAAGTAATCGATGCCCTTCGCACGCATGTAGGCGTCCTGAATGCCCTGAAAGTCAATCCAGACGTGGCTGTACTGATGACCAAAAAGCGGAGGAAATTCCACGAAGCTATACCCGTAATGGGTAGCCCATCGGTAAGTGCTCGTCCACACCTCCCAGGCCTCGGAAGGAAGCGGGTGCGTCGGCGACCCCAGGGCCAGCAGGTACATGATCATGGCCTCATTGTAGCCGGTCCAGTCGTAAGGCAGAAATCCCTCCTCCGGCTTCCATCCGAGCGCCAGGGCGGGGGCACGGGGAGCGAACCAGTCCCATCGAACCCTGCCGTAAATCGAATCGGCCAGCGCCCGAATCCGCACTTCATCTTCATGTGCCCCATCAAAGTACTGGCGCACGTGTAGAATGCCCGCCAGCAGCAGCGCCGTGTCTATCGTGGAAAGCTCCGACTGCCAGGCCCTTCTACCCGTTTGAAAATCCAGAAAGTGGTAGAAAAAACCCTGATAGCCCGTGGCGTCCGGGGCCGCACTCTGGGGCGCCTCCCAGAAAAACTCCAGTGTTTTCAACACGCGCGCGCCCTTCCTCACGGGTGATCCATCCCCGATCGATGCCCACCGTCAGGGCGGACAGACCAAAACCAACGGCCGCAATGCTGGCCGGGCTGCCCTCTCTGCTTCGATCGCGAATGAGCCCGTTGGAGGGATTGGCCTCCTTCCAGAAGTAGAGAAAAGATCGATACTGGAGCAGTCTGAGAAAGGCGTCCTCCAGTCCACTCCGTGGCGTGGCCTGCACCGGCTCGCTGTCGGCACTCACGCGCCCCTGCGCATCAACGCTGCGTACGATATAGGTATAGCTCTGTCCATTGAGGACGTCCAGATCAGCAAAGTCCTCGGGGGGCACCACCTCGGCCCGCAGCACAAACGGTCCATTGTCGCCCTCGCGACGGTATACCCGGTATTTCACGGCCCCCTCGACGGGCTCCCAGTGGAGCACCACGCTCGAGTCCCCGGCCTCCGCACGCAGGCCGGCGGGAGGCTCGGGCGCCGACGTGGAACGCCCGTCGTCCACCACATGCACATCGTCGAACCAGAGTTCTCGGAAGCCGCGGGTGTCCGCTTCTCCCGCCTGCAGAGCAAACCCCGCCACGCGCTCCATCTCAAAGTCACCTACCGGACCAAAGTCGCTCCAGGCAATGCGGAAGGCCTGCCAGGTTGTGCTATCCGCATCGAGGCCGTCGTTGTCTACGGCGAGCAGGTAACGGTCTCCCGAGCCCGGGGGACGGGTCGCCGTGCGCGTCACTTCGACATGCCAGGTCGGGCGAAGCCGGCCCGTCTCGGGCTCGGGCGTCAGCACCTCAACGTATTCCCCCGTCGTATCCAGCGTTTGATTGCTGTTGATTTCATAGTAACGAAAGGCCAGAGGCTTACCATCTGCCGTACGCACGATAAAGCGTGCGGGGCGGGCCGGCAATCCGATCGCCGCCTGAGAGGTGTCCAGAACCACGTCGTCGAAAATGAACAGCAGATCCTCGGGGTATCCCGGACGTGGCAACTCGGCGGGCAGCGTCTCCACGTACCTGACGGAAAGCCTGACATCTGTCGTGCTACCCTCCAGCCAGCCGCTGCGTGCGCTATTCCACCCCACCCCGGTGCCCGCCCGCAGTGGAATCGACGCTGTCTCCCGATCGTTTTCGTCGACAAGCGAGATTGCCGGAAGCCAGACGCCCGGAAGGGATTCAGGAGCATTCAGCCACAACACCAGCGTATCTGCCCTGGAAAGGTCGTATGGAGCTTCAAGGCCACGTATGATCAGCTTCCACCACCCGCTTGTGGTGTGGCGATAGATAAGACGACCTGCCACCTCACCTGAACGTGCTCGGCTCGTCAGTGGCAACGCCCGATCTTCGGGGCCAACCAGTACCAGAGAATCGCCGCCCTCGAAGTGTCCCAGGACTTGCGCATAATATGAGGTGTCGGGACTCTCGTCGAAGAGGACCAGGATGGTGCGCCCCTGGGCCAGTACCTGACCGGCAAGCCCCATTGCCACCAGGACGCTCATGTAATACGATCGGAGCATCTCCTCGCCCCCATTCAGAAAGCGACGCCAGCACTCAGGCGGTGTACGGCGCCCAGGTGACGATGACTGGCCCATGCGTAATCGAAGTGAAAGCGCACGGGGGCCAGATCCTGCTGAAGGCCCACTCCCAGGGTGAGCCCGAATTCCGAATCCCGCTCGAACAGATTTTGATAGCCGGCCCGAAGTGCCAGCATGTCCAGAATCTGCCACTCGGCCCCCAGACTGAGACTTTCCGTGTTAAAGCTGGGCTGAAGCGCGTCCGCCGTCAGCAGCAAACGCTGTCCCGCTCCCAGTTGGAGTGGGAAGCCCATACCCACCCGAAAAAGGATGGGCAACTGGTAACTTTCTGTATGGAGCGCGGCGGGCAAGCTGCTGTTGTCGCCGTGGCGGTTGGGATCCATGTCGTAGCGTACGCGCAGATCCCGACCGTCGTAGCGCCCCCTCGTGCCAAAGTTTGACAGACTGGCCCCCAGATATGCCTGAAACGGAAGCTCATAGAGCACGCCCACATCCAGTGCGAATGCAGAGAGGCTGCTGTGCCAGATCGTTTCGCGCAGCAGCTTGGCCTGAATCCCCGCACTGAATCGATCGGTCAGGCGGCGGCTGAAGCCCAGCCCGAACACCAGATACTGAACCGTATAGCGCTCACCCGTACCAAGCGGCTGCTCCACCGTGCGCACGTCCATCTCTCCGGAATGCATGGTCGTCACGGAAAGCGACAGGGCGTTGGCGCCCAGCCTCAGGGAGGCCGTCGTATAGGTGTAGGTCAGGTCTGCCAGCCAGCGGCTGTAGGTCATGGCCACCGCCGATTGTTCGAGGTAGGCTGGAATGGCCGGGTTGAAGTAGAGCCCCATCGCGTCCGCATAGGCCGTCACGCCCGCATTGCCCATACCGGCCGCACGAGCGCTGGGCTCAATCAGAAGCACCTGCCCGACCGTTGTGGCCACCTTGGTCTGGGCATATCCTCCACCCGCAAACCATCCCAGCAGCCCGATCATCAGCAAAAGTCTACCTGGTCTTTTCATGACGCCAATCGATAAAATCCGCCGGGCTATTTGATAACCGCAAACTTGCCGATGTACTCGCCCACGCCCGGGGCCTCCACGTGAAAGATGTAGAGGCCGGGGGCGATCTCCAGGTTGTCCTTCGTACGTAGATTCCAGGGCACCATCCCGGTACTGGAGCCGTCGTGGTAGAGCGTCTGCACCAGTTCACCCCGCACGGTGTAGATGCGGATGGTGGCACCCGCCGGAATGTTGCGAAACTCAATGCGCCGCTCTCCCCGACCGCTTACGGCAAAGCGCTCGGGCTCGAACGAGGCGGCGGCCACGTACGGATTGGGCACGACGTAGGGCTCCTGCTTCCGAAGTTGGTCTCGTGCCCGCGCCTCGTCGACGTAAGCACCCCGCGTGGTAAACTCAAAGACGTCGTCAGCCGTCAGAGGCAGGCGCACAACCAGCCGGTAGACGTCTCCATCTCCCGGCGGCATGGCTCCGGGGGGCGTACGCGCCGCGTCGTAGAAGATGCGCCAGGTGACGACCAGCCGCCCCCCTTCTCGCTCCGGCAGCAATACATCGATGAACTCACCATCTGCGCTGAGCGTGCGATCTCCATTGACGTCCCGGAAGCGAAAGTCGAACTGCCGCCCGGAGGCCGACACCACCTTGAAATGGGCCGGGGTGGCGGGCATGCCGATGGCCGCACGCGAAGTATCCAGCGGTTCGTCAGCAAAGACGATCAGCAGATCTTCCGGATAGCCGGGACGGCGCAGATTGGGCGACCGGGTGAACTGGTAGACCGGCCGCAGGCGCACACGGGTGGTGCTTCCGGAGACGAACCCGCTGGCCACCGTGTCCACCTCGGGCCAGGACAGGGTACGGATGACCGGGAGCAGGCCGGCGCCCACCGGACCGGTACCCAGACCCTCCAGATCGCGCCCATCGTCGAAGAGCTCTTCACCGGTGGTCACGTCCACCAGCCGATAAGAATGCGCACGGATACTGTCCTCCGGTGCCTCAAACTCCAGACGGAAGGTGTGCCCGTCCGGCACCAGATCGGGGTGCAACACGCGGATCTCCACCTCGCCCACGCCACGGCCCGCAACGTGACGCACCGATCCCTCCTCCACCGAGGCCGGCACGTAGCCGGGAACCGGCGGATTGGGGCGCACCTCCACCACATTGCGCGGCAGAATGGTCCCCCCACGCAACGTCCGGGATACAGAGATGGCATTTTCCGAGGGATAGAAGTTGAAAGGCGGTCCCACACCCCGGTCGTAAGCCGTTACCGCGTAGTAGTAGGTCTGCCCGTTGACCACGGAAGAATCCGTCCAGGTGTGCACGATGCCACTGTCCTCGCCCAGCCAGTACTGCACGCCCTGCACGGCCTGCTCCGAAAAGCCCCGGATACCGTTGATCAGGTCGAACTGCGCAATGGGTCTGCCGTTACCGATGGGTCCTCCACCCCGGGCGTCGCGAATGAGCTGGGCGTCCAGAAAATTGGGATCGGTGGCCCGGTAGATGCGATAGCCCTCAAAGTCGTTTTCGCCCGTGACGGGATCGATGGCTTTTTCGGCCCGGTTGTCCCACATAAGCGTGACATATCCATCACCCGCATAGGCCTGCACGGTGGGTGCAGGTGGCGGGATGGCGAACTGGTAATTGGCATTGTAGATGGACTGGACCACACGGACGGTCGTCTCCAGATCGATCAGATCCTCGCCGTAGGCCAGAGCCAGGCTGAACCGCTCGCGCTGTCCCGCCTTCAACTCGAACGGCCCCGAAGCGAAGAGAAAGCCGATGTTGTAGTTCTGTACCAGCGGCCGGTCGAATCGCACGGCGGGGTCCGGGTGCGTGAACTGCTGGTAGAGGCGCCGGGGCCATTCATTCTGATCCATGAAAAAGACGATGTTGTCCGTTTCGGTGGCCGGCGAGCCCGCGCCCGGGCGAATCCGGTTCATCTTGAAACCGGTCAGTCCAATCTGGTCGCTTTCCGTGATGTCCGTCCGGTCGAAGTTGGGCTCGCCCTCGGTAGGAATGCAGTCTCCCTCCCCCGTGTCGGGCTCGATCCCCTCGTCGGGGTCGGCGAAGACGCCGTCGGCCCCCGTGTCATGCGCATCGCACACCCAGTCCAGGTCTTCGTCTCCCGTCCACCATACCCCGGCCTTGTAGGCGGGTCGGTTCTCCAGCGGCCCGTAAGCCAGTTCGAACTTGGCCAGATCGTAGTGGCTGCTTACATAGGCGCGAATGGCTTCCTGGCCAACGATCTTTTCGCCCGGTCCGCCATCTCGTCGCTCATCGGTGATGCCATCCTCGTCGTTGTCGATCCCATCGTGCGGATTGCCCGGGGTCTCCAGATAGGCATAGCCCACATACCCCGTGGGTTCGCAGTTGGAGCGCAGGCTGACGCCGTGCCCTCCCTTATCCCAGGTATAGACCAGATTAAGGCCCAGATCCGTATTGTAAAAGGCATTGTCATCGTCACTCTCGTATACCCCGTCACACGACAGCTGAGAGCCTCCGACACCCGAGTCCATGTAAAGCCCGAAGATCATATTGGGGTAGTCGGTGGTGCTTTCATTGACGATATCATAGTGCCAGAAGATGACGTTCTGAGCCTGCGGGTTGGACCACTGGAAACCCCGCACATCTACCCGCAGCCCAAGACCGCGACGCGTGGAGTCCCGTGCGTCCGGGTAGAAGTCAAACGTGGCGTAGAAGTTGTCGTCCATCACGAAGAAGGATTCCTGATCGGCGTTGGGACGCTTGCCAAAGTAGCCGTTCCAGGAACCGCACCAGCCCGGATCATCGGGGTCGTTGATCTTGTCGTACCAGCATTGCTCCGGCGAGACGCCCTCACGCGGGTTGCCGTTGGCGTCGACGGCACCAGGCCACGTGCGCGGATCATTCGAAATGGCAATCGAGCGCGCCCGATTGATGGTGGGATCCGGTTCGAAGAATCCCGGCCGCGGCTCAAAACGCATCTGGCGGCCTGGATGAAACGGATCCACCGCCTGCCGCTCCCGATAACCGGTAAGCATGACGTAAATGGAATCGTTGGGATTGGAGGCCCGGGGTACCCGTGTGAGCACAAAGGGCGTAATACCATCGGAATAGTTCAAACCCGTCCCTTTGGGCACCTCCACCGAGTGGAAAACACTCAGGTCCGGATTGACCTGGAAGTCCCCCACCATTCCAAAGTTGTAAAAAATGGTGCGGATACGATTGGCATCGTGAATGCCCATGCGCTCGGCGCTGATCTGACTACGCCACTGAGGGGGAGTCACCGGCTCCAGTTGCTGGGCGCGGACGGCCAGCACCAGGCCCATCAGCAATACGCCAGTGCTGAAGCAGTACTTGAACATCTTCCTCTCAGGATTATTGTCTCGATGCCAACCAGTTACGTTGCAGTCTGACGCCAAATTCCACACGCCGCGGCGGATACAACCGTCCGGGATCCGGATTGCGCTGGGCAATGGGATTGAGTGTATAGAAAGGGCTGCCCGTGTCGGCGTACACGAAGCCGTTGAAAAAGTGGGTATCCGTTAAGTTGAACACGCGCAGGAAGACAGCCAGCTGCAAACCTCCAAAGCGAAAGTACTTTTCCGCCTGCAGATCGATCTGCATGGCCGACGGTTTGCGTCCCGAGTTAGGCTCCAGCTCGGCCCCAAAGCCCGATCCGAGCGTGGGGGTATAGGGCTGGCCGGAGGCCAGGCGCAGGATTCCCGTCACCGCGTAGTCGTCGGGCCGGCTTAGCAGCACGCTGACATTGAGCGTGTGGCGCTGGTCCCAGTTGAGTGGCACCTGCCTGGGACGGGGATCCTCTCCGGCTGCGGCCCGGTTGGCTGTCTCGCGGGGGTCACTGCTGTTCCCCAGAGCTTCCTGGTAGGTGTAGTCGATCGCCACGCTGAGCGGCCCCCAGTTGCGCTGGTCAAGCGAAAGTGTAAAGCCCCGAACGTTGCCGAAGTCTACATTACCGAAACGTGCATATTCGGCAGCCGTATAGGTGGACTGGAACACTACGCCGAGCAGATCGCGGATGTCCTTGTAAAACAGGTTGACGTCCAGTCCCAGATTTTCCGTCAGCGCTGCCTTGAAGCCGAACTCGTACAATGCAGTAAATTCAGGCTTAAGGTCTGGATTACCCATGACCGAGTAGCTGACGCTACCGGCCTGCAGGTCCTTCAGGATTGAGTAATCCGCGTTATCGAAAAGCAGGCCGAGACCGGGCATCTGATAGAAGTGACCATAGGAGAAGAAGACCGAAGCGTTGGCCAGAATCGGAAAGGAAACCCCCAGGCGGGGCGCCACAGCCCATTTAATTGAAGTGGGCACCAGACGAGAGGGTGGCGCTCCGGGAATGGCGTTGGCCGGATTTTCCCAGTCGCTGGGCACACGGCCGTTCGCGTCAAAGAATTCAAAACGAAGCCCTGCGCGAATCCGGAGGTTTCCCCACTCGATACGATCCTGCACGAAGGCAGCTCCCTGCACCGGTTTGTAGGTCAGCACGCGGGCCCCGATCGAGTCCTCCCGCACCACCAGCCCCTGCCGGCCTCCCACATCCCCCTGCGTGATCAGACCGGGTACGCCAAACTTCAGAATGAACGGCTGCACCTCAACCCCCGCCTTGATCAGATGCACCTTTGTCACCTGGCTAGTGACCGCCAGCTTGGCCACCAGAGCATTGGTCTGCTGCACAAAGCGCCCCAGGTCCACTCCCTGGATAATGGCTCCATCTTCGTAAACCGGGCTTCCCTGAGGAGCGCCATACTCGAAATACCTCGGATCGCGCACGTCGTCGAAGCGCACGTTCTTGTGGTCAAAAAAGTTGTGGCGCAGGCTCAGCTCGTAGAAGGTGGTGCCGGAGAGGGTGTGCGTCAGGTCCAGCCCGTGCGAAATCGAGAACTCACGAATCGTACGGGTCCCGTCTGGATTGAATCGGAAGGCGTGGTTGTACTGTTTACGGCGCACCCAGCCCCCCACCGCCTGATAGTTGAGCTGGACGTTGGGGATCGATCGGTTGCTGATTTTTCCGAGAAAGGACCAGCGCTTCTCGAATTGCATAGGCACGATTTTATGATCGCCGTTCTCCACAAAGATGCCTCGCTCGAAGTCTGTAGAGTCGTGCGCCAGTGGCAGAAAACGACGCTCCCCCATCAGGTAGCCGAGGTTCTCATAGCGCTGTCCGTTGATCAAAAACGTGGTCTGAGGAATCAGTGGCAGTGGTCCGCTCAGGTTGGCCTGCAGGTTTCGGATGGTCAGCGGATCAATCCGGGAGATAAATGGATAAAGGGCTACTCGTTCGACGCCTTCACGCGTTCGCACCTCCATGGAATCGTTACCCGGACTCACATAGTCCCCGGCATAGGCTTCCAGGGAGAACTCGTAGCGATCGGGCGACCCGCTACGCAGCACCGCGTTGACCACGCCGCTTAGCGCCTGGCCGTATTCGGCATCGAATGTACCTTGTATAACCTGCACCTCCTGCAACACGGAGCGATCCAGCGTAAGAATGGACTGGTTGTTGAACGGGTTGTTTACCGTCACACCGTCCACCTGAAACTGCACTTCGCCAAGCCGTCCGCCCCGGAAGTGACCATCGACCACGCCTGCCTGTAGATTCACCAGGTCCTCCAAGCGCTGCACGGGCAGTTGTTCAATCTCCTCCCGTGAAACCGTGGCCATCGTGCTGGTGAGCGTAACGTCAACAACAGGACGCTCTGCGGTCACCACCACCTCCTGCCCTTCGATCACCTCTTCCTCCAGTGTCACATCCAGGCGCGTGGTCTGATTGGAAGCGATCTGGACCCCTTCGATAATCTTGGTCTGGTAGCCCACCATGCTGAAACGCACGCGGTAGGTGCCCGGAGGGATGCGAAGCACCAGGTAGTCACCCGCTGCGTCGGCCGCCGCTCCTAGCATGGTGCCCTCTACCAGCACCGTCGCTCCCGGCAGGGGCATCCCCTGACTGTCGGTAATGCGTCCGGCCAGTTTACCACTCTGGGCCCAGACACTCTGACCGAGGCAGAATGCCAGGATCCAGACGCCAAAGCGCAAACTACAATGCATGGGTCACAAAGTTTTGCGGGTGTCGGGGTCGCATGCGACCCCGACACCCGTTCTCAAAGCTACTGCACGACGATCAGACGTCCCGTTGCCTGTGCGGCACGCACCTCATTACGCCAGTGTATGCGATACAAATAGAGACCCGGGGCCAGGTCAGATGCACGTAAAGTGATCTCCTGGCGTCCGGACTGCTGAAGGCCGAGGTGCAACGTCTTTACAGTCCGTCCCAGCACATCGAAGACCTGCACCGATACTTCGCCGGCTGCGGGCAGCTCGTAAGCGATCGTGGTGCTTCCACGGAAGGGATTGGGAGCGTTCCCCAGTAGCCGCACGGTGGAAGGCAACAGCTCGGCCACGGCCTCATTGGCGACGATCAGAAGCGGATCCACATACGCCAGTGCCGTAGGGCCTCCCCAGATATCGGCATTGCCCTCATTCATGTACCAGACAAAGGTGCTGTAGCTCTGCTCAGCCGGGTCCAGCCCGTCGCCATCGAAATAGGTGAAGCCCAACCCGATCGTGTAGGCGACTTCCGTTTCATCTTCATATCCGGGGATCTGAGTCAGATCAATGGCCATCTCAATCTGATAACCTTCGTCCACATCCGAGGGATCGGCCACCGTGGAGCTCCCCCTCAGATAGATGGCCGCCTGAACCGGACTGTTGCCCGCGCTGTCCGGGGCGGCATCCTCCATCCGTACGGCCGAACCGCTGGAATCAATGGCTACCCGGAAACGCTTGACAATATAAGGAGCACCCGGACGGCTGTTCTGTTTGGCTCGAATGTTGACGCGTATTCCATCGCTGAGATCGCCGTTGATGGCCTGGTCATCTGTATCCAACCCGACATAGAGCGTCTTGCCGACAGCAAACAGATAGATGCGACCGATCGTCGGATCTACCACGGGCGGAGCGTTCTCCGCGTCGCCACCCGGACGGAACCAATGCGTCTGGTAAGGACCAAACAGTCCGGGCAGGGCATCAAGCGCCTCCGGCGGCATCTGGTACTGCAACGAGAGCGTCGGTTCAAGGGCAGTCCATACCGGCTCGTCGAGACGTCCGTCAAGCGTGACAACAGCCCCGGTCGGAGCCACTGGGATACGGAAGTCGGGTTCGTTGACCTCCGGAACCGAACCCGAGCTGACGGTTACGTCCGGACGACCAAACACGTAACCAACGCCGTGTGGCATGTCATTCCCCCAGGGATTCTGCCACCAGGCCCGAGAGAGGTATTGCCGGGTGGGGTCGGCCGGCCAGGCATAGTCGTAATCATACAATCCGAAGGAGATCGGCACGTGATCTCCTTCAGGACGCGTCATGTCAAAGCCCAGCTTTGACAGGTCGATCCACATCTCCAGGGTATAGCCGGTGTCTTCAGTGGCATCATCGTTCGAGGTGCCATCAACCGTGGCGGCTCCATCCCAGACAGTACGGTCGTCTGTCAGGTCGCCACCTCTTCCGCCAAGATTCAACGTAGGCGGATCCCCGGGATTGCCGCTACCACGCCAGGTGAAGAAGAACTCGTCAACGTTGACGTCCTTGGTGTAGTTGGGGCCGTCGTAGGCCGTCTGGCGGCGGTTCTTGTTCAGAATGGCAATGATCAGGCCGTCGTTGCGAAAGAAGTCGCCCCCCGGATCGCCTCCAATGGATTTATCCTGAGCAACCACTCCAATCCACAGCTTATTACCATCTCTGAGTAGATAAACAGTACCGTTGACAGGATCTGTAGGTGTAATGGTAAAGGAATCAAAAAAGTTATCCCAGCCTCCCCCGGGTTCAGGTTGTCACTCTATGCAGTAGTGATTATAATTAGGGGCAGGAGGTGAACCATGGCTCGAAAAGCATCACCGGACAACCCACCCTGTCCCCGTTGTGGCGACAAGCACACGGTCCGCAACGGCCATAAAGAT
>Ga0065723_102511_pt1 | contig 13018 bp, 7 predicted proteins | sample TheenrcuSG05Z960_FD_59110 | JGI IMG/M metagenome (GOLD analysis project Ga0065723, IMG submission 59110) | Thermophilic enrichment culture from UC Davis - Sample SG0.5Z960 | ecosystem: Engineered > Solid waste > Grass > Composting > Bioreactor | place: USA: University of California, Davis
CGGCTACTCCGAGACGGACATTCAGAAAATCCTGGGCGGCAACCTGCTGCGCGTGCTGGCCGAAGCCGAGCGCGTCGCGGCCCGAATTCAGGCTACGGAAGCCGGATCAGGCTCCGACTGACGCGCCGATCGCCCTCCGCCACCTCGATCCGGTATACCCCGGCCGCCAGCCCTTCCAGATCGATCCAGAATCGCTGCAGACCCACCCCCGCCGGCCCCTTCTGGCTTCGTACCAGACGCCCGAGCACATCCCATACCCGGATCGTGACCGGTGCGCCCCGGCCTTCCCAGACGACCCGGACCTGATCGCGTGCAGGATTGGGGTACAGTTGCAGGGCGATCTCCGGTTCGCCGGAAACGGCCACGCCGGACGCACCCCGAAATCGAAAGCGGGCGTGCACGGGCAGATGGTCCGAGGTGGAAAACACGTAGCCCGGAATCGCGTCGAGCAGCGCTGTGAAACGATCTGCTGAGCTTTCCTCGTAGGCGTCAAACAGTTCGTCGGTGATCAGGATGTGGTCAAGGGTCGATCCTGTCCGACACGTACTGCTGTTGCCGCACCAGGTGGGCAGGTCGGCCGCGTCCAGCGCTTCGGTCAGAAAGCGGTAATCGTCGGTATCGGAGCGGAAGTTCTCGTAGGGCGACGGGAAGCTCGTGATGATCGACGCGTGCAGCTCGTCGTTCCAGTCGCCCAGCACGATGACGGGGCGGGAGCCATAAAGCAGATCGAGCCGGCTTTTCAGGCGCTGCGCTGCTTCGCGCCGCCGTTCGTAGTCGTCCAGACCGCCCCCTGCTTTCATGTGCAGCGTGATGAACGTGATCACCACCGTCGTGTCGGGCAGATGCACGGCAGCCTCCAGCAAAAGCGGCGGCCGAAAAGCGAAGGACTCGGCAAACTCGGTCAGGATCTGCTCGACGCGTCGGCGCTGCACCACGTCGCGGCGATAGACGAACGCCAGCCGTTGCGTCACGCCCGGCGAAGCCGTCTGGCCCAGCACACCTTCGTAGTCACTTCCCAGGCTGTCGAGCAACGCCTGAAAGGCGGCCGGGTCGCTTACCTCCTGCAGGGCCCAGAGATCGATTCCGCTCTGCGCGATGACGGCGCGGACGTTCGCCTGTTGACGCGCTTCGTCCGAGGGACCGTTGTCCGGATCGCCGAACCACTCCACGTTCCAGGTGGCCACCTCCAGCGTGGCGGACGTACCCACCGACGGAATCTGCGCCCATGCCGGAAAAGCCCAGCCGAGCAGCAGGACAAGCAGACAGCGCTTCATTCGAAGTCGGTATTGAGCCGGAAGCGGGCAATGCGGTTGTTGCCGGTGTCGGCCACGTAGACGATGCGCCGGTCGTAGGCCACGCCCTGCGGGTTGTTGAACTGGCGGGACCCGTCTCCACGCCCACCGAACGATACCACCACCGGCTTCGTGCTGGCCGCCCCGGGCGGCGGCGCCACGCCCTCGACGCCCGCCGACGTGAAAACGAACAGGCTGTCTTTGCAGGCGTCGAGCACGAACAGGTAGTTGGTGCCATCGGCCGCAAAGGCCAGGTCCGAAGGACAGCCGAACTTGAAATCCTCATACAGGAAGCCGTCGCCCCGCGTCGTATCGCCCACGATCTGAATTTTGTCGGCATCCGGGCGATACTCGATGCCGTCGGGCGTCTCGACAGCGCGGATCGACAGCACGGCGTAGCGGAGCTGCTGTCCTTCGGGCGGTGTCTGCGCAATGTAAAAGTCGCGCAGGAACGGGAACGTCGTGCGCTGCGGCGGATGGACGAACGTCAGCACATCCGAAGGGTTAATGGCACTGCGAAGGCTCGGCTGGCGGGGATCGAGCGTCACGAGCGCCTGCGTGTTGATGCCGTCCGGCGTGAACTCCAGGATCGTGTTGTGGGGCAGGATCACCGAGGCCGGATCGTTGACCGGACCGCGCCTCGCCACGTAGATCGAGTTGTCGGCCAGCACGGCCACGCCGGTGAACTCGACCTGTTCGTCCGTGGGAATCGGATCGGGTCGGTTCAGACGGCGGGAACGGTCGTCGAACGGGTGCCAGATGATGTCCACCAGGCGGGGGTTACCCGTAGGAATGCCTGCATAGTGCAGCACGACGGGCAGATTCCAGGTGCGACCTCCGATCGTGGTGTCGCGCCGGGCCGTCACGTACACATGCAGCCGCCGGTCCTGGATGACCGAAGTTGCCCCACCGGGAATCGGGATGAACGTGGCCGGACGGCCCGCCTGGTCCAACACGTGCAGCCCGCGGGCGTCCACCACATAGATGAACGTGTCGAAGCCCGCGTACACGTCCTTCGGGGCTTCCAGCGGGGCGCCATCGCCCCCCAGCGTATAGAACGGAAAGAGCGGCACGTACTCCACCTCACGCAACAGGCCGGGTTCGGTACGGCCCACGCGGAAGATCTCCTCGGTGGTCGGATCCTGCTTGCTACCCAGCAGGGCGTCGCACCCGACAAGCAGCAATCCGAGCGCGAGCAACGCGCCCCAGGTCTTCGTCCACCGACGTGCCGCATTGCGGAATCGGCTCATGGTCACAACTCCAGGTTAAGCCCCACGCGGTGCACCGTACCCAGGCGTTCCAGATGCTGGAAGCCGTAGTCGAAGCGGGCCTGCACGCCGGCCACCAGCTCGGGCAACCGGAGCCCCACACCCAGCGCCGGCGTGCGAAATTCTTCGACACCAAACCGATAGCCCATCCGCACCATCAGCGTGTGGTTCCAGGTGTATTCGGCGCCCACGTTGAAGGTCTCGGCGTTGTCGTTCGGGTTGGTGAGCTGGCCCAGCAGCGTCAGCCGGTGCTGCGGATTATCCCGGAGCAGCGTGTAGCTGACGCCCAGCAGAAACGTGGTGGGCGGCGTGATGGTCTCGAACTCGGTCTCGATGCGCACGCCCGGATCCGGCGTTGTCGCGATCGGCTCCGGATCGGCGGCACGTTTTGGCTGGCCCCACCTTCTCGATTACGGTACGCACCAGTTTTCCTTCAGGGCGGCCGTCGAATCCGAAGTGCCGGATTGCCACGGCCATCTGCACGCCGGTATCGCCCACCCGGTAGAAAATGCCCAGGTCAAACAGCAGCGTCTGCGTGACCAGTTCGGCCACACTCTCGCGCACGTAGCGGGCCGTGATGCCGTAGCTGAACAGGTCCGTGAGCGGCTGCGCCACGCTCAGCCCCAGCGCCAGATCCCGGAAGCTGAACATCTCGCCAGTGCCGTAGGGCTCGAATTCGGTCGTCACCGGCATCTCGCCCGAGTCGAGCGTCTCCAGGCTCAACCCCAGCGTCAGTCCGGCCCATCCCAGCGGATAGATCAGCGACAGGTAGTCGAGCCGGATGTCCACGAAGTAGGCGGTGTGGCCGACGCCCACCTGCACGTTTTCGATCTGGGCGGCCAGCGCCGGATTCCAGAACAGCGCCGAAGCGTCGAACGCCTGGGCCACCACCGTCTCGCCCAGCGCGGCCGAGCGGGCATCCACCGGAATCTTCAGAAACTGGAAACCCGACGTACCGGCCCGATCCCGCCCGTAGGACGGCAGGAGCTGCGCCCGTACTTCGCCGATCAGCCCGAGCAGCAGGGCCAGCAACAGGCAGATCCGTGTCATTCGCTCAGAACGCATAGGAAATCCCGAACATCACGTGGCGCGGCGGCAGGAAACGCGCCGGATTGAACGGCGGCAACCCGGTCGTGGTCGGATCCTCGTAGCGCGGATCGCGCACGTTGATGGGTACATCGAAGTCCCGGTTGCCCCGAAGCTTCGTGAAATCGGTCTTCTCCGGATCGACATCCGGATAGGCTTTGCCCGTCACCGGGTTGACGATCACGCTGTTTTTCTGATTGAACAGATTTGTGATCTCGACGGAAAGCTCCAGGTCGTTGCCGGCCAGTTGGATGCGGCGGCGCAACGCTAGGTCGAACCACCACCAGGGCTCCCCAATGCGGCTGTAGCGGGCGGCCGGATCTGAGACGATCTCGTAGATGGGCCGCCAGTTCGCCTCGCCCGTGAAGGGATTCGTCTGGTAGCCTTTGAATTCGGCGGGCGTGTAGCGCTGGCCGCTCCGGAACGTCGTCGAAAGGAACAGCTGCAGGCGGTTCAATCCGGGCAGGCCCAGCAGCGGTCGCGGTCGGTCGTAGGTGAGTGTGACGCTGGCCTTCAGATCGATCGGTCGGTCCCAGGCCAGCGGCGTCTCGAAGGTGTTTTCGATGTCGCCCCGGGCCAGAAATTGCACGAGCGCGTCGTTGTTCGTGGAACTCAACCCGGTAGCCCGTGAGAACGAGCCGGCCATCTGCCCCAGGAACCAGTCGCCGATGCGTTTCAGGTAGCTGACTTCCACGCCGCGCACGCGGGCAAAGTCGCCGTTGATCCGGAAGGCCCGCACCGTCTCGCGGCCGGTCGGGTCGCGGATGATCACATTTTCGATCGTGATAAAATCGAACTTGTCCCGCCAGAAGGCCGTCACGCTCAGCACATCGTTGCTCGTGACCTGATAGCGAAGGCCCAGCTCGTAGGAGATGTCCACCTCCGGGTTCAGGTTCGGATTGCCCAGATCGGCAAAGAACGAGCGGTCCTGGTAGAACGGATCGAGCCCGGCATAGACGAAGGTCGGGTGCGGCAGGCGCGTCGAGCGTCCATAGTTGAAAAAGAGCACCTGATTTTCGCGAATGGGGAACGAGACGCGAAGGCGCGGCAGCAGGAAGAACTTGGTACGAAGCCCGAAGAACGGCACCGTGTCGTCCTTATAGGCCTGGCGGACGGTTTCCAGAATCGGCGCGCGCGGATCGTCCACGAGCCGGTCCACGTACCGTCCCGGCGACCACCACTCCAGCCGGAGTCCGGCGTTCAGGATCAGCCCCCGGTAGCGCACCTGGCCCGTCGTGAAGAGCGCGCCGCGACGCGGCTTGACGCGCCAGATGTCGGCGCTTTCGCCAAGGCGTCCGGTCGCCTCGGCCTCCTCGGAGCCGATGGGCGCCCCCACCCAGGGACGGATGATGTCGATCCACTGGTAGTCGTTGAATTTCAGCTCCAGCCCGGCATTTAGTCGCCGGTTGCGGTCCGTCGAAAACAGCGTGTAGGTGCCCAGCAGCGTCCACTCTTCGGCAAAGTGATCGTGGAAGCGCGTGGCGATGCCGCCGTTGTTGTACAGGCCGGGTCCGGGCAGCACAAAGAGCGCGTTGGGGTCGAAGGGCTGACCGCTTTCGTCCACAAAGATCGTGGCCGGGTAGGTGACGATGCTGCGCGGATCCAGTTCGGTGGTGACGGCGCGGGGCCGCCAGCGCCGCCCGTTCGCGTCGGCCCGAAGCCGCGTAAAGAGCCGGCTGATCTGGATTTCGTAGAACGAACGCTCGTTGATCACGTGCGAGGCTTTCACGTAGGCCAGCACGTTGTCGTGCGCGAACGTGTTGGCATTTTCGGGCTGCAGGATGAAGGCGTACTGGAAGCCGGGCGCCACCACGGCCTCGTTGCCCGTCACCTGCAGCATGCGCGTGTTCTGGTTGACCGTCAGCGAGCGCTGGTAGGCAGCCTGCAATTTCAGGCCCGGCCAGGGCGTGTAGGTCAGCTTCAAAAAGCCATTCCAGCGGTTGCCCGTGCGGGGCAGCAGGAAGTCCCACGTCACCAGCGACGAGCGCACCGAGTCGGGATCCGACACGTGCCGCGTGAAGCCGTCGGAGAGCTGGACCTGACCGGCCACGAAAAAGCGGAGCCGATCGGTACCGAGCGGGCCGCCCAGCGTGAATTCATACAGGTCTTCGTGGAAGTTGCTGCCCCAGCTTTCGTTCAGGCTTCCGAAGTTGTCGCGCTTGTGCGTGAAGCTTCCCGAGAGCCGCTCGCCGCCCTCGCGGGTCTGGATCGAGACCACGCCCGACGTGACGTCGCCGTAGCGGGCGTCGAGTCCGCCGGTGATCACCTCCACTTCCTGGAAGGCGTTCGTGCCCAGATCGAGCCCGAAGCCGGTGCCAGCCAGCGGGTCGCGGGCCGAGACGCCGTCCACGTAGAAGCCGGTCTCGTAGGCGCGGCCGCCGCGGATGTACAGGCCCGTCGGGTCGCGCAGGACGCCGGCCTGCTGGCCCACCACCTCCTGCACCGAACGCAGCGGGGCCGCTTCGATCTGTTCGCGCGAAACGACGTAGGCGCTCGACGACTGCTCGACGTCCACCAGCGGCCGCTCGCCCACGACCACCACCTCTTCGCCGACCACCACCTGTTCCCGGAGCGTGACGTCCAGCGTGGTCGTCTCGCCGTCACGGACGCGCACGCCGGTGAAGAGCACGGTCTCGAACCCCACATAGGAGACGCGCACCGAGTACTCGCCCGGCCGCAGACCGTCGATCCGAAAGCGGCCGTCCAGGTCGGTGGCCGCCCCGTAGCTGGTGCCGACCACCACCACGTTCACGCCGGGCAGCGGCTCGCCGCGTTCGTCGCGTACGGTACCCGCAATGCTTCCCTGACCGCGGGCCGGCAGGGCCCCGACCAGCGTCAGCAGCAACCCCAGGATCGCGTTGCGTCCGGCAGTCCGTCGGTTCATCGTTCGGGAAATCCAAGGCTTCGAAGCAGGAGCATGACGGCCCGGCGACCGGCCTCCGGATCGCCGTCGGCCCCGACCAGTTCGGGCTCGCCGCTGAGTTCGTTCACCAGCGGCAGTCCGAAGAGCGCCACACGGGCGTCGGCGCTGATCGATGCCACGGTACGCGGATACGGCCAGGCGCCGCGCCGGCCGCTCCGGCTCAGATACTGATAGTCCGCTTCGTAGAGCGGAATGATGGTGGCCCCTTCGGCGAAGTAAGGCAGCTCGTTGATGAAGAACCGGTTGCTCTGCAAGGCCGGCAGCGCCTCGACCACACCCGGCGGCGCGTTGACGGGTGTGAGGGCCGCGCCGGTGGCCAGTTCCAGCCGCCGCACCGAATCGGGCAGCACGAGCAGGTCGCTCAGCGGCAGCATCAGGATGGCCGGATTGCCCAGGTTCGCCTCGGGGTCGCGCGGTTGCGTGACCGGGCTGTGCACCAAGATGCGCCCACCCCGCTCGAAGAACAGGTCCATCACCGCCGCAGCGTAGGGCAGGTTGTTGCCGACCACGCTGTTGACCGTGGCCGTCGAGACCCAGTAGATGTAGTCCCAGAGTGCCAGCGTCTGACGCAGCGTCGGGTTGGGCACGGGCGGCAGCGCATCGGAGCGCGGCGTGTTACCGGCCGAGCCGGTCACGTAGGGACGGGAGATATCCCATTCATCGATGGGCATGCCCGGCGGCAGAAAGTCGCGCAGGATGGCCCGGTGATAGGCCATCACGACCGAACCCGTCGCCTTCCGGTAGTCGTTGACCAGCAGCACACGACTCCGGGGTTTCTTGACGAACCACGTGTGCCGGGCCAGCGCACTGCTCGTGTCGGCCTGGTCCACGGCCCGCACGTAGAAGGTGTTTTCGGCGTCGAGCCGCAACCCCGGCACCTCGATCGTGGTGGACCGGAAGGCACGTCCCGTATAGACGTGGGCCGTTACTTCGGTCTGCGTCGGATCGTCGCGGTCGAAGTTCGCCACGAACGTCACGAAATCCACGTCGGGCGGCAGCGCCACGAACCGGGTCGAGTCGTTGAAGCTGACTTCGATCCGGGCCAGGTTGACGGCACCGTCCGGATCCTCGGCCTGCCAGCTGAACGAAAAGATCGGGAAGGTCGTATCGGGCGGCAGCTCGAAGCTGACCAGCCGGATTTCCGGCGGCGAGTTTCGGATCGGGAAGACCGTGCGCGCAGGCGTGGGATCGGCCAGCCCTTCGTTGTCGATGGCGCGCACCTCGAACACCACGTTGGCCGTGGCGCTTCCGGGCGGGATGGGCAGCAGGACGAGCGAGTCGTTGCGGATCGTCCGCGTCCAGAAGACGTCGGCCGGCCCCGTGGCGGCGTCGTAGTAGCGGAACTCGTAGGCCGCCACGTAGCCGTCCGGGTCGTCGCCCGTCCACGACACGTAGACGGTGCTGACGAGCCGCTCCTCGTCCGACAGGTTATCGACGAGCGAGCTGTCGCGCACACTCAGGTAGGTTTCGGGCGGCTGGTTGGGCAAGGGCTCTCCCGTGAAGCCGGCGTCGCAGCCGCCCAGCAGCACGATCAGCGCAATCAGTCCCGGTAACGCGCGCAGCGAGTACGTCACGGTCTCCTGCTCAAGTAATTGCCGGGCGGGGCGGCGCCGCCTGGCCGCCGCCCCGCTCCCGACGCTATGTTACTTCATGCGAACGATCATGCGCGTGGCCGTGCCGGCCTCCGTGGTCAGCCGCACCACGTAGAGACCGTTCGACAGCCCGCGGCCGTCCAGCTTCACCTCGTGCACGCCGGCCGGCTGCACGCCGTCGACCACCACGGCTACCCGGCGGCCCAGCAGGTCAAACACCTCCAGACGCACCAGACCGGCCTGCGGAAGCGCGTAGCGCAGCGTGGTGACCTCGGCGAAGGGGTTCGGATAATTCGGGGCCAGCGTGAAGGCGGCCGGCAGGGTTTCGCCGGGCGCCACGTCGGTCGTAATCGGACCGATGTCCGTGTTCGGATCCTCGGGCACCAGCTTGTACTCGCCAAACGAGTACCACCAGATGCCCTGGATGAATTCCACCAGGTCGCCCGCCTGGAATGTGCTCACGGCAAAGTCCTCGGCAATCGCACTGGACTGGTCGTCCGCTTTCACCTTGTTCTCTTCGGTGCCGTCCGACGAGAACGACCACTCGCCATAGCCCTCGTCAGGATTGATGATCGTCACGTTCTCGAAGCGCACAAGCATGCCTTCGTGGGCCTCGGCGATCGACAGATCGACCAGGTCGTTCGTGGTCACCGTCTTGTAGCCCAGAAAGTCACCCGTGCCCTCTTTGGTGAAGGTAACGTTGCGCAGTTCGGTCACGCCAAAGTTCTCCCGAATCTCGGCATTCGTGATGTGCAGCCGGTCGCCCCGCTGGATCGTGTCGCGAGCGGCCGAAGGCAGGCTCAACAGAATGCCCGACCACGGCCCCAGGTTGGCGTCGTCCTGCACGGCCACCAGGCCCGAAACGGACGGCTGACTCTGCACCACCACATGCAGATCCATGTCGGTGGTCATGCCAGCAAACGGACTGTCGCTGAGTCCTCCGTAGGGCACCTCCTGAATTTGTGCGATTCGGGAGATCCCGTTGTACAGCACCCGATAGTACCGATCCTCCGAGCGCATGCGGGCACCCGTGTTGTCCTCGGCTTCGACCCAGTAGACGACGAAGTCGCCGTCCGGGGCGGCCGGAATCTGCGCTTCGTAGAGCGCCAGCGTGCCCCGGGCACCTGCCTTCGAAGCGGCCAGTGAAGCCTGCACCACCTGCGTGTCGGGCTGCGAGCTGGTGTAGTAGTGCAGCTCGACGCTCGTGAGCTGACGGTTCGGATCGGCCGCCACGTCGAAGGTGATTGTCACGGGCTCGTTGCCCGGCACAAAGTCGGGACGACCGACATCCGAGATGGTCGGCGGCGCCTCAAGCACCTCCAGGTCGGTGTCTTCGAAGGGGGCCAGCCGCAGCATGGCGCCAGGCGGAATAGCCCCCAGATCGAATGCCTCAAAATACCCGCGGAAAACCACAAAGCCCTGCACGTTGATCAGTGCGCCCGGCGGCGGCGGGCGGAACGGATCGTTCGGAGCGCGCTTGTTGTACTCGTCCGGGTAGCCGGCGCGGTTATTCCGGAAGCGCAGCGAGATGTCGTCGGCCTGCACGAAGGTCTCGCCGCCGTCCGAGGAGAACAGCCAGTTGGGCCGCCCCTGATCGGCCAGCGTGCTGCGCAGCATCGTGGCGTTTTCGATCCGGACGTACTGGTTGTTCAGTCGGGCGAAGTTGTCCCAGTTCACCTGCACCTTGCCCTCGGCCACGTTCATGTTCAGGTCGGCCGTGGTGACCACCACCGGATCGAGCAGGCTGTCGGGCAGACCCAGCGTGGTGTAATGTCCTAAGAATTCAATGTTAATAGGCGTAAGCTGAATGGTGTTGTCAAAGTAGGTAACCTCAGCCGTAAACGTGGCCACATCGCCTTTCGTCAGGTTTTTCAGGCCGGTGGTTTCGTAGGCGCCGTCCACGATCTGGATCGTCATGCCGTCCTTGCCCTGCGAGACGGCCGACGTGTCGCGCACGAACACGTGCAGCCGGGAAGGCACGCCGTCGTTGTTCAAATCGGCCAGGCCGGAGTTGAGCGGATCGCTCATCACCACGGCCGTAAACCGCACCGTGTCGCCAAAGAGCGGCGACTGAATGAGGCTTTCGATGCGGTCTACGGTAAGGGTTGCACCGAGCTCTTTGAGCACCGCCAGACTGTCGGGGTGAATCTGGTTGATCTCCCGCACGGTCACGTCCTTGATCTGGGCGGCGGGCCGGTAAGATCAGCCCGATGCCCAGCAGCAGGAGCATCAGCGTAGCAATGCGTCGCATGGCAGTAAGGGGTCTGGTTGTTGGGGTTTCTATTTGATAATCACGAACTTCCCGCGCTGAACCTCGCCCGTGTCGAGGTCCTTCACGGTGAAGAGATAGAGTCCGGAAGCCAGGTCCAGGCCATTTTCCGAGAGCAGGTCCCAGGCGTGCTCGCCCCCGCTGAGCCGGCGGCCGGGACCGCTGAAGTCGTTGAACCAGCGGATGTCGCCCGTATAGGTGGCCGCGTCGTGGTAGAGCGTTTTGACGATCTCGCCGGCCAGCGTGTAGATGCGGATTTCGCAGCGGGGCGGCAGGTTGTAGAAATAGAGCTTACGCGTGCGACTGGTGCCGCCGTCCCAGGCCGCTCCGGCCCGATACGGGTTCGGATAGACGCCAACCGGCCCGCGGTGCGTAGGCGTCGTGCCCGGAAAGACGCGCACCGCCCCGGCCGTTCGGGACGATTCGAGCGGCTCCAGCCCGGTATCGGGGTCGCCCTCGTCGAAGGCCGTCACGATGAACAGGTACTGCCAGCCCGCCTTCAGGTCGGGCATCTCAAAGCGGTACCAGTACTGCGTCGTGTCGTCGGGAAACGTGACGGGTTCGGACAGTCGGATTTCCTCAAACCCGTTGTTGAAGCCGGTCCGGTTGCCGGGTCTGTCGTACTGGGCGATCAGCACGGCCCGGTCGAGCAGGTTACCAAACCGATCGTCGCCCGGATTCGTGCGGTAGATCCGGTAACCCTCGAAGTCCCGACGGCCGGTCACCGGATCGATGGCCGCCTCGGCGCTCCGGTCCCAGTAGAGCACCACGCCCGTGCGCGTGCGGCCTGTTTGCGGATCGGTGTCGGTGGTAAACTCGACGCGCACACGGGGCGGCGGCGGGGGCTCGGGAATCAGGTAGCGGTCGAGCCGACCATTGCCGTTCACATCCTCGCCCGGATCCAGCCGGCCGTTGTAGTTCAGGTCTTCGCCCGCGTAGGTGCGGCGGGCCCAGAACAGGTTCGTGCGCAGCAGGCTCCGGCTTTCGGCGTTGTCGATGGGACGCCCGGTCAGTCCCTGATAGGCTTCAGGCTTGAGCGCTCCGACGAAGGCGAACGTCACGCGCAGCGTATCGCCCGGCAGCACGCGTCGGAACGGCCCGACCGGCGTCAGGCCGATCCAGTTGCCCTGCGAGCGCTGGCCGGCCGTCCGCAGCTCCTCGCGCCAGGCGCGCACGGCCTGCACGTACGACGAATCCTGACAGGCCAGATCCTGCACGCCCCGGCAGCCCGGATAGTCGGCCGGGTTCGGGTAGGGCGTCCCCATGCGCTGGTAGCGCGTGCGGTCGTCGCCGGGCCGCGAGCGCTCGTCCGTTCCGCCGCTGAACAGCCACCAGCGCGGATTCACGATAGGCGGCGTGTAGCCATCCCGGATGTACTCGTCGGCCACGTTCGGATGGAAGAAGCGGCGCTGGCCTGTGCGCGGGTCCCGCCACTCGGCGCCCAGAAAGGCGATCGCCCCGTAGGTGTTGATCGACTCCTCGGTGCCCCCCGCATTGAAGGCGTACGTAGCATGCAGGCTATCAATAAAACCAACCCCGTTCTTGTTGAAGAAGGCACTACCCTGGTCCTGCGTGGTGTTCACGTTGCGCACGACCAGGTCGTGGTAAAGCCCCACGTAGACGCTGTCCCAGGGCTGGTCGCTGATGTTGATGATGTCGAAGTTGATGATGACAAAGCTTTCGGTGAAAGGGAAATTCCAGGCGTAGCTGGTCTGGATGATTTTGGCGCCGAGCTGGCCGGCCGGATCCGGCATGGGAATGAGCGTGCCGGGCAGAAAGCGAGCCGTGTCGGTATAGGCAGTCAGAAAGTCCTGATGGCTGACGGCTGCGCGCGTAAAGACGGGCGAGGTGGGCAGCGTGGAGCGCTCGATGATCGGTTCCAGGGGCGCCAGTTCGTAGCCCGCTGCACCGGGCCGATAGCCGCCAGAAGAAGTGATAGCCCCGGTGCGCACCGTGATGAGGCCGTCGCTGCGGATGGCACCGATCCAGAGCCCGGCCTCAAACAGATGCTCGACGCCTGAGTCGAGCGGATACTCGAAAGAAGGCGGACCGGCCGGATTGTTCCGCACGTTGGCTTTCCCCACGAAGCCCGCGTTCGTGATCGTGAGCCCCACGTTGCCGATGTTCACCACCGCTTCCTCGAAGCCCTGCGCCAGCGTTCCGGCACTCCACCACCCCAGCCACATCACAAGAAGGAAGCGCTTCCATCTCTTCAGGGTCCGTGATGTCCTGCACACCTTCATCTGTGGAAGCACTGCTCGAAGGACCGTTGACACCGTGCTTAATGTACGAGGTTGTCCCGTAGAATACAATGCGGCGGGCAATTTAAAGCACGACCGCTTCCGTTTCAGGTTAAGCTTATGTTATGCGCAAAGTTTTAAAAATTAAATATTCTAAATGAACCGACTCTTCAACAATAGCGAACGCGCCGTTGTGTAATTTGGCGAGCGAATCGGTTCAACCAAACCCGTGCTTACCGCCATGCGACGAATCAGTCTGATACTGCTTTGCCTGCTGGGGCTTCCCCTGGCAGGCTATGCCCAGGGTGTGACGACCGCCGCCCTGACGGGCACGGTCACCGACGAACG
>Ga0065723_100142_pt1 | contig 12950 bp, 9 predicted proteins | sample TheenrcuSG05Z960_FD_59110 | JGI IMG/M metagenome (GOLD analysis project Ga0065723, IMG submission 59110) | Thermophilic enrichment culture from UC Davis - Sample SG0.5Z960 | ecosystem: Engineered > Solid waste > Grass > Composting > Bioreactor | place: USA: University of California, Davis
GGCACCCGCCAGGCCTCGGCCGCGAGGGTCCCGGCGCGCGCGGTCTCGCCCGCCGCGGCGCACCGCTCCGCCTCCTCCAGGAGGGCCGCCTGCAGCGCGCCCGCCAGCCGCTCGCGCGTGGACAGCAGCCACTCCTCGAGCTCCGACGCCACGCCCGAGACGTCCACGCCGACGAAGAAGGGCCCGGCGTAGAGCCCTCGTGCGGTGTCGAGGTCGCCGGCCGCGAGCGCCTCCTCCAGCTCGACGGCGTCGCAGGCGGCGCGGCTCGCCACTAGGCGGCCGTCGAGGTCCAGGCAGCCCGGGGCCATGGCCCTCAGCCTCACCAGGGCCATCGACAGGCTCTTGCCGCCCTGACCGTGAGGCCAGAACAGCTCGGCCAGGCGGCGCCGGCTCTGAGGGCCCTCGATGCTGACGTAGGCGAGGAGGAGGGCCGGCTTGGCCTGCGCCGACCGCGCGCTGCCGAGGGCGATCCGTCCGAGCGTGACGAGGCGCGGCATGGCGCTCCCTTCCGTGGTGAGCGGAGTGTAGGGCCTGTGGCGGCCGTGTGGCGTGTGTGTGGCGCCGCGCCTCCACCCTGTCGTGGGAACGAGGGAGGTGGTGAGGAACGTGCCGAGCATCCGCCGCACCGGCGCCGCCCTGCTGGCGGCGCTGCTGCTCGCCGCCTGCGGGAAGCAGGCGCCGCCCGCGGGGGGCGCCGCGCCGCGCCTCGTGTCGAGCGTGCCGGCCGACGGGGCGAAGATCGGCGACAGGCAGCAGCCGCTGACGCTGGTGTTCTCGACCGCCATCGAGAGGTCGTCGCTGACGCTCACGGCCGACCCGCCCGTGGACCTGGCTCAGGTGGCGTGGCCGCAGCCGACGCGCGCCGTGGCCACGCCCGGCGGCGGCTGGCCGGCCGGCGCGGCGGTGACGGTGACGATCGGGGGCAAGGACGCCCAGGGCCGCCCGCTGCCGGCCGGCACGCGCGTGACGTTCACCGTCGCCGCGTCACAGGCCGACGAGAACGGCCCTCCCGCCACGCCCTCGGGCGTGACCGCCGTCGCGGGCGACGGGGGCTTCCGGCTCTCCTGGGAGGCCAACGACGAGCCCGACCTGGCCGGATACCAGCTCGTGTGGGGCCCCGAGGGCGGCGAAGCCGAGGGGGCGCAGTTCGTCCCGGCGCCGACGACCGAGGCCGAGGTCACGGGGCTGGAGAACGGCCGCGCGTACCGCTACCGCCTCCAGGCTGAGGACGCCTCCGGCAACCGCTCGGCCCCCGCCGAGGGCACGGTCACGCCCCGGGACGCCACGCCGCCCACGCTCGTCTCGAGCGTGCCGGCCGACGGCGCGACGGGCCTCGGCCTCGTCCCGCAGGTCAGCTTCACGTTCTCGGAGCCCATCGACGAGGGCTCGTTCGCGTTCGAGGCGTGCCTCCTCGACGAGCTCGGGGGCGGCTGCACGGGCCCCGCCTCGCTGGGGCCCGACGTCGCATGGTCGCAAGGGGGCCGCGTCGCCGCGCTCGACGCGGAGCTGCCGCCGGGGGCGAGCGTGCGCGTGTCGCTGGCCGCGACCGACCTGGCCGGGAACCCGCTCACGGGCGCCACGACCGTCGAGTTCGCCCTGGCCCCCGTCGAGGACGTGTCGCCACCGGACGTCGTCGGCTTCTCCCACTCGGTGAACCCGGCCACCCACCGTCTGTCGCTCGAGCTCAGGTTCAGCGAGGCCATGGACCAGGCGAGCTTCGCCGCGGCGGTGGCCGTGGTGCCGGGCGTGACCTGCACGTGGCAGTGGCCCGAGCCGCACAGGGCCGTGTGCCAGAACTCCTTGGCCCAGCAGCTCACCACGTACACGGTCGGCGTGTCGACCGCGGCGAAGGACCTCGCCGGCAACGCCCTCGAGGTGCCGTACGTCAACAGCGTCACCACGACCGACTTCCCGCCGCGGCTCGTCTCGGTGACCCCGGCCATCGGGGCCATGAACGTGAGCCAGACGACGCCCATCGCCTTCCGTTTCTCGGAGCCGCTCCAGACGGGCTCGCTCTCCCTCTCCGTGACGGTGGGTGAGGCGGCGGTGGCCGGCGCCGCGGTCTGGGACGTCGACGAAGCGGGCTTCACGTTCTACCCGTCGACCGGCTACCCCGCCGTGGCGATCGTCGCCTGGAGCGTGACCGCCCTGAGGGACCAGGCCGGCAACCCGATACCCGCGCCGCTCACGGGCAGCTTCATGACCAGGCCGGTGATCGGCCCCGGTCCGGCAGGAGGTAGCAGATGACGTTTCGCGCGTGGTGGAGGGCCGGCGCGGCGACGCTGGCGCTGCTGGCGGCGCCCGGGTGCCTGTCCGGGCAGCAGGGCCCGCCGACGCCGGACGAGCTCGAGCCGATCGTGCGCGAGCAGACCGTGGTGCTCGACGGGCCGGGGCGCGACGCGCTGGCCGAGGTCCGCGACGACGGGACGCTCGTGTTCGCAGCGGCGAACGCGCCCGACCTCGAGCCGGGCGACGTGCTCGCCTCCGCGCCGACGGCGGCGGCGCCGCACGGGATGCTCGTGAGGGTACTGTCCGTGACGCCCGGCGACGACGTGGTCCTCGTCGCGACGGAGGACGCCAAGCTCACCGACGCGCTGGCGCAGGGCTCGCTCACGGCGACCATCGAGCTCGGCCCTGGCGACGTGGCCGAGGCGCGGGCGCTGCTGGAGGGCGTCAGCATCGGCGCGCCCGCGGACGGGCTCGAGCCCGCGGGCATCGCCGACGGCATCGGCATCTCCTTCTCGCGCGTCGTGTGGGACGAGGACGGCGACGAGAAGACCAAGGACGACCAGGTCGCCTTCAGCGGCGAGCTGCGTGTGAAGCCCAGGTTCGACCTCGACCTCGACCTCGACTGCGGGGGCTTCCTGTGCACGGACCCCGACGTCGACCTCGAGTTCCGGATCGGGGTCGAGGAGCTCGCCCGCATCGGCATCACCGGCAAGGGCAAGCCCGGGCTGAGCTTCGAGAAGACGCTCAGGGTCGCCGAGTTCGACTTCAAGCCCATCACGTTCTCGATCGGTCCGGTCCCGGTCGTGATCACCCCGAGGATCGCGATCGAGCTGAGGTTCGACGGCAGCGTGGGCGTCCGCGTCAGCTACCAGGTGAGCCAGACGCTCACCGCGGTCGTGGGCGCCAGGTACGACGACGGCTGGCACGACCTCAGCGGCATCGACAACGAGTTCGAGGCCGGGCCCGTCGACTCCGAGTCGTTCATCCGGGTGGAGGCCAACGCCAGGGCGGCGGGCGCGCTCGTCGGCGAGCTGATGCTCTACGGCAGGGTGGGTCCGACCCTCGAGGTGAGCCCCTGGGTGCGTTTCGACCTCCGCTACCCGCGCGACCCCGTCTGGCGCCTGGTCGCCGGCCTCACGGGCAAGGTCGGGGTGAAGATCGACCTGTGGGGCATCGACAAGGAGTACCAGAAGCAGGTCTTCGAGGTCAGCGAGGAGATCGCCCGGTCCGGCAACACGCCGCCGCGGGTCAGGCTCTTCGACGGCCAGGCTTCGGTCGCGGCCGAGGTGGCGGCCCCCTTCACGGTGCAGGTGGGCGTGGAGGACGCCGAGGACGACGTGACCGACGCATGCTGCGAGGTCACGGTGCGCTTCAGCGACCCCGCCGACGGGGACGGCGGGCTCCTCGGCACCGGCTTCGGCCGGGGAGTGCACGTCGAGGCGGTCTTCGCCACGGTGGGGCCGCGCACGATCACGGCGACGGCCAAGGACTCCGGCGGCGCGACGGCGACCGCGACGGTGGTGGTCGATGCCCGGAACACGCCGCCGCTCATCCGCGCGTACCAGCCCTACGACGGCCAGCGCTTCTGGGTCAGGGTGCCGCGCCGGCTGCGCGCCGCCACGTACGACCCGAACGAGCCGGACCAGGCCGTGCCGTGCGACAGGCTCGTGTGGACGAGCTCGGCGGCGAGCGACCCGAGCCCGCTGGCGGTGGGCTGCGACGCGGAGGTCACCTTCGCGACCGCGGGCGGCAGGACCCTCACCCTTACCGCCACGGACTCACACGGCGCCCAGGCGACCCACACCGTGAGCGTCGTGGTCGAGGACCCCGGCGAGAACCTGCCGCCGTACGTGGAGATCACGAGACCGTCGAGCGGCGCGGTCGACGTGACAGTGCCCATGAGGCTCGAGGGCAGGGTCGTGGAGCTCGACGGCGAGGGCTACACGACCGTCTGGCGCCTGCAGCGGTCCTACGACAAGGTCACGGGGCTCGGCGGGGCGGTGCTGACCGTGACGCCGCGACCGAACGGCACCTGGGCGGTCACCGACAGCGTCCCCTCGCTGGCGCCGCCCGCGTGCGGCTTCAACGAGGTCTTCAAGCTGAGCCTCGTCGCCACCGACGAGAGCGGCCGAGTCGGGGAGGACCTCATCGTGCTGGAGGCCGACAGCATCTGCTGAGCCGCCCCCGACGGGCCAGGCTCGTTCGCCTCACGGGGCGCCCGGCGCCGGCAGCGCCGGGCGCCCGACTCCTCGGCGCCGGGCGACGGCGCCTCACCTTCGCCCCACGTGCCGGAGGCGCGCCGCGTCGACGCCGAGGGCGCCGGAGGCGAGGCTCCTCGGTGCCGTGGGCGCCGGCCGCTGCCATCATGGGGCATGGCCACGCACACGTACCGGCCCAGCGTCTACCACAACACCTTCGCCGCGCACGCCCCCGTGCTCGAGGTCGCTCCGGGGGACGTCGTACGCACCAGCACCGTCGACGCCCGCGGACGCGGCGCGACCGGCGAGCGCGAGTGCGAGCCCGGCAACCCGCTTACCGGGCCGTTCCGCGTGAGGGGGGCGGAGCCCGGCGACGCGGTGAGCGTGAGGATCTTAGAGCTCACGCCGAACCGCCGCGACGGCTGGGCGAGCCACCGGTTGGCGCCCGTGACGCTGGAGCCGGACTTCGTGGCCGACCTCGAGCCGGCCGGCGAGGCGTCCGCGCGGACCTGGCGTATCGACGTCGCGGCGGGCAGGGTGGAGCCCGACGAGCCCGTGCCGGGGCTCGCGGGCCTCGCCCTGTCCCTCGCACCGATGCTGGGATGCATCGGCGTGGCGCCGGCGCGGGGGCAGGCGATATCGACGGCGACGTCGGGCGAGCACGGCGGCAACATGGACTACCGCGGCGTCGCTCCCGGGGCGACCGTCTACCTGCCGGTGCTCGTGCCCGGCGCGCTCGTGTTCGTCGGCGACGGGCACGCCGTCCAGGGCGCCGGCGAGCTGGCCGGCACCGGCGTCGAGACGTCGATGGACGTGACGGTCGAGATAGGCCTGGTCAAGGGCTCGAGCATCAGGTGGCCCCGCGGCGAGGACGCCGCACACCTGTTCACGCTCGGCAACGCCCGGCCGCTCGACCAGGCCGCCCAGCACGCGGTCACCGAGATGGTGCGCTGGCTCACTCACGAGCACGGGCTGTCGTTCGAGGCGGCTTCGGTGCTCGTCGGCCAGGCCGCCGACCTGGAGGTGGGGAACATGTTCGACCCCGCCTACACGGTCGTGTGCCGCCTGGCGAAGGACCTGCTGCCGCGGCGCTGAGCGGCCGGCGCAGGAGCCCTTGGCTGCGTCGCGGCCCGCTTGACGGTCCGTCCGGCGCGTGGGTAACCTGCCGCCGTCAATCCCTAGTGATCTACTAGGGATTGACCGGAGACCCCCACACACGGAGCGCGCGGCCCCCGGGCCGCGGCGCCGCGAAAGCGAGCCACGATGAAGCCTACCAGGTACCTGTTCGCCTTCCTACTGCTCACCGCGTTCGCCACGTCGTTCGCCCAGGGCCTGACCCTCTACGTCGGCCGCGGCGAGGCGCTCGCCGGACCGATCATCGAGCGCTTCGAGGCCGAGACGGGCGTCGACGTCGTCGTGCGCTACGGCAGCACCGCCGAGCTCGCCGTCCTCATCACTGAGGAGGGAGCGGCCAGCCCGGCCGACGGCATCTGGGCGCAGGACGCCGGCGCGCTCGGCGCCCTCGCGCGTGCGGGCCTCCTGGCGCCCGTGCCCGACGAGCTCTTCGCGAACGTCCCGGCGAAGCACCGCGTCCCTGGCGACCTGTGGGTGCCGGTGTCGGCCCGTAACCGCACGCTGGTCTACTCGACCCAGAGGGTCGACGAGTCCGAGCTGCCCGAGAGCGTCTTCGACCTCACCGACCCCAGGTACCGCGGCCGCGTGGCCTGGGCGCCCACGAACGCGTCGTTCCAGTCGTTCGTCACCGCCCTGCGCGTGACGCACGGCGAGGAGGTCGCGGAGCGGTGGCTGCGGGACATGATCGCCAACGGCGCCAAGGCGTACCCGAACAACAACGCCCAGCTCGACGCCGTCGCGTCCGGCGAGGTCGACTTCGGCCTGGTGAACAACTACTACCTGCTCCGCCGCCTCGAGGAGGAGCCGGACTTCCCCGTGGCCCAGACGTTCTTCGCGGACGGCGACATCGGCAACCTCGCGAACGTCACCGGCATCGGCGTCCTGGCCAGCTCGCGGGACCAGGAGCTGATGCACCGCTTCATCGCCTTCCTGCTCTCCGACGAGGCGCAGGAGTTCTTCACGAACGACAACCACGAGTACCCGATCACCACGACCGTCCAGCCGCACCCCTCCCTCGTGAGCAACGAGGAGGCCGTGCGCGCCGCGCCGGAGGTCGACCTCGGCGCGATCGACGACCTCGAGGGCACCCTCGAGCTGCTGCGCGAGGTCGGTCTGCTCTGAGCGTCGCCGCGCACTTCCCGCTGCGCCCGCGGGCACCACGCCTGCCCTGGTACGTCGTCGTCCCGGCCGTACTGGTCGGGGCGGCGACGCTCCTGCCGCTCGTCTACCTCGTGGTGAGGGCGCTCGAGCTCGAGCCCAGCACCCTGGTCGAGCTGGCGACGCGCAGCCGGAACGTGCGGCTCCTCGGCAACACCGCCGCCCTGGCCGGGCTCGTGCTGGCGGGCGGGACGCTGATCGCCGTCCCGCTGGCATGGCTCGTGACGCGCACCGACATGCGCGGCAGGCGGCTCGTGACGTGGCTCGCCGTGACGCCGCTGGCCGTGCCCGGCTACGTGATGGCCTACGCGCTGCTGGGCCTGGGCGGTTACCAGGGCGTGATGATGCGCCTGTTCGACGTCCTGGTGCCGCGGCCCAGCGGCCTGTGGGGCGCGGCGGCGGCGCTGACCCTCTACACCTTCCCGTACGTCTTCCTCAACGTGCGCAGCGCGCTGCTCGGCCTCGACACGAGCCTCGAGGAGAGCGCGCGCTGCCTGGGCCTGCGGCCGGCGCAGGTGATGTGGCGCGTCGTCCTGCCGCAGCTCCGCCCGGCGCTCCTCGCCGGCTGGCTGGTGGTCGCGCTCTACGTGCTGGGCGACTTCGGCGCCGTGGCGCTGATGCGCTTCGAGACCTTCAGCTTCGCCATCTACACGCAGTACTCGTCGGCGTTCGACAGGAGCCACGCGGCGCTGCTGTCCCTGCTGCTGCTGGCGATCACGACGGCGCTGGTGGCGCTCGAGCTGAGGCTGCTCGGCCGCCGCAGCTACGCCCGGGTGGGGCGCGGCGTGGCGCGCCAGGCCGCGCCGGAGCGCCTGGGCGCCTGGGCGCCGCTCGCCTACCTGTTCGTCGCGGTGGCGCTGGGCGCGGCCCTCGGCCTCCCCGTCCTGACCCTCGTCGGCTGGATGGCGCTCGTCCCTCCCACCACGTCGGCCCTGCGCGAGGTCCTCGGCACGTTCCTCGGCACCGCGACCCTGGCGCTGCCGACCGCCGTCCTGGCCGCCGGGCTGGCCGTGCCCGTCGCGGTGGCGGCGCTGAGGTCGCGCTGGATCGGCGGCAGGCTGCTCGAGCGGCTCGTCTACCTGGGGTACGCCGTGCCGCCCGTGGCGCTGGCGCTGGCGCTCGTGATGTTCGCGATACGCTTCGCGCCCGGCGTGTACCAGACGTTCCCGCTGCTCGTCGGCGCCTACCTCGTGAGCTTCCTCGCGCTGGCGATCGGGCCCGTCCGCAGCGGGCTGATGCAGGTCAGCCCGCGCCTCGAGGAGAGCGCCCGCTCCCTCGGACGCGGCCGGTTCATGGCCTTCGTCCAGGTCGTGATGCCGTCGCTCTACCGCAGCGTCCTCGCCGGCGGCGCCCTCGTGCTGATGGCCGTGATGAAGGAGCTGCCGATGACCTACCTGCTGGCGCCGAGCGGCTACCGCAACCTCGCCGTGAGGGTCTTCGGCCTCACGAACGAGGCGATGATGGCCGCCGCCGCGCCGTACGCGATGGCGATCGTCCTGTTCTCTTCGCTGTTCGTCGGGCTGCTGCTCAGCTACGAGGGCAGGCGCGCGGGCTGAGCGGCCGCTAGTCCCCCGCGCCGGCCTGCTGCAGCGTGACGGCGTCGCCCGTGACCCGTACCCACGCCTCGTCGCCCACCGCCAGGCGGCTGTCGGGCGACGCGAAGACCACCAGCCGCTCCTCCTGAGGCTGGGCCGGGTCGCGGCCCTCGGACGCGGGGCGCACGACCGCCTCGTACGTGACGACGTGCCCCTTGAACTCGCGCCTTATCACCGTCGCCTTCACCGCCGCAGCGCCGGCGCCAGGGTCCGACCCCGCGCCGGCGCCGACTGGCACCAGCTCCAGGTGGTCGGGCCGCAGCGAGACGATCACGCGGCCCTCCGCGGGTCCGGCCAGCGGCACGGCCCCGATCGCGGTGCGCGCGGTGCGGCCGTCGGCCTGCCCCCTCAGCAGGTTCGTCCGGCCGAGGAAGCTCGCCACGAACGCCGTCGACGGCTGGAAGTAGACCTCCTCGGGCGTGCCCACCTGCTGCACCTTGCCGTCGCGCATCACGGCGACGCGGTCCCCGAACGACAGCGCCTCCTCCTGGTCGTGGGTGACCATGATCGCCGTCGTCCCGCTCCGCTCCAGGATCGCCCTGACCTCGTCGCGCGTGCTGCCTCGCAGCGAGGCGTCGAGGTTGCTGAAGGGCTCGTCCAGGAGCAGGATGTGCGGCTGCGGCGCCAGCGCACGCGCCAGGGCGACGCGCTGCTGCTGCCCGCCGGAGAGCTGGTGGGGGTAGCGCGAGTCGAAGACGGTGAGGCCGACGAGGGCCAGCACCTCGGCGGCGCGGCGCCGCTTCTCCTCGCGCGAGCCGCGCAGGCCGAACGCGACGTTGTCGAGCACCGTCAGGTGGGGGAAGAGCGCGAAGTCCTGGAACACGAAGCCGATGCGCCGGTGCTCGGGCCGGACCATGACCCGGTCCGACGCGACCACCTTGCCCGCGACCTCGACGCAGCCCGCGTCCGGCCGCTCGAACCCCGCGATGAGCCTGAGCAGCGTCGTCTTGCCGCAGCCGGACGGCCCCAGCAGGCACAGCACCTCGCCGCGGCGGACCTCCAGGTCGAGGCCGTCGACCGCGGCCGGCGCGTGCGGCGCGTAGCGCTTGGTGAGGCCTGTGACGCGGACGATGAGGTCGGCGGGGGACATGCTCCGGAGCGCATTATCGCCCCTCGAGGCGGGGGTCTCGTGTCGGCCGTGGGCCGCACCGGCGCCCGCCGGTCCGTTCCGACGCCGGAACGCGGGCCACGCGGCCGGAGAGCCCTACGCGAGCCCGCCAGCGGCGCCTCCCGTGGTCCTGCGCTGGCGCGGGGCCCGGCGAGGCGCTAGCGTTGACCCCATGTCGCAGCGCCTACTGGTGGTCCTCGCCGCGGCCGCGCTGTCCTCGTCGCCGGCCGCCCGCGCCCAGCCGAGCGTCGCGTCCCTGCTCCCGGAGACGACGGTGCTCGCGCTGCACGCGTCGCCGGAGGGCGTCGACGCCTCCACGCTCGCCTCGCTCCTGGACGACCTCGACGTCGAGCGCGCCGCGGACGCCCTGCGCAAGCTGGGCGCGCTGATCGAGGGCGCGGCCGACCTCGCCGAGGCCACGGAGGACGGCCCCCTCGACGAGCTCGCCGCCGAGTGCCCCGAGCTCGCGGACGCCCTGGAGGCGGCGGGTCGCGCGTTCGGGCCGACGGCGGTGGGCGTGTCGGTGTCGCGCTTCGACCCGGTGCCGGACCTCGTCCTGGCGTCGCGTCCCGCCGACGACGGCGCGGCCGAGGGCCTGGTCGCGGCCGCGGTCGAGTGCTTCGGGGGCACCGTCCTCGGCCGCGAGGGCACCGCCGACGTCTACCTGCTCTTCGACGGCACCGACCTGCCGCTCCTCGCGGCCGCGTCGGAGGGCTTCGTCGTCGTCTCCACCGACCCCGAGCTCGCCCGCGGTGCGCTCAGGCGGGCGCACGGCTCCTCCGAGCCAAGCTTCGCGACGACGCGGCTCGGCGCCCTCTCGCGCGCGATGACGGCCAGGGGCGTGGGCGTGTCGCTGAACCTCGCCGCGGCGGCCGACGCCCTCGAGCTCTACCGCGGCCTGCTCGGCGAGGCCCCGGAGGCCGGACCCGTCCTCGACCGCTTCGTCACCACGCTGCGCGTCCTCGGCGGCTACGCCTGGCACGCCACGGTCGACTCCGGCGGCGTGGTCGTCGAGTCCGTGGCCGCCTACGACGCCCGCCTCGCCGCCGAGGCGGGCGAGGGCGAGCTCCTCGACCTGCTCACGTGCGACGGCTGCGAGCTCGGCGCCGCCGACCTGCTGCCGCCCGACGCCGTCGCGCTCAGGGGCGGCGTGCTGCCGCTGCGGGCGTTCGTCGCCTGGCTCGACTCGTGGCTGGCGGACCTGAGGGCCGCCGGCCTGGTCGACGCCGACCTGCGCGGGCTCGTGGCTCGACTGCTGGGCGTCGACCTCGACGGCGCCCTGCTCGACTGGGTCGGCGACTCGTGGCACGCCGCCACGCTCGACGTCATCGCCACGGACGCTCGCTCCTGGCTGCACGGAGCGCCGTCGGTGTTGGCCGTGCCCGTCGCCTCGGAGGACGAGGCGCGCCGCGGGGTGGCGCTGTGGCTCGAGGCGCTGCGGCGGGTGGGGGAACTGGGTGAGGGGCTGGCGGAAGGCGCCCCGGTCGACCTCCGTCTCGGCGGCGCCGTGGCGGTGCGCGAGCGCAGCTACCGCGGGGTGGACTACGTGCGGGTGCGCGCCGGCACCTCCCTGGACCTCGGCGTCGGCGTGCTGGGCGGTCACCTGCTCCTCGCCCGGCCGGCCGCGAGCCTCCACGCGGTGATCGACGTCTACCTCGGCTCCTACCGGCCCGTCGGCCGCGCCTGGCAGACGTACGAGAGCCTGGCGCTGGAGGGCACCGCCGTCGACGGGTACCGCATCGCCGACGTGCCGGCGTTCCTGCGCGGCCTGGCCCAGGTCACCGACCTCGCCGCCGGGCCGCTCGCGACGGCCGCTTGGCTGGGCGCCTCCGGCGTCGCGGGCGAGCTCGAGCGCGACGCGGGCCCCGACGAGCTGCCCACCTACGACGAGCTGATCGCGCTGGCCGACGTCGTCACCGAGGCGCTCGAGCTCCTCGCCGACAGGACCGGCGTCGCCATCGGCACCACCGAGCTGCGCGGCGGCGCGCGCTTCACGACCTGGCGCCTGCCCCTGCGGTGAGGCCCGCCGGACAGCCCCGGGTCAGGTCCCGGTAGTGGCGCGGAGCCAGACCGACCCCGCGGCCGCGTCGCCGGCCCTGGTCTCGGTGACGAGGCGGGCCCGCTCCGCGGCCCTGCCCTAGGTCGCGGAGCCCGTGCCGGTCGGTCATGCGGCCTCGGGCCGGTGCGCCCTCAGGGCAGCAGGTACAGCCACTCGTCGGTGTCGAACTTCTCGCGCCTGAGCCGCTCGGCCGCCTCGAGCTCGGCATCGGTGAGGCGCGAGGGCGTGAGCCCGTACTTCCTGTCGAACGTGCCGGCCAGGGCGTCGACGATGGTCTCGCGCGGCAGGTCCGTCTGCTGCCGGAGCGGCGTGACCCGCTTGTTCGCGCTTACCGAGCCCTTGTCGGATAGCTTCTCTCGCCCTATGCGCAGCACCTCCAGCATCTTCGCGGCGTCGATGTCGTACGCCATCGTCACGTGGTGCAGCACGGCGCCGGCTCGACGGGTCTGAGCGGCCCCGCCGATCTTGCCCTGGTCGGACGAGATGTCGTTGATGGGCTTGTAGACGGCGTCGACGCCCAGGCCCCGGAGCGCCTCGAGCACCCACGCGTCCATGAAGGCGTAGGAGTCGACGAACGACAGTCCCCGCACCAGGCTCTCGGGCGCGTAGATCGAGTAGGTGATCGTGTTCTGCGGCTCGACGAACATCGCGCCGCCGCCGGTGATGCGCCGGCACACCGTGACGTCGTGCCGCCTCGCGCCCTCCATGTCGACCTCGTTGCGGACCGACTGGAAGCGGCCGAGGATCACCGCGTTCGAAGACCACTCCCAGATGCGCAGCGTCGGCTTGCGCCGGCCGGAGCCGACCTCGAGCGTCAGCACCTCGTCGATGGCCATGTGGAGCCGCGGCGCCGTCGGCTCGTCGTGGATGAACTGCCAGTCGTGCTCGCGCCACCGCGCCAGCATCTCCTCGGGGAAGCGCGCGTCGGTCATGCCCGCTCCCTGGGGGTGTCCTCGTCGATGGCGCGGCGGACCGCCGCGGCGACGGCGGAGGTCGTGAAGCCGATCAGCTCCGCGCCGTCGGGCAGGGCGGCGTCGAGACGCGCGGTGAGCTCCTCCTCGCTGGCGTCAGCGGGCGCTCCTACCAGCGCCGCCGTCATCGCGGCCAGGGCCGTCTCGGGCTCGAGGAAGAAGTCGCCCGTCACCTCGGCCGCCGCGATGCGGCCGCCCTCCAGCTCGACGTCGGCCACGACGAGCTTGCCGCCCGGCGTCTTGAACTCTCCGTGCCTCGGCATGCCGCGATGATATGCCCGCCCCCGGGCCCTCCCGGGTCATCAGGAGCGCGAGGCGGAGCACGTCGTCCCAGCGCCTCGCCAGCCACCCTGGCGCCCCGGAGGCCTCGTGGGCGCGGAGCCGCGCAGCCACGGCGCCCGCCGTGCGCTCCACGAGGACCAGCTCGCGCTTCGCCCGCGTCAGCGCGACGAAGAGCACGTTCGCCTCCGCGGCGTCGTCGTCCGCCGCACGCGACGC
>Ga0065723_101751_pt1 | contig 12881 bp, 13 predicted proteins | sample TheenrcuSG05Z960_FD_59110 | JGI IMG/M metagenome (GOLD analysis project Ga0065723, IMG submission 59110) | Thermophilic enrichment culture from UC Davis - Sample SG0.5Z960 | ecosystem: Engineered > Solid waste > Grass > Composting > Bioreactor | place: USA: University of California, Davis
CCGCCCCGGCATTGACCGGGCGGCCGCCTCAAGACGCGGGAAGGCCGGCGGGGCTTCAGCACCCCGCCGGCCCTCTTCATGCCGCGTCAAGGTTCCGCGAACCAGGTCAGCACGAACACGAGCGGCGCGTTGTAGTCGATTGCGTATTCGTTCGTCGCCCACGATCCCGGCGAATCGATATAGGCCTTCGCGGGCGGCGGCGACTCGTTCTTCAGCAGCGCGTCCAGNTCCGGATCGCCGCCGAATTTGTTCGGCCCGCCGACGAGCAGNCCCGGNATGTACGTGCCCGTTCCNNTNATCATCCGGNTGTGGGGNTAGTTCGGCATCTCCGTCCCCGAACCGGTCAGGTACGTCGTGCCGACGGCGTTGCGCCCGAGCGTGTAGTGCAGCTGGTCGAGCGCGCCGTGCACATAGTCTTCCTTCGGCTCGAACACGTTCGCCAGCAGGAGCAGCTGCGCCTTCGCCATGCCGTTCTTGGCGGACGCCCAGGTGAATTCGTTCGGCATGAGCGCGTACCGGTAGCCGTCCCGGCCGATCCGGCCGACGATGTCGTCCGCCGCCTTCACCAGCTTTCGCCGGAGCTGCTCCCGCACGTCCGGATCGCCCGCCTCCGCCGTGGCATAGGCGAACTGCCCCAGCGCAACCGTCGACCCCCAGCCGATGATGACCGGATCGCGCTTCAACTGGGCCGCCAGCTTCCCTGCGATGTACTCCGCGTACCGGGGATCGCCGGTCGTCTTCAGCAGTTCGGCCGCCGCCCAGAACCGGTCCTCCTGATCGGCGGACCTGTCGTAACCGCCGGAGCCGTTGTCCTGGTGTTCGCTCTTCATCACGATCGATGTCGGATTCGCTTCGAGGAACCGGAACGCCCGCTCGGCGGCCTCGAGCAGCCGCGCCGCGTAATCGGCGTCGAACGGCTCGTAGACGCGCGCCGCCATCGCCATGGCGCCGGCGAACATGCCGGTGCCGTAGGTCGTCATGCCGAAGACGTAGCGCGGCTGCGCATCGTCCTCCGGCCTGATCATGCCGGGCCACGTCAGACCCGACACTTTGTGGTAGACGGCGCCGTCGGGCCGCTGCATCTTGAGCAGCCAATCGAGCTCGTACTTCACTTCCGCCAGCACGTCGGGCAGACCCGGCACATCGCTGCCGAATCCTTCCGGGAACCGGAGCTGTCCGACGGCGAACTTCTCCGGATGGAGCTCATACGCGAGCAGGAGCTGCGCGACCGTCACCGCGCCGGGCGTGACATACTTGCCGTAATCGCCGGCGTCGTACCAACCGCCGCTCACATCGATCGCCGTGCCGGCCGGCGCGTGCGGATGGTCGATGTCGAGCAGCGCCTCGGCATCCTGAAGGTGTCCGGCCGCGTGCTTCAGTCCCGTGACCGGATCGTCGATCGCGATCCCCGAACGGCCGACGCGTGTAGGAGCGAAGCGAATCGATGAACGGCGCGTAATAGACGTTCCGCGCGATGCGGAACTTCACCGACGATCCGGCGCCGGGCACGACGACGGCGTATTCGCCTTCTTCCGCGAGGGCGCTGAAATCCAGATGCCGCACCCGCTCGCCCGAATTCAAGTCCGTCCGCGCCTGTCCGATCTCCCCTTCGAAGACGACCGTCTTCGTCTCCGCGTCGACGACCAGGAACCGTTCGGCTTCGGCTTCGCCCTCAAGCACCGCGATTTTGGGCGCGTCCGGCGGATAGCCGACCTGGTTGACCTTGATGTCCTCGCCGTCAAAACGCAAATCCGCCTCGGACAGAACGTCGTCCGACAGATGTCCTCCGGTTGACGTTCCGCCTCCCTGCGCCATTTCTCCGGTCTCCCTTCCTCCTCCGTTCGTCGCCGATTCTCCGCCGGCGTCCGAACCGACCGCGGCGGGATCGGACGCATCCGTTTGCCCGGCGCCGCCCTTCCCGCCATCCGCGCAGCCGGACGCAAGCGCGAGGACAAGCGCCAGGCTCATAAGCCAGCCCGCCGTCCTTCTCATCCGTGCCATTTTCGCGCAACCCCCCTGATTTGTCCCCATGCCGTGCTCCAGAATGCGGCATTGACGCCGCTTGCACGCATTCGCCGCCGGATTTCGGACCGTGCCTTGGGACTTATTTTTCAAACTCCGGATTCATCTCGCCCGGACCCGACTGTTGCCGCCCGATGCTGCGGTTGTCCCGGCTCCGCGGCCGAACGCCGGACTTGCGCGTGGGAATCGGGCACTAACCGGCCGCTTTATCCAGCGAAAACATTCCCAAATTTCCGCCGGATACGAAACGTATCTGGCAAGTTTTACAGGGTCTGTGGGAAATGCAGTTGTGCTAAGATTGTCTTGCCGCGGCAATATCATCCTGCTAGACGGAGGTTCGACCATGAAGAAGAACCTGCTGGTTGCGGCGATTGCCGCAGGCATCGCGCTGTCATCGATGCCGCTTGCGGTTTCCGCTTATTCCTATTCCGTGGAACAAGTCCATGTCATCGACACCGTCAACTTCCGCACCGGCCCCTCCACGTCCGCCGATCGGATCCGCTATCTGCGCAAAGGCGAAGTGCTGGAGCTGATCGAGAAGACGAACAAATACTGGCTCAAGGTCCGCGATTCCTCCGGTGCCGTCGGATACGTCTCCTCCCAGGACAAATACGTCGAAATCAGGACCGTCACCGTGACGCCGGAACCGAACGGCGAAGTGATCTACGGCGTCAATCTGCGCACCGGCCCGACTACCGACGCGGGCATCATCCGGATGCTGAAGAAGGGCGAGCCGGTCTGGATTCTCGAACAGGTCAGCAAAAGCTGGTACCGCGTGGCCGACAAGAACGACGTGATCGGATATGTGAGCGCGAAGACCGAAATATATCCGCACGTCGTTCGTGCCGCCGGCGGATGTGCCCGATGAACCGGCGCCCGCCGAACCGGACAAGCCCGCCGATCCTGCCGATTCCGGCGCGCCGGCCGAACCGGCGGATCCCGGCGCGGCGGACGAAGATCTGATCGCCCGGCCGGAAGAACCGGTGTACCCGTCCGAACCGAACGCGGTCATCGTCGGCACGGTCTCGTTCCGGACACGGCCCGAGCACGTCCGCCGCGCGCATCCGCTACATGTACGCGGGCGAGAAGCTGACCGTCTTGAACAAGCACAACGATTACTGGTACTACGTGCAGGACGCGAGCGGCATTTCCGGATATGTGAGCACGAGCGCCAAATACATTTCCACGAGCTACGTCGAGCCGTGGAAGACGCTGGACCGCGCCGCCGCGGCCGAACTGGCCATCGCGGCCGGCATGAAGTACCTCGGCACGCCGTACGAGTTCGGCTCGAGCCGGAACGATACGCGAACGTTCGACTGCTCGGACTTCGTCCGCCAGGCGTTCCTGGACGGAATCGGACTCAAGCTGCCCGGCGACTCGCGCAGCCAGGGCGCCTACGTGAAGGAAATCGGCAAGACGAAGGACGACTGGCGGAGCCTTCAGCGCGGCGACCTGATGTTCTTCATGTCGTACCAGGGCAGCAAGGCTTCGGACTACGCGAACGTCGACAAATCTTCCGCCCGCATCACCCACGTCGGCATCTATCTCGGCGACGGCAAAATGCTGCACACCTATTCCGAGAAATCCGGCGGCGTCCGGGTCGACGGCATCGAAGGCACCCATTGGGAATACCGTTTCCTGTTCGGCGGGTTCGTCTATTGATCCATGCGCCTGCACGATTTTATTATAGCGAACCTCCGGCGGAAGCGGTAACAAAAACTAGATATATATTGCAAAACATGAAGCGGCCGGTTCCCCTTGCGCAGGGTTCCGGCCGCTTGCTTCAGACTTTGTACGCCTTCATCGCTTTCCACAGTTCCTTCATGGTCGGACGCTTGCCGTACATCAGCACGCCGGTGCGGTAAATCTTCGCCGACAGCCAGCCGCACGCCAGAATCGTCGCAATCATGAGGCCCAGCGACAGCAGCACTTCCCATTGGGCGGGATCGGCCATCCCGATCCTCGTGAACATGAAATACGGCGTGAAGAACGGAATGTACGACATGACCACCACGTAAGCCGCGTTCGGATTCGACATCGAGAAGATGGCGACGAAAAACGCGATCATCGAAATCATCGTCAGCGGCGTGAGCGCCTGCCCGAGTTCCTCCGTCCGGCTCACGATCGAACCGATCGCGGCATACAGCGTCGCATAGAGGAAGTACCCCGCCAGATAGAAGACGACGGCGTAGACGATCAGCATCGGATCCAGCTTCGACAGATCCAGATTGAGATCCTGGAACATTTCCTGAATGTGCGGCAGCATCAGGTTGGCGACGACCGTCACGCCGAAAATGCCGATCTGCGTCAGCCCGACCAGACACATGCCGAAAATCTTGCCGAACATCTGTGTCAGCGGCTTCACGCTCGTCACGAGAATTTCCATGACGCGCGAGCTTTTCTCGGAGGTGATCTCCGTCGCGATGAGCTGGCCGGTGATCATGAGACCCGTGTACAACAGGATGATGACGATATAGACGAGGATGAACGCGAAAATCTGCTCTTCCTCTGATTTTCCTTCTTCGCCGACCGCCCCGGGGCCTTCCGCCGTTGAAATCTGCACCGCATCGATCCGGACCGGCTGCGCCAGCGCCGCGCGCTGCTCCTCCGTCAGATTCGCGCCGGACAAAATAATGTCGGCCTTGATCGCCTGCAGCGCGCTCTGGAGGGAAGACGTCCGGCCCGTATCCATCGGCTGATCCGACTTGTAAATGACCTTCGGGAACAGGCCGTCCGTTTCGAAGTCGAGATACCCCTTGATCTCCTTGCTGCGCACCCGCTCCTTCATCGCCTCTTCGTTCGCTTCGTCCGAACCGGCGTCCGGATAGCCGACCAGCTCGATGAGCGGTTTCTCCTGTCCGCTGTAAAACGCCTTGAGCCGATCCGTCACGGCGGGCGCATCGTTCTCCATGAAGCCGATGCGGTCCGGTTCATCGAAGGGATTCATGGTGATGAAGTACATCACATTGATGATGACGGTCGTCAGGATGGCGATGGTGACCGTCGTCGTGATGAACGCTTTCGACCGCATCCGGTTGCGCATGCTGAAAGACATGACCGTCCAGATGTTATTCAATTTCTTCACCCACCGATCGAATAAAGATTTCGTTGAGCGTCGGTTCCAGCAGTTCGAACCGCACGACATCGCCCTGGCCGCGGGCGTGTTCGAGAATCGCCTGCGCGGCGTCGATCCTGTCGATCCGCACTTCGTAGCCCGCTTCCGTCTTCGCGACGCTCCGGACGCCGCCGATTCTCTCCAGCCCGTCGATCGGGCGGTCATCTTCCAGACGCACGATCACCCGTTCGCGCGGGAACCGCTTCTTGATGTCGCGGATGTTCCCCTGCAGCACGACGTTCGAACGGTGCAGGATCGTGATGTTGCGGCACAGTTCCTCGACATGCTCCATCCGGTGCGTCGAGAACAGAATCGTCTTGCCCTGATCGCGCAGCTCCTTCACCGCCGCTTTCAGCAATTCGACATTGACCGGGTCAAGGCCGCTGAACGCCTCGTCGAGCACGAGAATGGACGGATCGTGAACGACGGCGGCGATGAACTGGATCTTCTGCTGGTTGCCTTTGGACAGCTCCTCGACTTTCTTGTTGTAGTATTCCGGCACATTGAATTTCTCGAGCCATTCCTTGAGCCGCCGGTCCGCTTCCTTCGCCGGAACGCCCCGGAGCTTCGCCAGATAGATGATCTGTTCGCTGACCTTCACTTTCGGGTACAGNCCCCGTTCCTCGGGGCAGATAGCCGAGGTCGCGGAGCTGGTCCCGGCTGTACGGTTTGCCGTGGTACAGAATGCTGCCGCTGTCCGGCATGATCAGCCCCAGCACCATCCGCATCGTCGTCGTCTTGCCCGCGCCGTTCGCGCCGAGCAGCCCGTAAATCTCGCCTGCTTCAGCCGTGAAGCTGATGCCGTTCACGGCCGTCTTGTCCCCGTATTGTTTGACAATTCGATCCACTTGCAGCGTGCTCATTGCATGACTCCTTTCGTTCCCTGATGTCTCAGCCGCTTCTGCCGTTCGACCAGAGCGGCGAGAATATCGTCGAGTTCCATGGCCTTGCGCCCGGCAGGCGAGAGCTCCCTCGCGGCGAGCCAGGCTTCGGCATCCCTCGCCCGGGAGGTTACGGCGCGGACGACGCCCCCGGCATCCTCCAGCGCAACGAGCCCCGGCATCTCGGACAGCTCGCCCCGCCATTCCCCGAGCCCGCCCGAAAAATAGAACTGGTGCCATCCGGTGAGCAGTTCGTCCTTCTCATACATGCCGAGCACCTTGCCGCTCGTCATGAACACGATGTAGTCGGCCAGGCGCTTCACTTCCTCCACGATGTGCGTGGCGATCAGAATCGTGCGGTCTCCGGACTCCATGTAACGGTGCAGCAGATCGATCATCGCGCGCCAGGAGATCGGATCGAGGCCGGACGACGGCTCGTCGAGCAGCAGCAGTTCCGGATGATGGGAGAGCGTGAGCGCCAAATCGAATTTCCGCCGCATGCCCTTCGACATTTTGTCGAGCCGGAGGGAGTGGTCGACTTCGAACAGCCCGAGCAGTTCCCGGTAGCGGTTGACATCCCATCCTGGGTACCACTGCCGGTGGAACTCCGCCTTGTCCATGGCCCGGAGAACGTTGTCGTAGATGTACGGTTCTTCGGGCAGATAGCCGATGCGCCGCAGCAGATCGACCCGCTTCCCGCCGCCGATTTTGCAGCCGAGCACCTCGATGCTGCCTTCATCCGGCTTCATCAGATCCATCAGAAGCCTGAACGTCGTGCTCTTGCCGGAACTGTTCGGCCCCACGATCGCCGTCACGAAGCCCGCCGGCACTTCCAGATCGATCGGCCCGAGCCGAAAATGCGATTGCCTGAAACTCACGCCCGTCATGCGAATGCCCGGCGTTCCGCAACCTGAACCATTCATCCTTCATTCTCCCCTTCCGCTGTCCGATTGACCCCGTCCCCCCGCGGCGAACGATTCTCCCTCGCCTCGCGAAGCGCGTTCTCGAACAGTTCGCGCAATTCCTCATCGCTGCATCGCACCCTGAGGCCCGCCGCGACCGCCTCGCGCATGGCCGCGATAACCGGTTCGAGCCGATGTCGGCTGCGTTCCACGGGGTCGACCTTCGCGACGAATGTGCCCGTTCCCTGGCGGGTGACGATGAGGCCTTCCGCTTCGAGATCCTGATAGACGCGCCGGATCGTGATGACGCTGCACTTCAGATGCTGCGCCATCTCCCGGATGGAAGGGAGCAGGGTCCCCTCCTTCAGTTGGCCGCTCACGATCAGCGCCCTCAGCTGCACCTCGATCTGGTGGTACAGCGGTTCGGCGCTGTATTCGTTCAGTTGGATGGACATCCACATCGCGGCTCACCGCCTTTCACAACCAGAAGCTGCGCTGGTTGATCCGGCGATGGAGCAGCGCCCCGAATCCTCCGATCGCCAGCGCCGCGGCCGCCATGGACGCCGCCGCGATCCTCCAATCCCGGTCCGCCGCCGCTTCGATGGAGATGAAGACCACGCTGGCATCCAACCAACCCAGCAGGATCGCGAACAAAATCATGACGACGACATTGACGACGCAGTAATTGAAATAGACGCGACCCGGAAATCCGAGTTCCATGAACACCAGCGTGGTGCCGGCCGCGATGCCGTAGCCGAACCAGGTCAGAAAGTAGAGGGCGAATCCCGTCGGCGCGAGCATTTCGCGCAAATCCGGCAGGAACACGTACTGGAAACCGAAGAGCAGCAGGCAGTTGACAAACAGCACCGTGATCAGCAGCATGAGCCGGCCCGCGATGATATGGACCACGCCGATCGGCAGCGTCTGCCATTCCGCCAGTTTGCGCGAATAGGTGTCCTCCTTCCGGTAACGGAAAATGGTCGGATCCATCAGGAAACCGAGCAGCTGAATCACGCCTATGTAAGCGAGATCCAGCGCCCATATCATGCGTCCGGACAGTTCCCCGCTCAAATGGCCGTCCAGAAACAACGTGGTGAAAAATCCGCCGTATGCGAGATAAAAGAATGTCAACAAATATCCCCGCCAGGTCAGCAGCAGTTCATGCCTCATGATCCGGCACGCGCCCTGCCAGAGGCCCTTCAACGCGATCACCCGCCCGCTACTCATTATACTGTGTATATCGTTATACACACTATACACGATAAACACAAGAGGCGTCAATACCCTGCATCACCAAAAAAAAAAAAAGCCTGCCGCAACCCTTGCGACAGACCCATGAACATCCTGCGCACTTTTTCGTTTTGCCGCCGCCTGCGATCCTATTTCTTCGTGTCAATCACGACCGTCCGGTTTGCGGCATCCCACGTGACGTCCACATCCAGCGATTCGCCCGCGAAACGAAGCGGAACGAAGGTCGATCCGTCCTCCGTAAAGGGGGCCGCCGTCAACGTTACCTGCCTGTCGTTGACCGTTGCCGTTTTGCTTCCGATTTGCATATGAATCTGTTTTTGCCCCTTCCGGATGCTGATGGAACGATCCTCCGCGGAGAAGGTGACGACGGCGCCCAATTTTTCGAATACGCCGCGAAGAGGAATGAACGTGGTTCCATCGACCAACCTGGGCTTCGGTGTGACATCCACGGATGTGCCGTCGATCTTGATGCCGATGGATTGCGGATTCGCGGCGCGGGGGCCGCGAATGAAGGTCCAGGTGAAACCGTCATTGGAAACGGCCATCTCTCCGTCCGTCATATTGTACCCGACGAACGTCCGGCCGAACTGGCGCACTTGCATCAAATTCGGCACGTTCTCGAGCTTTGTTTCTTTCCAATTGGCCCTGTCCCTGGATGTGAAGATCCTGGATTTCCTTGTGCCCGTATTGTGCCAATACTGGGCAAAGAACATGTACTGGTCGCCCGCTTTGAAGACGGGTGAACTGTACTCGCTTGACGGCCTGGGCACCTTGGCATTCTTGTCGATGGAGAAGTTGATTCCATCCCTGGAAACAATCGTGTTGCCATAGGAATCGAACAATTGCATGACGCCGTCGGAAGGAAGCGCCTCTTCCATGACGGAATAGCAATAACTGACGGGACCTTCGGCCCATGAACATATGCTGTAGTTCAGATCCGATTTGACGGCGCCCGACTGCATGGTCCAATTTTTCAGATCATCGGACGTATAGACGATCAATTCGACGGACCTCGGTTCCCGCGCGTCCAGCAGAAATTGATTCCGGCCGCCCGTCGGTTTTCCCCTGAAAACATAGCCGCCGCCGATCGCCGTGTAGCGGGTCCCGTTCCAGGTCACGAACATTCCCTCATACGGGTATGCGGCGTCCGCAAACGTCGCGACTTTTTCGAACGAGATGCCGTCATCGGACGCAAAGATGAAGGTTTTGTTCGAGAAAAGACCCTGATATGCGACAACGATATACTTGCCATTGATATACTGGATGTTCTTTATCGTCGCGTGATCCGGCAGCGTGAAAGGACTCCACCGGTCGCCGTCATCGGACACATAAAGCCGAATCTCGGAATCGGGCTTATCGACGTTCATGGTCGAAAGATACCATTTTCCTCCCGCATACCGGACCGCATACATGTCCCGTGTCGGCAAAGCCCGGGAAACCCACGTTTTTCCGTTGTCATGCGTAACATTCAGATAGCCGTCAATCGTGGCGACAAGGATCGTGCCCTTGCCGTCGCCATCCATGGAAACCAATCGATCCTGGGTTGCACGATAATGCGCAATCGGAAATTCGACGAATCCGGTTTCGGCGGTGTTTCCGATATCCTCCCCGGCGAATATCGCGTTGGGCACAAGCGCCATCAACAAGAATAAAACCGGCAACAGATGCAAGACCTTTCTGCTCATGGACCTCACTCCTGCTGTTTATCCATAGTTGGCATGAGAGCAATTTGTCAGACAATACGTGCGTAAAATTCGCCATGCACGAGGCGATTCCTGCCGCGGCCGACCAAATCACCGGCGCCTCGCGAGCGGCTTCCCGAAAAAACGCAAAAAACCGGCGAACCGGAATGTCCCGGCTGCCGGCATGGAAACTCCGAACAATATGGAGTTTAGGCGTTGTTGCCCGCATGGCCGGGAGTCGCGTCCTCCTCGGCGTCGCGTTCCTTCCGGAACCATTGATAGAACACATAGGCCAGTATGGAGCCGTACATCACTTCCTGCACCAGCTTCATGATGATGCCGCCGGTCTGCTGATCTTCGAACGGACCGAACACGCCGAAGGCCGACGGACCGTCGACCAGCTCAAGCAGCGCCGCGCTGTTGCCGCCGATGCAATAGCCCATCGCGTCTGCCCAGATCGCCGGATCCGTATAGACGCCGTAGAGCGGTTCGCCGGCGAAAATGATGAGCGCGCACGCCGGCGTCAGCAGCAGACCGTTCGCGAAGATGTAGCCCATTTTGCGCAGTTCGCTCAGGCGGTTCCATTCGGGAACCGGGCTCAACACATGCCACCACATCAGAAACGCCGCAATGAGCAGGACGGCATAGTAGACGGCGTGCACCGCGTAGTTCGTCATGACGAAATCATGCACGGCCGGGACGTGATAGAACGAGAACAAGCCGTTGAACAGCAGCAGCGCGAGGATCGGGTTCGTGAGCCACCGGAATCTGCGCCAGAACGCCGCGCCGAACAGCCTGCGCCAGACGAACGCCGGCGTGCCGAGCAGGACGAGGGGCGGAACGATGAGATAGGACAGCGACATGTTGATCATATGGAACATGAAATTCAAATGTCCGAGCAGTTCGAGCGGACCGCCCTGCGCCAGGTAGAACAGCGCAAAACCGGACAGCGCGAGCAGTTTCCGCATCGCCGGGACCGCCGGCTCATCGGGAAGATGCTTTTTCCGCCAAGGGCCGATCCAGTACAGATAGCCGATGGCGGCCAGCGCGACCCCGAAGAAGAAGAACGGGCTCCACAGCTCTTCGAACGTGAAAAAGGACAGATCCGGCAACATCGGCAATCCGCACCTCCATGCCGTCAAAATGAAAAGAAGAGGCGATCCGGTCAGACGCGCCTCTTCCCTTGTCCCATTACCACCATGCCCAGTAGACGGCCATGATGATCATCGTGAACACGATAACGACTCCGCTCAAAATCCCGATGATCGGGTACAAATGCCCGCGGTCCTTCATGTGCATCCAGAACGCCATCTGGATGAACACCTGTACGCCCGCCATCAGCACCAGCATGACGTACACGAAATTGACGCTCACATCGCCCGTTACGACGACCGCGAACGCGAGGATCGTCAGGACCAGCGAGAAAATGTAGGCGATGATATGCTTCTTCGGACCTTCATGCTTGACGCGCTTCTTCGACTGCTCCACGGCAGCTGCATGTTCGGCTGTCATCGATCAACCCACCTTGCCCATCAGATAGACGACGGTAAAGATGAACACCCACACGACGTCGATGAAGTGCCAGTACAGACCGGCAATGTACACCTTCGGCGCCGTGACGACGGTGAGTCCGCGTTTCAGCACTTGCCAGATCAACAGCGAGATCCAGAGAATGCCGAACGCGACGTGACCGCCGTGGAAACCGACCAGCGAATAGAACGAGGTGCTGAACGCGCTGGCCGCGAACGTATGACCGTGATGCGCATATTCGACGAACTCGTAGATTTCAAGCCCGAGGAACCCGAGGCCGAGCAGAACGGTCACGATGAGCCAGTTCACCATGGCCTTCGGCTGGTTGCGGTGCATCGCCTGGATCGCGAAGACGCTCGTCAAGCTCGAGGTAAGCAGGATCAGCGTCGCAGCCGCGACGACCGTGAGCGAGAACAGCTCGTTCGCCGTCGGTCCGCCGTTTACCTGGTCGCGAAGCGCGATGAACACCGAGAACAGGGTGCCGAACAGAACCGTTTCACCGCCAAGGAAGAGCCAGAAGCCGAGCACCTTGTTGCGGCCTTCCAGCGTCGCCTTCTCCGGTTCGTGAGGCAGAACGCCGTCTGCGTGCGAATGTCCGCTCATGATGCTTTAACCTCCTTGGCGTTGGCTTTCATTTCGTCCGGTTCGATATGGAAACCGTGATCTTCGATCACCGATCTCAGGAACATGCAGATCAGCGTAATGGCCAGACCGATGGCGGCCACAATGTGCTGATGGTAAATGAACCCGAAACCGGCGATGAACAGGCCGACCGACATGATGAAGGGCAAAATCGACGGAGACGGCATATGGATCGGACCGAGCGGTTCGGCCGGCTGCAAGGTCTTGTTGCCCTCCATCTTTTCCTTCCAGTAGCAGTCATAGCCCCGGATGAGCGGCAGCTGCGCGAAGTTGTATTCCGGCGCGGGCGAAGAGATCGCCCATTCGAGCGTGCGGCCGTCCTCCCACGGATCGTTCGCCGCCGTGGCGGGCTTCGCCGTCGTGACGATGACGTTGATCAAGAAGCAGATCACGCCTACGCCCATCAGCATCGCGCCGATCGTGCTGATCAGGTTCATCTCGTTGAAGCCCATGCCGTCCAGGTACGTGAAGATCCGGCGCTGCATGCCCATCAGACCGAGGAAGTGGTGCACGAAGAACGTCATATGGAAGCCGATGATGAAGAACCAGAAGGTCAGCTTGCCGAGCGTCTCGTTGAGCTGACGCCCGAAAATCTTCGGCCACCAGTACGTGCACNCCCGCGAACAGNCCGGACACCAGACCGCCGACGATCGTATAGTGGAAGTGCCCGACGACGAAGTACGAGTCATGGTATTGATAGTCGGCCGGCGCGGCCGCCAGCATGACGCCGGTGACGCCGCCCATGACGAACGTCGGGATGAAGCCGACGGCGAACAGCATCGGCGACGTGAACTTGATCGAGCCGCCCCACATCGTGAACAGCCAGTTGAACACCTTGATGCCCGTCGGCACCGCG
>Ga0065723_102339_pt1 | contig 12811 bp, 13 predicted proteins | sample TheenrcuSG05Z960_FD_59110 | JGI IMG/M metagenome (GOLD analysis project Ga0065723, IMG submission 59110) | Thermophilic enrichment culture from UC Davis - Sample SG0.5Z960 | ecosystem: Engineered > Solid waste > Grass > Composting > Bioreactor | place: USA: University of California, Davis
CCGCTCCAGCGCGCCCGCTTCGGCGCGCGGCACCTGCCGCGCATAAGCGCACGCAATGCGCACGTCCTTCATCAGCGGCGCGACCAGACGCTCCAGCATCTCCGGATGTTCCGGCATCGCATCCTGCGTCATAAACACAAGAACTTCGCCGACAGCGTATGACGCGGCCAGATTGCGCGTCCCGCCGTGGTCGAAGTCCTTGCGGTCAATGCCGAGAACGCGAGCGCCGCATTCGCGCGCCAGATCGGGCGTGCCGTCCGTCGAATCCGAGTCGATGACGATAATTTCGCGCGGCGCGAGCGTCTGGCTCCGAAGCGCATCGATCAGCCTGCGCAAATGTTCTCCCGCTTGCAACGTCGGAATGATAACCGAAACTTCCGGTCCGTTCCCTGTCCGACCCGTGGTGTCAGTAGGCATTGCGGTTCACGAATCCCCTCAGTATCGTCAGGATGATGATCTTCAGATCGAACATGAACGACCAATTTTCGAGGTAGTACAAATCGTGGTTGATCCGGTCCCGGATCGAGGTGTCGCCGCGCAGCCCGTTCGTCTGCGCCCATCCGGTGATGCCCGGCCGGACATGGTGTTTCACCATGTACTTCGGAATCTCTTCCTTGAATTTCTCGACGAAATACGGCCGCTCCGGACGCGGTCCGACGACGCTCATGTCGCCCTTCAGCACATTGAAGAACTGCGGCAGCTCGTCGATGCTTGTCCGGCGCAGGAACGCGCCGAACTTCGTGCGGCGCGGATCGTTCTCCACCGTCCATTGCGTGTCCGCCGTCTTCTGGTCCGATACGTGCATCGTGCGGAACTTGTACATGATGAACGTGCGCCGATCCAGCCCCATCCGCTCCTGCTTGAACAAAACCGGTCCCGGCGAGGTCAGCTTGATCCCGATCGCAGCGAACAGCATGACCGGCGACGTGANGATGATCGCAAAGATCGAGAACACGATATCGAAAGTGCGCTTCAGCAGCCGGTTGCCTAGCTCGTCCAGCGGAATGTCGCGCACGTTNATGAGCGGAATGCCGGCAAAATTGTCGAAATACGGCCGCGCCGGAAGCAGATCGAAATAGTCCGGGATGATCAGCGTCTTCACGCCGGCGTTGTCGCAGGTATCGATGATCTCCGCGTACTTCTCGTGCGCCGCGAGCGGCAGGGCGACGATGACTTCATCGATGGTATGCCGGCGAAGCACTTCATCCAGGCGGTCGAGCCCGCCCAGGATCGGCGGCATCGGGTAGCCGGTGGGAGGATGCTCCTTCAGATTGTCATCGAGGAAACCGGATACTTCATACCCCAATTCGGGATATTGGAGCAACTGCTTGTAAAAGTTGCGTCCGACCGATCCCGCGCCGAGGATCAGGAGATACTTCTTGTTGAACCCTTTGCGGCGCAGCCGGAACAGCATCTTCTTGACCATGAACCGATAGACGGCCAGGAAGCCCAGATTCAGTCCCAGGAAAATGCCGAGGAATTCCCGCGAAATATGAATCTGCTTGGCAAAGTAGAGAAGGCTGAGCAGTCCCGCGAAGCTCAGCGCATGCACCTGTCCGAGCTTCCAGAGGTCCGTCGAAAATCTCGTCCGCCGCCTCGGTTTGTAGAGCCCCGTATAGTAACCGATGACGATGGCCAAAATAGCGTAAACGAGTCCCCAAAGCAGGTACAGACTGAACGACAAAGCTTCCGTACCCGAAAGCCAGCCGCTGTGAAACTTTATCCAATATGCCGCCAGGAATGCGGCCAACATGCTGATCCCGTCGAAAAGCACATAGATTTGTGTGAGGAATCGCTGGTTCTGGCGTAACACCGCATTCACCTACGCGATAATTGATAATAGATTATGTGAACTATCACAATTGTAATTCTAACAAAAAAAGCGGAAGACACAACACCATCCCGCTAGTTTTTCACATCTTTCGATTTTTTGCGACGGAACAGCCGCCTCCGTTTCGCCAGCATGGCCGGAAGCCGCTTGAAAATGCGCGGCCAGCAGGCGAGCAGCCCCGGCTCGAACAGGAGAATATACCCCAGCTTGAGCGCCTCCATGATGAGTACCCTGGGAATGAGATGCAGCAGATGCCACCCGGCAGGTTCATTTTTGAGCAGGGTGAAAAAGCGGTTCTGGTACGAGTGGCGTCTGATAAAGAGAGGCACCGACCGCCGTCCTCCCTGCTTCCATCCCCTTGCGTGCACAGCCCGGGCTGAGGGCACGTAAACCGCCTTCCATCCGAGATGGCGCGCGCGCCAGGCCACGTCGACATCTTCCTTGTACGCGAAGAAATCCTCGTCGAAGAACTGGCCGCCGTCCGCGACATCCTCGATCATCGCCCGCCGGTACACGGCCGCCGCGCCCGAAACGCCGAAAACCTCGCGCGGCTCCGTCCAGTCGGACACCGGTTCCCCTGCTGCCAGATCCGCCGCGTTGCGGTCGGGCCGAAGCGCCAGCCCGGCGCTGTCCATCGTATCGGGCCGGTCGGCGCGAACCAGCATGCCCGTCGCGCTGCCGATGCGCGGATCGCGCTCCATGACCGCGACGATCTCCGCCACGTAATCCGGATCGAGCCGTACATCGGGGTTGAGCACAAGCACGTAATCGGAAGGCGCCGATGCGGCGATCGCCTGGTTCTGTCCGCCGGCGAAACCGCGGTTCTGCTCGTTCAGAATTACGCGGATGTTATCGCCCGCCCGTGTCAGCGCTTCACGGGTGGCGTCCGTCGACGCGTTGTCGACGACCACTACCCGCGCAAGCGGAAAGGACTGCCTTCGCAAGGCTTCCAGGCAGTCCCCGATTACGCGTGAGCTATTATAAGTTACAATGCATACGCTGACCGTCGGTCCGGCAGCCGGACGCGCAGCCTCCATGCCCATCACTCGCAGTCCTGCAGATAATGGATCAGCGCTTCCCGCCACGGGCGAAGCGGCTTGAACCCATGAATCCGAATGGCGCCGTGATCCATTACCGAGTAAGCGGGCCTCGGCGCCGGACGGGGAAACTCGGCCGTCGTGCATGGATCGACCTGCACACGGATTCCCCGCTCTTCGAAAATCGCTTTCGCGAACTCGTACCAGGAACAGATGCCGGTGTTCGACGCATGATAGATACCGTAATAATCCGTGCGAACCAGATCCAGCAGAAAATGCGCCAGATCCAGTGTATACGTCGGCGAACCGACCTGATCATGAACGACTTTCAACCTGTCTCGCTCGCCGGCCAACTTGAGCATCGTTTTAACGAAATTGGCGCCGTATTTGCCGTACACCCAGGAGGTGCGCACGATAAAATACCGGCTGGACAGCGACTGGGTCAGCTGCTCTCCGGCCAGCTTCGACCTGCCGTAGACCGATTGCGGGTTCACGGCGTCATATTCGCGGTAGGGCTGAGAACCCTTGCCATCAAATACATAATCGGTGCTGATATATACGAATTTCGCGCCGACCTCTTCCGCCGCAACGGCGGCGTTGCGCGTGCCCCAGGCATTTACGCGATAAGCTTCGTCCGGCTCCGACTCGGCCTGGTCGACCTTCGTGTACGCCGCGCAATGGATGATCGCGTCAGGCCTGTGCGCCCTTATGACACTGCGGCATTGTTCAAGATCCGTCACATTCAGCTCTTCCCGGCCGAAACCGATGATCTCCAGTCCAGGCTGTTCGGGAAGGCAGACGATTTCCCGTCCCAGCTGTCCGTTCGCGCCGGTGACGAGCACTTTCAGTTTGTCCGCCGCCATGATCATCCCTGCCGATCGCGGTACTGCTTTTCATAATATTGTTGATATTCGCCCGAAACCACTTGCTCGAGCCAATCCTGATTGTCCAGGTACCAGCGGATGGTCTCCCGGATGCCGCTCTCGTAATTGTGCTTCGGCTGCCAGCCGAGTTCGCGGCGAATCTTCGTCGCGTCGATGCCGTAGCGCCGGTCATGGCCGGGACGGTCCTTCACGAACCGGATAAGCGATTCCGGCTTGCCAAGCTCCGCAAGTATCGTCTTCACGACGGTAATGTTCGTCCGCTCGTTGTTGCCGCCGATGTTGTAAACCTCTCCGCTGGCGCCCTTGTGCAGCACCAGATCGATTGCGCTGCAATGATCTTCGACGTACAGCCAGTCGCGGATATGCAGCCCGTCGCCGTAGACCGGCAGCGGCTTGTCAGCAAGCGCGTTGCGGATCATCAGCGGGATGAGCTTCTCGGGGAACTGGTAAGGCCCGTAATTGTTCGAACAACGCGTAATGTTGACGTTCAGGCCGAACGTCTCATGATACGCCCGCACGAGCAGATCGGCGCCGGCCTTGCTCGCCGAATACGGGCTGTTCGGCGCAAGGGGCGTCTCCTCGGTGAACAGGCCCGTCTCCCCGAGCGTGCCGTACACTTCGTCGGTCGAAATTTGCACGAATTTGCCGACGCCGTATTGTTTCGCGAGATCCAGCAACGTCTGCGTGCCGAGCACATTGGTCCGGACGAACAGATCCGGCTGCATGATGCTGCGGTCCACGTGCGATTCCGCCGCGAAGTTGATCACCGCGTCGAGCCCCTCCCTGAACAGCGGTTCCATGGCGGCGCGGTCGGCAATATCCGCCTTCACGAACCGATAGTTCGGGGCTCCTTCAACGGAACGCAGGTTCGCCAGATTGCCCGCGTAGGTCAACGCGTCGACGTTGATGATCTGATAATGGGGATACCGCCGCATCATGTACAGCACAAAGTTGCTGCCGATAAACCCGGCTCCCCCGGTAACCAGTAATTTCACGGGACGATTTCACCCTTCATAGACAAAATTGTTATCGGCCTCCGCCAACGTGGGATGCTTGCCGTCCTTATCCGAGAGGATCGGCGCCGATATCGGCCAATCGATGCCGAGCGCCGGATCATTCCACGCGATTCCGCGGTCGTGTTCGGGAGAATAAAACTCGTCGACCTTGTACTGAACCTCCGTATTCGGCACCAAGGTGCAGAACCCGTGGGCGAACCCTCTCGGGACCAGAAGCTGGCGCTTGTTGGCCGCGCTCAAAATAAATCCCTGCCACTGACCGTAGGTCGGCGACCCCTTGCGAATATCGACAATCACATCGTAGATGGCGCCCGACGTCACCCGGATCAGCTTGGTTTGGGCTTTCGGGTTGAGCTGATAATGAAGTCCGCGCAGCACGCCGGCTTCCGCCGACAAGGAATGATTGTCTTGCACAAATGTATGCCGGATGCCGTGCTGATGAAACCTCTCCTCATTGTAGCTTTCCATGAAAAAGCCACGGTGGTCGCCGAACACGGCGGGTTCAATCAGCTTGGCTCCCGGCAGTTTCGTATCGTATACCTTCATGTCGACACCTGACTTCTGTTATGGTTTCTCCAGTCCCGCATTCAATCGTTATCTACGCGCCTAAAATTCCTACAGTTTCAGCTTTCCGAATTCTTCGCCGTACTCGATGTCCTTGGCCAATTCGTTCGCCCGCATCAGCGACGCGTGCGTTCCCGCGTCCGTCCACCAGCCTTTGAGAATGTCGTACGTGAGCTCATTGGCCTGTATGTACGCGTTGTTGACGTCCGTAATTTCCAGTTCCCCGCGGGCTGACGGCTTCAGCGTCTTGATGATGTCGAACACCCGGCTGTCATACATATAAATGCCGGTCACCGCGTAGCTGCTCTTGGGCTCCTTCGGCTTCTCTTCGATGGAGACGATCTTGTCGCCCGACAATTCGGGAACTCCGTACCGGTGCGGATCCGGCACCTGCTGGATGAGAATTTTCGCGCCGACGCGCTGCTCCCTGAAGTTCCGCACGAACGGCGCGATGCTGTCCTCGAACACATTGTCTCCGAGGATGACGACCATCTGATCGCCGTCCACAAAATTTTCCGCAAGCCCAAGCGCTTGCGCGATGCCGCCGGCCGTGTCCTGAACTTTATATGTAAAGGTCAGACCGAATTCTGTGCCGCTGCCCAGCAGGTTGACCACATCGCCCATATGCTCTTTGCCGGTCACGATCAAGATATCGTGGATGTCGGCTTCCTTCAGTTTCGCGATGGCATGAAAGATCATCGGATATTTGCCCACCGGAAGCAAGTGTTTGTTGGTGACTTTGGTCAAGGGATAAAGGCGGGAGCCGGTTCCGCCGGCGAGAATAATACCTTTCATCCGAGTAAACACCATCTTTCAAAGGATTTTAATTGCATATAATGATTTGTGGAAATCAATGTTAAATCGCAGCTTGGCCGCACTNTTTTATACGCCCTGTCCCGCTTTTTGATGCGGCCGAAATGTCAAATATTTATGGCCAATGAAACTGGTAATGGCCGGAATGGAAATTCCGATGAAATGGGCCACCTCATTCGGGTACCAAGTAAAATTCCAATACGGGAACAGCCAATCCGCCAAACCCACGCTGACGATGTATGTCTGCAAAACCGCAAGGATATTAACAAACACGAACAACGCGGCCTGTCTTCCAGTTCTGTTGTCCGCCTCTTCAAAAACAAACAGTTTGCTCAAGATGAATGCCGTAAGCATGCCGATAAAATAGGCCAGGACCACCGCCACGGAAAAACTCATGAACAGGTCCAGCAAGATGCGCGATCCAAAGTTCACGCCCGCGGCGAATCCGTTGGTCACCAAAAACTTGACAAACTGCTTCGAGCGGAAAATTTTCAGCATTCCCACACGCGTTTATCCCTTTCTGACCAATTTCGCCAGCTCGAATCCGATCCGCATGCTTTCGGAGATGGACCTGTCTTCCGGATAGTAATAGGAAGTATCGGCAATATACAGCCCTTCAATTTCGGATTTCATGGGCGGCAGCATGCTCATGAAACCGGGCGGACAAACCGGCTGCGCATATTGATAGCGATGCACATGGGTTGCCTTCACCCAGTCCTCCGAAAATTCCGGATTGATCATCTTCATGTACCCCATGACTTCCCGGATGAATTTCTCGTTCGGCTCTTTGTATTTGGGGTGATTGACATGAAGATAATAGGGAACATAGACGATCTTGTCCTGCAACGGATTGAGGTTGGTGTACTCGATTACACCCGGAATCATCATTCTCGAATCGTTGATGTTCATCCAGAAGTTCTCGCTGAGCGGCCGCTTCAGCTTCAGGAGGACGCACACCACGCCGATATTGTCTATTTTCTCGATCTGTTTTCTTGTTTTCTCGGGAAGCGCTGGAATCAGCCTGGGCACATACGGAAGCGGCACGGTGGAAACGACCTGATCGTATTCGACAATGTGCTCTCCCGTTCGGATTCCCTTTACCGCGCCGTCCCGGACAATCACCTCGTCGACGCCGCGCCGCAAATACACTTTCGAACCCTTCTCTTCGATTCTGCGCTGAAGCTCCTTGAGCAGCGTTTCCGATCCGCCCTCGATGTAGCCAAGCCTCTCCTGGAAAATATTCTTCCTTGAAACTCCAACGCGTTTCAGTCGTGTTCCGATCCAAGCCGCGGATATCGAATTGCTGAACTCGTAAAACTTCAGATCAAACAGCGATCTCCAGAATACACCATACGCTTTCGATCCGATCCAGGACTTGATCCATTCTTGTGCGTTGATCTTATCCAGCTTGTCCCAGTTGTTTCGTTTGCTTGTAAGAAAGATATGCAGGCCGTAGCGCAGTTTCGCGATCAGCGAAGCCTTGGGGAAAGTGAGCAAATAGATTGGGTTACCCCATTTGTACAGCTTCCCTTCATAGAAGAAACCCATCTTGGTGTCCGTCCACTTCAGCTTATCATAGATCCCCAGTTCCTTCAGGACATCAAACAGTGTATAGTCCGGCGCGCATACAAAGTGATAGAAGCGCTCGATCCATAATCCGTCGAAATCGAACGAGGCCGACATGCCCCCAATCCGGTCGTCACTTTCATAAATATCCACCGTATAGCCCTGCTTCACAAGATCGTACGCGCAGGCCAATCCCATGGCCCCCGCTCCAATTACAGCAACTCGGCTCACTGTTCCGGCACCTCATCGTTTCAGAATGTATTTGCTATAGGTCGGATGGAGGAACGTCTCTCTCATCGCCTGCTCGAATGGCGTGGGCTCAACGTCGAACTCTTCCCACCACGGATCCTCCGGAAACTCATCTCCGGCAGCAAGGGCCTTCAGCTGATCCACCGTAAATGGAGGCTTCTTGCTGAACAGCGCATAGAAGCGGAGCAAGAACGCAAAAAATCCGAACGGAATATGAAGAATCCACGTGTGATATTTCTTGATGCGCTTGATGGTGCGGATAATGTCAATATAGTCAATGCGTTCTTTCCCGGTGATGTTGTACACGGTACCGTCCGGCTGCTTTTCCATGCAGGCGATGATGACACGGCAGAAATCGAGCACATAGAGCGGTTGGCGCATGAATTTCCCGTCGCCCGGAATCGGGAAGATCGGCGTACGCTTCATGAACCGCGACAGCCATCCGAAATGCTTGCGATCGAACCAGCCGAACATGATTGTCGGCCTGAGGACACAATGCCGAATTCCGCTTTCCCTGACCAATTTCTCCTGCGCCGTCTTCGTGCGCGTATAGTCATCGTCCGCTACCGAGATCACTACAGATGAACTTACGTGCACAATGTAAGGAATACCATACTTTCTGACAGCATCCAATATGATTTCGGTTGATGTGATATTGTTCCGTATGAACGGCTCCGACGTCTTGCTGGTGATCTGCGCCTGAAGCATGATCAACACGTCGCCGCCGACGAACGATTTCGTCCAATCTCCCGGTTGCGAGCAATCAGCCAGAATCACTTCAATATCCGGATGCAGTTCACGCAGAATCCGGACATTGTATTCATGCTGGTCAATTGCCACAATGTTGCGATAACCGCGCTGTTTGAGCAAAATAATCAAATTTTGCCCGACCAATCCTGCCGCTCCAGGAATAATGATTTTGCTGTCACGATTCAAAGATAAACACTCCCGCAGTTAGACTCTTACATGAACTGCTTGATATAGACAACCACGATGCCGAAAAGGATACACGTCAAGAGAATATGCTTGTCCGTCAACAAGACTTCTTCCGGCTTTCCACCCGCATTCTTCATATGAATCAGGTAATAATACCGGAAAATGCCGTAGATGACGAAAGGAACACTCCACATCATCGTCGGGTCCTGCGACGCCGCATACATCGCATAGAACATGATCGTTAGCCCAGTGACGATTGTCATCAGTTGGTCCAGCAAAGTGGTTGAGTAATTCTCAAGCACCTTCCGCCTTTTTTTCGGCTGATCCCTGAACAGTTCAAGCTCGTGTCTTCTCTTCCCGAGCGCGAGGAACAAGGAGAGCAACAAAGTGCACAAAACGAACCAAGAGGTCAGTTCCCCATCCACGGCCACCGCACCCGCCGTGGCGCGCAAGACAAAACCAGCCGCGATGATCATAACGTCAATCAGTACGACATGCTTCAGATGCAGGCTGTACGCCAGATTGAGAATGAAATAAACGAGTAAAATCCCCGTCAATTCCAGGTTTACGTACAAGCTCGCCCCCACGGATGAGCCCGCAAGCACGATTGCTGTGACGATGGCCAGGGGGATGGAGACAGCGCCGGAAGCGATGGGCCTCCTGCACTTGTCCGGATGTTGACGGTCCTTCTCCACATCCACAATATCATTAATAATGTAGATAGTGCTGGACATGAAGGAAAACGCGATGAACGCGATCATGGCCCGCAGAAAATTGACGGGATCGAGCAAAGTGCCCGAGAACATGGCGGAGGCGAATACAAGCATATTCTTCGTCCATTGCTTTGGACGCAACTCGCGGATCAATTCGCGCGGCGTATTGACCCGCGTCTGTTCGGATGATGAAAGTGCCGTCGGCTGAGAATTCATGGATTTCACTCCTACATCCATAAATGCAACAGATATGCCAGCAAGGCGCCTAGCACCAATCCGCCAAGCACCTCAATTTTCGTGTGTCCCATGCTTTCCCTGTGTTTCGACGGGGAATTCAGCAGTATGTTGAGCGAAGCCGCGTGGTATCCGACATGTCTGCGCAAACCGGTGGCGTCGATCACGACAATCATAATGACGGCTACACCCAAGCCAAATATCGGGCTGTCAAAACCTTCATGGAACCCGATCAGCATGGTTACCGTTGTCACAATGGTCGTGTGGTTGCTGGGAAAACCTCCGTTCCCGATCCGCTTTTTCGCCTCTCCAAACCGAATATAGTTGATCAGAAACTTCAACCCGCCCGCCACGAACCACGCGATGATCGGGGCAAGAAAATAATACATGGAACACCTCGTTAAAGCGACAGTTTCTTGAACAAGGATTCGGGGATCAGCTTGATGATCAGCATGATCCAGCGCCAGAAGAACGGCGTGTATAGCACATTCTTCTTCTTCTCGATCGCACGGATAATATCGGCCGCAACCTTCTCCGGTTTGGCCACCAGGAACAATCCGGACTGGCCGTATGTCATGCGCGTGTCGACGAAGCCGGGCTTGACCGTCAACACAGATACGCCAGATTTCGCCAACCGGTTGCGCAACCCTTGCAAGAACAAGGACAACGCGCCCTTGGAAGAGCCGTAAACATAATTGCTCTGCCGCCCGCGATCTCCCGCCACGGACGAGATCGCGCAAATAAAGCCGCTGCCCCTCTGCTCGAAATCATTCGCAATGACATGCAGGATGGAGACGCAGGATGTGAAGTTGACATCGATCACTTCTTTCGCGTGCAGCCCGTCATTCTGCGCCTTGCGCTGATCTCCCATATACCCGTAACACAGAATGACGCCGTCCAACCGGCCGACGCTTGCTTTGCACGATTCATAGAATGCTTGATGCGCATCAATGGGGACGGCGTCGTACTTCTTCGTCATTACGGAGCAGTTAAACCTTACCCTCAGATCTCCAGCCAGACGGTCCAATTCTTCCACCGATCTGCCCGCCAGTATGAGATTGACGCCGCGCGCGGCCAACTGCCTCGCGATCGCCTGCGCGATTCCCGAAGTCGCCCCGAGTATCAAGACGTTCTCCATGTCATGCCTCCACAATCTTCAATCGTCTTGCCATCGAGGATGAGAATATCCCGTTCGGATCCACCCGGTTCCTGATGGCTTGAAACTCTTTGTAACGCGGGTACATTTCGCGGAAATGTTCGGGTGACAGCGTCGAGTCTTTCGCGAGATATACGCGCCCACCGTATTTCAGCACCAGTTCATCCATCGATCTCAGGAACGGAAACAAGGACTCATCGGTTATCGGAATATCCAGCGCCAGCGTGTAGCCTTTTTTCGGGAACGAGAGCAGCCCTTCGTTTTGTTCCCCCGAACTCTTCAGGACCGCAAGGAACGATGAACGGTTCGAACCGCTGAGCCGTTCCAGCATTTCTTTCAATCCTTCGTGGCAGGTCTCCGGAGGGAAAACGGCTTGATACTGCACGAAGCCCCGCTTGCCGTACATGCGGTTCCACTGATGGATGGCGTCAAGAGGATAATAGAAGCTTTCGTAACCCACCAGTTTATGCGAATCCTTCGGATGAATCCGATAATACATGGAGTTGAACGCTTTGATGGTCAGTTTGTTCAGCACGAAGGACGGAAAATCGAACGGTATCGCCAGTTTGGTCTTGTGCAGAATTGGAAGCGGATTTTTCGCCTTGACTTGCTCCGCCGGCGCGTTATTCCCTCTCATCAGCACGCAGCGTCCCAAGGACCCGCCCTTGGACATGCAATCAATCCAGGCCACGGAGTAACGGTATTGGTCGTCCGATTCCCTGAACAGTCTCAACGCTTCTTCAAAGTTTCGGGCTCGCTGATAGTGGACGTTGTAATAGGACGAAGTGATGGGGACCATTTTGAATCTTGCCGTCAGAATGATGCCGGTCAGACCGATTCCGCCCACCGTCGCCCAGAACAGCTCCGCATTCTCGGTGCGCGAGCAGCGGATGACTTCCCCCGATGCAAGCAACAACGTGAAATCCAGAACATGTTGGGAGAAAGTTCCCTCAACATGGTGGTTTTTGCCGTGCACGTCATTGGCAATCGCTCCGCCGACGGTAACAAACTTCGTTCCCGGCGTTACCGGAAGGAAATATCCTCTCGGGATGAAAACGTCGAGAATTTCTTTGAAGGAAACGCCCGCTTCGCATTCCAGAATCCCGGTCTTCTCATCGAAGGAAAGAAACCGGTTCAGTTTGGTTGTAATGATCGTGCCACCGTTCTCATTCAGCGGCGTATCCCCGTAGCTTCTGCCGAGCCCATATGCGATCCAGTTCGCAACCGAATCATTGGTCAACAATTTTTTTAAATCGGAGTTGGTTTCTGGTCTTGCAACATAAGTTTCATGGACTGGATATCTTCCCCATCCACTCAATCGCTGCTTCATTATTGACATGGTTGTCGACCTTTCTCATAATAAGTCTCATAATGTGAATTTTATCAAAGGTTTGGACATAAAGCTATAGTGCATAATCGTTCAAGAAAATTACCTGCATGGCGCTTTTGATTTTGACCTTGAAAGATAAGCTGTATAAAGACGCGAAGAACCACAATCCCACTCGAACCCGAAGGAGCAATTCCTGTAGTGAATGAATTTGCGGTTTGAAAAGTAAAAGCGCCTCCTGTATGCTGGGTCTCGGAATGCAGCACATTCACTGCCCTAATAAGAGGAGGACGCTCACTATGAAGTTTAACCAATCGAACAAGCAAAATCAACGGATTTCGAGAATTTCTGAAACGACGCTGGTCATCGGAACCGACATCGCCAAACACAATCACGTCGCTCGCGCCTTCAACTACCGTGGCATCGAGTTCGGCAAGCGCTGCCTGTTCCAGAACGATGAGAATGGCTTGTTGAACTTGTTGGCT